>Ga0126370_10000740_pt1 | contig 14052 bp, 10 predicted proteins | sample PanSoiMetaPlot_3_FD_92586 | JGI IMG/M metagenome (GOLD analysis project Ga0126370, IMG submission 92586) | Tropical forest soil microbial communities from Panama - MetaG Plot_3 | ecosystem: Environmental > Terrestrial > Soil > Tropical forest > Bulk soil | place: Panama | collected 2016-02-17 | reverse complement strand
CCGTCGAAAGAACCGTGGCCGATCAGGATGAGGGCGAAGTCGTCGTCAGCCTTGGCACTGCGCGCCACCTCGCCGATCGTTTCCGCTAGATGCGCGCCCGTAGCCTGCCCGCCAGTGAGGATGTAGACGTGTGCCGCCGGCCCCGCAGCGGTGAAGATGCGATGCAGATCTTTGGCAGCAGCCGTAAAGCGCTGTTCGTAATCCGGCTCGCCGCCTAGGCCCGCTACCACCACGTAATACGTTGCCGCATATGCGTGAAGCGCGGTCGCACAGGTCAGCAGCAGCACTAGCAGCGCGCGCTTCATATCACGCCCCACTTTCTACGCAAGAACCACTCTGTGGTTGGCAGAGCAAGCAAGAGCAGGAAGACCATCGGCATATCCCACAGCTCTTTCGTATTGCGAACGGAAATCCCGGCCTCCGAGTACGACACGTCTCCGGGCAGGTTCTTCAGCTCGGACGGCGTCCAATATCGTCCGCCCGTGTCGAACGCAAGTTGCTCCAACAGGCGCCGATTCTGCTCCGTGTGAAAGTTCTCCGCCACTCCATCTTCGCGCTGGAACGTCACCACATCGCGACCGAGCTCCTGTGGTTGACCGCCCGCAGGTTCTGCTGTGACTTCGGCCAGATAGTTACCCGCCTTCTCCGCAGTCCATTCGGCTTCATAAAACCCAGGCATGCTTCCCGAGGGCGTCAAATCAATGAAGGCGTTCGTTTCTTGCGGTCCGATAATATGTGCCGTGACATGCGCATTTGTGGTCTGCTGAAACTGCTTGTCGCGTACTTGTGCCTTCAACGCTACTCGCCCTTCATCCATCAGCAGCCGCTCCGGCATCGAAGCGACAACCGGACCCGGCGACTCAGCCACCAGCCAGCGCAACAACTGCTGCCAGAAAAGATCGTGCGATGGGTCACCGAGAGCCTCGCTCATCTGCCAGCGCCATGTGCCCCCCGTTGCCAGAATCGCGGTGCGCCCGTGCCCATAGCTCTGCGTAATCAGCAGCGGCAATTTTCGCCGGCCCGCGTGCAGGTCGGCAAGCACGGTTGCCCCAGGTTTCGGCGCACCGGCATCTTCATAGTCTGCGAGATAGGCCAGCTTTTTCCAGCGCTGCGCATTCTTCGCCGGGTCATCAAGTAATTGAGTAATGGGCGAGTTCAGACCCTGCGCCGTCAACTCTACCGTCGCCGTGTTGCGGTGAAAGTTGTTTTTTCCTTGCGGAAGAATGGTCGGTAGCAGATCGTTTAGGCTCGAGGCTCCCCATCCGCCATCGCTCAACGAGAACCGGCCTCCCAGAAACAAGATCCCCCCGCCGCGGCGATCGACATACTCACGAAGCAGCTCCTGCTGAAGGGGTGTGAAATAATCGGCGTCAACGGATCCGATGATGATGCCCGTATAGCCAAACAGGTCCTCGGGACGGACGGGAAACCCGCTTGCTAGCTCGCTGGCATCGTTGATTCCCTGCCGATAGATTTTGTTTTCGCTAGTGCGCAACATAGACACGAGCTGCACCGTGGGATCCTCCGCTTCAGCTCGCCGTATGAATTTGTATTCCCAACGCGGTTCACCCTCGACATACAAAATCCTTCGCTTCGCGTCGCTCACAAGGATGGGGCGCGTCATTGCATTGTTCGCGAGGTTTTCTTCGCCAGGCAGCGTCTGCATACTGAATGTCAAACTTTTTGCGCCCGCGGCACCGGCAGGGAAGAAAACAGGCTCGGCTTGACTGCGCCCATCGGCCGCCAACGTGATTTCGCGCTCCCCGATCTCTTTAGCTCCATCGCGAACCGTTAGTTTCGCCTTCTTACCCGCGTAGCCTCGCTGTGTCAGGGTGACCGTCGCGGAAATCCGGCTCTCCGCGATCGCGCTCGCGGCGATGCTGACGTCCTCGATCTCCACATCATGCGCCCTCTCCTCTTTTCCGAATCCCACGGTGTGTACCGGGAGCCGCCGATTACGTAGCGCTTGAAGAACATCGCGACTGATCCCCGAGCCGCCGCCTGCGCTATTCTGGCCGCCATCGCTGAGCAGCACGATCGCTCCGACGGGCAAGTCCGACGTTTCTGTAGCGAGCCGCTTCAGATTGTCACCAATGCGAGTGGCTGGCTCTACAGGCGCAATCTCTCGCGGTTCGCTCGAGGGCGTCAATTCCCGCCCGAGCCGGTAGAGCCGAGTTTGAAAACGTTGTCGCAAGCCCGCGAGAACGCCTCCCTCGAGCGCTGCCACTGCTGCCGCCTCTCGTGCCTTTCCTTCGCTATCCGCAATGCCCATGCTCCGCGAATCGTCCACGACAACGGCAATAATGTTCTGCTGTGAGCTGAGCTCTGCCACGAGGATTGCGGGTTGCCACAACAAAAACAGGACCAGAGCTACAAACGCAGACTGTATCCCCCAAATCACCCAGGCTCGCCAATTTCGCACTTCAGCCGTAGCGTTCCGAAGTTTCCAACGAATCAACAAAGCAAGTCCGACAGCGGCTGTGACAATCACCACGACCAGGAGCCACCCAGGCCACTTCCCGAGCAGCACGAATTGCCCTTTCCGGAATACCGTACTCGGATATTTGAACAAAAACTGAAACATGCCTTCGCATCCTTATTAATACAGCAAGAATCCTGCGCTTGGTCGTCGATCTTTCACTCATCCGCTGCCCGCAAAACAAATCGTGCCGTACCAGTCCTAATGAGTCATTCCATACAGGATGTAGTCCAGCCCCACGCGAAACGCCATGGACGCAAATGTTTCCGGGTAATTGGGATCATCAGCCCACTCCCACGCATCGCCGAGGTGCATATTGTGGCAGATAGCGACGATAATTCGGCCCTTGCTATCGCGGATGGCCCGCCATTTGGGCTGATAACCGTCCTTCTCATACGTCCGGCCGGTCCAAACATATTGCTCGCCGGGTATCTGCATCTTGTCGTCGACGTCGTAGAGCGTGTGGAAGATCTCATCGCCGCTCTGCAGGTCCTCGACCTCAGCGTTAGGCAGCACCTGCCGCATTCCGTTCATGAAGTTCTCCCAGTCCTCCGTACCATGGAAGTCATCCACCATCAGGAACCCGCCCTTGAGCAGGTACTCGCGCAGTCGTTTGGCTTCCGCGTCGCTGAATGTCCAGGTCTCCACCTGCACCGCGTAAATCCAGGGATAGTTGAAGATTTCCTCGGAATCGAGGGTAACCACCTGCTCCGTTGGCCGCCCGTCGATGCGCGTCAACCGGTGCATGGCAATCAGAAACTGCCGGTCCGCTTTGGGATAGTCGCGCGACCATGAACTCCGCCACCCGTAGCCGTAACCACCGAAATGACTCGCTATGTTTGTGGAATAGGCCAGGCGCGACCAATAGAACTCCGCCTTGACGTTGCTCGGAGAGTCGTCATTTCCGAAACCGAAGTCCCCTGTCCGCTGAGCCCACAGCACCACGCACCCGGCCGCGGCCGCCAGAATCATCAATGCGATGTGCGTACACTTCATACTTAAGCTCCGCGAAGGCGAGTGTACGAGAATGATTTAGACGACGAAAGTGGTCACTTGGTTGCAGTTTGTCCGGCCTCCTGCCTGGCTTGTCCGGCCTCCTGCCTGGCTTGTCCGGCCCGCGTTCCGCATGAGACGATGGCAGGCAGGCCCCCATTTTCAGGAAGCGGCATTATTTTGCACAGGCGCGGTCTTCTCAAACTCGGCAGCATCGCTCTGGCTCACGCCGCAGTTCGGCAGCTGCCGATCGCCGACTGGGCCGGCACTTCACAGTTGCCCACGGGCCATCCCCCCCAAGACAACCCCGATTACTTGCTTCGCATTGCGCCCGTCACTGTGGAACTCGACCGCTCACATATTCTCTCCACCATCGGGTATAACGGTGCCGCACCCGGACCCCTCTTTCGAATGCGGGCCGGGAGACAGGTCACCATTGACGTCATCAACGACACCGATACACCGGAGCTTGTTCATTGGCATGGCATGCTCATCCCGCCCGAGGTCGACGGCACTCAGGAAGAGGGCTCGCCGGTCGTACCGCCACATGGACGGCGGCGATTCGAACTCACACCTGGTCCAGCCGGAAGCCGGTGGTATCACTCACACTCCATGGCAATGGATGACTTGCACAGGGGCGCGTATACGGGCCAGTTCGGCTTCGTCTACGTCGAGGACGGCAACAACCCAGGCCGGTACGACCGGGAACTCTTCCTCGCCCTGCGCGATTGGGAGCCCTTCTTTACAGCGACCATGGACGACGAGGACGACGATACCCATCATGGCCCGTTGCTCGAAAAGCCAGCCGCGCTCAGCTCCGATCCGGATGGCCTCGAGGTCGGCTCAAACACTTACTCGATCAATGACAAAGCGCTTGGGGCCGGCGACCCCATCCGTGTTCGCGAGGGTCAACGGCTGCTGATTCACTTCCTGAACGCTAGCGCTATCGAAAACCGTCGAGTCGCGCTGGCGGGTCACAAGATGAAGGTAATCGCACTCGATGGCAACCCAGTGCCGACTCCGCAGACACTCGATTCGATCTTTGTCGGTGGAGGTGAGCGCATCGATGTGATCGTCGAGATGAACAATCCGGGAGTTTGGATCCTCGGCTCAACAGAAAAGGCCATCCGCGAATCGGGCCTCGGCGTGATTGTGGAATACGCTGGCCAGCATCGTCAGCCGCAATGGATCGATCCGCCTCAAACGTCTTGGGACTATACAATCTTCGGAACCGCCAACTCCTCCTCACTCGCCCCGCAGAAGACCATTGAACTGATTTTTGAGAAGATGCCCAGCGCGGCTGGCAAGTTCAATCTTTGGCTCATCAATGGCAAGCCTTACCCGCATGAACGCGAATTCGTCCTTGAACAGGGCACGCGCTACCGCCTCGTGATGCGCAACCGCACCGACGATGCTCATCCCATGCACCTCCATCGCCACCTTTGGGAGTTGGCAGAGATCAACGGCAAGAAGACAGCAGGCATCATCAAAGATACCGTTGTAGTCCCCTATTTTGGCCGAGTTATAGTTGATTTCACTGCCGATCAGCCGGGACTGGCGCTTTTTCACTGCCACATCCAACAGCACATGGACTACGGTTTTAAGGCTCTCTTTCGCTATGGCTAACGCGCGCCTGATTCGGTTCATCAGATTCGCTGTGGACGAGTGTCACCTGGCGGACGAGTCCTATCGAGAGCTGCTGAAGATTCTTTTCTGCTTTTGTTGCGCTTTCGCCGTTTTTGGCGTGGTGTTTGCCCAACGTCCTTTCCGCGAATTTCCTTCTGTCGAATATGGCGTATCTGTTCCTCTGCCGCCAGACTGGCAGCGTTCGGGTGAATGGGCGTTCGTTCGCCTCATGTACCCGCCCGGCCCTAACGACGGTTATCGTGGACGTTTCGATGGCGATTGGCGTCAAGGCATGTCGCTGTGGACCCAGGATGGACCGCCAGCTGACCGCAATTTTGCCGCGGCCGTCCGGCGACTAACTCGCATCGACGCGCGGTCCGTGGAACAGGATGTGAATCTCGACGATGGCGACGAAGTCTACAACTGGCCCTGGCTTTATGCGGTCCAGGTCGGCGAGTGGGGGATAACTCAACATCAGGCAGATGTCTTGCGCGATTACCTCTTACGCGGTGGCTTCCTCGTGGCCGACGATTTTCACGGAACGTACGAGTGGCAAATGTTCGAAAAGCGCATCCGTATGGTTTTTCCAGATCGCCCCATCGTTGATATCGCGAACGACGATCCAATCTTCCACACCCTCTATGATCTCGACGAGCGGTATCAAATCCCCGGTGCCGCGCATTTGCGGCTCGGCTACAAAGTCCCGGACTATCCGCAAGGGCCGGGCGATGGCAAGGGCGCTCACTGGCGTGCGATCTATGATGACAAGGGTCGCATCATGGTCGCCATCTGTTTCAACTCCGATCTCGGAGATTCCTGGGAATGGGCGAATCACCCCGCCTATCCTCAGCGTTACTCCGATCTCGGCTTCCGAATTGGGATCAACTATCTTCTCTACGCCATGACCCACTGACCTGATTGCAGTTCAACCCGTCTTACTACGGATGAATGTTGTTCAGCGACAAGGACCGTTCGTTAACAATTACAAGCTCGCTCCAATTCCTCAGCTTGTTCTCGCCCGATATGGAACGTTCTAGACCCCTTGCAGCCAGCGCCCACCACACGCTTGGCGATGGGAAGACCGATAGCACCAAGCCAATAAACCCGATTTTCGCTTTTGTGCTATTCCTCGACAAAGTCTCCTGATTCACTTCTCCAGATTGAAGTGAAGCCACACACTGTACTTTCCTGCTTCGTCTTCCATTGAGTAAAAAGAAGCGTTGATAGCCCCGAGCGCCTTGATTGCAATGCCGTGGGTTTTTCCATCAATTATTCGCTGCAGCACTGTCTTGGAGATCGTCAGATAGGTTTTCGCGCCATCTCCTGGTGTAACAGGCCAGTCAATGATCATCTGAGTATTCAGTGCGCGATTCAGTGGCTCGTAGCGGCAAAAGCTATCTGTGGTCACGGTTGCTTGATCCCATTTTGGATCGCCCCCCAGAATCTCGACCACCCGGATAAGTCCAAAGTCTTTCACGTACTCTGTCTTATGCTGTAGTGAATACGTCGTCAGCTCCAGCAAACCATGATCGGCCACTTTCTTTCCTGCAAAGGCGCTCAGGTCCCAACGTAGAAGGATGTGAAGGTCGCTCAGGACAGCATGATCGATCTAGTAGACACGGATGTAAATGAGAACGACTGGTCGGTTCAAGACAAAGCGAAGGGGACCGTCAACGTGCTGACCGTGGATGAAACTCATGACGTGGTGGCGATGTCGTACTCCATAAGATTCGCATCGTCATCGGTGCTGCGTTGGGTTGCAACTTGCAGATTCACACGGCGGGGCGCATGGCTTACCCGAACGCGGGCCTCGATACGAAGTTCATGATTCGGCTTCCGCATCAACTTCAAATCTATCGTGTCAGACACCTTGCGCTCAATCAGAGCCCACCAGATGCCACACTTGTCCGTGGTTGCATCCACAAGAATCGATGCGTAGCCATTCCCTCCTTGACAAAAGTCCATCGTGGCGGTTCCATCCCCGCGCGAAACATCCAACCCTCGAGGCCCTCGGGATCAATCTGGACTGAAGGTTATTGAAATCGTCGATGAATTGAGCAGAAGCCCGCGCAAGGAACAACAATACGGTCAACAGCAATAGGCCGTGACGCAAGCGAAGTCGTTTCATGAAATGTGATCTCAACTATTAAACTCTATGCCTAGCGTCTCTATGCCGCGCGGGACAGTCTCACAATTTCTGCATTAGGCAATGCTTGGTAGAGGACGTAACCTGTGCCATTGGCCCGGACCACATCAACATGTTTTGTTCGCTCGCCCTGCCGAACTTCCACTGTATTCCATTCGTTGGGGACATACGTTTTCAAAGTCACTGGCAGATCGTAGCACAAGTCGGTAAGGTCACTTCGCAGCACGACCGAGATAATTTCCCCGTCCCTGTAGGAGGAGACCGCGCTCTGCCGGCGCTCACGGATGTATTTGGCGACATCCTGAAAGGTCGCAACCCAAAGGCTTTGTCTTTTTGAGTTAATGTACCCAAAATAATCCTTTAGCTCAGTACTCGTCTTCGGTTTCCATCCAACTCCATCCACGCCATGAAAGACTAGCACCAGCCAGATGTTGCCCTGGGCTGCCGTTTTGTCGACCCAGGACTTCATCAGTTCCATCGGCGTTTCTGTCAAAGGTCCGCGCTGCCATCGGACATATTCCTTGCGGGAAACTACAGGGTCCATATTATTCGAGCGGTCCAGATCGTCGATGTTCGTATCCGGCATGTAGTTCCGGGCGACCTGGTAGCGCAGGAGCGCGGCTTGGACAGCTCGGTCATTCTCGGTACCGTATGGACACTCCACCGAGAACGTGTGCCTGAAGCCGAGGTGATCAAGGATATCCTGCCGGCTCTTTTCGAGTTCATACACCAGGTTGGCATCATCAAGAACCGCCAGGCGCGGATGTGTCACGGTGTGGCTGGCAAACTCGTATCCACGGCTTGCTAGCGGACGCAACTCATCCCAGGAAATGGTGTTGCGTTCGGGGGAGCTTTCGTGCTCATGGGTCGGTGCAAAGGTGCCTGTTCGCACCTTCTCATATGCCTCGTCCAATACACGATAGGCTCGGTCCACATTTTTCCCCTCGTCGTATAGCTCGCCAGCGCGGGTATGGTACTCGATCGTTCCTTCATAACCCAAAAAGCCGATCGCCGATGCACGTTCGAAAAAGTTGTCCCTATTCGTCGGAACACTGGCCGTTTCCTCGATGATTGCTTTCGTCGGGCGACCGACGAACGTGCCGTGGTAATGCGACCCTGGCATATTTCCTGTGATGATGAAAAAGGTGGCAGGAAGACCGAAGCTATCCATGATTGGCACGGCTACACGGAACTGATTAATTGACCCATCGTCATAAGTGAGTGAGACTGCTCCGCTCTTGCCGTATTGCCATTTTGTAATTTCCGTCTTACCGACTTGCCCGACCGTGAAACGTGAGGAAGCAATCATCACCCCGGTCACCGCAATTACACCGATTAGCCACTTCATCCTACCTCCTCGGCGTTGCCCGTATCTTTCAAGGGGGGGAGGATACCTGATACACATGCAAAAACCAATTGAACTTCCCTTCTTCCACGGTATAAAAACACACAGATTGCAAGCGGCTCGAAACTTGAGTAAGAATTCTTAAACGTTTGGCGGAGGTGATGATGCTCGCTGCATGCAAACTTAACGGATTCTTTCCGCGCCACCCTGTGTGTCGCACTCTCGCGGTGGGTCGGGTTAGCGCAATTCGCCCCCTGGCGATTGTGGCCGTATTTGCCGCAATGGCTTGGTCGTCTCCCGTGTCTGTTGTCCATGTATGGGAGAAGAAAGAACTAACGTTCACATCCACACGCCGTTGGGCCAATCCTTATACGGATGTCACAGTCTGGGTCGACATTGTGGGACCGGATTTCCGGAAGAGAGTCTTCGGGTTCTGGGATGGCGATCGCACATTTCGTGTTCGACTCCTGGCTCCGATGGCTGGTGAATGGAAATGGCGAGCGGCTCAAGTCCGACTGATCCCGGCCTGTCCGGCTTACACGGAGAGTTTAGAGCGATTGATTGGAGCGAGGAAAACAACAGAATCCGCTACGGCGAGGCTTTCTTCTGGCCACTGCCAATCACCACGCAATCGAGCAAGCGGATGGCTCTCCGTTTTTTATCATCGGTGATACCTGGTATGCGGCGGCCACCAATCGTTTTCGTTGGTACGATGATGACAAACAGCGTCCGCTAGGACCGGATGCGGCATTCAAGGACTATCTTCGCTACCGCGAGGCTGAAGGTTACAACTCCATCCTGATTATCGCAGCATTTCCCGCCTGGGCGACGGACGGTTACCCAGCCGACCTTTTCATGAATAACAACGAGCGAACTTGCGTCCGATCGGCATGGACAGAATATGGCACGACAACTGCCAAAAACATGGAAAACGAAGGAGGCCGTCCGTTTCTTTTTCCGGGCAAAGTTCCAGGATTTGAAAAGGTATTCCCCGACATGGATCGCCTCAACCCTGTGTACTTCCGCTATTTGGACCGAAAAATCGACTATCTCAATGAACAAGGCTTTATTCCGATCATTGAAGTAGCAGGTCCGGACACTGGACAGGCTTGGAAATACTATTCCTGGCCCGACTCTTACGCGCGCTATATTCAGTACGTATGGTCACGTTATCAGGCTAACAACACCGTCTTCAGCCCCATTCATTTTGACATCGACGAAGACACAATCCCGGCCAGCGAATACAACGCCGCTATTCAGTTGGTGATGACGAAATTTGGCCCCCCCACCCTATGGCCAATTGCTCACCGCCAATTTCAATCCATCGACCTTAGTAAATTTCGGCGAAAACTCCTGGGTCACTCTGCACCAGATGGGCAACGAGCGTGAGCATGACTGGTACTGGTACCTGACTGACATCTTTCACTCTCCAAATCCCCAGCCGGCCTTCAATGGAGAGCCATACTATGCCCGATACAAGGACGTGTTCGGTCTGGGCGATGGGGGGGACTAAGGTCCGCTAGGTTACAGGTTTTGATTCTCCGTTGGAAAGTCTGTCTGCACCGTGCTCCCCTGGCAGTGAGCCTATCTCCAGCGGACGATTGGTTCGATTCGGCGCGAGTGCTTGGACCATCGGATCGTGTTCAACGAAATCTCGCGATGCCATACTCTTCGTTCGTTTGTTTTTGTGACTACTAATCGCCAGCCCCGAACCCGATGTTCGCTTCTGCGAGTCGCTCAAAATCGTGCCCAACAAGAAATTAAAGCGGCGAAGCGTTTAGTACGCCCATGCCATGTGCGCTTACGGCGAGTTTGATGAGTGCGCGAGCTAAGGACAAGGGGGCGCGTCACCAATTTCGATTGCCAATCCCGCCAACTACGACGGACACTCTTTGAAGCAGACCGATACGTGTCTTGCCTCAGATTGGTTGAAGCCTGCGATCTGCTCGTATTCACTAGATCGATGGGAAAAATCACCTTTGGATTCGGCAAAGAAGCCAATCACTCACTAGAGATTAGGAAACCCGTATTCGAATTCGTTCGACTCCAACGTCGGGTTCGAAAAGTGGCGTTCATTACCCAAGCATTACCAACAAAAAGCGCTCGGGTGAACTGCATAGCCATGAGCACTATTCCCTCAACACGCGACAAGGTACCGATCGGCCGAATCGCGATATCGTGCAACTTGTTTGTTGCGCATGCTGGACCAACTCCGCTGGACATTTACTCTCCGCAATTCGGGAAGAAGGTCCCGGCGTATAGAGTTTTTGACGACTGCGCCATCGATGAAATGCACGGCGTCACGAACAACGGATTCGCATTCCGCTACCATGATGACAGGCACACGCGGGAACCACTGTTTGATATGCGCTGCCAGTTTTTTGGCGCCGTAGCGTTCGCTGTCAGAATCTAGAATGACAGCAAGTACCGTGTCGAAGTTGAAGCTGAAAGCCTGATCGTAGTTTGCGATAGCAACGTTGTATCCCGTGCCACGAAGCGCGCTTGTGTATGGCACGTGGCCAAAATTGTAGGGATCATTAGCCATGCATAGCAGTATTCCTCGTTCCATCGTCTGCCTCCCTCCGAAGGCCAATTACCATATCTCGTGACCGCGATGCGGTTGATTGTACGGGCGGAATGTGAAAGTCACATGAATTTCTGAATTTTCCGAGAGCAGCAAAAACTACGAAATGTGCTTCAGCAGGTACCGATGTTTTGGATGTGCGAGAGGGCCTAGAACTTTAGGCCTAGTAGCTAACCTTCTGTCGATAATCTCTTACCGATGTGCGTTCGCTAGCGATTGTTGCGGAGGACGTGCAAAATGGTTGCCCGATTTGGAATACCTTAAGAAGAATGAGTGACATCCGTGAATCGGTTGTCTCCCGCCGTCACGAGCGTCTGTCGGTGGAGTGCACACGGCGACGATGATGCCTTGGCGCTATTCGGGGCCCTGAAGCCTTTTATCCCGGCTTACACCGAAGAGGAAGACCAGGGCCGATGAGCTGCAGCACAGGCTGCGATGGTCATTTGCGCCATAACGAGTCGAAACAAGCAAGGATCGCCCGAGCCGCGACCCATTCAGCCGGTGAAATAGGGCGAGCCGTGGCGGTACCACTGGTCGATGGACTTCACCACCGCTACGAACTACGAGCAGCCGCCTGAACAAACCTCTTCATTTGAAGTCTTTGTAATTATTGTTCTCTCACTTCGCCATGTATTCCAACTCACTCCGGTTGGCACCAGTCGCGCCGGTTAAGTTGTTGCTATTCCGAACTGCTACGGGTTCGATTGCCATCTCCCACCCCAGCTACTTTTAAATCAAACAGATGGGCTTCCGGCCGGGGGATGTCAATCCGTGGCGGCCTGACGGTACGAATTACTCATAAAGCGTTGATCGCAGCAATCTGCTGCTTTTGTCTCCCCTGCAACAGGAAGCAATGCCTGAAACGAACAGCAGTTCCTTCCCCGCCATTCATTCCGGTCTGCTGATTCTCCGCACTCCTAATTTTCGGTAGGCTTCTCAATGCGATCGATCACGAGAACCTGCATTAGCGCTTTCTCTGATTTGAGCTTGAGGCCAAGCTGCTCCTGAAGCGCGGTAAATAGAGACGGTTCGCCCACGTTACTAGAACTGGCCTCGCTTTCGCTCGAGCCAGTATTGCCATCGCTCCAATGCAGATTGAAATCGTAGCGGCCCTTCAGGCCTGTCTTGTTCACGACCGGAGTCCCCAGCTGCCGCGAGAGTTGTTGGGCGAAATCGTTGGCTGAGACCCCTTGCGCTCCAATTCCGTAGACCTGGTCGCCGCCTATCTGCATTCGCATCTCTTGCCGTCCAATCCGGACGGGGCCACTGGCTTTGATGTCGTCCGACTCTCCGGAGGGCGCTGGCTGCAACTTGGGGCCATTCTCTGCCACGATCAGAGAATATGTAAGAAGGTTCTGGGTTTGGGTATGGAACACAAGCTTTACGCGGTCCGCCAGCAGTGTTTGCAGCGCGTGCCGTAGTTGCTCCATCTGCTGTTTTGAAGGGGGAGCATTGGTCTCAGGTTGACGCAATTTCACCTGGGCATCGAAGGCGGCCGAATCGAACCAATCCGGACCACCCACGATCTGACTGGCCTGGACTTCGTAAGCCTCCTGCATAAGCGCCCGCAAGGTGACGTTGGCCGCGTCGAATCCACCAGCTCCAAACATCATGCGGATCATATGAGTCTTAGTGCCGGCATAAGTCGGCGTGTTCAGTTTGCTAGGCTTGATCGTAGCGGACTGCACAACGTTCTCTGTGGATATGGCATTGTCCTCTTCCGATTGGGCCCGGGTGGGCGTTGCGTGAAACACACCAAACACAATCGGTGCGACAATGGCCGCAACTGCAACTGCGCTGAGTAAAAGTCTTCGAGTGAAATCCAGTTTGCGCACAACATGCTGCGACATAATATGAACCATCCTTTTCTTGAGAACCGCTCCTGTCACTCCCGACACACATGGCAGAGGAGACCCGACACAAAATTCACACACTTTCAAAATGCTCTCGGCGTAGATCTGGGGTTCTCTGCCGGACTCCAAAACCTCTTCGTCGCAAGCGCGTTCGCGTTCGTCGAGAAGCCGTGCTCCTAGCCACCACACCAGCGGGTGGAACCAGAAAATGGCTTCGACGATCATGTGAAGTGCTGCCGCCAGATTGTCGCGCCGCCGCACATGCCAGAGCTCATGAGCAATGACAGCTTCGAGCTGCGCATCGTCAAGATGCTCGGACATGCCTTCGGGCCAGACGAGGAACGGCCTCGTCAGTCCGAAGATTCCCGGCTCCAGGGTCGATTGCGACAGTCGTATTTTGATCCGGGTGGCGATCCCAACATGGCACTCCAGCCGCCGCAAGCATTCAACCTCCCGACCCGCTGTAAGGGGCACGGCCTGATCGATCTCGCCCGAGATTCGGCGCAAGCGCATGTACCACATCCAAAGTACTGCCAGAACTCCACAGAGCCAAACCGTAGTCAAGATTGACCACAACATGTCGAGGCCGCCCGAAGAAACCACCGACGTGCCTGCCGGGGCAATAATGGATGACTGGGTGAACGGTTGACTGACTTCCTCAATCGTGAAGTACAAGGCTGTTCCCGCCCCGGTTGCGGCGGGCCGCCACGCGAGCCAACTTCCAAGCGCTACCAACCAGGAACAGGGAACAAGGAATTTCAGCGATGCGGCCAGCCAGAGCCAGTAACGCGCCCGCGCGTGATTTTTTCGCAAGAGCAAAGTCAACAGTCCGGCGACAAGAGCTGCCATGGTCGATTGCCACAGATGATCGCCCAGAGCCGGCGCAATAGCGGTCCAAAGTGAAGACAGAACTCTCATCGCGCACCGTCCTTTCGCTGGAGCTTGCGAAGTATTTTTTCCGCTTCTTTCACGTCTGCCAGCGTAAGCTTTCCGGATTCGATCAGGTGGGCCATCACCGGCTGAGTT
>Ga0126370_10000739_pt1 | contig 14059 bp, 13 predicted proteins | sample PanSoiMetaPlot_3_FD_92586 | JGI IMG/M metagenome (GOLD analysis project Ga0126370, IMG submission 92586) | Tropical forest soil microbial communities from Panama - MetaG Plot_3 | ecosystem: Environmental > Terrestrial > Soil > Tropical forest > Bulk soil | place: Panama | collected 2016-02-17 | reverse complement strand
GATGGTGTCCACAACGGTGTTCACCAGCTTATCGGGCAGCACCATCTCCAGCTTGATCTTGGGCAGCAGGTCCACCGTGTACTCGCGGCCGCGGTATACCTCGGTGTGGCCTTTCTGCCGGCCGTGGCCGCGCACTTCCGTCACCGTCATGCCTTCGATGCCCACTTCGCGCAAGGCGTCTTTCACCGACTCAAACCGTGACGGCTGAATGATGGCTTCCAGTTTCATCATGGATATTCCGCTCCGCCTCCGCCCGCCCCGCTGCTACGACTCCAGATAGTACGCTTCCTCGCCGTGCTGAGTAATGTCAAGTCCTTCCACTTCTTGCTCTTCACTGACGCGGAAGCCCGTGATCCAATCCGTTATTTTGAGAATCACCATGGTGCCGACAAGGGCAAAGCCCCACGCGAAAAGCACGCCAATCAACTGGTTGCCCACTTGTCCCCAATGGCCGTCGCGCGCGCCCACGGGCTGGCCCTCGCCAAAAATCGGATTGACGACCGCTTGTGCGAAAACCCCGGTGAGCAGGGCGCCGATAGTGCCGCCCGCTCCGTGCACGCCGAAGGCGTCCAGCGCGTCATCATACCCGAACAGCGCCTTTACCTTCGTTACCATCAGATAGCAGAATACGCCGGCGACGAAGCCAATGAGCAGCGCCGGCATCGGTCGCACAAATCCGGCGGCAGGGGTAATAGCGACCAGGCCTGCTACGGCCCCTGAAATTGCGCCCAAGGCACTGGCTTTCCCGTTCTTCAGCCACTCTGCGGCGCTCCAGCCAAAGGCCGCCGCCGCGGCGCCAAAATGCGTCGCCACAAAGGCGCTGGAAGCCAGACCTCCGGCTGCCAGCGCGCTGCCGGCGTTAAATCCGAACCATCCCACCCACAACAGGCAAGCCCCGATAAAGCTCAACACCAGGCTGTGCGGCGGCATCGGCTGTTTCGGAAAGCCCACGCGCTTACCCATGTAGAGCGCGCAAACCAGCGCCGACACCCCTGAAGTAATGTGAACCACCGTGCCGCCCGCGAAATCGAGGCACGGGAATCTTCCGTTAAGCGAAGCATTCAGCAGGCCGCCTTTTCCCCAAACCATGTGCGCAAGCGGAACATAAACGATGAAAAACCACAAAGTCATGAACAACACGGTTCCGCTGAACTTCATCCGCTCGGCCGTGGCCCCGGTGATGAGCGCGGGCGTAATCACTGCGAACATCAGCTGGTACACCATGAACGTCAGCTGCGGAATCGTGTTCGAGTAATCCAGGTTGGGAGACATGCCAACGCCGCGCAGGAGTACGTGCGAAAAATCCCCGATGAACTTGCCGTCACCGCCAAACGTCAGACTGTAGCCCACGAGCCCCCACAGTACGGTAATCAAGCCCATCATGGCGAAGCTCTGCATCATGATGGCCAGCGTGTTTTTCCTCCGCACCAGGCCGCCGTAGAAAAGAGCCAGTCCCGGGCCGGTCATCATCAATACCAGTGCGGAGCTGGTGAGCATCCAGGCGTTGTCGCCGGCCGACTGTGCAGCGGCGACGCGTTGCTCGAGTTGCGTCAGCTTGTCGTTGGACTGCTTGGAGACTTCGGGCGAGCTTTGCGGGGAGGAAGCGGAGGCGGGCGATTCAGCGGCGGGAGTCTGCGCGGGGAGAGGAACTGCGGCCCCCAGAAGAGTTAGGAATAGACAACAGCATAGGACTGCACGCTTCATCAGTCGCTCCACTCCGCTGCTTGCAAATTGCGCTATGACTTGCACTACCGGGGACAACCCATCTGGCATGCGGCATTATACGCAGCCTCGGCGCACCTCGAACTCAGAAATTTTGATTGCCTTTATTGGTTTTTCCGATGCGAACCATGCTTCGCGGTTTCCAGGGTTTCTCTCTTTGTTCGACCGACGAGCCGATCCGCCTCCCGCGTAGGCCACGGCACTCGCGTGCCGCCAGACACCGACAGTGTCAGCCGCAGCGCCGTTTCCAGGGAAACACGATGGCCGGAGGAAATGTACATCGGCGTACAGTCGACGCGCGTACGCAACGCCGCCCCGACCGTCTCGTCCCCGTCGGTAATGGTGCTCCATTCACCTCGCTGGCGCCCCACCGGGCCGTGTTGTCCGATCAGAAGGCTTTTGGCGCAGCCAACCGACGGCAGGTCCAGGAGGACTCCCAGATGCGACGCCAGGCCCATGCGCCGCGGGTGGGCGTAACCCTGCCCATCGCAGAAGAGCAAATCCGGCGCCCGACCGAGTTTCTCTAGCGCCGCCAACAGGGCTGGAATCTCGCGAAAACTCAGAAATCCCGGGACATAGGGAAATGTCAGGGCCACCTCGGCCGAGGCCCGCTCGATCTCCAGCATTTCCGGATAGCGGAACAAAACCGCCCCGCCGATTGCCCGGTTCGCTTCTCGCAACGCGTTCCATCGCGACGGTTTCCTGAACGCCTGCGATCCCTTCAGCAGGAACGCGGCGTCGAGGCCGACCACAGTTCGAATCGCCCCCAGCCGATCTTGGCCCTCCCACTTGGCGCGCAGACTGTTCTGGATTTCTCGCGCTTCGGCGGTTGTAACATCCCAGCGATGTCGCACGGCTAATCGCATTGCGGCTTGCTCGTCCTCAAGCCCGGGAGCCTCGTCCCAGGGGGCGGCCGGAGGGCAGGGGTGAAAGGCGTTTTACAAACCCGGGCCCGACAATCGTATAATGCCGTGTTGCGGCAGACGGCTTCCAGGCTTTCAGTGGGATTTGCAAAACCTTTGAAGGCAATTTCGCGTACAATCCCTGCCCACGACTTTTTCCATGACTCAATACGCTCCCATCGAAATCAACGTGCGCCACGAGGACGGTATCCACATTTTTGACGTGCACGGCCGGCTGACCATCGGCGAATCGAGCGACCAGCTGACTACGGCGCTTCAAGCCATCCTTAACGAGTCCGGCCGCAAGGTCATCATCGACCTAAACGGCGTTCCTCAGATCGACAGCACAGGCATCTCTTCGCTGGTTCGCATCTCCGTCTCGCTCGCTCGCGTGGGCGGCGCGCTCCATCTTGTCTGTAAACCGGGACGCGTACGCGACGCCCTCACCGTCACCCGACTGGTCGAGGCGATCCCTACTTTCGACAGCTTCACCGCCGCCCGCAAATTCAATTCATGAGGTGCCCGTAAAGATATGGATTGGATGAAAGGGCGCTCGAAGCGATCAAGCGCTCTAAGTTCCAGCGGGCGACGAAAGATGGCAACCCGGTACAGAGGATTGTGCCCGTCGAGGTAACGGTTCGGATGGACTAGCGGCGCGCTTCGAGCCCAGCTTCAACCGCTTTTCTTCAGCTCGGCCAGCACCAGCTTGGCGACTTCTTTGAGTGTCTCGAACACGCCGTGTCCGGTAACCGCCACGCCCTCCAGCACCGGCTCACCTTTCTTCTGCAGCTGCTTGGTCAGCTCGGCCACCGGCATGGCATTCGGCAAATCGCGCTTATTCAGCTGCAGTACATAAGGAATGGTATCGAAGTTCAGGTTATGTTCTTTCAGGTGTTCGTACAGGTTTTCCTGCGTCTCAAAATTCGCGTCAAGCCGCTCTTCCTGCGAATCCGCCACAAACACCACGCCGTCCGCGCCCTTCAAGATCAGCTTCCGGCTGGCCTCGTAAAACACCTGCCCCGGCACCGTGTACAGATGGAATCTTGTCTTGAACCCGCGCACCGTGCCCAAATCGAGCGGCAGAAAATCAAAAAACAGCGTACGGTCGGTCTCCGTCGCGAGCGAAACCATTTTCCCTTTTTGGTTTTGACCTGTGTGGTCGTAGATCCACTGCAGGTTCGCCGTCTTTCCGCCCAGACCCGGACCGTAGTACACCAGCTTGCAGTTAATTTCACGCGCAGGAAAATTGATGAAAGGCACTGGTCGTCAATCCGTTCTCAAACCGCACCGTGAACTCGAAACCATAACACACGGCCATCGCGCGGCCAAAATCCGCCGCACCCAGTCCGGCAAAACGAAGGCATTTTCGGCAAAATCTGCCTGCCCCAGGCCGCTACCACCGTTTAGGGCTCAAGGGCAGCCACCTAGCATCCCCTTAGTAGTCTCTGCGAGTTCCCGGCCGGCCGCACACCTATTTTTCGCCCCTGCTCCCAATCTGGTAATGATTCCAAGCAGATGCGCGCCTTGGGCGACCCCGGACGCTGCCTGCTATGGCCGGTGCTGTCCCTTAGCCCACGTTCGCAGAAAAGTCCGTCAGAACCATGAAGGTGGAGTCGACCTTCTCGACCAGCTTCCCGTTTTCCTCGCTCTTATTCCGCACCTGCTGCCATTCCGGATCATCCTGAAAGGCCTTCCAGCTCGCCGTAGCCGCTTCCCGGCTCGGAAACTTCAAAATGTACACCAACGTATTCGCATTTTTGGGGTCGTCCGTAGCCGTCCAATACGCTACATTCTTCATCCCGTGCCGCTCAAAAAGGTGTCTGGTATGCTCCCGGAACCGCTTCAGCAGCTCCGGCAACTTCCCTTCCGCCGCCGTATACACCCGCAGCTCGTACACGGCGCCCTCCGCCGCTGGCGTTGTTACCCTCGTCTTCTCTGCGGCAAACGGTTCCGTTAACGTGCCGCTAGAACCTCCCGCCACTCCAGATACCGCCAGCCCTAACGCCTTCACCACTTCTCTCCGATTCATTTCTCCTCCTATTTGAACGCCTCATGGGCCCGAAAGCCAAACCACCCCCAGGGCCCGGCATCATCGCATTCCTGCTGCTTCCGCACCATCGGAAGTTCCTGATCGCTATTTAGCCATTCGCCATTCTTTATGATTCGGCGAGAGCATTCCGCCCTAACCGTTTTATTCTGATAACCAAGGCCGCACGCGCGGTGTGAGCGAGGAAACTTTTTGCTTCGCCATATCTCAGCCCTTCGAACCAACACTGCCTTGTTCCTCATGGTATGGCTGCTCTCAATCGGCTATCTCGCCGCAACATTGAACCATGGCTGGATCTCCTCCGATGACGGTGCTCTCGGCCAGTCTGCCGAGCGCGTTCTCCAGGGCGAAATCCCCCACCTTGATTTCGCCGACCCCTACACTGGCGGCTTGGTATTTCTTGACGCTCTCGTTTTCAAAATCTTTGGCGTCAAACTGATCTGGCTTCGCCTGCCTCTGCTTCTCTTCTTTCTCCTGTGGGTGCCGGCCGTTTACCGCATTGCGCGCGATTTCCTCAAGCCATTGCCTGCTGCTGGCGTGACTCTGGTTTCCGTTGCCTGGAGCGTCCCCAACTATCCGGCCGCTATGCCCTCTTGGTTCAATCTGTTCTTCGCCACCTTTGGCGTTCTTGCCATCGTAGAATACATTCGCCAGCCTGCGCTTCATTGGTTGGTTCTTGCAGGGCTCGCAGGCGGTTGCTCCTTCCTCTTCAAAAGCGTCGGGCTTTACTTCATCGCCGCAGTGCTCCTCTTTTTTGTCTATCGAGAACAGTCACTCGCACGTTCTCAGAAACTACCTACCCGGCACTCTCTCGTCTACCTTGCATTCCTCACGCTTTGTCTATCACTCTTCGTGGCTGGTCTGTTCAAACTGGTATTCAATGTCGCGGAACCGGCCGACTATCTGCATTTTGTGTTTCCCGGTTTTGCCATCTCCGCTCTGCTCCTTGCCCGCGAACGTACGCCTCCAGGAGTTTCAAGCCTGGCTCGCTTTCGTACCCTCTTTCGGATGGCCGCCCCCTTCCTCCTTGCTGCAACCATTCCTGTTGTTGTTTTCCTCCTGTTCTACTGGCGTCATGACGCCATCGCCGCCTGGTTTCACGGCGTCTTCGTCGCCCCCCAACTCCGGCTTTCGAATGCCAGGCTGACCCTGGCAAGCCTCATCTTTGAATATATTCCCGTGATCGTCGTGCTTTTCTTCCTCGAAACGGGATCACTGCGCGGTCGACCTCGTCAGTTTCTCTCGATTTTTCTGATCCTCATTGCCACAATCGTCTTGCTGACCACACGTCTGTCTGACCTTTCTTATATCATCGCTCTCGAATCGGCCGTCGAAATCATCCCGGTTCTCGTCCTGGTTGCTGGATTCTGGCTCTACCGCCACGCCGAGCGCCTGGATCAGCTGGCTTCGATCAATGGTCAACTCCTCTTTCTTCTGCTCTCGGTAGCTGTTTTGTGCAGCCTCATCCAGTTCCCCTTTGCCCAAATCATCTACTTCTGCTACGCATCGGCCTTTGTCGTTTTGCTCGCGGCTTTCCTGATCGCGCAGTTCCCGCGACCGCCTCGCGCCCTCGCCTGTGCCGCAGTTTTCTTTTACATCTCTCTTCCAGTCACCGTTCTGCGTTCACATTGGCTGGGCACGCGGGGCCATTTTGACCTGGATAGTACTCGCTTCGATCAGCCCCGCGCGGGCGCCCTGCGTGTTTCCCGAGCTGACGCCGATGTTTACGCTTGGCTAATTCCATTTGTCAGGAACTTGGCTCATGGACAGCTGATTTTCGCTGGGCCCGACGCTCCAGAGGTCTACTTTCTAACGGGTCTCAAGAATCCCACTCGACTGCTTTTTGATTCAATCGAAGATCCCGCTTCGTACGAGCGCCAGATTCGCTCCGTTCTCATCCAGTCTGACGCGATTAAAGTACTTGTGTTGAAGGAGCAAGTGGGTGCGACTGACCAGCTCTTGATTTTGCGGAGCTTTGCCGTTCCGCAGTTTCCCAATTCAAAACGAATCGGTAATTTTGTAGTTTACTGGCGCCCATGAAATTGTTTGAATATCTGCTCGAACAGCCTTTTCTCTTCAACCTCTCCCAATTGCCTTTCAGTACCCAGAAATTTGCTCGGATCCTCAAGCACAACGATCTCTCCAAGGTACATAGCGTCCTCGATGTGGGCTGTGGTCCCGGTACCAATGCCCCTAGCTTTAGCCATGCGGCCTACTTAGGCATCGACATCAATCCTAGATACATTGACCTCGCGCGCCGCCGCTATCACCGCGACTTTCTCGTCGCCGACGCGACCAGTTACATCGCTCCACAGGGTACGAAGTACGACTTCATACTCGTAAACAGCTTTCTTCATCACATCGAAACACCGGACGTATCGCGCATCCTGGAACACCTCACCACCCTGCTTTCTGATGATGGGTATATTCATTGCGTAGAGCTCGTCTTGCCCGAACGGGGCGGTATTCCTCACTGGCTCGCTACGATGGATCGTGGGCGGTTCGCACGCCGCTACTCATCGTGGAAAGAGCTCTTCGAACTCCACCTTGAACCTCAGATTTTTGAAACCTTTTCGATTACGCATGTGGGAGTAAAGGTTATGGATCTCGTTTACTTTAAAGGGCGCGCGAAATCATGAATTCTCCCTCCATCAGCGTCGCGATACCGTTGCACAACGAAGAGCGAAATGTGCCTGAGCTTTTCCGACGCGTGGCTGGCGTGCTCGACCATATGCCGGGCGGGCCCCACGAAATGCTTTTTGTTGACGATGGAAGCTCGGATCGCACGTTGGCTCTTCTTGAAGAATTCGCAGGCCGCGACCAGCGTGTCTCCGTTATTTCTCTATCCAGAAACTTCGGTCACCAGGCCGCCCTCGCCGCCTCGCTCGATCACGTTTCCGGCGATGTCACCGTAATCCTGGATGGCGACCTCCAGGACACTCCGGAAACCATTCCTCTGTTCGTCGCAAAACATCTAGAGGGTTACGACGTCGTATACGCTCAGCGCCTCCGCCGCAAAGAGGCTCTCTGGCTCCGGATTTGTTTTTTCCTTTTTTACCGACTGATGGCCAACTTGTCTGACATGAATTTGCCTTTGGACGCTGGCGACTTCGGCCTGATGTCCCGCCGCGTAGTCGATCAATTAAAAAGCATGCCCGAGCATGACCGCTACCTTCGGGGCCTGCGAAGCTGGGTAGGCTTCCGCCAGATTGGTATTCCCGTCGAACGCGCCGAACGCTTTGCCGGCCAAAGCAAGTACGGCCTGCTAAAATATCTTAAGCTTGCTTCCGATGCGATCTTTTCTTTCTCCGTGATTCCGATTCGCGCAGCTGCCGTCCTGGGCTCCGCCGGGGTGATGCTGTCGTTGCTCTTCTCGCTTTACTCTGTTTTGGCCAAACTCATTTTCCATCAGAGTCCAAAAGGCTTCACTGCCTTGCTGCTGATGATCACTTTTCTTTCCGCTATCCTACTGCTTTTTCTGGGTATCATTGGTGAATATGTCGGTCGCATCTATGAAGAGGTCAAAGCTCGCCCTGTTTACGTAATCGGAAAAAAGATCGGCGGCTTCGCCCGCCGCAGGAATTGAGGATGCTCTTTGGACCCGCAATACGGCTCTTACTACCGGCGCCTTTATGAAGAGCATTGGTGGTGGCGCATGCGGGAACGCTGGGTCCTCGAAGCCATCCGCCGCGCAACCCCGGTGTCCGGGTGGCGTAATATTCTCGACGTCGGCTGTGGCGACGCTCTTTTCTTTGACCGGCTTTCCGAGTTTGGCAACGTAGAGGGAATTGAACCCGATCGGCACTTGGTCTCGCCGGATAACCCTTTCCGCTCCCGGATTATCGTTGGCCCGTTCGACAATTCCTTCCAGCCAAATAAGCGATATGGCTTAATTCTCATGTTAGACGTTTTGGAGCATTTGCGAGATCCGCAGGCAGCGCTTCATCACGTCGTCGCGCTATTAGAAGATAAGGGAACACTCATCATTACGGTACCGGCATATAAGGCGGCCTGGACGAATCACGATGTAATGAACTACCACTTGACGCGATACCGAAAATCTACGCTCTTTCCTCTGATCCAGGCCGCAGGTCTAAGAGAGACCGAATCCGCTTATTGGTTCCACTTAACATTCCCGGTAAAAATCGCGCAGCGCGCGGTCCAGTACATCTTCAAAATGGCGCCCCAAAAGCCTGTTATTCCTTCCCTTCGGATGAATCGTCTTTTGATGACCGCCTTCTCGATCGAACACGCAATTACATCCAAGCTCCACATCCCTTTTGGGACGACACTGTTCGTTCGTTGCAATCTGGCATCACATTTTCACTAGGACTACTCTGCCACTATTATCTTGGGCCAAGAGTTCGACAGATGAAGCGCTCTTCGCCAGGTAGGGCGTCAGCCAATCCAAGTCGGGCTCCAGCTTTCGCGTGTACAGTAAAAATGCGGAATGATCGCGGGCGAATTCCGAAAAGTCAGGAGCGGCAATCGGAGCATACCGACGTAAACGCACCAGGTTCTCATCGATGCTGTCTGTTCCCGAATATTGTATCGCTTTGGCTGCGTCAACCGGATAAACCAACCTGGAACGCACTTGGGGTGAGGCATATTTTTCAAGCGGTAGAAAGACTAAGCCGTGCCCGACAACAACTGGGAGCTCAGCGTGCCCAGCTCTCTCGATCAAACTTTCTACGGGCGCCGTGGGCCGGCTCGCGAGCTGCGAATGGACCGAGTTCCAAAAAATTGCCTCACCGATCGCTGCGTGGATCACCAAGAACGAGACGACCACGACATTGGCTCCTTTAGGCGCGGACCGAAAGGAACCAAACGTCAGAACTATGCCGAGAATCGTGACGATAACGTAACGGGAAATAACCGGGCCGTGCAGCAAGGCAGCAGGCAAGAACGTGATAATCGGCAGTAGCAATAAGCTGATGCGTAAAATGCTGTCCGACATTTCTGATGACCGCTCATTCGACCTGAAGAGTCGCGAAATTTCGCGGGCCTGAATTGCAAAGAACACCATAGACACCACACTCCCGACTAATGGCCCGTAGGTGAGGAGTTCTCCATACGCGACCGGTACCGACTGCAACGCAGAATGAGCCCAGAAATGCACCGCATACGTACGCCTAAGAGTCGCGAGAAGTCGCCAGGTAGTCACGAGGGGAACTAGGACGCAACAAATTGCACCCCAAACTTTCCAACGAACCGACCCCATCCAGACTTGGATTAGTTCCGCAAGTGCGAAAGGCGCGATGGAAAAAACCGCGTAATAGTGGATTGCCTGCGCCATTAGCAGGCTTACTGCAAAGCCGACAGTCCACACTCGCGATGGTAGGCGGTCGTAACAAACCAAAGCAAGCGCAAAACACGCCAGCAACATGCTGTATGCCCTCGCCTCAGCCGCGTATTGCTGAAACGCAGATGTCGCTATGAGAAAGGCGGCGCACGCCAATGCCTGCAACCCGGTCCAACGTCGCCTTGCATATACAAAGACACAGAATAGCGTGACTCCGAAGGCAATCACGGACGGTAGACGGAGCGCGAATTGTTCATGTCTAGAGACTCGTAACGCCCAGCGTTCAATCAAGTAAAAGAACGGAGTGTGCGAATCTGCGCCGTCAACCAACGCTCGCATAGTCAAGGCAAAGCTGCTCTGACCAGCGATTGCTTGCGTCAGGATTTCGTCGTACCAAAAAGGGTTCTCTCGCGCCGCGACGCTGAGTCGAATAGCCGAGTAAATTACTAAAAGGACAAAAAGCGCGGCAACAAGTTGGTTGGACGAGGTTCGAGCATTACCTGTATCTGCTTTTCCGCTAGGTTCCATCTTCGCCGCCGGGCGTCCGTCGCTGCAAAATCGCCAGCAAAGATGTTCCCAACATCTTTTGAGGAATCGGCTCAAGCTTGGATACAAATCCCAACGCTCGGTTGAGCCAGGGAGCACCTGGATCGAATCCCCTCCGGATAACCGAGTTCTCGTCACTTTGCGTCGCCAGCCAAACCTTGCGGATAGCCAGAGTAGGGACCATTGGCAGACCCCAATAGGTCCAAGCGGCTACCGAGAGCCCGGTCCTACGCGCCGTTTCCCTCAAGGATCCGATCAAGTAACGGCGCAAATGACCTGCTGCGCGATCGTAGGCAGAGAACGCCCAAGGGCCCGCTGGAAGATTGACGATTATCTTTCCGTTGGTTGTCAGGTGGAAAAGAAGAGCATCTACAAATGTATCTTCATTCGCGATGTGCTCCAGCACGTCGAATAAAAAGATGACGTCAAATGACCGTTCAAATCCGGGACTTTTATCCAAAATATCGTAGCAACACACTCGGCTCCGATTGCTCTGATTTCTCTTTAGGGCGTATTCGTTCAGGTCGAGACCAGTGACGCTCCGCTGGTAGCTTGTCTCTATTTGTGTTTGTAACAAGCCGTTACCGCACCCGACTTCGGCCATTTCTCCAGCTGTCTTAATGAATTCGCCGGCTAATTTCTGTAGAACACGAAAACGCCGCTCAATCCAAAAGTGCTCTAGGGAGGCAAACTCAAACCAGTGGTCAGCCATGCTGACTGTTTTGGGCCGCGACAAATACTCAATCGTTGTTGGAGCCATTTCCGCGGACTAAGCGTCCCATTCCTTCTCAAACTGTTTTAGGCCTGAATGGGTGATTGCCCCACTCTACTGGGTCCTCTAACAGCTAAGCCTGGGCACCTCATCGCATATCACTGTTAGAAGGGTCTTAAAGTTGTACGAAATCGGAAAGCATAAAGGTCGAGACTGGTGCCTTTACTTATAACGGCCGCCGCTATTCTACCGGGCATCTCCAGCGCATCCTTTCTTCTGGTCTTCTGGCTGCGCGGCGAGCAGTAGATGCGGCAAGCGAGAGGTCCGCGGGAGAACTCACGCCTTACTAGAAGAAATCTGAGGGAACGGGAACCTGTCAGAGTAGAATTTGGCGAGCCCGAATCCCCCTCATGCCCCTGAACCATTTATCCTCTAAATCCAGCCTAGCGTCCTTGCTGCTCGTTTGTCTGCTTGTCGCCTGTTACCTTGCCATTAACCTCCGCCACGGGTGGGTCCCTCACGATGAGGGCATTCTCGGACAAGCAGCTGAACGTGTTCTCAAAGGAGAGCTTCCCCATTGCGATTTCAATGAGCCTTATACCGGAGGCCTAGCCTATCTCGACGCCGCAGCTTTCCGTCTGTTCGCTGTGAATCTGACGGTTCTCCGTTATGTTTTGTTGGTTTTCTTCATTTTGTGGGTATTCGCCGTTTTCGCCATCTTCTGTGAATTGTGTCCTGCCTGGATTGCGGCTGCCGCCGCTTTGCTTTGCGTGGCATGGAGCGTCCCGAATTACCCCGCTGCAATGCCGTCTTGGTTCTGCCTCTTTTTCGCGACCTTTGGTGTCATGGCGGTACTCTTTTATCTTCGAACAGACCCTTCTTACTGGCTCGTTTTTTCAGGGCTTTGCGGCGGTTGCTCTTGTCTCGTGAAGACTGCGGGCCTGTTTTTTGTGGCTGGCGTCTTGTTGCTCTTGGTCTATCGAGAGCAGACGTTGTCCCGAGAATTTGGCGGGGAGGCCAACCGCACTCTGCTCTTTCGCGCTTTTCACAGCGCTGGCCCTGGCATGCTTTTTGATCGTGTTGATTCGTGTCGTCATGCCCGGCGGCGGTCCTTCCGAATTCTTGCATTTTGTTTTTCCAGGCCTGACTATCGTCGTGTACCTGCTCCAGCACGAGCGCCTTTCCGGAGGTTCCCCCAGTCGCGATCGCTTCAAGCGTCTTTTCGCGGCATGGGGTGCTTTTTTGGTTGGAGTCGCGTTCCCCATTGATTTCGTGGTCTTTGCCGGTTGCCGAATTGAGCTACACTCCAGCTGTATGCCCAAACACATTCTCGTCACCGGCGGCGCCGGCTACATCGGCGGAGCCACCGTTCGCCTTCTGCTGCAGCAACAGTTTCAGGTTACGGTGCTCGATGACCTCTCGCGCGGCCATCGTGACACCGTCCCTTCCGCCGCACGACTCGTGACCGGCAACATCGCCGACGCTGTACTCCTCGATGAACTCTTCGCCGCCACACCGATCTACGCCGTCATGCATTTCGCCGCCTTCGCCGAAGTCGCCGAATCCATGCAGAACCCTGCGCTCTATTTCCGCAACAACACGGCCGCGACGCTTACTCTTCTCGAAGGCTGCCTCCGTCATAACGTCACTCGCTTCGTTTTCTCTTCTTCCTGCACCGTTTTTGGCATGCCGCAATCCCTACCCATCGGCGAAGACGCTCCCAAACTCCCCGTCAATCCCTACGGCCAATCCAAGCTGCAAAGCGAGATCATGCTGGAATGGTTCCGTCAGATCCATCGACTCCGGTATGCCATCCTCCGCTACTTCAACGCCGCCGGAGCGTGGGATGGCCACTCCGAACGCCATGAGCCCGAATCTCACCTCATCCCCAATGTATTGCGTGCCGCTCTGGGGTCTTCAGGCCCGGTCTCCATTTTCGGTACCGACTACCCGACCGCCGATGGCACTTGCGTCCGTGACTACATCCATATTTACGATATCGCCCACGCCCACCTGCTCGTCCTCAACGCCCTCGAAGACTCCGATCAGCGCATCTACAATATCGGCAACGGCACTGGTTTCAGCGTCCGCGAGGTCGTTGCCGCGGCCCGCCGCGTGACCGGCAGGGAAGTTCCGTTTGTCGAATCCCCACGCCGCCCGGGCGACCCGCCCACTCTGGTTGCCAGCTCAGAAAGAATCCGCCGTGAACTTAACTGGCGCCCGCGTTACACCACACTCGACGACATCATCTCTTCCGCATTAGGTTGAGCACACCGCGCCGGTGGCGAAGGTTTTGGCCTGGCTGCTGGAATTTGGAGGCGGGCAGTCCTTCTCGATGGTTTCGAGCCAATTCGGAGCTACAAAGATCTGTGTACCTACGAATAAGGACGAGCTCAGTTTAGCTCTACCCAATCGCGGTAAATCTTTTATTTGCACCACTTACAATCATAGGGTGGGGGAATGGCATGTTGTGGAAAACTCGCGCATTACCCAAATGCCGCCTCGCTAGCTCCTCAATTGCTCTCTTCATTGACCTTACTTTTCTGCTCTGCTAGAGTGCCCCGCATGGCAAAGGCAAAAAAGTCCCACTCTTCGTCCCCCCACGGCAAGGCTGCTAAGCCTCAGAAACGCAAGCCTTTATCTCCTCCGCACCCCCCGCAGCGGGGAGGCGTCGAACTGGTCGATCCGCGCGTTCAGGCCCAGATGAAGCTTTACGATGACGCGCTCGCGCTCTTCCATCAGCAGAAGTTTCAGAAGGCCAAGCAGGAACTCGGGAAAGTGCTGGAAGGCCCCAGTAAGGAACTGGCCGATCGCGCCCGCATGCACCT
>Ga0126370_10000738_pt1 | contig 14067 bp, 15 predicted proteins | sample PanSoiMetaPlot_3_FD_92586 | JGI IMG/M metagenome (GOLD analysis project Ga0126370, IMG submission 92586) | Tropical forest soil microbial communities from Panama - MetaG Plot_3 | ecosystem: Environmental > Terrestrial > Soil > Tropical forest > Bulk soil | place: Panama | collected 2016-02-17 | reverse complement strand
ATCTGCCGATGTGGTTCGCCTTTGGGGCAGTGGCACGGTGCACCTCTACCCAGCCAGCCATCGAAACAAAAACAGGCTTCTTCTACGTTTTCTTCGCTCGCCTGCGGGATCGCAAAGATACCCTTCTGAATCTCCTTTTTTCGGAGTAATAGAACCCTCGGGTAGCCGATCTCATTGCGTTGGAGTTCTTGCAGCATTTTTTCCAGGAAGTTGAACAGCGACCAGCGGCGACGCGGGCCAGGCCATAGGTCAGTGCGTCCGAGGAGGAGAGTCCGGAGACTTTGCTCCCCAGACAGGGGATCGACGCAGTTTGCTCTTCCTCCTGCCAAGCCCTATTCGCAGCGCAGTGCGGTCGACGGCTGAATGCGCGTCGCTCGCAGCGCCGGGAAGTAGCCGGCAGTGAGGGCGACGCATACCAGTAGGAACATTACAGTCACAAAAGTCATCGGGTCGCCGGGCGGGGTTTGGAAAAGCAACGAGGCGATAACCCTAGAAACGACGACGGAACCGACCGCGCCGATCCCCATCCCGGCACCTGCGAGTTTCAGTGTCCGTCCCAGTACGCTGCGCTGCACTAATCCCGGCGTAGCCCCCAGCGCCATGCGAATGCCGAACTCCTGTGTTTGCCGTGTCACCGAATAGGAAATGACACCAAAAATGCCCAGCGCGGAGAGGACCAACCCCAAGCCGGCGAAACTACTGACCAGCAACACGAAGAAGCGCCGTGGAGAAACCGAACGTTCTACAATTGTGTGCAGGGAGCGAAACGCCGTATTCGGTTGATCAGGCGTAATCCGCCGAAGAACCGGCATGATCGATGATGTCAGCGTGGCCGGCGGGAGCTTAGAGCGAACCACGAGCTGCGCCCCTTCTGGACCATAATTCAGTGGAAGATATATTTCCGGTTCGGGCGAAGTCTCTAGGCTATGGATACGGACGTCGGCAACGACGCCGATCACCGTGCCAGGCTTGTTGTCAAATCCTGTAGCCGCTCGCCCTATCGGGCTCTGACCGGGAAAGTGGCGCCTCGCCGCGGTTTCATTGATCACGACAACGCGTTCATTGGCAAGCGTATCTTGCCAGGAGATGTCGCGTCCCTCGATCAATCGCATCCCCATCGTTCGCAAATAACCGGGACTTACGATACGCACGATTGCGCCCGTGTCTTCATCCTTGCGGTATTCCCGCGAAGGGTTTGCGAAACCCCAGCCTCGGTCACGGTCGAGGGGCAGCATGTCGGCAATGCCGGCCGACTCCACGCCGGGAACGGACTGCACCTTGTTCAAAATCTCCTGCAGCACCGGACCTCTTTTTTCGCCTTTCTCTCCTTCGTCGTAGATGATGTCCACGACCGAGGCGTTGCTGGGATCGAATCCAAGGTCAACATCGAGTACACGCAGAAAACTGCGGAACAACAATCCGGATCCGACCAGCAAGACACAGGCGAGCGCGACTTCGCTTACCACCAGGGCCGAGCGGACACGATCATGTGAGCGGCTTTCGCTGAGGCCCCGCCCGCCATCCTTTAGATTGCCTTGCACGTTCGAGCGTGAAAGGATCACGCCGGGCGCAATGCCGAAAAGAATTCCCACGAGCACGGTAACGAAAAGGGTCCACGCGAGGGCCGCAACATCCACTCGCGTGGAGCTCAGAAGCGGAAGTGAGATCGAGCTCTGCTGCGCCAAATACGTCGTAATACCGAAAGCCAGGCTAATCCCCAAAACACCGCCGGCTGCTGCGAGCACGAGACTCTCCGTCAGCAGCTGACGAACCAGGCGGCCACGACTGGCGCCGAGAGCGCCACGCATGGCGAACTCCTTGGTGCGTGAAGCCAGCCGAGCCAGCATAAGGTTCGAAAGATTGACACAAACGATGAGAAGGATCAGGGCGACTGCCGCCCAGAGTACGAAAAGCGACCGGTGCAGCCTGCCCGTGACGTGGTCCTTTAAGTAAGACAGGTCAGCACTGTATTCCATGAACCAGTCGGGTTCCGGGTGTGCTGCACGAAATTGCGGTGAAAGAAGATTCGCTTCGATTTGCGCCTGCTGCAAGGAAACGTTGGGCCGCAGCCGCGCAACAATTGCAACTGTATTGCCCCAGGTGCGGATCTCGTCCATCACCGCCGGCGTAAAGAATTGAACATGTAGGCCGGGCGAAAAGACAGCAGCGAAATCGAAGAAAGTGGGCAGCACGCCCACTATGGTCACGGCGCGGTTATCCAGCCTAATGGACTGTCCAATGACCTGCGGATCGGCTCCGAATTCTTGCCTCCAGAACCAATCCGTTAGCACAGTCACTGGCGCCGCGCGCTTCTCATGCTCACCCGGAAGAAACGTTCGTCCAAGAGCGGGCGGAACGCCTAAGGTACGAAAGAAATTATTAGCGACCATCACTGCTTGTACGTGGCGCGGTTCGCCATGGCCTGTCATGTTGTATTCAGAGCTGCCCCAGAATGCCTGGTAGCAAGTCACTTCCTCGAACGACTGCGCGTGTTTTGCGTACTCCTCATACGAGCCGACATTGTAGGTAGTGGGCGAAAGTCCCCCTTGTCCGTGATTGCCCGTAAACCATACAAGTCGTCCCGAATCCGGAAAGGGAAGAGGGCGAAGCAGAAGTGTGTTAACGATACTGAAGACAGCGATGTTGGCGCCAATTCCTAGCGCGAGCGTTAAAACCGCTATGCTCGTAAACCCCGGAGCTTTGCGAAGCGAGCGAACGGCAAAATGCATGTCTTGTACGAGGGTTTCAAGAAAATGAAGTCCAGCAGTTCCACGATAGGAGTCTTTGGTTTGCTCCAGCCCACCCAGTTTGATTAGCGCCTGGCGGCGCGCTTCTGCGGGACTCATGCCCGCGCGTAGGTTGTCATCAATGTGCAACTCCAGATGCGCCGCCAGCTCTTCATCCAGCTCGCGATTCAGCAGCCGCGCGCCAAACACCTCGCGCACTCGCCGCCAAGTCGCCTTTATCGGCCTCATGTCTCCTCCCTGGAGAAACTTTCCTTCATAACCGAGCGCCGCAGGGGATCCACGCGGGTAGCTATGCTCGCCCTAACGATGCAAGCAGCGAAGCCGGCCAGGGCGAGATGACCCACGAGCCGACCTTCCTCATGCCGAAGGCTCCGTTGCTCCTAGAAACCTCTGCAGGATGGCGGTTGTGCGTCCCCACTCGCGTGCTTCCGTCTCCAACCGCTTGCGCCCGGCGCGCGTGAGTCGATAAAACTTCGCCCTGCGATTGTTTGCGGAGAAGCCCCACTCGGAAGCAATGTCGCCTTCCTGCTCCAATTTCAAAAGCGCGGGGTAGAGAGTCCCATAATTTACCGACAGGATTTCGTCGCTAACTTGCTCGATGCGACGGGCGATTCCATAGCCATGCAGCGGACCGATGGTTTCGAGAGTTTTGAGCACCATCAGCGCCAGCGTCCCTTGCTGTACGTCCTTCTTCTGGGCCACTTAATGCTCCTATTGATATCCAATAGGACTCTACGCCCGCTCATATGGGAAAGCAATACGAATTACGGAAAGTTTGTCGAGCCTGGCCATTTCTGGCCTATCTAGCGGGACTTGGTCGCGGGAGCCGGGACGCGTTTGGAACCGTTGAGTTCGGCTTCGACGTCGGCGATGTTGCGTTTGGCGAAATAGTCGAACAGTTGCCAGGTGCCGTATTTCTGCTTCAACTGGGGCAGCACGGTATCGGCGAGAGTTGCGCCGCTTTTGCCGTCCTTTTTTGCGGCAGCGACCCAGTCGCGCAAATCGGAGAGATAGCCGCGGAAAGCGGTTACGTTGGCGGACGTGCCGGGATCGCCGTGCCCGGGGATGAAGGTAATCGGGGAGTCCGCAGAAAATTTGGCGAGCGTCGAGAGGGTCTCAAGCCACGGGAGCGTGGAGGCGTCGATCAGATTGGGCAGGGTCTGCCGCCAGAAAAGGTCTCCGCAGAAGACGACGGCGGACTTGTCCTGTTGCACGATCACTACCGAATCGCCCCCGGTGTGGCCGGGAAAATATTCGATTCGAATAAGCGTGGGTCCGACGCGAAGTTCGATCGAGGAATCGTAGAGAATGTCGGGAGCAGCAAGAGCCTCTACCTCGGACTTTTGCTCGGCTGTGATGTCTTTGCCGAAAAACTTCAGATTCTCGGTGTGGATCCAAGAGGGCACGTTGCGATGAGCGACGATGGCGGCGCCTTCCTTGGCGAAAACCGCGTTCCCAGCGACGTGATCGAGGTGATAGTGGGTGTTCACGACGAACTTGATGGGGAGTTTGGTAAGCATACGGATTTCGCCGAGCAAAGCGCGGGCGGCCGCGGCATTCTCGAAACTGTCCACCACAACCACGGCTTCATCGCCAATGACAAAACCTGCGTTTGCGCCTGCTTCGCCCTTGGCGTTATCGATGGCGGCGTAAATGCCGTGGCCTAGGGCCTTCAGCGCGAAGGGAAGCGATGCGCCGGCCGCGGGCGGTGCCTGGGCCGCCGCGGGCGTGGCACATAGGACAAGGAACAGCGGGAGCAGGACGTTTCGCATGGGAACATCGTAAGGCGCAGGAGGGAAAAGGGAAGCAAAAAATAGCGTTCAGGATTCGAGGCTCTCGGCCAATTCAAGGATTTTTGTCACCGAGTTCCAGTTGCGTCCGGTGCCCTGCGTTTCTAGAGCTTTGTCTACACGTGCCCACGGCAATTTCGATTTGCCGACGCCGTTGGGAAAGTAGATGAAGAGTTCCCGACCCATCAGATGTAGCTCTTCGGGTTGAACCGCCAGCTGACGAAGTCTTTCTGTGGCGTTCTTTGCCGGCTGGGCCGCCAGGAAAAAGACGTGAAGTTTCGCCGGTTCGATGTTGGTCCGCTTGGCAAACGGGTTGCGAGAAACGACGGCGCGCAACTCGGTTACGCTGCGGAGAACAACGGCAGGACTACAGGCAAATTTCTTTTCAATCGCTTGCTTGACGCGGCTAGCCAGGAGATCCAGATCGCGTTCCGGGGTTTGGAAGACGACGTTGCCGCTCTGTACGTAGGTTTGAGGCTGCTCGAATTTCAGCGACACGAAGAGGGCACGCAGCGCCTCCATCTTGATGATGGCGTGACCACCTACATTGATACCGCGAAGAAAGCAGATCACGACAGGCATGGGAATCAGAGCACGCTTGACTCTAGATGCTCGGAGCACCTTAGCACGCCTGGCGCGGTGAGCGAAGTCCAGAACCGACGGAACCAAATCAGGAAAACAACCTACGCCTGTGGTGGAAGGGTCCTTAGAAAGAAAGCGCCGGTCGGCCGAAATTGTTACATCCGACAAATCATGGAGACGCACTGCGGCCGATGCAGCCGAGCAGCTTAGCTGCGCCCTGCATTGGTTCCTGGCGTGCTGATTTGAGTCGCAAGTCGAGGCGGGCAAGGTTTAGCCAGTTCGAACTCCCACCAAGATTGACCCTGGTAGGCACGACCTGCCTGCGAGCGGCCAGGGCGTCTCGCCGACGCACCTAAGAGCAACCTCGCCAGCCTTCCCTGGACCCTTGCGGTTGCCGGACCCCTCAATCGTTGGCGACCCCAAGAGGAATTCCTGGATAGGGTTATCATGAGGGATAAATACTTTGCTGTAGCACTCTGTTGTGGTTCGAAGAAATTCCGATTCCTTGTTTTGATTCTCTTGTTAGCCGGTGCGGGCGCGGTAACGAGCAGCGCACAGTCGCTCGGCTTCGCTCCGTCCCGCGGCAGAGACACGGTGTCGGTCCGGGAGCTGCAGGTTTCCCCGAAAGCCAAGGACAGCTTTGAACATGGGTTGGAGCGGTTGTCCAAACACGATCCCGAAGGAAGCCTGAAACACTTCGCAGCGGCCATTGCGGCCTCACCTGATTACTACGAGGCCTACTACCATCAAGGTGTTGCCGAGGCGCAGTTGAACCGGAACCAGGAAGCCCTGCATTCGTTCCAGTCAGCAATTGACCTGAGCGATGGACACTACCCACGCGCAGAGTTTGGCTATGCTCTGATGCTGACCCGGATCGGAAGCGTCGCCGAGGCCGAGCCCGTCGTTAGACGTGGCCTTGAAACCGATGACAATATCCCCGACGGGCACGTCGTACTGGGGCTGATTCTCCTGAAGCTGCAGCGTGTCGACGAGGCAGAAAGGAGCGCACAAAAAGCGCTGCTGCTCGAGCAGCCGAGCTCTGCAAAGGGCCACTTGATACTAGCGGATGTCGAAGGTGCGCGAGGAGAGTTCGCGAAACAAGCGGCCGAATTGGATGCCTACCTGAAGAGTTATCCCCACGACCGCAATCAAAGATATCTCGAGGCGGCTCGCGATACGGCCAGGAAGTTGGCTACACGGAAAGCAAAGGGCAAGTGAGACTTACGTTCGGACCTGCTCAACGAAGGACATTCTTATAGAGAGCCATGCCGACTGCGGCATCCATGTCGAGTCTGGCCAAAGCGGAAATCTCGCGGCGAGTCTTGATGCCTCCCGCGGCAATGATGGGATGGCGGGTCACGGCGCGCAGGGCCGTAAAGTAGGCGAAGTTGGCGCCCGCAAGAGTCCCTTCGCGGTCTACGTCGGTGCAAAGGAATGCGGCGCAGAAAGGCTCGAGCGAGGCCATCACCTGCTGGGGTTGCAGAGCAACGGATTTTCGCCAGCCTTGCGTGGTGATTTTCCCTCGATAGGTGTCAAGCGCAATCACGATCTTCTTGCGCGGCAAAACACGATTGAGCGCGCGCAGGAAGCGAAGGTTGGGTCTCCCTCGCCTGAAGGCGGAGCTGCCAATGATGATTTGCGTTGCGCCGCAGCGGACGAGCCTCCTGGCGCGGGAAGAAGTGCGAACACCGCCGCCAACGCGTACTTTCATCTTGAAGTTGTGACGGGCGCGTCTGCAAAGCGCTTCGACCAGCTCATTGTTGTGGCCCCTGTTCATGGCTGCGTCCAGGTCAATAATGTGTAGCCACGGGTAACGCCTGAACTTTTCGAGTTGCGCGAAGACGTCCGCGACCGCCAGTTCACAATGGCGACCGTGGACGAGCTGGACGGCCTGTCCCGATTGCAGATCGATGCAGGGGATCAGCACGGGAAACGGACCTCGATGTTCCTTCCGGCAAGAAATTGCTTGAGGCCGCGAATCGATTGAGAGCCGTCGTGAAAGATAGAAGCCGCGAGGGCGGCATCGGCAGCCCCTTCAGAAAAGATTTGCGCAAAATGCTCTGGTGTTTTTGCGCCGCCCGAGGCCACGACGGGTACCGAGACGCCGCGTGAGATGACCGAGGTGAGCTCGATATCAAAGCCGGCTTGTGTCCCGTCGCGATCCATGCTCGTGAGCAGGACTTCTCCTGCGCCTAGCTCGACGCCCCGCCGCGCCCAGCTTAGTGCGTCGAGATGGGCCAGGTCTCGGCCGCCGCGCACACGTACGTCCCACCGATGTGTCGCGCCGTGGCCATCCAGCTTTGCGTCAATGGCCAGCACGACGGCCTGAGCGCCGAATTCGGCCGAAAGTTCGCTGATCAGGTCGGGACGCTCGACGGCGGCGGTGTTGACGGTAATCTTATCGGCGCCTGCGCGGACGACGGAGCGCGCATCCTCAAGTGTTCGAATGCCGCCACCCGCGGTCAAGGGGATGGAAAGCTCGGCGGCAACGCGACGAATCGTTTCAAGAAACGTAGGGCGACGATCGCGTGATGCGGCGATGTCGAGCACCACCAACTCGTCAGCGCCTTCGCCGTTGTAACGCGCAGCAAGCTCTGCGGGATCGCCCGCGTCACGAAGGCCCAGGAAGTTGACGCCCTTGACGACGCGATCTCCGTCCGTGTCGAGGCAGGGAATGATGCGGCGAGCGAGATTCATGCGACGCTTCTCATGCCGCGAGCCTCAAAAAGTTTTGCAGAAGGCGAGCCCCGGCTGCTCCGCTCTTCTCCGGATGAAACTGGGTGGCGAAGATGTTTCGGCTTTGCAGCGCAGCGGTGAAGGAAGAGCCGTAGTCACAAAGCGCCACAGCGCCTTCCGCCGAGTGCGGGGCGGCAAAAGTATGCGCGAAATAGAAATAGTCGGATTCGCAGAGACCTTCAAGCAGCGGAGTCGGTTTCACGATGCGCAGGCGGTTCCAGCCCATATGTGGGAGCTTGGCGGTTTGCGGGAGGGAACTCACAGGGCCCGAGAGTAATCCGAGGCCGGAGACGGCCGGTGCCTCTTCGCTGCGAGCGTAGAGGGCCTGCAGGCCGAGGCAGATTCCGAGAAACGGGATTCCGTGCGCAATCGCCTGGAGCAATGGAGCCCGGAGATTTTGGGAGTCCAATGCGCGGATGATGGCGGCATAGTGGCCGACGCCGGGTAGGATAATCGCTCCGGCCGAGGCCAAATCTCGAGATTGCATGACGCGTCGGGACGAAGCGCCGAGGCGCTCGAGAGCACGCTCGACCGAAGGGACGTTACCCGCTCCGTAGTCAATGATGGCGATAGTCACAATAATCCCTTGGTGCTGGGGAGAACATTTTTGAGACGCAGGTCACGGCTTACGGCGAAACGAAGCGCGCGCGCAAACGCTTTGAACATTGCTTCGATTTGATGATGGGACGAGCGCCCGTAAAGGCAGCGAAGATGCACATTGGCGCGGGAGGCTTGCGCAAATCCCTGGAAGAAATCTTCAATAAGTTCGACAGTGAAGTCGCCGACACGTCGGGCTTTGATCTTTGCGTTGACGACCGAGAGCGGGCGGCCGCTCAGATCGATGGCCGCGGCAGCGAGTGTCTCGTCCATGGGCATGAGGAAGTAACCGGCGCGGAGGATTCCTTTCTTCGAGCCTAGCGCATCTCGGACGGCTTCGCCGAGTACGATGCCGACGTCCTCGACGGTGTGGTGCTGGTCGACATCGAGGTCGCCGCGCGCCTTGATTTCTAAATCGAAGGCACCGTGGCGGGCGACGAGATCGAGCATATGATCGAAAAAGCGGATGCCCGTCTGGATCCGTGACTTTCCGCGACCGTCGAGTACAAGCCGCAGGCGAATGTCGGTCTCGGCGGTTTTTCGATGAATGGTCGCAGAACGAGCCATTAAACTTGTCTCCCGGCGGACTTCCAGTCCCGTTTGATTGCATCGAGAAGCGTTTTCATCTCTCCCGGAGTCCCGATGGTGATGCGGACAAAGCCCGGTCCAATGTCTTTCGAACGGTCGCGCAGGAGGATGCCTTTGCGTTCGAGCTTGGCGAAAAGAGCGGGCCCTTCGGCGCCAAAGTCGGCCAGAAGAAAATTCCCGCCGCTCGGATAGGTGATCGCGCCAAGTTTTTGCAGTTGAGCAGCGAAAGACTCGCGAAGACCAGTGACCGTTCGCACATAACGTGCGATGGTCTTACGTTCGCTAAGAGCAGCTTCGGCGGCGACCAAAGCGGCCAGATTCACAGGAAAGGGCGGCATGGCGCGGCGCACGGGCTCAAGTGAATCCCTCGCGGCGATGACGGCGCCCAAGCGTAGCGCGGCCAGTCCTGCGGCTTTCGAAAAGGTGCGGGCGATAAAGAGATTCGGATAGCGGCGAATCCAGGGCAGGGAAGAGAAGCCGGAAAATTCCGCGTACGCTTCGTCGAGCACGACCACGGTATGACGCGCCTGCTCGAGGATTCTCCTGAGAGCAGGGCGGCCGACGAGCGTGCCGGTCGGGTTATTGGGATTGGCAAGAAAAAAGACGCGCGGCTTCTTGCGAAGTGCGGAGAGTACGTCTCCTAGCGGAAACAACATCTGCCGGTCGTATCTGCAGACTTCGATGCGAGCGCCGGCAATTTCCGCCCAGTACCGATACATGGGAAACGTCGGTTCGCAGATAAGGATGTGTGAGCGGGGCTCGACAAAGGCATCGAAGAAGACGCGCAGAGCGTCGTCGCCGCCATTGGTGAGGAGGACCTCTCCCGGCCGCGCGCCAAGGTGCCGGGCTATGTGCACCGTAGACTTTTGGTATTCCGGGTACATGGCAAATTGTTGCGGCTTCAGCTTCGCTAGGGCGCGCAGCACGGCCGGTCCGCACCCGGCGGTGTTTTCATTGAAGTCGAGCCGGATTTTCCCGGCGCGATCCTCGGCCGGAGCTTCGTACGTCTTACGCTTGAGGATGGCATCTCGCACCGGCAGACGCGTTTTCATCGGCGAATCCTCACGGCGTTGAAGTGGGCGGGCAGGTTTTCTGCGGACGCAAAGGTTTCCGCCCCCTCCGCCAATCGAGCGAAGCCGTTCCGGGAAATCTCCTGAACGGTGATGCATTTTACGAAATCCGCGGCGGAGAGGCCGCCGCGGCGGCGAGCCCAGCCGGCCGTCGGCAGTACGTGATTGCTCCCGGAGATGTAGTCACCGAGCGGTTGCGCGCTCCACGGTCCCACAAACACCGTGCCAGACGACCGGATCCATCGCAGCCGGGATTCTGCCTGGGTCGGCAAGCTTAAGTGCTCCGGGGCGAACCGATTGACAAACTCGCAGGCGGCCGCCGTAGAAGCAGCGACCAGGATCGCGCCCGTCCGGCGGATGGACTCTCGGGCCGGATTGTCGGCGGCCAGCGCGCGCAGCTGGATCGTAACCTGCTCTGCGACTCGCTCTGCGAATTTACGCGATGTTGTAACCAGAAAGCTGCCAGCGTCGAGTGCATGCTCGGCCTGCGCGAGAAGATCGGCGGCAATCCATGCTGGATTACCGCGGTCGGCGAGCACGATCGCTTCCGTGGGCCCAGCGGGAAGATCGATGGCGCAATCGGCAGAGGCGAGCTGCTTTGCCGCGGTGACATATTTGTTGCCGGGACCGCAGATTTTCTCGACGCGCGGTACCGATCGTGTTCCATAGGCGAGTGCCGCGACTGCTTGCGCTCCTCCAATGCGAGCGATTTCGCGAATTCCGAGAAATTGTGCGGCAGCCAATACTTCGTCGTTTGGTTTTGGACACACTACGATGATGCGCGGTACGCCGGCCATCTGAGCAGGAATGGCGGTCATCAGGAGCGTCGAGACGAGCGAAGCGCGGCCGCCCGGCACGTAGCATCCGATGGATTCGATCGGCCTCACCATCTGCCGAATCCTGACGCCTGGCTCGACACGAAGCGACCAGGGCTTGGGGAGCTGTTGCTCGGCCACGCGGCGAATGTTACGTCCCGCTTTTCTGAGGGCCACAAGAAAGTCCGGACTGACGCGTCGATAGGCGTCGTGGATCTGCGTTTGTGAAATCCAAAGCGTCCTCGATGTGACCTCCGAACCATCGAGGGTCTTCGCCCAACCAAAAAGCGCAGAGTCGCCGCGTCGCCGCACATCGGACGCAATGCGAAGCGCGACGCGCTCGGCACGCGCGTCATGGGCAAGTCGCGCGCTAAGCAGCTTTTTCTCGGTCGCGGCTGTCAATTCGAGGATGCGCATCAGAGCACGATCTTGTTCAAGGGATACTCGACGATACCCTGAGCCTTGGCGGCTTTGAGTTTGGGCAAAAGCTGGCGGACTACCGCTTCTTCGATGATGGTATTGACGGCGACCCAGTCGGGATCGCTGAGCGTCGAGATGGTCGGATTCTTCAAGGCCGGAAGTACCTGCAAGACGAAAGGCAAATCGTCGCGGCGGACGTTCAGCAGCAGTCCGACCTTGCTGGCGGCGTCGATGGCGCCTTGCAGCATGAGGATGAGGCTCTCCGCTTTTTCGCGTTTCCAGGAATCGCATGCGGCCGAGCGGTTCATGATGAAGACGGTCGCCGATTCAAGCACGGTATCGACGATACGTAGGCGATTGGCGCGCAGCGAGGAACCGGTTTCTGTGACTTCCACGATGGCGTCCGCCAGCTGCGGAACCTTGACTTCGGTCGCGCCCCATGAGAATTCGACACGGGCGTTTACGCCGAAGCGATCAAGGTATTGGCGGGTGAGCCCGACGACTTCGGTGGCGATGGTTTTTCCTTCAAGGTCGCGCGGTTCACGAATCGAAGAGTCTTCAGGAACCGCCAGGACCCAGCGAACCCGCGCCAGCCGCTGCTTGGCATAAACGAGTTCCGCAAGTTCATCCACTTGGGCGTCCGTTTCAACGACCCAGTCATGTCCGGTGATACCCGCGTCGAGCGCGCCGGATTGGACGTAACGTGCCATTTCCTGCGCGCGAACAAGGAGGCATTCGATTTCGGGATCGTCAATTGCAGGTACGTAACTGCGCGAGCCAAGCGTAATTTTCCAGCCCGCGCGCGAGAACAGATCGATGGTGGCTTCTTGCAGGCTGCCTTTAGGTATACCAAGCTTCAAGCGAGCGCTCGACATGGGCTAGTCCGCCTTCCCGGACGGTGCGGGCTTTTGGTAGACCGTTTCAGGAGTAAACGTCGGCGTTGCAACGAGGCGAGACAGGCCGTTTTCGTCCAGGCTGCGAAAAAAACAGCTACGGTAACCTTCGTGGCAGACTCCAGGCCCCACGGGGTTTACCCGCACGAGGAGTGCGTCGGCGTCGCAGTCTATGCGCACGTCGCGCACTTTCAAAATGTGTCCGCTCGATTCTCCTTTTTTCCAAAGTTTGTTGCGCGAACGCGAGAAAAACACCACCTCGCCGGTACGCCGCGTTTCTTGGTAGGAGGCTTCATTCATAAAACCCAGCATCAGGACGTCGCCCGAGGCTTCGTCCTGTATGATGGCGGGAACCAAGCCGCCGGATTTATCGAAGTCGATTTGCACCTTCACACCTCGTTTGCAACCACACACAAAAACAAAAAACCCGCTGGGCTTTCGGCTGCCAGCGGGCTAAGAGTGTTTTGGTCTAGCTGTTTGCTATCCGCACCTCAGCGCCCGCGGCAGATGGCCGTGATGATGATGGCGGCGAGTGTGGTGGACGAAATTCATTGAGCATGAAGAATAGGGGAGCACCGCCCGGTGTGTCAACAGGAATGAGCCTACCTGTTAAACCTCGAAGAGTTTGGCACGAAATTGTTCTTTGGACTGCGGGCTAGAAATGCGGTATTACCGGGACACCCTCAAGAGGTGTGGCTTGTAACCTCGGCAAGGCCAGACGAATCGCATGACGGCGCGGTCCAGAAAGGGGGAGGCAATGGCTGACGAGAAAGTTAGAAAAGACGACTTGGCGTGGAGGCAGCAACTTACGCCGAATCAATACTATGTGACCCGCCAGAAGGGCACTGAGCCACCATTCAGCGGCGAATACGAGGACGTGCAGACGCCCGGCACCTACAAATGCGTTTGCTGCGGCGCGGAGCTGTTTCGCTCCGAGACGAAGTTCGATTCAGGCTGCGGCTGGCCCAGCTTCTATTCGCCGGCGAAGGACGAGGCAGTGGACGAAGAGACCGATCGGAGTCACGGCATGCTGCGAACCGAGGTGAAGTGCAGCCGCTGCGACGCTCACTTGGGGCACGTTTTTGATGATGGCCCGCAGCCGACCGGTCTGCGCTATTGCATCAATTCTGTGGCACTGACTTTGGACGAGGACTAAAAGAAGTCGACTCTCAGGCAGCAGGGCACGAGCAGGATACCATTTCGGCCACCGGGTCGCGATCCCAGACACCCAGCAGCAAAACCTTGCTGCCATTGGGATACCGGAAGACGTAATACACGCGGTCCACTCCGGAGATTTCGAAGAATCCGGGGCGGCGCGGGTCAGGGCGCGAAGGCGCGTTGATGCTGAGCAACACGCGCAGCTCCGCTATCTCTTCCTGAGAATGATTTCTCAGGTCTTCTAGGATGGGCGGTTGTTTCGAAATATTCATGATCTTCATGCACTTTCCGCCTGTGGCTTGCTTCCTCTCATAGATAAAGACGTTTGAACTGCCAAAATGTTTCATGGTTTTTGGCCGGATCGCCAGCCGTTTGTTACAGAACGTTCTCAATCTATAAGCCTGTGCCGAAGGGAGCTTCGCCGGTTACCCGATTATTCGCCTGAATACTTGCTTTGCGAGACCCTTTCTTGCGATAGTTCTCGAACTAAGTTTGATGACCGGAGCGCAGAAATCGTGACAAAAACCAGCAGAAAGCCGCAGAGGGGCCGGGCGCCCTTTGTCAAAGACAAACGCCGTCGCCATCATCACTTTATGGTCACAATTGAATACGTTGAAGGTGAGAAGTTTGGGCGAGTCTATACCAGCAAGGATAAAGCGGATCGTTTTGCT
>Ga0126370_10000736_pt1 | contig 14078 bp, 21 predicted proteins | sample PanSoiMetaPlot_3_FD_92586 | JGI IMG/M metagenome (GOLD analysis project Ga0126370, IMG submission 92586) | Tropical forest soil microbial communities from Panama - MetaG Plot_3 | ecosystem: Environmental > Terrestrial > Soil > Tropical forest > Bulk soil | place: Panama | collected 2016-02-17 | reverse complement strand
TGCGCGACGGGCTGGCGGTCCCCGAGCCGCCCACGCAGTGGGTCGTGGACGGGCTGCTGAATCGTGGCGGCACGTCGTGCCTGTCCGGCCCCTTCAAGGGCGGGAAGTCCACGCTGCTCCGCATCCTCTGCGTGGCCGCGTCCTGCGGGCTGCCGTTCCTCGGCCGGGCGACGGCCCCGTCCCGCGTCGGGTACGTCTCCCTCGAGGAGGAGCGCCGCGGGGTGAAGGAGCATTTCGGTCTGCTCGCCGGGCTGACCGGAGACGACTCGTGCCTGGACCGCATCCACTACGTGGTCGGCGACGAGTGGATTCCGAACAAGCTGGAAGACAAGATCGACCTGGTGGTAGAGGCCATCGAGGCGCAGCGCCTCGACCTGTTGGTGATCGGCCCGCTCCAGGACCTGTTCGCCTTCCGCAACATCAACGACTACTCGGAGGTCAAGCCTGCCCTTCGGAAGTTCACCAACCAGGTGGCCCGTGCGACCGAGTGCCACGTCATCTTCGACCACCACAACAACAAGTACGGGTCCGGCCGCGCCGCCTTCCTGGGTTCCGTCGCCATCGGCGGCGGCGTGGACCAACTCCTGACCATGACCGTGGTCGAGGACGACAACAACCAGGTCATCGGCAGAGGGCTCACCACCTGGCAGCGGTACGGGGAGTCCCTGCTGAGCCTCCTCGGCATGGACTTCGTGCCGAACCAGCTCGTCACCTCCCTCGGGCCGCCGCCGGAGCGGCTCAAGGACCAGGCCGGGCTCCAGCAGTTGGCCGTGCGGATCACGGCCTGCTGCCACACCTGGACGGACGCCAAGACCATCGAGCAGGAGGTCGGCGGCAACAAGGAAAGGAGGATCGCCGCCACCGCCTGGGCCGTCGAGCAGGGGATGCTCGCCAGGCGCCCGAAGCAGGGACGCGGGGGCGGGTTTGAATACCTCGACGCCCAGCGGCTGACCGATGGGGACGACCCCGGAACCGGTTCCGGAACCGGTTCCGATGAGACCTAGCTGGGGGAAGCGAACTGGTTCTGGTTCCGGAACGTACGTTCCGGAACCAGAACCAGTTCGCTTCCCCCAGCAGCTAGAGAAAGGTAAGCCGATGCCAGAGCACGAACCGGTCATCCCGGCGGCCCCGGGGTGGGTCGCGGTCTACCGCCATCGTGAGGCCGATGGAACGTTCGATGAGACCAGGCTGCGCGTCATCGGGTGGCAGCGCCGGGACGACGACAGGGACCTCTACCAGGCCATCGTGGTCGATGGCCGGACGGTGTGCCCGCACATGCTGGTCGAGTGCTGGGAGGACTTCTCCCACTTCGAGTGGGAGCGCCGCGATGGCTGATCCCATCCACCGCCGCGGGCGGTTCCTGTGGCTCACGCCCACCACCTGGGTCCGGTACGACCAGATCCTGGTGATCCGCGAACGGACCAACGGGGAGGGGACGACGTACACCGACGTGGTGGTCGAGGGCCTCGACCGGCCGTTGCTCTGCGAGTACGACTCGCAGGCCATCTCGGACGCCATCATCGAGGCGTCCAACGCCGAACAGAACGGGATCGGCCTCCACCGGGGGCGGGGGATGCGCCATGCCGGACTGGGGTAGCGCCTGGGGGGGCGCCGTGCCCGCCGCGCTCCGCCTGTGCCTGGCGGCGGCGACCGTCAACGCCCTCGTCCGGTTCTGGCGGCTGGCCTGGCGGGTCCCGATCTTCGAGCGCCTGCTCACGGAGGTCGAGGAGGCCGACCGGCGGGCGTCCCTCGAGTGGCGGTTCGAGCAGTTCCCGCTCATCGAGGAGCGCCGCCGCCAGATCGAGGCCATCCGGAGCACCACCCAGCAGTGGCTCCTCCTCCACGCCACGACCGTGTTCCTGGGCACGCTCGCCCTGTGGGTCTCCCTCCAGGTGTTCCGATGAGCGAGCCAGACGAGGACTCGGACGGCAAGCTGGGCAAGGCCGTCGAGTTCTACCGGCGCGTCGTGGACCAGCGGCGGCGCGACCGCGAGAAGCCCAGGGAGTGGCTGCCCAGGCCGCACACCCACGTCATGATCGAGCGGAACCGGGTCCGGGAGGACGTGGTGCTGCGGATCGTCCCCGGCCCCCAGGGCCTGTGGCAGATCGTGCGCCGGGACACCGGCACGACCCTGGCCCGGGGGTTCCGCACCAAGGAGCAGGCCCGGGTGTGGATCGGGCGGGCGGTGAAGCACCACCTCCTGCCGGAGGGCACCATCGAGATCGAGGACCAGGGATGAAGACGCAGGCCGAGGTCTACGCCGCCAGTCTGAAGGTCTGGTGGGGCCGCGACTACGGGACGATGTGCGTGCTGGATCCCTTCACGGGAGAGGTCTATGAGTTCGACTACGCCGCCGAGAAACGACGACTCCCCAGGTGGTTCGCCTGGAGGGCGATGGACGAGAAGCACCGCCGAGGGGCGGGCGCTCGACCGGATCGCCAACCGGGGGCGGCGCGACCTGACCCCGGGTGACCTGCTCTGGCTGCGGGCCCGGGTGCGCTCCCGCCTCTGGCGGGTGATGGAGGGGCTGATGAAGAAGGCCTGCCCGGGGCAGCCGTTCCGCCCGGGATTCTGCTACTGGTGCGGACACCCGCTGCACGAGGGCATCACGTACGTCGGGAACCTCCGGGTCACGCACGCCGTAGACTGCCCCTGGGTCGAGGTGATCGAGTTCGGGTGGTTCGACCAGGAGGGCACGGCGCGTGAACCCGCTCGCCCAGAGGATCCAGCGCGTCCCCGTCCCGGTGGATGACCTGTACGCCGCGTTCGTCCGGCAGATGCACGCCGACCGGGTGCTGGGCTCCCTCCTCCGCGAGGGCTGCCCGCACGGGCCGGACGGCGACTGCTGGTGGTGCGGGGCGATCCCCTCCCAGGAGCCGCACCGGGACGACTGCCCGTGGCGTGATCTCCAGGCGTACGCCCACATGTTTTACCCGCGGACCCACTGACCGACGAAAGGACCAGCGATGCCAGACTTCGAGCAAGCCGAGACCAGCCACGCCAACCCAGCCAAGCCGCACAGCAAGCGCGGCCACCGCCGCGTCACCTTCCTGCTGAAGACGAGCGAGTACGCCGCGCTCGACGCGATGGCCGAGGCCGAGAGCCGCACGGCCGACCAGCAGGCGATGCACCTCTTGCGCCTGGCGATGCGGGAGCTTGAGGTGCGGGCGATCAAGGACGCGGTGCAGGACGCGGAGGACCGGCGCCGGGACGGGGAGATCGACTACGAGGCGGACGAGGTAACCGCGGAGCGGTAAGCTAACGCGCCGTGAGACAGCTCGCGCTGGACTTGCGCCCGGACGAGGCGGTGGCCGTAGTCTACGCCTCGTGGACGGAGGACATGCTCCTCAACCTGGTCCGGAACACGGCCAGGGCGTGCGGCTGGTTCTTCTACCACACCCGGTTCTCCCTGAAGTCCAGCGCGGGCTTCCCCGACTGCGTGCTCGCCCACCAGGGGAGCTGCCGTCTGGTGTTCGCGGAGCTGAAGCGCGAGGGCAAGTGGCCCACCGAGGGCCGCTTCAAGCCGGGGATCATCCCGCGCTACGTGCAGGGCCAGATGGAGTGGCTCAAGGCCCTCGCCGCCGCACCCTGCGCCGAGGTCTACCTCTGGTGGCCCAGCGACCAGCAGGACATCGCGGACATCCTGACCACCGGCCCGCACCCGGACATGGCCTGCGTCCAGCGGATCAGGGAGTACCTCTATGGCCCTCTTGGAGAAGCACGTCTACCAGATGGGGCCGCTGCTCCGGCTCCAGTGGCAGGTGCCCGGCGAGCCCCCGCCGGAGGCCAAGGCCAGGGGGTCGCTGTGGCTCGAACGGTCGCTCCTCGAAGCCCTGCGCGCCCGGCTGGTGCCGATGTCCCCGCCGGACCCGAAGCTGAGCCAGTGCTGGGTGTGGACGGGGCCGGTGGACGGCGACGGGCGGGCGACCGTGTACAACCAGGACAAGCAGTGGACGGTGCCACGCCTGCTGTTCACCATCGAGTTCGGCCCGCTCAGTGAGCGGGTCGTGCTGTACTCGGCGTGCGGCGTGCCCCGCTGCTGCAACCCCAACCACTACCTGCCGGTCAACCGGGGGCCGATCCGGAGGCCGAAGACCTCCTTCTTCACCCCGCAGGTGGCGCCCCGCTGCCGCTACGGCCACGCGCTGACGCCCGCCAATACCTACGTCTACCAGGGCAAGGTGATGTGCCGGGACTGCCGCGCGGCGGCGCAGCGGCGCTACCGGGCCGGGGGCCGGGGCCGGTGAGTGGGGCGGTGAAGGTCTTCCCCCTCGCCCTCGACCGCGTGGGCGACACCATCGTCTCCACGATCTACGTGCCAGGAGTCTGCCCCGGAGACCCGCCCTACGAGACGGCGATCATCAGCCCCAACGACGCGGAGATCGTCGCCCACTCTGCCACCGAGGCCCACGCGATGGAGGTCCACGCCAAGGCCGTCCACGCGGCGCAGCGATCCGACCGGGAGTGTAACGGCTTCCTGCACCGCACCCTCCAGCTCCACGGCTTACGCGCCGCGCCCGGTGCGCTGCCCGCCTACGACGACGACTCCTCCCTCGACCGCTGACGCGCGCGGCGCAGGAGGTCACGCTTGTCCGGGGGCCGGGCCGCGGTCAACTCCGCGACGTTGAGGCCCAGGGCGTAGCCGAGGACGCTGACGGCCACCATGTGGAACCAGAGCGGGATCGCGTAGGCCCCGGTGACGAGGCTGCCCGCGAAGAGGAGCAGCCAGACGAAGACGAAGAGGAAGGCGACGACCTCGCGGGCGACGAACGCCGCGACGGCGACCTCCGGCGGCGGCGGGTTGACCTCCTGGGTGTCGTCGCTCACCGCCTCGTCAGGCCACGCAGGAGACCCAACGCGCAGCCCCCGGCCGCCGAGGCCCCCAGGAGCAGGGCCTCCGTGCGCGGACTCAGGGGGCTTTGAGGATGAGCAGCACGCTCTCCACCAGCACCACCAGCATCAGGCCCGCGATCAGCAGGTGGAAGGTCAGGCGTTCCGTCTCCTGGTAGTCGGGTGCCTGTCGCGCCAGCCACGCCGCCAGGCGGTCCCGTCGCCGTGACCACCACCTGGATAACCACGGTGCGCTCCACGGCAACCGGGTAGGGAACCGGGTAGGGGACATAGACCACCTCTGGGCTAGGAGTCGGCGGGCCGGGCCCCGAGGTCGGCGAGGTCGGCGTGGTGGTCGCCGCCTCGGAACTCTCCGGCGACGCGCTCGCGCTTGGCGTGGGTGTGGGGGTGGGAGTGGGTGAGTACTCGGTGGGCCCGGTGGACGTGCTCGTGGGCGTGGGTGAAGGGGCGCTCCCGGTCGTGTCCTCCGTCTCCTCCGTCCCCTGCGTCGCCCGGGACGGCGGCGGCGGAGGCGGCGTCTCGCTCGGGCCGGGGCCGCTGCCACTCCGGGTAGGCGTCGTCGTAGGCGTCCGGGTCGGAGTCCTGGTCGGGTCGAACGGCCCCGGCGGGCAGCACGGTGAAGTCGAGGGCATCGGGGGAGCCGTCGTCGTCGGCCGTGGACCAGTCGGCGTCGAGGACCCCGGCGAGGGTTGCGAGGACGCGGCCGTCTCGGTCGATGAGGATGACCTCGTAGCCGTCGCCGAGCCGGTCGGCGTGGATTGCGGCGACGCGGGCGTAGGGGTCACGACGGTCGTCGGGCATACGCCTCCTGGGGGGTCGAACAGGTCGAGCGGGTGGCTGCGGTGCGCCTCAGCCGCGGACGGGGGCAGGGAGAGCGTAACGTACGTCCCGCCGACGGCGTGGCAGACGACGAGCGCCTGCTGGGCTAGGGCACGACGAACGCCAGGGCGAAAAAAGCCAGGCCCGCCGAGACGAGGTTGAGCTTGGGGCCTGGGGAGTAGAGCGCGCCCACGGCGAACAGGACGACGGCCACCAGGAGGAAGACCGCGCGGAGGGGGAGTCTCATCGCCGCGCCCCGGTCACATCGCGTTCCAGCCGACCGTGAGGATGGCCGAGCCGGTGCCGGTGAACGCGACGTAGAGGCCGTGCTCCAGCTTGATCCGCATCGGGGACTTGGGCCAGTCGTCGGGCTGCCCGTTGAGGGCGGTCATCGCCAGGACCGCGTTGGTCGCCGCCGCCGGGTCGTCGTACAGGACGGCGACCACCGTCTGGTTGTTCGCCAGGCTGACGGCGAGGCGCAGGCTGTACAGCGTCGCCGGGTGGGCGAGGACGACGCCGGTCGCGCTGGCGGCCGTCCAGCGGAGGGTGGGTTCTGAGGCCACGCCCCTCCCCTAGCCCGTCCAGCTCACCTGGCCGTCGCCGAGGCGGTAGAGGCAGACCCCGCCCTCGAACTCCACCCACACCCCCTCCTGGTCGCCCTCGCCGTACGGCTGCTCGACCGACCGGGGCCGCCCAGGGTAGTACCCCTCCCGGAGCCTGGAGACCCACGCCTGGGCGGTGCCGCTGTCCGGGTTGTAGGGGATGCCAGCCGCCTCGTAGAGGGGGGCGAGGATCCATCCGCGCACCTGCCAGTCTTCCAGCATCGTGATCGTCTCCGGGGGGATGGGTTCGCCGCCCTCCTCGATGACCAGCGCCGTCGCGGCGCTCCACCACGAGTAGGGATTGTAGTAGACCTGCTCGACCTGGGGGATGCTCCAGCCGTAGGGCCACTGCCACCACCCGTGGACCGGGGCGCCCTTCGAGAGTTCGACGTGGGCGTGGGCGCAGTCCCAGTTGCCGCTGCGGCCGCAGCGGCCGTAGGGCTGCCCGGGCGTGAGGCGCTGGCCCACGCTCACCAGGATCGTCTGCAAGTGGTCGTTGTGCAGGTAGGTGGGGGCCGGGCAGCAGGGGTCGTCCAGCTCGATCCAGACGTGGTTGCCCTCGCCGGAGGTGTACCCGTCCCACCACAGGGCGGCCCGCACGACCCCGGCCAGGGGGGCGACGCACAGGAGCCCCTCGTCGCTGTTGCACGACGTGCCGCTGTTCAGGTCGAGGCCGGGGTGGGGCGTGACGCCGCCGTCCGTCCAGTCCAGCCAGTCGTAGCCGCCCATCAGCACGTTGCCCGGCTGCAAGCCCTGGAGCGGGGCGTAGAGGCGGTCGTTGACCGTGACGAAGCCCCCGGCCTGCGCCGTGGCCTTCGGCTGGCCCTCGCCAGGCTGGCGCACGCCGGGGGGCGGGGGTGCGTGGTGGTAGGGGTAGGCGGCGCTCATCGGCCCACTACCGTCCCAGCACGATGCCCTGCTGGGCCGCGCCGTTCTCCGAGGACTCGGCGGGCTCAAGCTCCCCGGTGTCCAGGTTCACCCGCCAGGTCGTCCGCTCGTCCAGGTCCAGCATCTTGAGGCAGGCCCCGAGCGTGGCCTCGTACTCCTGGTTGAGCGCCTTGGCCTGCTGGTCGGCGGCGTTGGCCGCCATGCGGGCGCCGAGGCAGCGCATCCAGAGGGCGCGGAGTTCGGGGAGCACGGTCGGCGGGAGGTTAGGCATTCTTGGCCTCCAGGGCGGCGATGCGCTGTAGGGCTTGCTGGAGGGCGCAGGCGACGATCCCGAGGTCGGAGCCGTTGTTCTTGCTCGCCCGGTCGCCCAGGCCGAACAGGTCGTGGGTCTTGTGCGTCGGGTGGCCCAGGGCGTAGCCGTTCTGCTTGCGGTGGTGGGCCGACTCCGCGACTCGCTTGGCGTGCTCCTCCGGGTCACCGCCCTCTTGCATCTCCGGGGGCAGGTACGTGAACGAGAGCCAGTCCGTGCCGAGTACGGCGTCCGCACACGCCGCCGGGTCGAGCAGGGAGAAGTCGGTCTTCGCCTCGGCCACCGAGGTGTTGATCGTCCCGGTCGCGGCGTACACGACGTTCCAGCGGGTGCTCGGTTGGCCGAGGGCGAAGGCGTTGTCCGCGGTCGGGTAGAAGGCGCCGTTGACGAACCAGTAGTGGACGGCGTTCGCGTGGGCGATGCCGACGTTGTTGAAGCCCGCGTTCATGATGAGGTTGCTGCCCGCCGTGTTGTTCTGGACCGTGCCGTTCGCCAGGGAGAGGTCGGGCTGGCCCCCGAGGGGGTTGATGAAGACGCTGCCCGTCGAGGGGACGACCGTGAGGCGGTTCGTCAGGGTCGCCCCGTCGAAGGCGGCGACGACGAAGTCGTCGCTGTTCGCCCGGCGCCCGATCAGCACGTCCTGCCCGATGCTGTTCTGGAAGTGGATGAACTGGGTGTGGGTCGAGGCGGTGTTCCGGGAGAGCATGATCTGCGGGACGATCCCCGCCCCGACGGTCGTGTTGAAGCTCATCGTGTAGAGCGCGGCGGTGTTCGGGTCGGAGAAGAGGGTCATGGTGGTGGAGCCGGGGGGGCCGACCTGGAGGCGGGAGAGGGCCGCGGTGACCGTGTTGGCCGCCACGGACGCCGAACCGTAGACGGTGAGGTACCCGTTCTGCCCCACCTGGAGGAGCGTGTAGCGACCGGCGGCGATGGTGGCGATTCCCCCGGCGACGTACTGCCCGTTGTGGACGAGCGCCGCCGTCGTGCCGGCCGGGTCGGCGGTCCCCCACAGCCCGCCGTTCGACCACAGCATGCCCAGGGAGCCCATCGCCAACTGGGCCACACCGCTGTTCAGGTTCGACGGCGGGGTGGAGCCGATCCCGGCCGGGCTGTTGGCGAGCAACGAGGGCGACCCGCTGTCGGGGGTCAGGCTGAGCGTCCCGACGTTCGTGACGGACAGGCGTGGCTGCCAGGTGATCGCACCCGTTCCGGCGCGGACGGAGTACAGCCCGAAGCAGCCCGCGCCCACGGTGTCGGCGTTCGACCCCAACTGGATGATCGCGGCGGGGGACGCGGTGGCGTCCCGGTTCCAGTTGGTGCCGTCGTAGTCGGCGTTCGAGGCGATCCAGGTGGCGACCGTCGCCTGCGCGGGCGCGCCCTCCAGGTTGGTCGGCTGCCCGAACCTGGCCGACCCGACGGCGCCGCTGGAGCGGAAGGTCATCCACGCCTTCGTCGATCCGGCCGACGAGGTGAGGTCGAGCACGCCTGGGGCGTTGCGGGTGAGCACCGTGTCGAGGGCGCCGGAAGGCTGGGCGCCGAAGGAGATCGCGTTCCGGACGGTCGGGTTGACCAGCGTCCAGCCGGTCACGGTGAAGGCGCCACCGGCGGTGAGGAAGTCCACCCAGGCCGTGCCGTTGTCCACGGAGAACGCGCCGGTGTCCGTGGAGAAGTACACCTGGCCCGCGGCCGAGGGGGCCGGGCGGTTGGCCGCGAGGCCGCTCCGCAGCTTGGAGACGGGGACGCCCTTGCCGCTGGTGTGGTCGTGCCCGTCCACCGTCAGCATGTTGTCGTTGATGAGGGAGATCTGGGCGGGCTCCCTGGTGCCGGGCGTCGGCATCTTCAGGGGCATGTTGGTGCTGGTGGTGTAGGCCATCTCCCCTCCTCCTAGAGATAGAGCACGCTGTCCCAGGTGTACTGGGCGACCACGTCCCAGTCGTAGAGGGCCACGCGGTCCCAGGTGCCGTAGATGGTGATGGTGCGGAACTGCACGCCCTTCATGGCGATGTCCCACTCCACCCCGTACCGCTTGGTGACCGGGCTGAGCGCCTCGGAGTAGTCGATCACCGTCACGGCCTGGAGGCCCTCGTCCGCCATCACCACGTCCACGCTGCCGACCGTGGCCGCGGCGGCGAGCATCGCCGTGCGGATCTGCTCCGGCGTCCTCGGGTCGATCACCCCGTCGCGGCGGGCGAGGTACCTGCGGGCGTTCACCGTCCAGGTGTACTCCAACTGGAGCGCCGGGCGCACCGCCTCGTGCAGGGCCACGCCCTCGATCACCGGCGTGGCCTGGTTGTCGCTGATGAGGTCGTGGCGCACCTCGATGGAGTAGCCGAAGACGTTGGCGTCGAGGTCGATGCGCTGGCCGTCGAAGGTGAACGGCGAGCCAACGTCCACCCAGGGGTTCTGGAGGGAGGGGTCCATCTCGGCGAACGCCTGGCCGACGCGGTACTGGACGCGCACGTTGTTGTGCGTGCCGATGCGGGGGCCGAAGACGGAGAAGCCCCGGAAGTGCTTGGCGTCCGCCTGGAACATGGCGTGGTGCAGGGGCCAGTAGACGTAGCTGTCCTCGGCGGTGAACTCACAGCCGCTGCCCGCGTACGCCGGGTTGGGGCTGCCCTCGGGGAGCAGGATCCAGGCGAGCGAGCCGTCCGAGAAGCCGCAGTAGAGGCGGGTGTTGCCGCCCGCGGAGTTGCTCACGTACAGGCTGGTGAGCTGCTTCCCCGTCCACTTCTTGATCGCGCCGTTGGGCACCTCGTGGAACTCGTACTCGTCCGTCTGGGACTCGTCCGGATTGATCCAGGTGCCGTGCTTGACGAGGTAGGAGCAGTCGTTCTCCGGGTTGTAGAGGCCGTAGTAGCCGAACCAGGAGGCGTGGCCCGCGAACGCCATCACCACGCCCTGCACCTCGGAGTTGTTCTCCATCAAGAGGTTCGGGCCGGTGGGCGTCAGGCCGCCCTGGAGGTCCATGAAGTAGTAGCTGTCCCCGTAGCCGAACCACAGGCGGGAGAGCCAGGGCTGGGCGTTGACGCCGTTGCGGGGCAGGGGCTGCTGGCGGAAGCTGGGGAACAGGTCGTTGCTGCTGGTGTCCGGGTTGAGGCTGAAGACGCCGTTCTCCTTGAAGATGTAGAGGCGGTTGTCCAGGCACTCCAGGTTGGTGATCTGCTGCGAGAGGTCGCCGACGATGATCTCGGCGTTCCAGTTGGCGGCGACCAGGGGGTCGGCGGTGCAGGAGCGTACGGTGTGGCGGCCGTCGCAGATCCACAGCTCGTCGCGCAGGACGGTGATCGTGAACGCCTTCTGGGCGCTGAGCACCCACGCGGCGCCGTCGAACTGCCACAGCTCGCCTTTGTCGGTCGTGACGTACAGGCAGTACTTGCCGCCGGACCCGGCCGACCAGTACACGACGGCCTTGGTGACCTGCACGCCCGCGCCGAAGTCGCGGCTGACCGTCCAGTTGGAGGGTGCGTCCCCGGTGCGCTCCAGGACGTACCGCCCGGCCCCGGCGTAGGTGGTCATCGGGCCGTCGGTGAACGTCGTCGCGTCGCCGACGAAGGGATCGACGAGGAAATCGACGAAGAAGTCGATCTGGCCCGTGAGCGGCGGGGTGATGTCGTGGGAGAGCGGCCCCTTGATCTGGAGGCCGCCGATGGAGAGGTCGGCGTTGATCGCGTAGTAGTAGCGCGCCGGGAGCGGCGCCCGCTGCACCCGCTCGCCGTAGCCGCCCTTGATGCGCCGGAAGGCGAAGGTGCGCTCGGCGTACACCGGCTGCGAGGAGTAGTCGTAGGTGATCGGGGCGACGTTGCTGAGCGTCTGGAGCTTCTTCCCGATCAAGAGGCCCTCCTCGGAGGGCTTCAGGATCACGCCGGTCCCGGCGATGATGAGGTCGTACGGCCACGGGAGCCGCCGGGAGAGGACGGTCGCGGGGCCGGAGAGGTTGTAGGTCGGCGCCGTCGCCAGCGGGGCGGGGGCGGTGCCCAGCACCGGTTCCAGGGGGAGGTTCTGTTCGGTGGCGACGAGGGCGCTACCGGACATTGCTCAAGTTCGAGTCCCACCACCTGGGCCACATGGGGAGGGTGGTGTTCAGGCGCGGCGGGTCGAAGTTGGCCGTGGACACGCGCGTGAACTCGGCCGCCACCTCCTTCTGCTCCGGCCACATCCCGGTCTGGGCGAGGAGGGTCATGCGGGGGCGGGCGCTGCGCCAGCACTCGATGTGCCCCGCGGCCGCGCCGTAGTCCATGCTGATCGGGAAGCGGTCGTCGTCGTCCCAGGGCTCGTTGACGCTCCCGGCCCTGACCACGGCCCCGTTCCCGTTGCCGTTGGGGTAGGGGTAGGTGACCGCCGGGGCGGGGCGGCGGTTGACGACGTACATGCTGCCGGGGTTCCACTCCCCGATGCGGAGCGTCAGGCCCCCGGCGTAGGGCTCGATCTGCCACTGCGCGGCCGGGGCGCCGGTCACGATGTCTACGTCGTAGACCTGGTCGCGGCTGGTGATCCAGGGAGCCACGGCCGTCAGGTCGAACGCCTGGTAGAGGCTGCCGTTGGTCGTCTCCAGGGGGAAGCGGTCCACCACGAAGCAGCGTCGCAGGCCGCCGAGCACGGCTGGGCGCAGCTCGGCCTCCGGCTCCAGGTGGTGCAGCTCGACCTCCTCGCCGTCGTAGGGGGCGTAGGCGTAGGGCCGGTCCACCTCCAGGACGCCGTTCGCGGGGTCGTAACGGGCCACCGTCCGGATGCGGTCGTCCGCGACGAAGGGCTGTCCGGCCAGCGGCAGGCGCGTGCCGTCCACAAAACGCCCGCGGCGCAGGACGAACATGTCCTCGTAGCCGCCCACGGTCATGGACGACAGCAGGCGGTGGGCGACGACCTGCGTCGTCGTGGAGGCCGGGCCGGGCGGCTCCCCGGACTGGGGGTTGGTGACCTCGATCAGGCGGAAGGGGCCGGTGCGGCGGGCCACCTCCTGCTCGATCTCCATGAGGGCGACGGTATCGACGGCGACGTACCCGCCGTTCGCGGCGGGGACCTGCAAGACGATAGACATCGTTATGGCCCCGGTTTCTGTGCGCCAGCCAGGTTGTCCCAGTCTCCGGCGGCGTGGATGTGGGCGTTGAAGGTGTTCTGCAAGGCGGTGATCTGGTTCTGCAAGGCGGTGAGGTCCGTGGCGGTGGCGATGTTCGCCCCGTTGATCGAGAGGACGCCCGCCGAGGCGCGCTGGAGGGTGGTGTCCAGGCCGGAGGACCCGTTCCCGAACTGCATCACGGCGGCGCCGGAGAGCTGGAAGCGGGTGAAGGCGTCCCCGGTCGCGTTCACCGCGATGGCGGGGCTGCCGGAGGCGTTGGTCACCCCGAAGCCCGCCCCGGTGATCGTCGTCGCCCCGATCAGGTTCCCGCCGGTCAGGGGGAGGGCGCCCACGTCGGCGGCGGTGAGCGTCTTCCAGGCGGTGGCGTAGTCGGCGGTCGTCGTCTTGTACAGCACCTGGTTGGCGCCACCACCGACCGGGACGCCCTGACCGGCTGGGCCCTGCGAGCCGGTCGCCCCGGTGGGACCGGCCGGTCCGGTGGTTCCGGGGTCGCCCTTCACCCCCTGTGGGCCCTGGGCGCCGGTCGCCCCGGTGTTCCCGATGGGCCCCTGCGGCCCGGTAGCGCCCGTGGGGCCGGTGGGGCCGGGCACGGTGCTGTCCGCGCCCTTGGGGCCGGTCTGGCCGATGGGGCCCTGCGGCCCCTGCGACCCGGTGGCGCCGGTCGGCCCGGTGGGCCCGGCCACGCCCTGCGGCCCCTGGACGCCCTGCGGGCCGGTGGCCCCCGGGGGCCCGGGGACGGTGCTGGCGGCGCCCTGGGCGCCCTGCGGGCCGGTGGCGCCGGTGGCCCCGGTGTCGCCCTTCGCCCCCTGGGGGCCGGTGGCGCCGGTCGCCCCGTTGGCCCCGGCCTGTCCCGGGAGCCCCTGGTCCCCCTTGATCCCCTGCGGACCCTGGGCGCCCGCCGGTCCCGGTGGGCCCTGCGGACCGGTCGGCCCCGCGGGCCCCGGCACCGTCGAGGTCGGTGAATCCTTGGTGAACAACGCGTCCACCACGGCCCGGGACGGGGGCCAGGGCTCACCCCAGACGGACAACTCGACACGCACCGGGTCGTCGGCCCAGAACTCGATCACGCCCTCTCCGTCCGCGTAGGACGGGAAGGTCATCGCCAGGGTGTCGCCCTCGCCCGCGTAGAGCGGCCCCTGGTACTGCGTGTCGGTGCCGGGGACGAGTGGGCGCCACGCCGCCCCCGGCATGGGGACGGTGCGGCCCCTATCCAGGACCAGCACCTGCTCCCGGCAGTGGGCCCTCGTCCACCCGTTCCCGGCCACGGGCTAGCTCCGCGAGGAGGGCCTGGTCGATCTGCTCGTAGAGGGCACGTCGGGCTTCACGGCCGTAGCGGGGGAGGCCGTAGTCGAGGAGGACGCTTTTCCCGGCTCGTCCGTGCCTTCGGTGGCCCGAGCCTGCTCCTCGGCGTGGCTGCCCATGTTCGGCGGCTGGGGGATGTCGTCCATCGCCCTGGCCGCGGCCGCGAAGCTCAGGTCCGGCGGCTCGTCCTGCCCCTGGCCCTCCTGGCGGGCCTTCTTGGCGATCTCGGCCT
>Ga0126370_10000735_pt1 | contig 14084 bp, 5 predicted proteins | sample PanSoiMetaPlot_3_FD_92586 | JGI IMG/M metagenome (GOLD analysis project Ga0126370, IMG submission 92586) | Tropical forest soil microbial communities from Panama - MetaG Plot_3 | ecosystem: Environmental > Terrestrial > Soil > Tropical forest > Bulk soil | place: Panama | collected 2016-02-17 | reverse complement strand
TGAAATAAAACGATGGTGTCGTACCCGGTGACGATTAAATCCAACCATCCGTCATTATCGTAGTCGCTCCAAGCGGCAGCCATGCCCCGAATGCGGAGTTCCGGAAAACCCTGTACCTTTTCAAACCGGCCATCTCCCAGATTGCGATAGAGGAGTGAAGGCGCGAGTTGGGAATCCGGAAGATTCAGAGAGCCCCCGCCACTTACCACAAACAAATCATCCAGACCGTCGTTGTCGAAGTCGCCCCAAGCCAGGCCGGAACCCATATCTTCAGGAAGCTGCGAATTGCGCGGGCCCTGAAACTGGCGGAAAGAAGCAAGTCCGGCAGAGTTGGTGACATCGGTGAATAGTGGTTCCGGCGCTCCGCGAGGCAAAGGACGTCCCGGATTGGCTAATGGGTCTACCGTGCGCGAAACGGCAACTCGCTTAACGGGAGGCACGCTCGAAGCCGCAGGCGATGAGGTTGGCGCAGTAGCGGAACGATCCAAAACGCTGGTGATGTCCTTCGATGCTTCTCCCGGTGTGTATTCCTCAGGCGCATCTTCCTTGTGGATTCGCCACGCCAATAGCGCGCCACTCACCACAACAACAATCAGCGTGAAAGCGGTCCAGGCTACGCGCTGCATGCGCCGTGAGATCTTCACGTTGCCTTTTGGAAGAATGCCTATTGACATCTGGAGGCTTTTTCATCCTTGGCCACACAGACGTCGGCAGTGGCGCTGGCAATTTCTACCGCTGGCGCGGTGAGGCCGGATTTCTCGCCCATGACGTAGTTGAGCAAGAACTGGTCAATTTTGCGGTACTGCAAGGTGGCATTGATGCGTAATTTGCCAACGGCGCGTCCCGCGGGGATTGAGAAGTTCTTATTGGGATTTAATTCCGCTACGGGCAGGCCGGGCCCGCCGGAGGGGCACATGACGTTGTACTCTACGGTGTCGGAGTATCCCGGGAACAGCGATCGCCGATAACGCACGCCAACCATTTCCCATAAGTTGTGGCGATCAATCAGATTGCCGTACTGATCGACGGGTTCGGCTTTGAACAGGAAGGTTCCTGGCACAAGGAAGTTTCGCGCGTCTCGCTGGCCCGAAGTAAACAGGAGATGGCCGCTGTCGTCCTCGACTTTCAGTTCCACCCAGCTCTGAATCATGTCCAAGGGACCAGTAGGGTAATCGTGCCCCACTTTGTTAGAGGTCATAATGACGCGCACAGGAATGGCCTTGCCCGGCGCGACTGTGGGCGGGGCTTCGATGCGCACCTTCACTGCTGGGCCCTCGGCCCACTTGCTTTGAATCTCGGGGATGTCGATCTTGCCTTGCAGCCAGCGCACGGTCATCTGGACGTGCTGGTCGGCGCCGTCCAGATGCAACAGGCCCGGCACAAAATTGTTCGCGGCCAGGAAGCGGTGGCTGCGGTGCTTGCGGTCGTCAGCGGTACGGTTGTAGTCGGTGGAGTCGCCTGCCGCGGGATCGTGTGAGTCCACCAGCGGCATGTGGCACTCGCGGCATTCCACCGTGGTGCGCGCGTCACCTTTGTGATTCCAGTGGCTGGCGGCCCAGTTGTCGTACTGGTTCTGGAGCTGCACCCACCCCACACGATTCACTTCCTGGTCGATGAATTGTTTGTGGCAAGCGGCGCAGTATTCCGGTTTCTTGTACATGCGTTTGCTTAAGTGCTTATGTTGCGCAGGGTAGGCTCGGATCAGGAAATCGCGCGCGCGCGCACCGGCGGTATGAGCCGCGCTCCACTGCCACAGATATTCGACGGGCTGCGTCATAGTGTAGTTGGCGTTGCCCTGAATGTCGGTCTTCTGGATCGAATGGCAAGCCACGCAGGAAATTCCTTCGTTGTAGCCTTGCAGCGTCGTGAGGTTCTCCACAAAGATATTTTTCATGCCCGAGAAAAGCGAAATAGGATCATGACAGCCGCCGCAGTAGCGCGTGGATTCCGACCCGTTCTGCTTGGCCATCACTGTCTGGATGCCCTGGAAGATGGGGTCCATGGCGGAATAGCGGTGGGCGCTGGTCTGCCACTCGCGGTAGATTTCGTCGTGACATCCACTCATCCCGCAACTCTCGGACCCCGCCAGCGATCGCGCATCGTAGGCCCCGTTGGTGGCCGTATGCGCCAAGCTTGGAGCAAAGGGACGGTCCTTGCCAAAAGGAAAGGCATAGTCCCCCGGGAACTGGTTGAGATATTTGTTTCCGGAGTACGCCAGGACCAGCGCTCCCGTGAAAAGGACGCCAGCAGCGGTGATGGTCAGACCAGCCGTCAGCCAGCCCGCGGCCCCTTTCACGGCTTCGGTCTTTCGCCGCCGCAACCAGGCAAGAAGAACGTGAGGGACAAACGCAGCCAACGTCAGGAGTGTGGAGATGAGATGCGTGTAGCGAAGCCAAGGGGAAGTGCGGATTGCGAAAAGGGCCTGGCCCGTGACCCAAACTCCGGAAATGGTGCAGATGGCCAGCGCGCCAATCGCCACGTAACCAAGCAACAAGACGTCCGACAGCGTCTGGGAGATGTAGTCTTTCCAATGACGCAGGAGATACCACGCCATGGGGATAATCGCGAGCAGGCCTATCGCGGTGTGCAGCAAAACTCCCCATTCGGTGGCCGGATGAAAAGGACCGAAGGTAATGGCCAGTCCCGATACGACCAAAAAGAGGAAGATGCCGGCAACGGCTCTGGCCAGCGCGCTGGACCAATCCGTCGGTATACGGTTCACCGCAATATCGGCTGATTGCATCGGCACCCCCCGCATAAAATGCGGTAAGGCTAGGGGCAGCGGATGTTTGGCTCAATACTGTTTTTAAATTAGTAGATCTTTGTCAGATTTAGAAAAAACTGCAATTTTAGGATTTCAGGATTTGGGTTACTGTAACCCGCGTCACACAGGGCTGTGTCCTGTTGACGCGGGCCCGTGACGGTTATCGCTGCGAAGACGTGTTGGAGGCAGTGCCGGCGCCGCCGATCGCATCGCCGTAAACGACGCGCTCGACGCGGCGGTTGCGCTGAGTGGCAGATTCATTCTTGCCGGAGAGCGACGATGGGATCAACCAAGGTAGCGCGCCGAGCGGGGAGGTAGCAGGCGATGAGCGAAACAACCAGTAGCCCTGCCGTCACGCACAGCAAAGTCAAGGGATCGTAGGAAGGAACGTTGAACAAGAAACTTGACAGGTATCGCGTCAGCGTGAATGTCGCAACCAAGCCGATTGCCAAACCCACCAGCGTAAGGCGGAGGCCACGACCCAAGACTAATTGAAAGATAGTCTCCCGCGAGGCACCCAGGGAGATGCGTACTCCTAATTCGCGGGTTCGCTGGACGACGGAGTAGGCCATCACACCGAAAATGCCCACGGCCGCGAGCGCCAGCGCGATCCCGGCAAACATGGCTAAGAGAATTGTTCGGAAACGGGGCTCGGACACCGATTGGGAGATGTTCTGTTCCATGGTGCGGATTCCTGTAAGGGGCTGATTGGGATCGAGGCTATGCGCGATGGCGCGTATTGCGCCGGCCTGGACTAGAGGATCACTAGAAGTTCGCACCACAAGCGACATGGCAAAAACAGGAAGAACTTTGTCGGCTTGGCGATACGGGACGTACATTTCCGTCGAAGCTTCACTCGCAAGGGCTTGCTTCACGTCGCCAACGACCCCGACCACCTCCATCCATGGAACGCTGGAGTCGGGAATCGCCCCTACCTGAATGTGCTGACCGAGGGGCGACTGGTTTGGGAAATAGGTTTTGGCGAACGAAGAGTTGATCAGCACGACGTCCGGGGCTTGTTCCCGGTCACGATCTTCGAGCCACCGGCCTGCCTTCAGTTGCACTCCCAGGGTCTTGAAGTAGCCGGCGCTCACGACTCGGTAACCTGAAATGGTGTATTCCTGGGGAGACCGGGGCGGACGGCCTTGAATATTAAAGTGCAAAGCAGACCCGGTGCCAGTCACAGGCAGGAAGGAAACTCCTCCGGCGGAACGGACACCGGGAAGAGCCGAGGCTTGCTCAAAGAGCCGGTCAAAGAAGCTTAAACGAACATTGGGATCGCGATACGCGCTGGGCGAACGCACGATATCCGCAATCAGGATGTGGTCAGCAGAAAAACCAGGAGAGACTCGCGTCAGCCGCTCAAAGCTCCGCAACAACAAGCCGGCTCCCGCGAGCAAGACCATCGCCAGAGCAATTTCCGTAACCACCAATCCTTCCCGCGTGCGTAACACTGAGCGCGACGAACTGCCACGGCCGGCTTCGCCAAGCGTTTCGCGAAGGTCTACACGCCAAGCCTGCCATGCTGGAACCAAGCCGAAAAGGACGCCCGCAAGAAGGGCGATGAAAGCTGTCACACCAAGAACGTAAGCATCTACAGTCACGCCGTTGCTACGCGGCAGGCTGTTCCCTGCCAAGCGCAACAACACCGGCAGGGCCATCGAAGCCAGCAGAAGTCCCGCGGCTCCGCCAAGAACCGCCAGGAGAACGCTCTCCGTTACAAGTTGGCCAATAATATCAAAGCGTCGCGCGCCCAAAGCAGCACGCACGGCGATTTCGCGGCGCCGGCCGGTGGCGCGCACGAGCAAAATATTGGCCACGTTTACACAAGCAATTAGAAGAACGGCACCAACCGCGGCAACCAGGATCAGCAGCACAGGACGGGCGTTCTGCACGATCTGATCCTGCATGCCGTCGACCAACGAAGTGACGGTGCTGTCAAAGTCCGGGTATTCCTTTGCCAGGCGAGCGGCGATGATCGCAATGTCTGAGCGTGCTTGCTCAAGGGAGATACGCGGTTTCAAGCGCGCTATCGGCAGAATTCCCGGATGCCAACTGCGATCATCAGGCAGGGTGCTGGCCCAAGGCTCGAACGGCAGGATCACATCCGGAGCCTGTTGCAGAACTTCGAAGCCAGCCGGCATGACACCGATAATCGAGTAGCTTTGCTTGTCGAGCGTGATGGACTTTCCAAGAACGTCCTGGGCAGAAGAAAAACGCCGCTGCCAGAGGCTGTGGCTGATGAGGGCTACCGCCGCTCCGCCGGGCTTGTCCTCGGTGGCGTCGAAGGGGCGGCCCAGTTCCGGCTGCACTCCCAACAGGTTAAAAAGGCTGGCGGTGGCGTTTTGCGCGGGAATGCGTTCGGCCTCTTCAATTCCCGTCATGGTCATAACGGAGTTGCGCACGGCACCGATCGCTTCAAAGGAGCGGCTCTGGTCGCGCCAGTCTTTGTAATTCTCATAGGACAAAGACAATCTGGGAAATTGGGGCCAACTCTCCGAAAGCAGCACTAGATTTTGCGGGTCAGAATATGGAAGCGGACGGAGCAAAACTCCATTGATGATGCTGAACATGGCACTGTTTGCGCCAATGCCTAAGGCGAGAGTGAGGACGGCTACCAGCGTGAACCCAGGATTGTTCTTCAATCCTCGAATGGTGTAACGCAGGTTCTGGACGAGAGTCCGCATTCGCCACCCCCCGCGTGACTGTTACATAAAGTCGCGCATACAGTCCAGCGGACAATCGCCCGGTGGCGTTCTGAGTGGGCTCAGTTGCCAATAATCCGGCAGGACGCGGCTTAGCGCTGCGAGTTGGGACCGTTTGATGCCGACGCGTTGGCGGAACCGCCGATGGCGTCGCCGTTGACGACGAGTTCGACGCGACGGTTGCGCTGGCGGCCTTCCACAGTGTCATTCGAGGCGACCGGCTGCGTTTTGCCGAAGCCGCGGGCGGTGATTGAAGATGCGGCCACACCGTTTTGCGCGAGGAAATCGCGAACGGAGTCGGCGCGACGCTCAGAGAGCTGCTGGTTGAATTCATCGCCGCCGACACTGTCCGTATGGCCCTCAATCTGCATCGTCAGGCCTGGATGCGCCAGCATGATGCCGGAGATTTTTGCGAGCTTTTCGCGAGCGCCGGGCTTGAGCGTGTAGCTGCCGGTGTCAAACAAAACGTCGGACATATTCACGATGAGTCCGCGAGCCGAGTCGCGCGTTTGCAAAATGGAATTGAGTTGCGCGAGAAGCTGCTGGCGAAGCTGGGCTTTTTCCGCCTCGGCTTGCGCGGCGGCTTGACGCGCCTTTTCGGCATCAGCCTGAGCAGCGGCGCGGTCACGAGAGGCTTGTTCCGCAGCGGCTTGCGCGGCGGCTCTCTCGTTGGCGGCTTTTTGCGCTTCGGCTTCAGCGGCTTGCTGCTGTGCTAAAGCAGCGGCCCGAGCCTGGTCGGCTTCCTGCTTCTGACGCGCAGCCTCGGCAGCGGCTTTCTCGGCTTCCTGCTTCATGCGCAGGGCGTCCGCTTGAGCGGCTTCCGCCTGCTTGCGAGCCTGTTCGGCTTCGAGGCGGCGCTGCGCTTCGGCCACGGCGTCGGCGCGGGCTTTGGCTTCGCGGTCTTCAGCGGCTTTCTTGTCCGCGGCAATCTTGGCGTGAGCGTCTTCCTCGGCCTTTTGCTTTACGGCCATGACGCGAGCTTCTTCTGCAGTGATCACAACTTCGCGCGCGGCGGCTTCGACAGCTTTCTTATCACTCTTGCGGCCGTAGGCCTCTTCGGCAGCACGGAGCTGCTGCTCGGCTTTGGCGAGCGTCGCCGCGGCGTACTTATCCGCGAGAGCAATGTGCGCGATGCGCACGGAGTTGCGCGCCTCGAAGAGTTCTAGGGGAGTTTTGCGGTCAATGCCGAAGATGGCGTTTTCAATTCGGGTGTTGGAAGAGGAATATGCTCCGCGGCCCACCAACTCGTAGCTGGCGTTGATGTTTTCGACCTTGGCCATCGCGGGGATGGTGTTTTCGAGAACCACGGTGTTACCGGGCTGCGTGACGGCAAAATACGGCTCGGCGGTGACAATCATGCCAAAGGTCTGCATGTCGGTGATGGCTTTGACTTCGCCCGCGCCACCTTTGAGCACTACTTCGCCAAGATTCACTGCACGGCCTTCGGGCGAGACGGCCCACAAAACGTACGTGAGGTATTCAAGGCCGAATTTAGTGGCTTCGTCGATCCCTAGGAATTTCGCTTCGATCTCGACGCGGTTGCCCTTGTTGCGCACCTCCGCTTCGCCGCTGGCTTGGCCCATCAATTCCGTGCCCTGAAAACCGATCTTAGGGACCGGGCCGCCACGGCGATAATTCACCGCTTTGGTGGTGCGGGAGACACTTTTCGCGGGAGCCGCTGCCGCGGCGCTGGATTGCGCCTGCGCACAGACGATCGAAGGCGCGGCGAGCGCGCCAAAGATCCCAGTAATGGTGAGCAGAGCTGGTGCGATTCTCACGTTAATCCCCTTCCGCCACAATGGGCGAACCTTACGGCGAGCCTCCTATTTGCGAGCAGGTGGCTAGGCCGGCTTAAGGCTGGCGACATGCCGCGCCGATGGAACTTTGACATCCCCTCGGGCGAGGTATGTCGTTTCGTATCTACAGGCTAACAAGGAAAGGAAGCGGCGGAAGGGTCTGCGCAAGAGTCCTTGCGCAAACAATCATACTGGCCGAAAGGACAAGGAGCCACATCGGCTAAAGCCAACAAGTTGCGGAACAGCTAAAGCCGTGTCCTGACCGATTCACAATGAGCGCAGGAATTCTAGGAGCGCGTCCTTTTCGCTGGATTTGAGTCTTTCAAACTTCTCGGTGGCGTGCGCAGCTTCACCTTTATGACGGAGGACGGCGTCGATCAGCGTGGTGGTGGCGCCGTCGTGCATCAAGCGTGACCGCATCCGCACCCCCCAGAGCGGCGCAGTGCGCATTTTGTTGGCGGAGTTATCAAATTCACGACCCGAAAGATTCTTCCAAGTGATTGAGTACATCTTCTTGCCGTAATGCTCGGTCATGGACTGCACGATGCCGTCGCCCGTGCCGACGTCGTGAAGCAGAAAATCGCCGTATGGGTGAAACTGCTTGTCGGCCATAGCGTCGGAAACCGTGAGAGCGCCCCCATTGACCTTTGTGCCGGAGGGAGCCGTGGTCAGCGTCTCGACGTGGCATTCGGCGCAGCCAATCTTGGCGAACAGTTCCGCGCCTTGCCTCGCTTTCGGCGTGCCTGCGAGCTGGGCGTCGCGGGGAGGCGCCTTGGTGCCGCGGATGAAGCGCGCGAAGTGATCGATGTCAGAGAGGCCGTCGGAACCGGGCTGATCATTGGGTTCGGTGGCGGTATTGCAAATGTTGGTGACTTCATCCGGCTGTAGGCGGCTGGTTATGCCCATCTCGTTGAGGTAAGCATCGGCAGAAAACGATAAGAGGCTCGCTTGCTGGTCCTTCCAGCCGAAGCGCCCAACGGCGGTCTGCCCCGGCGCTTCGACAACCGGAACATAAAGAACCTGGCCACAAATCTTGTGATGGCTTTTGTTGCACTGATCCTTGGCAAGGTCCACAAACGTCTGGTCGGGCACAGCTTCCACAAAGCCGTCACCAAAAAGACTCGTAGTGACGCGGAAAGTCCGAATGTGCTCCGAGTCGGGAACATGTTCCTGGATCTCCGCTGCAGGAAATGCCCCGCTCGGACAAATGGCCCGGTCATTGACCAGGGAACGCCCTTTGATGATTTCCGAGCCGTGATTGATAGGTATTGACGGATTTTCAAATTCTTTGCCGGGCCCGCGATGGCCTGCACGAAACTCTCCTATCTGGCTCGCACCGCCTGAGGTAGGATTCTGATGACATTCGCGGCAGGATTGCGCGTTGTAGAGCGGGCCCAGTCCGTCGGAAACCTGTTCAACCTCATCGAACTTCGTCTGATCCACTGCGTGGGTGGCGTCGTCCACTATGCCATTGGTCTTGTTGTCGAAGCCGGTGGGCGCTTCAGAAGCGGACGGCGCAAGAAAATACGCAGCAACAGCCAGAACGGGCATACCCAAGAGAAGTTTCATGAACACCTCGAGGCGGGCCAGGGCAGGCTGAATGTAACCTACCCACGGAGAAAAACAAAGTGGAAAATGGGCGCCGTTTATAAACGCTCAGTTAATCGTAAATAAGAACTGCTCAGCCCGTTGCATAGTCCCTTTGCAGAGCCTGACGCGACTCGCGACGGCGAGAGGACGCGGCTTCCTGCGGCGAAGCCCAGGAAGCGAGAAGCTCTTCGGTGCGGGCGATGACACGTTCGATTAATCCCTGCGACGGGCTTTGTACAATTGTTGCCGGTGGAGGCGCGCTCTTTCGCGTGGAACGCGGTTTGGCGTTGACCGGAGAAATCTCCAGCGCCTGGAGTTTTTCCAACACGGGCTTCATGGTGTGCTCGGGGCTGCGGAAAAATTCCGTACTGCGAATGCGCGTGAAGATCCAGCCCATGCGTTCGAGAATGGATTGGCGGTCCATGTCTTCGTGAAGCCGTTCCAGCGGATGATAGCGGTCGCCGTCACATTCGATGGCCAGGCGCTTGCCGTTTCCTTCGACAACGAGATCGATGCGGAAAGAGCCCACTTTCCATTGTGGAGCAACCCGGTAGCCTGCGGCTTCCAGTTGCTTCATGACTTCGCGCTCGAACGAAGACTGGCTGCGCTTTTCTTTTTCCTCGAGGGCGCGCATCAAGCGGCTGGGATCCTGCGCGTGTTCGATGAGCAAGCGGCGAAGGTCTTCGGCTTTCAGATCTTCGTGTGCGTTGAGCGAATGGACCACCCACATCTGGTCGCGTGCGCGGCTGGCGGCGACGTTGAAGCGTTGCTTGAAGAGCTCCTGATCGCGCATGGAGAGCGGGCCGCGCTGCGCGGTATCCACAAGAGAAATGAAGATAACGTCGCGTTCGTCACCCTGGAATTGCGCGGCGTTGCCGCAAAGCAGGCGATGGAATTCATAGCGGTCCGGAGAAATGTGCGCGCGCAACAGATTGTCGATTTCTAGGGCTTGCTCATCGCCGACAAGTGAGACGACGCCGAAGCTGAGCGGCTGGCCTGAGCCGTTTTGCTGATACTCGGGCTGCTCGATCGCTGATGCAATCAACGCGGCGGTAGACAGCGCCTCCTGGCGATTGACCTTGCCGTCGCGGCTGGAGCCCGAAACGCGATACGCAACGGTGTGCGGCAGCAGGTGGACGCGGCTGGCATCGCGCAGCGGCTTGATCCGCCAGTCGTAAGAAACCATGTTGCTGAACTGAATGATTTCCGGAACGCAGCGGAAATGTTCGACCAGGCAAGTAGTGCCGCCAAAAGATTGCCGCGCGAGATCGTAAATGGAGATTTGGCCGTCGTAGAGATCGGAGTTCGGGATGCCCTGCAGATACTGGAAGATAAGGTTTTGGATGATGCCGAGGTCCTGGCCAACCGCCGACGGGCTAACCTGCTCGTGGTCGCCGACGACGAGGACCGTTTTGCCCAAATAAAGGGCGACGAGCGCCATGACGTCGCTCTGGCTGGCTTCGTCAATGATGACCACATCGAATCGAGTGTTGCGCGGATCAAAATTTTCCACGACGCGCGAGAGCGGCATGACCCAGACGGGAACGGCGCTGCGGCACTCGGACATTTTTCTAGCCGCCTCAGCACGCAGCAACCCGACGCGAATGCCATGGCCCTTGCCAATCCGCCGGATAGTGTCGAGCCACCCTACGAGCGCTTGCCGTTGATGCGGCGAAGTGCGGCGAGCCTGCCACGACCAGGCGCGGCGGTCGATCAAGTCTACAGTCACGCGACGGAGGCTTTCGCGGAGTTTCTCGATTTTCGATTGCAGCGCTTCCAACGAAGCTTCCGCGCGGCGATCAAGTTCGTCATTGAGCTGACGCCAAATCCAGGCGGCGGCAGGGTCGCGCGGCGGTTCGCCCTTGCCATGCACCCCGTTGCGACTGCGAATCGTGCTGGCCCAGGCCGGTGCGGCGGTTTCCAGCTTGCTGAGCAGCGTGCGGCGAAGGTCGAGGTCCGCCTGACGGCTTTTCAGCTCGATGAGCTGCTCGTAAGCTTCACGGTAGGCCATGCAGTCTTCATCGTGAATGGCCTTCTGTAAACGGACGAGAATTTTGGCTGCTCGCGAATTCCGCGAGGCGAGTTTGTGGCGAGTTTTCAGTTCGCGAAATTCTTCTTCGAGTTGCTGCAAACGCAGTTTCTGATAGCGCGAGTGGAGAATCGGCAGCAGTGCGTCTGAAACCGCTCTGCCTAAACGAAGCAGTTCGCCTTCGGCTCCCAGGACCGCGGGCTGCTCGGCAAGAAATTTCTCCCAGCGACAACCAAGTTCGATGAGCTGTTGCTGGAGCGGGAGCCATGTGGATTCGTGCCAGTTCAGACAGTCTTCGATGGCATCACAATACTGCATGAGCGTTTTTTCTACTTCCTCGCCCATCTGTGACGATGGTGGAGCCCCGAGCGGCGCCATCTGGCGGTCCCAGCGCGCCGAAAGTTGACGGCGAAGAACTTGGAGCTGCGCCAGGGTGTGCAAAGCGCGGAAATGCTCCAGTTGCTTGGGGCGAGCACGGTTCACTTTTGTCAAATCAATGAATTGATTCCACGCTTTGTGTGTAAGCAGCGCGAACGAGCCAAGCTTGCCCCCTTGCTCGAGATGACCAAGGATTTCCGTGGCGATGTGCTGCAGCTCTTCCGGGTCCGCGGCTTCGGGTAGTTGTGGGCCATACTTCACCAGGGTTTCTTGGGCGTTCGCCGCTTCCTCGTGAGCCTTCCGAATGAGTGTGATTAATTGCTCCCACGGCTGGCGGTGCGTACCGCCGTACTTGCCCGCATAAACCGCGGCGAGTTTCCACTTGTCGTTGCCTGAAAGCGGGTCAATTGCCTGAGTTAGGTTCGCTATGAGCGCCTCGAATTCGTCAGTCGTGCCCAGAGGAGCGCCGGATTGCCAAAGGTCGGAGCGAAGATCCAAATCTTCCATCTGGAGGCGGTTGCGCTCGCTCACTGAAGCATCGAAGTCTTCCGGTCGCGGAAGATCGTGCATTTCGGGGAGCGGGCCGGAGAGGGCAGCTTCGTCTTCGGCAGTGAGAGACACATTCGTGCGATAGAGGTCCGTCAATTCGGAGGAAGAAAGCGGCAGGGGCGCAACAGCCGCGACAGGTCCCGGAATCCAGCCGTAGAACTCTTTTTCCTGCGCGACTTTGCGCGCGGCGTCGGCCGGTGACCAATGTTTCCCGGCAAGTGCGACTTCGCGATATTCATCCGCGCGACCTTCCGAGAGCTGATTGCGCAATTCTTCCAATTTCTTCAGCAGATCGTGGCGCTGGGCCTCAAACTTTTTAGCTTCCAGCTCCAGCCCTTTTGCGTCGGCGCGGGAGAGCCTTTCGGCAATCGAGCCGACGGCGCTTTCCAATTGCTTGCGGCTGTCCAAGTCGCTTTCGAGGACGCTCACGCATAGCGGGCGCAATTCGGGAACAATATGATGCCTCACCATGCGCAGAGCTTTGGTCGTGTGGCTGGTGACTAAAACGCTTTTTCCTTGCGCCAGCAAATGGCCGATGAGGTTTCCGATGGTGTGGGTTTTGCCGGTGCCGGGAGGGCCTTGAACCAGGACGCCTCCATGCTCTTCCAATTGCTTCGCGATGCGAATCTGCTCCGGGTTGGCGGGCTTGCTCAGCAAAACGTCCACGCCATTCTCAGCCACCGCGTTTTCGTCCGATTCCGACTCTACGGGCTCTTCATCTGGAATAGGCGATTCTTCGCCAACAATATTAAGGAGAGACCACGGAAGGTCCTCGCGGAAACGTACGTCGGCGAGAATGCCTTCAATCGCGGCGGCATAACCCAGCGTTCGGGCCCGCAAAAAGATGACCGGGTCTCGACCGATACTGGGATCGAGCTGTTCACCGCGCGGCGCGCTTTCTTCGATGAATTCGCCGCGAGGCGAAAGCTGCACCACCATGCGCTTGAGGAAATTCGACGTGGTTCCGTTATATAAAGGATGAAAACCGCCCTGCTCGATTTCTTCGCGGCACCGGCCGATGGCGCGCCCGTCCACGTCCGCCATGGATTGGAAAAGAGCGGAATACAGCTCGACGGGATATTCTGCCTCGGAAAGAGTGAATTCAGGGACCGAGGCATCGAACTGCAACTGCAAGCGCTGCAAAACAATCGGGTGAAAGATTCCGCCTTCGGGGCGCTGCCAGCTCAGGATGCCATCTCCCAGAACCAGTTCGACGCGCTCGGCCTCGCGGTCGATGCGGCCATATAGGGAGTAGAACGTCTCGAAGAGGCGCATCGCCTGGCGCGCGGGCTTTTCGGTGCGCGCCCATTCGTCGCGGTGCGGCGCCCAACGGCGAAGCGCGGCCATTCGCGCCGGGTCCGCAGAAAATTGTACGGTTAATTGTTCGCCGTTTCCTTGGGGCTCCTCGCGCGACTCGACGACGCACGCGAGATTGGAAGGATCGTCCCAGCCCGCCTCGAGCCAGGAGACAATTTCGTTAGGAGGCTCCGGTGCCTGGGTCAGCTGCGGCCGCTGGACACGCAAAGAAAATGTAGCGTTGGCAGCTGCTTCCGTTTGCCCATCGCCAGTCTTTGTCTTGGCGGAGCTTCCTTTCGCCCCGATTTGCTTGACGGCGGGATGCACCGGCAAGTCATGCAGCCAAAGATGCCAGGGCTGTTCCTGGATTTGGCGCTTGGGAGGGTTGCGGTGCTGGTTCAGCGCTTCAAGATAGCGGAAAACGCGGGTAATCTTTTCGCGAGCTACACGAAGTTTCTCGGCATCCATGAAATTCTCCACCCCGGGAGTGTCACAGCTGGGATGGGCTAGGAGGGGCCCCAGGATAACAACGACCAGCAGACATTCTCAAGTTTCCAAGGTACAAACCCCGCAGGAAATTTTTAGTTGTATGGAAAAGTAGCGGGAAGCAAAAAAAGTGGAAATTCTGAAGCCCCACAGCAAACAAAAAGAGAAACTCACAGGGGAGATTTTGTCACATTTTGGATGGTAATCGTAGGAAACTTCCTACCCGCGTTAAACCCTTTTTGGTTGCGAAATGTCTAAACAAGGGAGAGAATACCTAGCCTTGCTAGCCGCGCCTGCCTCCACCCCAGGCCCCTAGCTCGGAATATCTTTAACCTCTCCCAGCTCCTAAAGATAGCTCCGAAAAATCCAAAAGTGCCCTGGAAAACCTATGGATCAAAACCGTCGCCGATTCTTACGGAAAGTGCCGGACGATATTGCCTTTATCCAGATTGAACGGGATGAGGTAGGCAAAGTTTTGAACATCTCGGAGG
>Ga0126370_10000733_pt1 | contig 14112 bp, 9 predicted proteins | sample PanSoiMetaPlot_3_FD_92586 | JGI IMG/M metagenome (GOLD analysis project Ga0126370, IMG submission 92586) | Tropical forest soil microbial communities from Panama - MetaG Plot_3 | ecosystem: Environmental > Terrestrial > Soil > Tropical forest > Bulk soil | place: Panama | collected 2016-02-17 | reverse complement strand
AAGCGATGAGTGGAGTAGAGCAACCCAGCAGGTTTGAGCAGGACGACCAGATCGTTGTAATGAAATTCGGCGGCACGTCAGTCGAGAATTCCGAGGCAATCAAACGCCTTATCCACATTGTGAGTCGTCACCAGGGCATACAGCCTGTCGTTGTGGTCAGCGCGCTGGCGCGGGTTACCGATCAACTGTTTGATGCCGGACGATCAGCCGCGTCCGGCCATTTGGGATCTGCATTAAACACGGTCCGTAACATTTACGTCCGGCACGAGGAAATTGCCGATTCCCTGGTAACTGGTTCGGCTTACGCGGAACTTGACCGAGCCTTGAGGAGCGAGTTTCAGGCGCTGGAGGTATTGCTGCAAAAACTCGAGAGCTCGCGCGAACTGGATCTAAAGACGCAGGATTCCCTCCTCGGCTTTGGCGAGTGCTTCTCAAGCGGACTTGTAGCCGCTGCTCTTTGCGAAGCTGGACTGAAGGCCGCCCATGTCGACGCACGGTCATGCATTGTTACCGACAGTCGACATGGGCAGGCGAGTCCACTCTGGGACGCCACCAACCAACAAGCCCAGGAAGTTGTTGGGTCCTTGTTGCAGGCCGGGAAGGTGCCGGTTCTGGCGGGCTTCATGGCTTCAACCGCAGATGGAGTGCCCACGACGCTCGGTCGCGGCGGATCAGACTTTAGCGCTTCGATCCTCGGAGCAGCCCTCGGCGCATCGCGAATTGAAATCTGGACAGATGTGGATGGCGTTATGACGACGGATCCGAAGCTCTGTGCCGATGCACGCGTGATCCGAAAGATGAGTTTCGATGAGGCTGCCGAATTGGCGCATTTTGGCGCCAAAGTGCTGCATCCGGCCACACTGGCTCCGGCGATGCGTGAGAACATTCCGGTTCATGTCTTGAATTCACGCAACCCCGAGGCCGAAGGTACCGTGATCGTCGCGCGCACGCCACGGCAGTCGCGAAGGGTGAGCGCGATTACGGCGAAGGGGAACGTGGCATCCGTCGAAATCTCGGCTCCTCAGGGTGTCGATTCCGCCTTGCTGGGCAAGTTGTTCGGAGTATTCGACGAACATTCGTGTCATGTGGACGTCATGGGCGCATCACTTGGCCGGGTATCGCTTTTGGTTAGCGCAACGCCAGCCCTGCCAGAAATTGCTGCGAAGCTCCGAGATCACGCAGATGTGCGATGGGAAAATCACCGAGCTCTCGTGTGTCTGGTAGGGGAAAACGTCCGCCGGGACGCCGAGATTGCAAGTCGCGTCTTTGCGACTGTTGCCGACTTGGACGTGACGGTTCTGTGCCAGGGAGCTTCGGACCGGACCATCTCGTTTTTGGTTGAGGAGTCAAAGGCACAGGAATCAGTCCAGCGATTGCACAGGGTTTTCTTCCCCGATGCAGAGTCTGTGCGGGACTGGGGAGGCATCTCTAGCGCCTTTTGCCAGGCAGGCTAGAGTGTTTAAGGAAAATATTGCTCCCCTTCTTCTGTGCACCCAGAGAGTGTCATGTTGAGCGGAGCCGGAGTTCAGCGAAGCGGAACTCCGGCGGAGTCGAAACATCCCTACCGTAGAGCAATTGCCGCGGGTAGGGATTCCTCGCTACGCTCGGAATGGCAATCGCAAGGGAACGCCTTGAACCGCACCAATCGGCACAGCCTTACTTAAATTCCGCACTCTGCGCTGTCTGCGATCGTGGATTCTGTAATCACCGGCGCCGGCTCGATCACATGCAGTCCGCACTCGGTCTTGGCGAAGCCGGGCCAACGGCCGGCGCGAGGGTCTTCGCCGGGACGAACGGCGCGCGTGCAATGCGTGCAGCCAATGCTTGGATAGTCCTGATTGTGCAATTCGTTATAGGGGACATCGTGGTCGTGGATGTAGCGCCAGACCTGCTTTGAAGTCCAATCGACGATCGGATTGATCTTCACCAGATTGAACTTTGTATCCCATTCGATCCTGCGCGCACCAGAACGGTCCGATGTCTGATCGCGGCGAATGCTGGTGATCCAAGCATCCAACTCTCCCAACTTCCGGCGGAGTGGTTCGACCTTGCGCAGGTTGCAGCAGAGGTCGGGATCGCGGGTCCAGAGGGCGTCTCCGTGCGTGCGTTCCTGTTCCTCTGGCGAGAGAAGCGGATAGGCACGTTCGATCGTCACTCCGTAGCGTTCCTCAATCCGATCCATCAACTTATAGGTTTCGGGAAAGAGAAACTCCGTGTCGACAGTGAAAAGCCGGAAATCCGGGCAGATGCGCGAGGCCATGTCGATGATGACCATTCCCTCAGCGCCAAAGGCCGAGGAGATGGCGACCCTGTTTCCGAACTTCTCAAAGGCCCATGAGAGTGCGTGCTGGGGCGTCCAGTGTTCTGCTGCCCGTTGGAGCTCTTCGCTCGCCAATCCCTTTACATATTCAAAAGAAATGCGCTTATGATCTTTCACGCAACTGGCTCCTGCCCTATTGAAACTGCCTGTGGATTCAAATCCGTAAGTACTGCTGATGAAAGGTAGAGATCGTCAGAAGCTGGCGATGCTAACTCGGAAATCGCCGCATCCGACTTGCGGACAACTTCACCTACGACAAGAAGCGTTGGCGATGGAAGTTGTGGTGCCTCCGCTAATGCGCCAACTGTAGTGCGGAAGAACTTCTGTTGCCTTGTCGTGGCCCGCGAAATGATCGCGCAGGGTGTGTCGGATGCAAGGGCTGCGTTCTTCAAGTTTGCAGCGATGCCGGCGTGGTCGTGGCCCGGCATGTAGATGACGAGCGTTGCGCCGCTTCCGGCTAACTTGGCCCAATCTGCGGCCTCACTGGCCGAAGCCTGGTGCGCTGTGATGAACACAACTGCAGAGGACGTCCGGCGACGCGTAAGTGGGATTTCCGCGGCTGCCGCGGCACCCAAAGCCGAGGTCACACCAGGAACGATTTCGTAATCGACTCCAGCCTTACGCAGAGCATCAATCTCTTCTCCCGCACGGCCGAAAATCATCGGGTCGCCAGACTTCAAACGGACGACCTGCAGTCCGGAGTCGGCTAACGCGATCATCAAGAAATTGATCTCTTCCTGCTGAATCTTCTTCGTTCCGCAACGCTTGCCGACGTTATGAAGCTGCGCTGCCGGCGGAATGAGCCTCAAGATCTCGGGCGCCACAAGGTCGTCGTACAAGACAGCCTTTGCCGTTCGTAAAACGCGGAGCGCCTTGAGCGTAAGGAGTTCCGGATCTCCCGGCCCTGCACCCACCAGATAGACCTTCCCCTTCATGCGTGTTCCCCTTGTGCAGTAAGTTCGAGGCTTTCGGCCAACGCTGCTTCTACGGCTTCCCTGCTGGCTAGAGAATGCAGCAGATCCAGCTTGCGCTCGCGGTCGAGGTCGCTGGCCAGGATGAGTTTTCTCGTCGCTCCCAATTCTGCGACCCAGGATGTGTAGCCAGGTCCAAATTGCTTCTCAAGCTGTTGACGAATCTTCTGCGCCAATGACGGACTCTGTCCGCCCGTCGAAACTGCGATCTGCAAATCACCACGCCGAACGACTGCCGGATAGAAGAAGTCGCAGAGGTCTGGTACGTCGACCACGTTGCAGAGCACTCCCCGTTGCTGAGCATCGCGGTAGATCCATTCGTTGAGTGAACGCGACGACGTGGCGACCACGGCGAGAAACACTCCTTCCAAATCAGTGATGGCATATGGGCGCAGACTAAGTTCAATCTTTCCCAGACGCGCCCATTCGCGCACCTGAGCAGTGGTTTCGATCGCAACAACGTGAATGCGAGCACCGGTTTCGAGGAGACCCTCAATCTTCGGTTCGCCGACCTTGCCCGCACCGATAACCAAGCATTGCCGGCCATCGAGCTTCATGAACATTGGGAATAGGCTAGTCACCGGCACCTCCTGCAAGTTGTGTCAGAGTTTGAGAATTGGGCAGATCGCGAGCGACGGCGGCTACGCTTTCTCCCGCGAGGAATTCACGGAGTTGATCGTTGTTGTGGCGCGCAAAGAAACTGCGCAGATTTTCCCCTGGTTCGCGATCCGCGAGATAACGAGAAAGCAGACGCTCGAGCGCATCGGGAACTTCAGTCGCCAAGCACCGGAACCCAATCGGGCGCGCCGTCGACTGATGCAGTCCTAGCGAACCGCCCACGCAGAAGTAGTAAGCATCGAGCAGGCGGTCGTTCACTTTGATCTTCTTGCCCTCGATGCCTACGTCCGCGATCCAATGCTGGCCGCAACTGTTGGGGCAGCCGGTCACGTGCAACTTCAAATGCTGATCGAATCCCGGGAGGCGCTCTTCTAATTCCTCGACGAGCCACCTTGAGAAGCTCTTGGTTTCGGTGATCGCTAATTTGCAGAACTCCGTTCCGCTGCAGGCGACAGTTCCTCGGGAAAAAGGCGAACCATTCACCTGAAATCCGATCGCATTCAATCCGCTCGCCAGTTCGTCGGCATTGATCGTTGGGACATTCACGACGACCAGGTTCTGCATACCCGTAGCGCGCAATTCGCCACCCGCGTAATGCTCTGCGAGATTCGCGGTCGCCTGCATCTGGTCCGCGGTGATGCGTCCACGGAGCACCACGGCTCCTACATAGGACAGACCGGGCTGCTTTTGGGGATGAATGCCGACGTGATCGCGATAAACGTCGTTCGGCCGGTGCTCTTCCGCTGCTGGATCAAGTTGAAACCCGATCCGTTCGTTCAGTTCCGCAAGAAAACGTTCAGCAGTCCAGCCGTGGCGAAGGAAGAGGAACTTGAGGCGGGCGCGCTCACGATGCTCCCGGAGAACATCGGAGTCGCGGAAGATTTCAGCGATACCCTTTACGACCGGAAGAACCTGATCCCAACGGACGAACGCATTCAGGCGGGCTCCGAGATATGGTTCTGCCGATAATCCTCCGGCCACGCGGAGCGAGAACCCTACCTCTGGCCTGCCGTTGACTTTCCGCGTGACTGCGGTCAGGCCGATATCGTTGATCTCCGGATATGAGCACCATGAGTTGCATCCGGCGATCGAGATCTTGAACTTGCGCGGCAGGTTGTAGAAATCGGCATTTCCGGCAAGAAGCTTCGAGACTTGAAGGACCAGAGGAGAAGCGTCAACAACCTCGTCGGCGTCTACGCCGGCTACAGGGCATCCCGTCACGTTTCGGACGACATCGCCGCAGGCTCCGGTCGTGTTCAGGCCAACCTGCCAAAGACCATCGAGAACTTCTGGCAACGACTGAATCGTGACCCAATGTAGCTGAATGTTCTGGCGGACGGTGAGATCGGCAATGCCGTTGGCGTGGCGGCGGGTGAGATCAGCGATGGTGCGCAACTGAGTGGAAGTGAGGATTCCGTTCGGAATCCGGATACGAACCATGAATCGCTGTATCGCTCGGCCTTCTCCGCCCCGTCCACCGGTCACCCCGGCGCCGTCGCCCTGCGTGTAAACACCCCACCAGCGGAAGTACGTTCCGATCCACTCTGGGGGAATTGAGTCGAATCCCTCACGGGCGAACCGGCGGATCTCTTCCAATCCTTCCCATGGGTTCTTGGCGCGTTTGAGGCGCTCGGCCCGCTGAGCCTTCGTTTCTTTCGTCGCTGTAATTGCAGGTGTCATGATCTCTTCCGTGCAAAGAAAAACCCACCGCCAGGTTGCTCTGGCGGTGGGTCGATGAGTGCTTATTTAAGAAGAACTTCTTAGGTCAGCAGCCTCCCCGCGCCAGTGCACACGCATCCACAACAACAACAGATGCAACAACACACCGCGCGAAGATTGAGGCAATCCGACATTGAGGCCTTGATTCTAAGCGGCTCTCGCGAGCCCGTCAATATCCTGTAGTAACCCTTGGATTCAAAGTTTGAATGAAAAGAATCAGATTTTTTGCATTTGGCGCGACTCCGGCTTCAGCTCCTTAGATTCAACGACTTAGACTCACAACCGATGTTGAGCGATAATCCTTGGTTACCCTAATCAGCTTCGCCGTCGAGCTCTTGTTAGGAAAGGTGCGCCTTTAAATCATGAAGCATTTCGCCCGTGCGCTCTTCGTGGCCCTCTTCATTAATGCGGTCTCATTCAGCCAAGCCAAATCAAATGATCCTTATAAACCCACGCTAGACCGGCTGGAAGCTTTGACTCAGCAGGCCGAACCGGAGTGGCGCTTTCATTCAGATATTCCTCATCCGGAGGATCCCAGCATCAACGATGCAGACTGGGGCAGATATGAAGTAAAGAACGCTGCGCCTGGGGAGGGCACGAACGAGGAAGAATATACCGGTACTCGAGTTTTCCGGCGATGGATTCAAATTCCCGAGAAGATCAACGGCTACGCAACGCAAGGATCGCGCGTTGAGCTGAACCTGAGATTTACCAGCCCAGATGCTTTGATGATCACCGTGTTTTCTAACGGTTCTGTTCTATACCGCGGCGATGATGACAATATCCTTCCCGTGCTCCTGACTGAGAGTGCGCAACCGGGTCAGAAGTTTTTGGTCGCGGCGCGCGTGGTGGCCAAAGACGCGAGCCGGGCGAACTTCGAGCGAGCTGAGATCATCGTTGAGCCGCCAGCATCTCGTCCCAATCCCGCACTGTTACGACTCGAGTTTCTGGCGGCGCGCCCGATTATTGCGGCTTATGAAGAGGGGAAGACAAAGCGGGAAGAGCAGCTCGATGCTGCGATCAGGGCTGTGGATTTCACCCCGCTGGAAAAGGCCGACCAGTCCGGCTTCGATGCCTCTCTGCGGGCGGCGCACCAAAAACTCGAGGCTCTGAAGCCGTGGATGCAGCAGTTCACGATTCGGCTGGTGGGTAATTCCCACATCGACATGGCATGGTTGTGGCCCTGGACTGAGACGGTCGAGGTAGTGCGCAATACCTTTCGAAGCGTCTTAGACCTAATGCGTGAATACCCCGATTTCAAGTTCACGATGTCATCGGCACGCACCTACGAATGGATGCAGGAGAAATATCCGGACCTGTTCAGCGAGATCGAGCAGCGGGTCAAGGAAGGCCGATGGGAGATCATCGGTGGAATGTGGGTGGAACCCGATCTGAATATGCCGGATGGGGAGTCGCTGGTGCGGCAGATTTTGGTAGGCAAGCGCTATTTTCAAAAGAATTTCGGCGTCGACGTAAAAATTGGATGGAACCCAGATTCCTTTGGCTACAACTGGCAACTGCCGCAGATCTATTCGAAATCGGGGATGGGATATTTCGTAACTCAGAAGCTGCTGTGGGCGCACGAATACACGACTTTTCCCTACAAGCTCTTTTGGTGGCAAGCACCTGATGGGAGTCGACTGCTGACTTACTTTCCGCACGATTATGCGGGAGGCATAGACGCGGAACCACTCGCGAAAGACCTCTCAATCTGGATGCCGTCGATCTATGGGAGCAAGCTGACGGACCATCCTGAGATGATGCACCTCTACGGTGTCGGGGACCACGGCGGCGGGCCGACGCGCGTCATGCTCGATCACGCCGACCAACTCAGAGCACCAAGCACCGTCTATCCGAACTTGAAGTTCAGCTTCGCCAGCGAATTCTTCAGCAATCTTGAAAAGAAATTGCCGTCGATGCAGGTACCAACATGGAACGGTGAGCTCTACTTCCAATATCACCGCGGAGTGTTCACCACGCAGGCCGAGACAAAACGAAGAATCCGCCGGTCGGAAGAAAATGTCTTAAATGCAGAAAAGTTTGCCTCTTTGGCTTCGTTGTATGGCAGACCTTATCCGCAGAACATGGAGGAGATCTGGAAAAATCTTCTTTTTGACCACTTCCACGACATTATGCCGGGCTCGGGGATTGCGGTGAATTATCTTGATGCAAAACGGAACCTGGAGGATGTGGACCGCGCCGCGAATGAGATTACACAAGGGTCACTGAACGAACTTGCGGCTCACATCGACACGCAGCGGGACGGCGCACCGATCATTCTTTTCAATTCCCTGTCATGGCCGCGGATTGGCGTGACGGAACTTGAGGCACAACTGCCTGCGGCCGCGAGCCAGGTTGAGGTTGTCGACTCTAATGGGAAGCCAGCCGAAACCCAATTACTTTCCATGGATGCAGGGACGCATCGAGCGCACTTTCTGCTCTTGGCAAGCACTCCGTCTCTCGGATATCAGACCTACTTCGTTCGAGCCGCGGCAAAGGCCACCCCAGTGCATTCCATGTTGAAGGCTTCGCTGGATACACTCGAAAACGAATTTGTCCGGGTAAACATTGATCCGCACACCGGATGCATGACCAGTTTGTTCGACAAGCGCAGCGGTACGGAGTCTCTGGCGCCTGCAGCAACCGATACAGGAGGACCAACGTCCGCAACCTGCGGCAATCTCCTGCAGACATTCGTCGATAAGCCGAAACAGTGGGATGCATGGAACATCGACGCCGACTTCGAGAAGCAGCATTGGGATCTCGATAAGGCAGATGAGGTAAAACTGGTGGAGAGCGGCCCACTACGGGCGGTGATCCGGATTAACAACCATTTTCAGAACTCGACATTCACTCGCGACATTACTCTCTACGCTGGCACTCCACGTGTTGATGTCAAAATGCAAACCGAATGGCGCGAAAAGCACATCCTGCTGAAGGTCGCCTTTCCGGTCAGCGCTCACAGCAACGAAGCAACCTACGAAATACCATTTGGATCGGTGGAACGTCCAACTACACGGAGTACTCCGGCGGAGCAGGCACAGTTTGAAGTGCCGGCTCAGCGTTGGGCTGACATTTCTGACGGGAAGCACGGACTCAGCCTGCTGAACGACAGTAAGTACGGATACGACGCGAAAGGAAATGTCTTGCGACTGTCACTCTTACGCTCTCCTGAATGGCCCGATCCACATGCAGACGAAGGCCACCACGAGTTTACGTACTCGCTCTATCCTCACGGTGGCGGATGGAAGGATGCGCTCACGATTCGACAGGGATACGAATTGAATTACAAACTGATCGCCCTCCCCTTTGGGAAGCATCAGGGCAGTCTTCCGGCCGAGCATTCGTTTGTGCAGGTCAAATCGGACAACGTTATCGTGAGCGCAATGAAGAAAGCAGAGGACGAAAAGGCGCTGATCCTGCGGTTCTACGAATGGGCGGGGAAAGAGGGGAACGTAACTTTTCATCTTCCTCCGGGGGCTGAGTCGGCACGTGAAACGAATCTGATGGAAAAGCCGATCGGAGACTTGCCGGTCACAGACTCGGAACTCACGGTTCCAATAAAGCCGTATGAGATTAAGACGGTAGAAATCAAGTTCGCTAAGATGCCAGCCCTCGCCGAGTCGGCCCAACAATGACAGAGAAAGAAAGAGGCCCATATCTCGGTGTCGACATCGGAGGAACCAAGGTTGCCGTTGGGGTTGTCGACGACTACGGCAAGATTCTTTCCCAGACGCGGACACCGATGGCCGCGAATGGAACAGCGGAAGCCGGTTTCGACGCGGTTGATAAGGCAATCCGGTCAGTAATCGCAACCGATGCGGGGAACGCAATACAGGGTATCGGAATCTGTGCGCCGGGGCCGCTCGATCCGCGCACCGGAGTGGTTCTGAATCCACCGAACGTTCCCTGCTGGCGGAACTTTCCGCTCGCGGAAAGAGTCAGGGCGCTCTATCGAATCCCGGTCAAGGTAGACAACGACGCCAATGCCGCAGCACTCGCCGAAACCCGGTGGGGCGTGGCGCGCGGTTTTCGCTACGTGTTTTACGCCACGATCGGTACCGGAATCGGAACTGGCATAGTCTTCGACGGCGCGATTTATCACGGCAAGACAGGCTCAGCTGGCGAGGGAGGTCACGTAAGCATCGACTATCGAGGGCCGGTCTGTGGCTGTGGTAAGCGCGGATGCATCGAGGTGCTAGCGAGTGGCACAGCGATTGGGGCACGGGCGCGGACCAAGCTCACTGCGGATCGGTCGCGCGATTCCGCAATGCTCGGCCTCGCTAGTGGCGACGTTGCGTCGGTCACGAGCCAAACTGTCGCGCGGGCATATGCTGTCGGGGATCCAATGGCACAAGAGGTCCTCACGGAGACGGTCGAACTTCTGACCCCATGGCTGGGAAGTATTGTGGATTTGCTCGATCCCGATGTGATCGTTATCGGTGGAGGCGTTGCGGCGATGCTGAAGCCGTTTTTTGAGCAGATTCAGCTTAAGCTACCGGAGTGGTGCGTCAATCCAAAAGCAAATGAGATCCCGTTGCGAATGGCGCATTACGGGGCCGACGCTGGTATCGCCGGAGGCGCGGCTCTTTGCGCAAGTTAAGTTCGGAGATTGATTCTGCCGTGAAGCGACCCGAGGACTATAAATGGAATCATTACGAAGGTTAATTTTCCGTGCTCTAGCCGCCATTGTTGTGGTTTCGGCACCTGTTCATGCGCAGGATCTCCCGAAGGCTCCTCAAGCGGAGGTTTTCACGCTCGTTCAGCAGCCCGGGTATTTCACTGAGCCGGCCATCGCCGTGAATCCGTCGAACCCGAAACAGGTGGTCGCGGTTTTTCAAGACAATGTTCATGCGTCTTACTCGGAAGATGCCGGTCATAACTGGCAGTCAGCAGAAGGCGTGGATCCGAAAAACTACAGGGTTTCGGGCGACGTTTCGACTGTTTTCGACAACCAGGGTCATGCCTTCGTCTGTTACATCGCATTCGACAAGCTTGGCACCTTTAACTATTGGGCGCATGGCGCAACGCGCAATGGCATTTTCGTAAGGCGCTCGCTTGACGGTGGGAAGACTTGGGAGGCAGAACACTATCCAGTTGCCGAGCAGCCCACAGCTGCAGGAATTCCCTTTGAGGATAAGCCATACATCGTAGCTGACAACAGCAAGAGTAAATTCGCGGGGAATCTCTACGTGGGGTGGACGCGCTGGCGGTTGACCGACTCGCAGATGCTACTTTCGCGCTCAACGGATGACGGCAAAACGTGGTCCCAGCCGATCGAGATCGACGCCCACCCTGGATTACCTCGCGATGACAACGGCGCCGCTGAAGGATTCGACGGCACGGTCGGCTCCGATGGCACGCTCTACGCTACTTGGAGCCAGGACAATGACATCATGTTTACCTCGTCGCGAGATGGCGGTAAGAGCTTTTCTCATGCCCGCTCGATCCTCCACACAGCTCCTATCATGTTCGCCATCAATACCCTCGATCGGGCCAACGGATTTCCGCAGATCGCCATCGATCCCAAGAGCGACCGTCTGTATGTGACTTGGAGCGATTATCGGAACGGCGATCTGGATGTTTTTCTTTCGAGTTCGAGCGATCGAGGCAAGCACTGGACCGCACCAGTTCGCGTGAACAACGATCCGGCTCACAATGCCGCTGAGCAGTTCTTTCAATGGCTTGCGGTGGATCCCACCGATAGTTCCGTCAACGTGGTTTTCTACGATCGAAGGCAGGACCCGCAGAACCGTAAGCAGAGCGTAGTGCTGGCGCGTTCCACCGATGGCGGATCGTCATTCAAGAATTACGCATGGACGGAGGACCCATTCGAAGCCGGAGGAGTGTTCTTTGGCGATTACAGCGGGCTCGCGGCATATGGGGGACGCGTGTACGGGGTCTGGACCGAGAAGCCTACGCCCCTGCCAGCGACAGAGGCTAAAGAGGAGACCAACGAAGGCAAACCACAGCGGATGGGCACCATTGTCAGAGTTGGAACGGCTGATTTCAATACACCCTCTCACTAACGCTGAGGAGGACCACCTGGCGGAGTCACTACTCGTGGTTTAGTGCTCAGTTGAATTTGATTGCTTTCTCTTCTCATAGGCTGCAACTTTCGGCAAGTCTAAGGCACCTAACCCTGCCAAAACACCACAGTTTGAGGGTACGTTCATGGCAACTTGCGAAATCTGCGGAAACCAATACGACAAGTGCTTTGACGTCATCATCGGCGGTAGGCGTCGCACCTTTGACAGTTTTGAGTGCGCCATCGCTGCTGTCGCGCCATCCTGCAGTCATTGCTCATGTCGCATTATCGGCCACGGAATCGAGGTCGGCGATCAGATCTTTTGCTGCGCACACTGTGCCAAGGCTGCGGGCAAGTCTAATGTGGCAGACCGCGCCGCCTAACGCTTTTTCCTTGTGACTTCAACCGCTTAGAGGAAGATATGAATCAGCGCACATCCAGAAGTCGAGTTCGCTATGCAGTGGTGGGCTTAGGTCATATCGCACAGGTCGCCGTGCTGCCCGCCTTTGAAAATGCACGCAATTCGGAGTTACTGGCACTGGTGTCCGACGATCCTGAGAAACTTGGGACACTGGGCAAGAAGTACAAGCTTGAACATCTGTATTCTTACAACGACTTCAGTCGTGCACTCTCTAACGTTGACGCGGTATTTATTACATTGCCAAATCACCTGCACCGCGAATATGCGGTGCGTGCTGCGGCTGCCGGAGTCCATGTGCTGTGCGAGAAACCGATGGCGCCGACAGCTGAAGACTGCCTGGCCATGATTAATGCGTCTGAGCAAAACTATACAAAGCTGATGATTGCTTATCGGCTTCACTTCGAGGCAGGTAATTTGGAGGCGATCAAACTGGCAAACTCCGGCAGAATCGGAAATCCTCGCTTTTTCACCTCGGAATTCGCCCAGCAAGTTATTGAGAGCAATGTTCGCGTGAAAGAACCTGTCACCCATGGTGGCGGTCCTCTTTACGATATGGGCGTGTACTGTATCAATGCGGCACGGTATCTTTTCCGGTCGGAGCCAGTCGAAGTTACCGCATTAGCCGAGTCGAAAAAAGGTGATACCCGGTTTACTCAGACCGAAGAAATGGTTTCCGTAGCCATGCGCTTTCCCGGAGAACGCCTAGCGACTTTTACCTGCAGCTTCGGCGGCCACGACGCGAGTCGATATACGCTTATCGGCAGCAAGGGAGCACTTCGGGTCGACCCAGCTTATCAGTACGCAGAAGGGATCAAACTCGAGACAACAATCGCTGAAAAGAGGAAAACAAGAGTCTTCGGTAAGCGGGATCAGTTTGCCGCAGAGCTGACGTATTTCTCAGACTGCATCCTCAAAAATAGGGACCCGGAGCCGGACGGCTTCGAAGGACTCGCGGATGTTCGTATTATTGAAGCGATTTACGAATCGATCCGCACCAGAAGGACTGTGCCGGTTCGGGGCGTCCCGGTTCGCAAGGGACCTAGCGATCGTCAGGACATCCATCGTCCGGCGCACGGCAAACCTGGAGTCATTCATGCAGGTCCGCCATCTCGCCAGGTGGCCTGACGTAGAACAGTGACGCTGCGTACTTTAAGCGGCACTTGCTTTCTTCGTGTCCCCATCCAACGGGACCCGCTCCGTCTGCTTGCTGCCAGCGCTAGCACCGTTTTCTACGGTGCAACCGCACGTGGGAACTTTTATATTCCATGCGGAACTTGTTCCCAGCAGCGAGAAGGTCGTATCGATGTACCTCAACTCTGCGCCACAACGGGAGCATAAATGCGGTTGGGTGGATTGTGCGGCAGCCGATTTGAAAAAACTCTCAATTTGCTGCCTCAGTCCCGATCGTTCCTGCGGCTTCGTTAAGTGTGAAAAGTTGTCGACGTTACGCAACGTAGGGTAAAGACTCATGATTTAACAGCTCTCAGTTCAGCCTACCAAGCGCTTACGCTCCATGGATGCGCCAATGTACGCCAAAACACTCCCACAGGGAAAAAAGACTCGTGCGTCATCGAATTTATTGTCGCGAGGCCTACCGATCGCGGCTTGAAGGATCGCGTGGATGTCCGTCCGGAGAGTGAAGGCTTTCGAATTGCCGTCCAGCTCGACGATGCACTTCCGTCAGCGCAAGTTGGTAAAGCGGGGTTCAATCTGGAATTTGCACCCGACCTCTACTCGGCAAGTCACTTGTTACAGGAGGAATGGCCGGAATATTTACGTGTCACTCCGGCAGTCCGACGGAAAAGGCATCTGCTCTCCAGAACCGATGCCTCTAGCCAGAGCGATAGGATCGTCCTCTCCCCCGAAGATCCGTTGTCACGAGTCACTATCAATTCTGAATCGGGCTCGATCTTGCTCCTTGATGGTCGCAACGTGGTGCGACTGTCAGCCGAGGGTGATTGGCGAGAGGCGTTTACGGGTCAGGTTCGGCCATGGGGCAAGTGGTTGCGTTACGCATACTCGACACTTTCGATTT
>Ga0126370_10000732_pt1 | contig 14115 bp, 11 predicted proteins | sample PanSoiMetaPlot_3_FD_92586 | JGI IMG/M metagenome (GOLD analysis project Ga0126370, IMG submission 92586) | Tropical forest soil microbial communities from Panama - MetaG Plot_3 | ecosystem: Environmental > Terrestrial > Soil > Tropical forest > Bulk soil | place: Panama | collected 2016-02-17 | reverse complement strand
GTCCATTAATCGTAACTCTAGCGGTTCTTCGCCTTGCAAAGCGGGCCGAGGGCCACGCCTTGGCAAGGAAACCAGCTTCCACGGCCATAGCAATGGGATCATCCACTCCACAACGTCGCGCTTCGCGTGTCCCTTGCCGTCGATGTCTCCCTTTTTGTCCACCTTAAACCCCCTTGCCTCGATTATTTTGGCGGGTACGGGAAAATCGCCGTACGGCAGGATCACTCGGTCGAAGGTAATCTTCAGGTAGCCTTTCCCGACAAAATGCCCGGGCTCTTTCTCTGCTTCTAGGTGCCCACCTAACATGCTGCCGCGGGAAAACAGCATTTTTCCAAACTCTTGTTGCGGGCGCAGGTGGCACAGCACTGGGTCTCCTACGGTTGCAGTGGCTGAAGAGAAATTTGGTTCATTCAAAGTACATTGCAACAGCGTCCCGGCTGGAACCAAGAGATCCTTTTGAGCGAGAAGTCCTCCAGCGGAAACCAACATTCCAACCCCAATCGTCAATATCCTGATAAATAACCTCATACAGCTACCTCCCAGATAGACTAGGAACTCGAATTCGCATGGCTTAGAAACAGCGACACGTAGGGCATTCGCTCCTAGAGACCCACTCGTTGACAAGCAACCAAGATGGGGACCCGAAGACTGCAAATTGCCCCTGCAGAGTCGCGCAAAAAATATGAAACTCTTGCTGCAAGCGCCACTGGTACTTTTGACAGGTGGTCGCGTTAGTTGAGTGGACCTTGCTTGAACGTAAGTCTCTTAAATTCAATGTGATTTGGAGTTCTTATTAGTGCCAATCTCATTGATGGCAGTGTGCCGAAACTCTATTCCCCACCTGTCAAAAGTGACATTCATTGATTTGTCTTTTTGGAGCTAGCCCGCTAAGACCTTCCGGCACAGACTACCGTTGCGTCGGGCTAGGTGTCTTCCTTGTGAAGAGGTGGTTCCTGCGCTGATAAATGTCTTTCATTTGGGATTGGCTTAAATGAAGCGACAAGCAAGACGAATCTTCCAGGACATAGACGCCCCTGTCAATAATTACAGTAGATATATTAACGGCCGCGTCGTTACTATTCGGATTCTTTTCGGGGAACCAGCAGGAGTGGTAGCCCGATGATACATGTTAAAGCCTCGAGGGCGCAAAGAGTGCGAGGGGCTTTGCGATCCTGACTCAGCACACGGTATTACGACTTAACAGCGATATTTTTTGAACAGGGAGACAACGCTGATAACGAGCATTCCGTTGAGCACTAATGCTTGCAGTGTTCCGTGATGAGAATTCGAGTTGGCCGCCGCTGCTGATTTAGCGCAGCAAAGGGTGAGGGTGGATGGGGCAGCAATTCTGTAAGTCAAAGGGCGAAGCTATGCCTACTTCGCAATCTTAGCTGGACAGGGATCAGAGAAAAAGACCACCGAACGGCAACAAATCATCCTAAGCGGAATCTGATGACTGACAAGGTGACCAATTACAATTGGTATGCGGTTCACACACGTCACCAGCACGAGAAAATTGTCGCCAGAATCCTGGAGTATAAAAACCTTGAGGTTTTTCTTCCACTTTATCAGGTCCGTCGTAGATGGCAAGATCGCATCAAGGAAATTTCTGTTCCCCTTTTCCCTGGATATCTCTTTGTGCGGGAGGGAGAAGAGAGATGGCTTCAGATCCTGACAGCAACTGGCGTGTCGAGCATCGTTAATTGTGGGGATCGGCCGGCGGTCATTCCACAGTCAGAGGTAGAAGGTGTTCGACGCCTTGTAGAGAGTTCTTTGAAAATTGAACCTCATCCCTTCTTGAAGACCGGCGACTGGGTCAGGATCAAATATGGTCCCATTGCAGGATTAGAAGGTATTTTGCTTCGAAAAAAAAACATCGCTCGCTTGGTTTTATCTGTGGAAATGCTTGGAAAGGCAGCTGCGGTAGAGGTTGATGCAACCAATGTTGAGCGCCTGCCTTGGAAGTCCTCAGAATTGATTTCAACCTCGAAAGCGCACCCATTTTTTGAGCGGACAAAAGGGCGACCTTCGACTCCTGCAGCGTAGTCTTCCAGTTCAGGCGCCGCCTCTGCCCATGGCTACCATGCCGCATGAAAAACTCACTGACAAATCATCAAGCGTGGCCTTTCCTTGCGACAGAGCGGGCGTTAACTTAGCGCGCTTGAAAACTACAGTACCTTGCAGGCAGTTGAAGGCGTTTCTCAGTAAGAACCGTAAGACCTTTCCCCGTCAAGGCAAAAGAATCGTTTATCTTGCCGCGCTAATCACACTTTTGGGCAGCATAGCCCGAGGCTGCAGTTCATATCCGTTGCAGGCCAAACCTTTAACGACTCAGGCTCACAGGCCTGCCGTTGAGAACAGAGTCGGAGGTCATCCATACACCCAATCGCACAAAGAGCGGAGGAGAAATATCCATGTTTAAGGAAATTCTATTTTGTTTTGGAACCGGCATCTTTCTTTCAGCACCTTTGACTGCCCAAACGGTCCAAGAGAGACAGGAGACTTCCACACTGAGTGGACTGAACACGGCACTGGGCCAGGAAACGACTGCCCAAGGAACCGCAGAACGCCCCGAGTTGCATAGGCGGAATCCGCGATATCAGTTGTGTAAAGATGACGTCCTACAGTTGACTTTCGCTTTGACCCCGGAATTCAACCAGACCGTTACCGTTCAGCCCGATGGCTTCATCACACTATTCGCGGCAGGCGACCTGCACGTGGAGGGGCAAACGGTTCCTGACGTGACCGAATCGATTCGGGCCGCCTATACGAAAACGTTGCGCAGCCCCCTTCTGACTGTGCGTCTCTTAGATTTTGAGAAACCTTACTACATCGTGGGCGGAGAAGTCGGGCACGCGGGCAAATTTGAATTGCGTGGAGACACAACATTGACACAGGCAGTACAGATCGCGGGCGGCTTCACGGAGAAATCGAAACACTCTGAGGTCTGGCTTTTCCGTCGCATTTCCAACGATTGGGCCGAGTCTAAGCGTTTCGATGCGAAGAAAATGCTCAAAAATGGCGATTTGGGGGAAGACGCGCATCTGAGACCTGGCGACATGGTGTACGTCCCCAAGAACACCCTTTCGAAGGTAGCGCGCTTTATCCCCATCGTCACGGTGGGGACATATTTCAATCCGGGCACACTCTGAGCTAGCAGAAGAAGATGATTGGGCATCTGCAGTTCAGATGCTCCAAGTGTCGATTCATCCAAGTCGTCGGACAAGCCCGCTGGAGGCACGATGCACGAGCAAAGCGCTGAAATATTCTTAGGAACGAGTGAAACCGCCGATCTGTTTCCGCGAACGGACGCTACTCAGAGAATTTCGGAGGGTCCTTGGCTTCCGCTTCGGATGGACCCGGTCGGTAGAGCGGAAGAAGCAGAATTGGTGCAGCGAGTTTTCATGCTGCCCGTTCACGAAGTGCCACGTGTCGTAGCGTTTTGTGGGGTGGAGCAGACGGATGGGGCAGGCGGTATTTGCACTCGAGCAGGGCTGAACCTTGCCCACCAGACAGGCTCGTCAGTATGCGTTGTAGAAGGGAACTTCAAGTCCCCCTCCTTACATCAATACTTCAGCTTGGACAATTCACGAGGATTTTCTGATGCCGTCCTCGAATCAGGTTCTATTCGAGATTTCGTTTTCTCCTTCCGGGACTCGAATCTTTCGGTTCTCTCGGGCGGCTCTCGCTGTGGAAAGACACAAGCACTTTGGAAATCCGAGCGGTTGCGACACCGCATTGCCGAGCTACGCCAAGAGTTTTCCTATGTTTTAATTTATGGCCCACCAGTGCTTCAAAAACACGTAGACGCAGTGCTCCTCGGTCAGGTCGCTGACGGAGTCATTCTAATTCTGGAGTCAATGGTGACACGCCGAGAGGATGCGCTTACCGCTACAGAGAGCCTGTTCGCCGCAAATGTGAACGTACTGGGTGCAGTGCTCAACAACCACAGCTTTTCTATCCCAGAGACACTATACAAAAAGCTCTAGCAGAGACGAGAACAAAGTCCGTGCTAGGACCGCAATGAGAATGTGCCGCGCGAAGCTTAGAAGGAATCGGAAGCCAACTCTTCTGTCCGTCGCCATTGACCGACAGTTTATTTGAAGCCGTGTTGATGGTTACCGCGTTTGCGTGTACGAGGGCCCCGCTATCTTGGCGGAGAGATTCTTTCTTTCGCAAAATGAGTAAAGTCAAATGGCCAATAGCCCGCCTCGAGCAGCGGTGGCCAATAAAAGTAGGCGTGATGCTCTCTCTTCCCAACAAGAAATCTTTCAAGGAAAGGGTTTTTACAGAGAACGTTAGTTCTCGAGGCTTACGCGCGATTACAAAGCGCATGTGGCAGCCAGGAGCTCAGTTGATCGTTACTTTTGCTGGAGAGGGCATTCAGCGCCACGCGAATGTCGCCTACTGTCAACGCCTGACGAAGAAACGGTTTGCCCTTGGCCTCAAATTGTCGATGAGGGTGTGGCAGGCGCAGGTCTGAACGCCTCTTTTAGTCTGTAACTCCTTACATAAGCTGAAAAGTGCGGTGACGCACGAACCCTCTTCGTGGCTCGTGGCCAGTACAGCAAGACGATCGCGACTTTGCGTTGTGAGGTACGTAGATTCAGGAGGTAACCGTCATGGAAAATGCGAATCCCGAAAAAATAAATGGACGCAATGGAAAGGAAAATGGAAATGGCCATGGCAATAGCAATGGGAACGGAAAGCCAAAACGCCACTTTACGCTGCGCGATCTGGTAGGCATGGCATTCCGGCGGCGACGCGTGATCGTCCTGGCATTCGCAGGACTGATCGGGGGATCCATCCTGGCGATTCTTATTTTGCCTCAGACTTATGAAGCCCAAATGAAGATCCTAGTGCAGCGGGAGCGCGTGGACCCGGTCGTATCCACTGAGCCAAACGTTGGTGAGTCTGATCGCGATTTGACATTGGACGAAATTGCGTCGGAAGTCGAGCTGTTTCAAAGTCGCGACTCTTTGGAAAAAACCGTAGAGGATTGCGAATTGTATGAACCCAGAAACGCTTGGTCGCTGGGAGCTATCGAGCTTCGGATGCTGGGAGCCCTTGGACTGGCGCCAGACAGACAGACGAGGATCGACAAGGCGGTCCTGAAAATGGAAACGAAAGACTTGCAGGTGATCCCCCTCAACGCGTCCGATATTATCAAAGCTACCTATCAGGCTCAGTCGCCCCAACTTGCAGCACAAGTTCTAAAGGAGTTGGGCGATTTGTATGTTGCCAAACACACAGCGATCCGTCGTCCGCACGGGACCGCAAACTTCTTCGATGAGCAAGCACAGCAATACGAGAAGGAACTGGCAACCTCCGAAGGGCAATTAGTAAGCTTCACGCAACAAACGGGAGTTGTTTCGGCTGATCTCGAGAAGCAGGTCACTCTTCAGAAGATCAATGATTTCGATCTGACCCTGCAGCAGACCCGTGCGTCCATCGCGGAAACCCAGAAACGGCTTCAAGCACTCGAGGTAGAGGACCGCACCGTCCCTGCACGCGTGACTACGCAGATCAAAGTGGCGGACAATCCTCAGCTCATGGCCAATCTGAAAACGACTTTGCTCGACCTGGAGCTCAAGCGGACGGAACTGCTCGAGCGATTTGATCCAACCTATCCGCTGGTTGGGGAAGTGCAAACAAAGATTACTGAGACTCTTGCATCCATTGCCGAAGCCGAAAAACGAGGCATTCGAGAGGAGACAACAGATCAAGACCAGGCGCACGCCTGGGTCAAAACAGAAATGGCTAAAGCAAGGGCGGACTTAAAGGGCTTGCAGGCGCGTGCTGGGGCTATGACGGGCGAGCTAAGAACACTTGAGAGCAGGGCGCAGAGGTTGGAAGGGGAATCAGTCGTCCAGCAGAATCTGCTGAGGACCGCCAAGGCCAATGAAGAAAATTATCTGCTCTATCATCGGAAACGTGAAGAAGCCCGCATCGCGGATGCTCTTGATCAACGGAAGATTATCAATGCTGCGGTCGCCGAGGCGCCCATGGCGCCCCTGATTCCAGCAAGCCTGCCCATAGCGGTCAAACTACTCCTGGCCGTGGTGATCGCCACATTGGCCAGTGTTGGGCTCGGCTTTTCGATGGAATACCTTGACCCGTCTTTCCGGACGCCCGAAGAGGTAGCGGAATACCTGGATATTCCATTGTTAGCTACTCTGCCGCGGAGCAACGCCTGAGGAAAAGCGGCAAGTATTGCGGTGCGGAAGCCTCATTGAACAACTCCTGGATTCCGCTCGACTATTTTTCTGCAGTCCGAGCCAAGACGTACCAGGATAAACACCACTCCCCCCATTGGGTGTTGTTGGAGTTGCAGGCGCGGATTGCCATCCACCTTTCACACGATCCCCAAAACGCGAATTAAGAGAAAAAATATGAAAAAGGATCAGGAGCGAGTACTCGTTTTGGGGACGTCGCAGGCAGGAATTACCTTAGTGCGCGAACTTCTTTTACGTCCTGAACTCAATGTCAAGGTAGTTGGGTTTCTGGACGAAGAAGGGAAGAACATCGGGAAATCGCTTGTCAACCCCTCCATCATCGGCTCCATAAATCAGGTCAGTGAAATCGTAAAGCAAAAGGCCATCAGCCAGGTGATCTTGTCCCTCAATGAGCGGCGAGGTTGCACACCTGTCGATCAGCTTTTGCAATTGAAGTTTTCTGGAGTTCGGGTTGCTGACGCACATAGCGTGTTCGAGGAGGTAACAGGAAAGATCCTGCTGACAAATCTGGAGCCCAGCTGGCTTTTTCTTTCCGCTGGGTTTAGGAAGTCTCGGTTTCTCTTAACCGCAAAGCGCTGCATAGACGTTGCAGTTTCACTGCTTGGAATAGTCATTGGACTCCCATTAATGGGTGTGATCGCACTCGCCATCTGGCTCGAAACTAGGTCTCCTATCCTATTCCGACAAGAGCGCGTCGGATTGTGTCAGGAACCCTTCACAATCTTGAAATTCCGCTCTATGTCGCAAGAGGCAGAGGCGAGGGGCGCGAGTTGGGCGCAGAACGACGATCCCCGTGTCACACGAGTCGGGCGCATACTACGAAAATACCGGCTCGATGAAATGCCGCAACTGTTCAATGTTCTACGCGGCGAGATGAGTTTTGTAGGTCCCCGCCCGGAGCAGACGAAGCTTTGCAAGATGCTCGAAGAAATGATTCCTTTGTACTGGCGCAGGCACAGTGTCAGGCCAGGGATCACCGGCTGGGCGCAAGTCAAGTATCAGTATGGATCCACCATCGAAGATGCAAAGCGCAAGCTCGAGTACGAGCTGTATTACATCAAGAATCTCTCCCTTAAGCTGGACCTGGCCATCATCCTGGCGACTTTTAAAGTGGTTCTTTTTGGCCGCGGCGCGAAATAGATAAAGCTGACGCATCCCTTTACATAAGAAGCTGCGGCACATCGAGGACAATTGTTTTCTAGTTATTTGGAAAGCTCAGCGCATGGACTACCGGTCCAGTTTTTACTGTCTTGGCCGGAAACAGCTTTGAACCATTCGCCGACTGCTGACCCTGCAAGTCGCGGTCCGTGCATAAGGCATATATTAAGTGTCGATGTCGAAGACTACTTCCAAGTGGAGGCTTTCGCTAATGAAGTTCCAAGAGGCGCGTGGGATAACTGGCCGTCAAGGGTAGTTCAGAATACGCGCAGAATTCTGGATCTCTTCGAGCGGCACGACGCAAAGGGGACCTTTTTCTTTCTGGGATGGGTGGCCAACCGCTTTCCGGGTCTAGTTCGGGAGGTACGAGCACAAGGCCATGAATTAGCTTGCCACAGCTACTGGCATCGTCGCGTTTGTTCCTTGTCACCTTCTGAATTCCGCGAGGATGTGAGGATCAGCAAAGACGCCATTGAGCAAGCGGGGGGTGTTCCAGTTTACGGATACAGAGCACCTTCTTGGTCAATCAAGCAGGGTTCCTTGTGGGCATTAGACGTTCTGGGGGAAGAGGGTTTTCTGTACGATTCCAGTATTTATCCGATACGCCATGATTTGTATGGTATCCCCCATGCTCCGAGGTTTGCTTATATTCATCAATGCGATAACGGAACACAACTCACGGAAGTCCCTCCGCCAACAATTCGCATTGCAGGGTGCAACTTGCCAGGCGCGGGCGGTGGCTATTTCAGGGTTTTTCCCTTTTGCTACACAGAATGGGTCTTTCGGGCATTTGAACAACACTATCGAAAGCCAGTTGTGACGTATTTCCATCCGTGGGAGTTTGATCCCGAGCAACCTAGAATTTCGGCCGGATTCAAATCCAAGTTTCGTCATTACACGAATCTTGGAATTGCCGAAAAACGCCTAAGCCTGCTGCTGCAGAGATATTCGTTTCAGTCCATTGGGGCGGCCCTCGCTACAAGAGAGTTGTGCGCCGTAGAGCGAAAGAAGGGGCTGATCAGAAAAACAGAATCCCGCCGCTATCCTGCAGTTGCGTCTCGCGCCGTGTTTTCCGCTGGGCAGATCGAAGGCGGCAAAGGATAGGAGCGATGTTCAGTGTTGCGCTAATTGGGCCTGATGGCGCCGGGAAAACAAGCCTGACCGCCCAGCTAAAGCAATGTTGCAAGGTCCCGATTAAATGTTTGTACATGGGCATAAACATGGAAGCTAGCGAACATGCGCTGCCAACTTCCCGGCTTATTGAATACTTCAAGCGCAGGCGGAAAACAGAATCTAGTGACCATTACAGTGTGGACGACTTGCCTTCCAAGGTAGGGAGCTCAAAACGAGGCTTGAGCGGCTGGCTGTGGGCCATCGGCCGTCTTATCAACCGACTTTTGGAGGAGTGGTACCGGCAATTCCTGTCTTGGGGTTACCAGCTTCGGGGATATGCCGTGTTGTATGACCGCCATTTCCTTCACGACTTTTCACTCGATGGAATTGACGGAGAGAATCAGCCGGCGGATAGGCGCTTACACCGGTGGTTCCTGGAGCATTGCTATCCGCGGCCTTACCTTACGATTTATCTCGATGCCCCTGCGGAGGTGCTTTTTGCCCGCAAGGGTGAAAAGACTATGGAGGAATTGGAGTTGCGTCGTCAGGCTTTTCTAAAGCTCGAACAGAAAGTCAAGAATTTCTTCCGGATCGACGCCACTCGACCTTTTGACATCGTTTACGCCGAAGTGAGTCGCCTGGTTGAGCAGAGTTATCAGAACGAGCGAACGGGTGCAGACCGCGGGCTCAAATTTCGGTTACAAAGACTCGGGAAGTTGTTCAATTAGATCAATCTTACCTTCCATGGACGCCTATACCGGCGTGGAATTCCCTGGAAGCGATGCTTAACTCGGCTCTCTTCTTTTTACACGAAGTCAAAAAAATCCGAAGTTCCATAGGAGTTCGGCTACCATGGCACGTCTCGGGGATCGAAGTATCGCCTACGCATTGTTGTCCTGCGGCTTTGTCCTAAGTTGCGGAACAAGTGTTCAAGCGCAGAGTGTGATTATCACGATTGATGCGCCAGATGCGGGCACGAGCCCGGGACAGGGTACCGGTGCAGCGGCGATCGATGCGTCGGGTACAGTCACGGGATACTTCTATGACTCGAACTTTGCCTGCCATGGTTACGTTCGCAAACCAAACGGCAAGTACGTCCCTTTTGATACGCCATTGGGTCAGCACGGCGTCGCGACATGCCCTCGGCCCGCGAGCATCAACGCAGAAGGAGTAATTACAGGCGTGGAGTTCGATCGGAGCTTTGGATGTCCGAATTGGCCGGATACTGCGGGGGGTTGTGGCGGGAGCCACGGTTTCATACGGCACCCCAACGGGGCCATCATCGCCTTCGATGGCCCCATCGATCCCGCCAGATCAAACCCAGGCACTGATCCTGCCGGCATTAATGTTCACGGCTCCGTCGTCGGCCGCTACTGGACTGCGGATCAAGGCTCCGGAAGCACAAGTTTTCTGCGTAATGCGAACGGAACATTCTTTACTTTCGATGCGCCAGGTACAAAGAATCGAGCTACTCCCGGCGCCGTTGGAATCAACGGGGAAGGAACAATCGTCGGCAATTTCATTGATTCCAACTATTCTCCGCATGGGTACATCCGAAGTTGGGACGGCGCCTTTACGGTCATCGATGCTCCGGGGGCAGTGAACGGTACGAAAATTGTCGCGATTAACTCCAGGGACGAACTAGCCGGGATGTTTTGGGTCGGAAACATAAGCCATGGCTATGTGCGGGCAGGAGATGGAGTGTTCACTGTTTTCGACGTTCCGGGAGCCTGTGACGGATGTATTCAGGTCGTAGCTCTAAACGATAAAGGGACTGTCGCGGGCACATTTCTCACTTCCACCGGCGGGGGCTTCTTTGCTCAGCATGGCTTCCTACGGGCTGCTGACGGCGCGGTTACAACTTTTGATGTGCCCGGAGCTGTCAATGTCATATTCGGCCACATCCTACCGTTTACAGGGGTCACAGGGATCAACTCGTCGGATGTGGTCGTAGGTTCATACGAGGATTCGAACGGCATAGGTCACGGCTACCTTCGGCTGGCAAAGGATCCTGGTGATCAGAAGTAGCAAGCGTCAGCACTGAGGTTTGCCAACGAATGAGCGTCAGTCACGTGAATCAACGATGGGCCGCACGGATGAAAATCCTCGAGGAACGCCCTTTTAGACACGGCATGGACTCTCCCGACACACCAACTTCTGCACACCCCGGAAGAATCGACTTCGACATCCACGACGTAGTTCGCATCCGCCTCATTGACCCCTCGCCGGAGGACCTCGAAGCCGCGTCCAACCTGTTCGGACGCCCCTCCAGACGGGCGTTGAGCGATCCCGACGTCACTGTGCGATTCGTAGAGAATCTGTCAGTCCGCGGAATAAGATTTCTGGGCAGCGAGCAACATGGGTTTACGGACCAGGGATTCTTCCTGCTGCAAGAAGGGACAAGGCAAGTCAAAGCCCGAATCCCGTTTGACCAGATTGGTGGCCCCTGCGAAATTGTCTGCAAAAGTCATCACGGATCACTCCCGCTTTTGCTTCCCATCGTCAGCTTGGCTGCCCTGAAGCGAGAATGCGTGCCGGTACACGCTTCCGCGGTCGTGTACAACGGCGTAGGAATCTTAATGGCCGGCTGGGCCCACTGTGGAAAAACAGCGGCACTCCTGCGATTCGCTTCACAGGGGGCGGAGTTCGTGGGTGAGGAATGGGTACTTCTAAACGGCAACAATCAAAGAATGCACGGCCTCGTCAGGCCGTTCGAGCTTTCTTATCGGCATGTTGCGAATCTGCCACAGGTTAGCAACTCGGTGAGTCTGAGCAAACGTTGGGCGTTCCATGGGGTCGGTATTCTTAACGGATTGCGGAGGATCATTTTTGGCGAACGACCTCGAAACAGCCCGGTGTTTCAGGGGCTGCGGAGGGCAACTGCTGCAATTGAGGACCGGCTGCGGCCGGCCATAGAGCCTTCGGCCATCTTTGGAGACAGGATTCGGTTCGGGGGGACTCCAGCGGATAAGATATTTCTTTTCGTTAGCCACGAAGACCACAGGATCGATGTGGAGCCGATCGCGCCTTTCGAGATGGCTCGTCGCCTCACTTTTCTCGTTCAACACGAGCTGACCCCGCTCCTAAGGCATTACGGTGCTTACCGCTTTGCCTTTCCCAGTCAGAAGAATGACCTCATCGAAAATGCGGCAGAGTATTCGTTGGAGATCCTTGCTCGCGCCCTTCATGGAAAAGAGACCTGCCTCGTACGGCTTCCGTATCCGCATGTGTTCCCGGAGCTTTTCAATACGATTCAGCCCTACTGCAAACCGGCGACCCCTGCGGCTGTCGAATCAATGCATACACTCCCATGAATCGAAAAAGCGAGCGGCCTGGCACTGTGCAAGCACTCAACGAGGTCGAAACGACACACTCATCCGGCGAGCGCGAAGCGACGCGAAAGCAGATCCGAGGTTCAAGCCTGTTTCTGTTCGGTCGCATGTTGTCTTTGGGCATCAATTTCTTCGCCCAAGTTCTGATGGTGCGCTATCTCTCGACGAGGGATTTCGGAGAGCTGGCTTATGGACTGGCAATAGTAAGTTGTTTCCGGCTCTTTACTTCGTTGGGTTTGCAAGATGCGATTCCGCGCTTCGTCCCGATTTATCGGGAAAACCGCGAGTACGGAAAGATGTTTGGCACAATTCTTTTCGCCCTGGCGGTGGTTTTTCTCACGGGAGCCTTCGTTGTCGGTGTTATATGGCAAGCTCCCTTGTTTCTTACCCCCCTCATTATCCACCAGGGCCAGCGCCCTCTGGGTTTGCTTTCCATCTTAATCGTTCTGGTTCCCATCGAAGCAGCCGATGCGATGCTAGACGGTCTCTTCGCCAGTTTTACAGGTACGAAGGACATCTTCTTTCGCCGATACCTTCTGGGACCTGGCCTTAAGCTTGGCGTCGTGATTCTTCTTTTGTGGATGAAGAGTTCGATTATTTTTCTGGCATACGGATATGTCGTGAGCGGGGCGGTGGGCGTAATGATCTACGGTGGGCTCCTCATAAAGCTCTTACTTGAGCAAGGGCTTTTGCAGCGGTTTCAGCTTAAGGAGGTAATCATCCCTGCGCGAGAAACGCTTGCTTTCGTTTTGCCAGGTCTCGCCTCAGCCGTGGCCATGTGTATCTCTCCCGTGAACATTTTCTTGCTGGGTCATCTGCGGACCATGTCGGAGGTTGCGTTTTATCGAGCCGCAGTTCCTGTCGCCGAACTCAATAACATAGGTTTCATGAGTTTCGCACTTTTGTACATGCCTCTTGCCGCGCGCCTTTTCGCCCGCTCGGATTATCGCGGGATCAACGACCTTTATTGGAAAACAGCCGCATGGATGTCCGTATTGTCCTTCCCCATCTTCGCTGTCACCTTTTCCCTCGCGAAGCCTCTAACGATATTCCTTTACGGAGTACGTTACACGCCATCTGGTCCGATACTGGCACTGCTTTCGTTGGCCAGCTATTGCAATGTTATCGTCGGCTTCAATTTGCAGACGCTGAAGGTCATCGAAAGGTTGAACTATGTTATCGGTGCGAGCGTCGTCGCCGCGTTGACAAACCTAGCGGTGAGCACAGTTATGATCAAGCTCTATGGTGCGATAGGCGCCGCGACAGGCTCAGCCGCGACACTGATTGGATATAACCTGCTTTTGCAAGCGGGCCTATCGCCCATAGCAAGTTTCCGTCTCTTGGATCGCCGCTACCTTTCGGTTTATTTAACGATCGCAGTGTCCTCATGCGGCCTATTCTTTGTTGGCGCGCTTACTTCATTGAGCTTTTATGTTTTGCTTCCGGTAGCGGCCTGCGTTTCCTTGTGCGTGTTTGGACTGACGAGGAAAAAGCTCAGCGTTGCGGAAGCGTTCCCTGAATTGCTGCGCCTACCGTTCATGCGGCTGCTTTTTGCCTAGGTATTTAAACCACCTGCTGACCGGCGAAGACTGGGACGTCCGCCGCAGTGAAACACTTTTGCGGGAGCTTCGGTAGGGGATTCCGCAAGAGCTGTTGATGGTAGAGAAGTAATCGTGTCCGCTCTCACAGCCACAATGCACGATACACGCATCTTCTTGCCGTTCGCTGCTTTGGGATTCCTTGTCTTCCTTCTTCTGCAGAAGAGCATCGTACTTGGCTTGGCCGTGGTTATTGTTCTGGGCCTTTTTGCTCTTATCGCACGCTGGCCAGAACTGGCAACACTATTTGCCCTCTTCGCAATCTACTCCAACATTGCTGTCCTTGGCATGAAAACGCGGGCGGTACTCAACTCCACGGTTCAGACCGGCCAAATGACAATCTCCACGGCGGGCCAGAACTCGCGGGTTGCCGTTGTGATGGCTGGCCTTTGTTTGATCCTTTGCGCGCCCCTCGTACACCAATTCCTGATTCGCAAAGAGAAGCTAACTTTTGATCGGGGTTTCTATCTCTTATTGGGGTACTTCACCGTATTCCTGACTTCTTCCTTTTTTGCCCGGGACAACCGGATCGTCACTTCACAAATCATCGATTTCCTTCTGGAAGGTGTAGCGATCTATTTTCTTGTCGTTAATATTGTCCGAGATTACGCGACTTTGAGGCGGGCCACTTGGGCTTTGCTGCTTGCCGGAAGCCTCATGGGAGGCCTCTCTGTTTTT
>Ga0126370_10000731_pt1 | contig 14118 bp, 12 predicted proteins | sample PanSoiMetaPlot_3_FD_92586 | JGI IMG/M metagenome (GOLD analysis project Ga0126370, IMG submission 92586) | Tropical forest soil microbial communities from Panama - MetaG Plot_3 | ecosystem: Environmental > Terrestrial > Soil > Tropical forest > Bulk soil | place: Panama | collected 2016-02-17 | reverse complement strand
GCGAAGTCGTCGCTCGGGCCAGGGCAGGGGATGCCGAGGCCTGGGGCGACCTTTACCGGGAGTACGCGCCGGCCATTTTCCGCTTTTGCAGGAGGGCGTTGCCGACCCGCGAGGATGCGGAAGACGCCACGATGGAAATTTTCATGAAGGTTCGCGAAAAGCTGAATCAGTACGACGCCAGCCGCCCTTTCAGCGCCTGGCTTTATCGCGTCGCCGCGAATCACTGCTGGGATATGCTGCGACGGCGCAGGATCCGCCAGGACAAGGAAACCGACGATCTCGAGACCGTGCCGCTTGAACATCCCGATCCGAGCCAGCTGGACCAACTCATCGAACAACGTACCGGCGAGGAAGTCAGAAAAGCGCTGGATAAGTTGGGCGCACGCGCGCGTATGGCGCTGGTGCTTCGCTACTACTCCGACATGAGTTACGACGAAATTGCCGACGCGCTTGGTGTGCGGCGCGCCTTTGTAGGCGTGGTGCTGCTTCGGGCCCGGCATGAACTGCGTCAGGCGCTGGAAGGTACGAGCGTGATGGCGGCGGGAGGTGCCCGATGAGCATGTCGCCACCGGGTTCGCATCAAGAGGACAGCAATATGGCAGAGCACCTTGACGAAATGAGCTGCATGCTCTACCTCGAAGGTCAGCTGGACCGCGCTCGCGCCTTGGAAGTCTCCAATCACACCCAAGCCTGTTCCGCTTGCCGCAATCTGCTTCGCGCCATCGAACGCGAATCGCGCCTCCTTACCCGCGCCATGATGGAAGATGAGGAGCCGCTCCCCGGACGCATCGCGCAATTCGAGGAGAAAGTCCACCGATCTCTGCAATGGATCTGGATGGCCACGTTCGGGCTCGCCGCTACCGCGATCTACGCCATGTATACCGGCTACATCGAACCGCTCGAACAGCGGATGGAACAGGCCGGATTCGGAGGAACCAGTTTGCTAAGCATGCTCATTTTCCAAGGCAGCTTCTGGAAAGGATGGCAGTCGATGCTTTCACTCGTGGAGGTGCTGGCCCTGGCCATCATCGGCGGCTTTGCCGCGGTCCTGCTGCGCAAACGCCTGCGCCGTAGCGGCGCGCTCGCGTTGGTGCTGACCGGCTTCTGCGCCACGTTCAGTTCCGCTCCTTCGGCTTCGGCGGCGGAATTCCGCAATGGCGCCAGCTTCGAAGTCGCCAAGGACGAGACGGTGAAAGGCGATTTGTACTTTACCGGCCAGCAGATCAGCGTTGACGGGACCGTTGACGGCGATCTTTACGTATGGGCGCAGGAAGCCACGATTCGCGGCCACGTCACCGGCGACGTGTTCATTTTCGTGCAAACCGCGCGCATCGACGGCCAGGTGGACGGCAGCGTGCGCGGCTTCTGCAACAATGTCACCGTTTCAGGAACGGTCGACCGCAGTCTGATGGCTTGGGCGCAAGTCATCCACGTGGACAATCGCGGTTCGGTCGGGCGCAGCGTCACCTCCTTTTCGCAGACTCTCAGCATCGACGGCAAAGTGGCGCGCGACCTGTTTGTTCGCAACCAATCCACGCGCATTGCGGGCACCATTGGCGGCAATGTGAATGAGAAAGGCGAAACACTCACCATCGAAGAAACGGCGCAAGTGAACGGCACTTTCAAATTCGAAGGCGAGAAGGAACCGATCGTTTCCAAGTCCGCCAAGCTCGCTTCGCCGGTCGAATACACGCACCATGTCAAGAAACGCGAAGAGTTCAGCAAGCACTCCGCGCTGTGGGCCGGACTTTTGGCGGCGGCCTTTGTACTCTTTGGGCTGGTGCTGTTCCGCGTGATGCCGCAATTTTCGCTGGACGCCACGCGCGCTGCGGAAAGTTACGGTGCGGCGGTTGGACTTGGCGTGCTGGTGATGTTCGCTGTCCCCATTGCCGCGCTGATCGCTTGTGTGACGTTTGTTGGTCTGTTCGTGGGGCTTTCCACCTTTGTTTTGTGGCTCATCGCACTCTATGCCGCGCAGACTGTGGTTGGCGCGGTCGTTGGCCAGTGGATTTTGGGCCGCACCACCGACATTTGGGGCCGCATCGGCCGCATGGCTTTGGGGGTATTGCTTGTCCGCGCCGTCACCCTGCTGCCCCATTTGGGCGCTTGGATCAAATTCGCGGTGCTGCTGTGGGGCATGGGCGCAATTTCACTGGCGCTCTATCGCCGCTTCCAGCCGCCCGCTGCCGCTCAGCCCGCGTACGTTTCGCCGCCCATGGCGCCAGCCGCCGGCGCGCCGGCCGTCTAAAGCCGTCTTTCAGCCTGAATCTTACCTGCTGACCCGCTCAGTGGGCGCGGACCGATTGCGCCAGAAACGCCGGGCTGTTCCCCGGCGCCAGGTAGAGAGCGCTAGCGGAAATCGTGCTGCTGACGGGAATGGCGGTGATGGTCCCGACGCCGTCGAGACTGAGGCGGTTCGGATTGGTAAGCACAAACTGATTTGCCGTGATGCCGAAAAAGGGCGGCAAGGCCCTGCCGGTGATGCTGAATTGCGGGGAGGTGGCCGTGGCCATGATCGCGGTGATGCGAGTGAAGCGGAGAGCGAAAGAGTCGGTTGTGGCCGCTCCGGGCGTGGTGCCGGATTGCGCGGTGTAGGCGCTCACGGGGAAAAGCACGGTCATGCCCGGCGTGATGGCGCTGATGCTGGTCGAGCCGCCAAAGTTGTTGCCCGGCAGGGCGGGATTCCCGAGACCCTTGTCAATAATCACAAAGGGCTGCACGGTGCCCGCGAGCGTGACTATCATCTGATCGCCGAGATTCAAAAAGCCGTTCAGCACGCTGTTGCTCGTTGCGAACACACTGTCGGTGGCGACGAGGGTAAAGCTGTTGCTGACCGTATTGGGAACGCTGGTGACTACGCCTTCGATCAAATCGTCAACCAAGGGCAGAGGTTCGAAAAACGTCGCGGTAATGGTTCCGTCGGAATTCAGGATGGCGTCGACGACCGCCACCTGATTGGTTTGCACGCAGGAGGAATTTTGCGCGGCACAGTGAAAGATTGTGGAGTCGTTGGTAGCGGCGGTAACCCCGCCGCGCGTAGCAGTCTCGATGGTTATGGAAGTGGGGCTCGTCGCGGTTACGACTCCCATGATGTCGTCGAGGTGAGAAAGCTGGCCGGAAGCGAGGTCGGTTAGCGTCGCTGCCTTAGGCAACGTGGACACCGTGAAGGCATCGGCGAGGCTGATCGAGCCTGCCTGCGCCAGCGCGGTGCCAAGATTCACATCGAGTGCAATGCCGGTCAGCGCGTTATTGGACACGGTGAGATTGGCGCTGACCGTCGTGCTGCCGGGAGTTCCGGTCGTCGACAGGAGCGTGCCGCTCGCGCAGCCAGGCAGCCCTGGATCGGGCTGCGTGCAGGAGGTAACCCGGGGTGCCGCGAAACTGATGGTCATTTGGTTGTAGGTCCCCACGGGAACCGAAACGTTCGAAGCCAGCAGGGCCGAATCGCTGGTGACGCGATTGAACTCGGCGACATACGTTGTGGCGTTGAGATTGATGGCGACCGGGCTGCCGCCGGCGGACGAGATGAGGGTTATTCCCGTGATGGTAGTCGTGAAGGCCTGAATGGAGAGAGCCGCGGTCGGGGCAGGAGGCGTAGCGGTCAGGACCAAAGAGACGGAGCCGCCGGTCGAACAGTTGGCGAGGCAGCCGCCGCCCGAGCCGCTGCAGGCGGCTAGAAGGGAAGCAGTGAGGACCAGAAGAAGAGCTGTAGGAGCCAGGCGCATGCTAACTACCCCGTTTGTGAATTCCCTAGCGCCGGCAACCTGACGGGGCGCGCGGGTATTGATTTTCTCCGGGGCTTACCGCGACGCCACTGGTCCGCTGCAAAGCCGATTCGCAGCGCTACCCCCCGGCAACTGTTTCTATCAATGTACGCCGCGGCGGCATTTGCGGATAGTCCAAAACTCGTTGCCGCCCTCCGCTCCGGGGTGAACAATGGAACAGCCATGAGCCTTCTGGCACGCCCTAAAAAGCACCTCCGCGCACTCGTGGCCTGTTTGCTGCTTGCTTCAGGCGGCTTCGCTACGGTGGCACGGCACGCACAGAGTACCAAGGATGCGCCTCTAGCGGGGCAGGCGCCAAAAATTCAAGTCCAGGTAAGCGAGCTGATCCTATCGGTCGTGGTGCGAGACTCGAGCGGCCGTGCCGTGGGCAGTCTGGGGAAAGATCAGTTTCAAGTACTGGACCGCGGGAAGCCTCGCTCAATCGCCGGGTTCCATATCGAGAAACGCTCGCAGGAAGATGCGGCGGCAGCCGACGGGCCGGCGGACCAGTCTGCTAGGAACGACACGAAACCTGCAGCCAGAGCTGCACGCCGCTTCATTGTCATTCTCTTCGACGACCGCCACATGGAAGAGACGGAGCTGTTGCGCGCGCGCTCTCTCGGCACGAAGGTGGCGGGCGAAGCGCAGGAAAAGGAAGACGCCATGGCGATTCTCTCCGTCTCCGGCCTGAATAGCGGCTTCACGCAAGACCGTAGGAAGCTCTTGGATGCGATTGCGAAAATCCAGCCACAAGACCTCTACCGCCACACCGGTCGCGAATGTCCCGATGTCGACTATTATCTGGCGGACCAGATTGTCAACCAGCGCTCGGAACTGGCACTGCAATCCGCCGTTCAGAACTATGAAACCTGCGCGAATCTTATAGGGGTGACTCGCGCCATGTCCGAGTCCATGGTGCGGTCGGTCGCAAGACGAGCGCTCGAACAGGGCGACCAAGACGTCCGCGTGACTTTGTCCATTGTCAGGGAAGTGGTCCGGGAGATGGGTACGCTGCCGGGCGAGCGCGCCCTGATTCTCGTTTCGTCCGGCTTCCTGACGCCCACAGCCGAAGCCAGGAGCCTCAAATCGCAGATTATGGATGTTGCGGCGTCGGCTAGCGTGACCATCAACGCGCTCGACGCCCGTGGCTTGTACAGTACGGAAATCGACGCCTCTCAGCAGGGAGTCAGCTCTACCATGGCCATGCTAACCGGCGCCGATTCCGCCGCGCACCGAAGCAAAGCCGTCGGCAGCGAAAACGTGATGGCCGAACTCGCCGCCGGCACCGGTGGCACCTTTTTTCATAACAACAATGATTTGAACGGTGGATTGCGCCTCCTAATGGCTTCGCCCGAGTATGTCTACGTATTAGAGTGTCCGCTGTCGGACGTGAAGCAGGATGGGTCGTATCATCCTCTCCACGTCAACGTTGCCGCCAAGAACGTCACGATCCAGGCGAGAGCGGGCTACTTCGCAGCAAAACCGGCAGGAGCCAAGAACTAGGTGTGCTGCCCTGTTGCCGCTGTAAACCCATAGAAACTCGGGAGATGGCCATGAATGAGTTGGACCAGGCGCGCCGGTGTTTTCTCCTCGGACTGGGAAGTCTCGGCATCAGCCGGGCATTGCCGCCGGCTGGCATAGGTTCCGAAGCCAAAGAGCACCTGCTGCGCATCAAGGAAGGCGAGCATCTGATTCATTTTCGCGATCACGGCAACATCTTGATCAAGTTCAGCGGGAGGAATGGCTCCAGCCATTTTGCGCTGGGCACGCAGCAAGTGATGGCTGGCGGAGGGATTCCTATCCATCGGCACCTCGAGATGGAGGAGGCCTTCTACGTTTTAGATGGCGGCGGAGTCTTTGTCTTGAACGACGAGCGTCGGGTTTTTGAAAAAGGCGCAACGATGTTCATCCCTAGGAGTTTCTGGCACGGGTTTGAAAATCCCGATCGCGAGTTGCTGCTGTTATGGATGGTCTCGCCGCCTGGCCTAGACGACTTTTTCCGCGAGACCTGCAGCCCGCCCGGCGAGCCGCCAAAGCAACTGACGCGTGAAGCCATCCAAGAGATTGCGCGAAAGTATGGAACGGAGTTCCGCTAGAAGGCGCGCTATTTTTGGCACGCCCTTCCCGGTTAGGTATTTCCTGTTTACCGCTGGCGATGCTCGCCGCTGGTGTTGACGAGTTCTCGGATGGGGCGAACTTCGATTGTGCCGACCTCGGCTGGGGGAATTCCCGCGGCGATCTGCACGGCCTCGTCCATCCCTGCGGCCTCAACGAGATAGAACCCGGCGAGGCATTCTTTGGTTTCCGTGAATGGTCCGTCGCGGACCGTGAGTTTGCCGCCGCGCACACGCACGCTCTTCGCGGTGCTCACCGGTTCGAGAGCTTCGGAAGCCAGGCAGCGGCCTGACTCGCGCAGCGACCGGTCGTAGGCCATGCAGCAGTCGTCGTTCATAGCGGCGATGTCTTTTTCTTCGCCGTAGACAAGGCAGAGGTATTTCACGCGTGAGGCCTCCTTGCGGTTCGCACCCGCATCCTCGGTTATACCAAGGTAGCCCATTTTGTAACTCTCATCACCGGGCGCTCTCGCCTGCGAGGGTTAGAAAGCCATGGAATCAAGGGTGGAAAGGTTCCCTTGGCCGCTTTGTGCTCATCGGGAGCTCTCGGTGGCCTGCGTAGACTCTAGGAGTCTGCGGAGTTGGGTGATCGGGATGGCTTCGGCTTGGTGACCCCGGAAGCCGCGGACTGTCGTGGCCTTGAGGATGGAGTTGACGATGGCCTCTTCGGTAGCGTCTATGGCGGCTTCAAACAGGGGCGAGAGCGCATCTTCACTGGGTAGCGCCACTGGAGTTGTGCGCGCGGCTGTTTGGCTGATGCGGTTCGAGGTGGAAAAGGCGATGGCGTAGTCGCCCGAACCGTTGCTGGCGGTCGAACCGACACGAGCCATCCCGAGAATGGCGCGGGCGGCAAGCCGGTGGAGCTGGCGGGCGTCGAGCGGGGCGTCGGTGGCGACGACGATCATGCAGGAACCGTCGGCGGGATGGCGCGTGGGAAATGCGGGTTCCGGAGTGGAATCGCCCCGGGCAGCTTCGCGCGGTGGTTGCAAGGACCTCCAGACCGGGACGCCCGAGAGGGTGAGGCGTCCTCCGAAATTGGATTGTACGAGCACGCCGATGGTGTAGCCGCCTTCTTTTTCGGGGAGGCGGCGGGAACTGGTACCGATCCCTCCCTTCCAGCCAAAAGCGACCGTGCCGGTGCCGGCGCCGACGGCGCCTTCGGCAACGGGGCCCGCGCTGGCCTCGTTTATGGCGCGAGCGACGTCGGCGGATTTGACGTGGAAGCCGCGAATATCGTTGAGCCAGCCGTCGTTGGTTTCGCCCACAAGCGCATTGGAACGCGGAACGTTTTCATTGCCGGTTTCTGCCAGGGTCCAGTGGGCGACGGCGGAAGCGGCGTCAAAGACGCTGAGCGTGTTGGTAAGCACGATCGGAGTTTCGATCTGGCCGAGTTCGTTCACTTGCGTCGAGCCGACCAGCTTGCCAAAAGCGTTGTAAGCGAAAACCGCGCCGGCGACTTTTTCTTGAAAAAGATTGCCGGGATGAGGGCGGATCGCGGTGACGCCGGTGCGGACATTTTCGCCTTCCATGAGCGTAACCTGGCCTACAAGCACGCCGGGAACGTCGGTGATGGCATTGTTGGGGCCGGGATCGTAGAGGCCATAGGCGAGGCCAATGTCGCGAGCCCGTGGCCGGGACTCGGGTTGAGGAGTGGTTTGCGAGAGCGCGGGTTGCGCCAGGAGACCAACGGCAAAAAGTATTGGCAGCGAAGCGGCGGTGATACCGGAAGTGAGGTTCGACATTTCTCGGAAATATTAGGTGGCACGCGCGATGTGCGTCAATGACGGCCGGAGCGTGCTTTGTGAGCGTGTGGTATTGTCGAGGTTTGTAGAAGAAGTTGCCCGAGAGGGAAATTCTGGAAGAGCAAACACAGGGAGTGGCGGAGGCAGGGAAGCGGCGGAAGAAGGCTGCCGCGGTTAGGGGTGTATCCGAGCGCGCAGAGAGGCGCTATGTGCCTTGGCCGGAGGAAAGGGGGCCCATAGAACCTGAATCTGACCCTGCCGCAGCCTGGAGAAAATCGCAGGATAGAGAGAGCGAAGTCCCGGCGACGCAAGTCGGGATGGCGGACGTGTTCGGGCCCGGGGGACTGCTCGAACGAAGCATGATCGGGGGCTATGAGCATCGGCCAGCGCAGCTGGAGATGGCCGAGGCGGTGCACGAAGCGTTTCAGAAGCATCACCACGCCATCGTGGAAGCCGGGACGGGAACCGGCAAGACGCTGGCTTACCTGCTGCCGGCGATTTGCAGCGGACGGCGCGTAGTCATTTCGACCGCGACCAAATCGCTGCAGGAGCAGCTCTATCAAAAAGACATTCCTTTTCTGCAGAAGCATTTTGCCCCCAATTTGAAAGTGGCGGTGATGAAGGGACGCGGCAATTTCTTGTGCCGCACGAAGCTGCATGGGATGGCGGATACGCCGATGCTGAAGGGCATGGAAGAGCTGGACGAGTTTCGCCAGATTCGCGATTGGGCCAAGCTGACCGAGACCGGAGACCGTGCTGAGTTGACGTTCCTTGCAGACGACTCGGACTTGTGGACGCGTCTCGATGCGCGGCGGGAAACGTGCACGGGGCAAAAATGCGCGGATTTTGAGGAATGCTTCGTGACGGCGATGCACGCGCGCGCAAAGGAAGCGAACCTGATCATCGTGAACCACCATTTGTTTTTTGCGGATTTGGCGCTGAAGCAGGACGATTTCGGAAGCATTCTGCCGGAGTACTCGGCGGTGGTATTTGACGAAGCGCACGAAATTGAAGATGTGGCGAGCGACTATTTCGGGCGGCAGGTATCGAACTACCGGTTTGAAGAGCTGGCGCGGGATTCCGATCAGGCGCTGCGTCTGCTAAAGCTGGGTACGCCATCGCTGCTGCGGAGGACGCAGCGGATTCGCGAGAGGACCCGGAGCTTTTTCGAGTCCTTTCCGCCGCGCGAGGGGCGATTCCCGTTTTCTAGGCAGGAACGCGAAGCCTTCCTCGAACAGAACTGCGAGGCCTATCAGGCCCTGATGGACGCCTTGAAGGGGCTCGAGACCGAGTTCGCGGCGGCGACGCAGAAGCCGGAAGAGTTGACGCGCTTGGCGCGGCGGAGTTTCGAGTTGCGGCAGGAGATGGGATTCCTGTTCGAATCGAACGAGAAGAATTTCGTGTACTGGTTTGAGCGGCGAAACAAGGGAGTTTTCCTGGCGGCGACTCCGATCGACGTGAGCCAGATCCTGCGGGAGCGGCTGTTCGAACAGTTCGATACCGTGGTGCTGACGTCGGCGACCCTGACCGTGGGCGGCCGGTTTGACTACGTCAAGCAGCGCCTCGGGCTTGACCACGTCAAGGAGCGGACGCTGCCACCGGAGTTTCACTACGGCGAGCAGGCACTGCTCTATTTGCCGCAGCGAATGCCGGACGTGCGCGACACCGGTTTTCAGGCCAAGGCGGCGGATGAGATTTTGCGGCTTCTGCGGTTGAGCGAGGGGCGGGCGTTTTGCTTGTTCACCAGCTACTCGCAGATGCGGGATTTACACGAGCGTGTGAATGCGCACTGCGAATTTCCTCTGCTGTTGCAGGGTACGGCACCGCGCTCCGTACTGCTCGAGCGGTTCAAGACCACGCCGAACGCCGTGCTGTTTGCAACGGCAAGTTTCTGGCAAGGCGTCGACGTGCCGGGCGAGCAGTTGTCCTGCGTGATCGTAGACCGCCTGCCCTTTGCCGTTCCGAGTGATCCGGTGGTGGCGGCGCGCGTGAACGCTCTCAACGAAGAGGGGCGAAATGCGTTCGCGGAATATCAGGTACCCCAAGCGGTGCTGTCGTTGAAGCAGGGGTTTGGACGGCTGATTCGCTCGAAGACCGACCGAGGGGTGTTGTCCATTCTGGACAACCGGATTCAACGGATGGCGTATGGTAAAATTTTTATAGAATCGCTGCCGAAGTATGCGAAAACGCAGGAATTGCGGGATGTAGAGAGGTTTTTTGCCGGCAGGGGGCGGTAAGCGAGGCTATTCGAGCATCGGCAGGGCACCCTCGAATTCACCGCCGCCAAGAACAAGAAAAGGCTAACCGAGAATGTTTGAAGTGAGAGTGGAAGAGACGTTTTCTTCGGGACATGCGCTCCGGGGATACAAGGGGAAATGCGAGAACGTGCACGGACACAACTACCGTGTGCAGGTGACCTTGGCCGGGCCGGAGCTTAACAACATCGGACTGCTGGTGGACTTCACGGAATTGAAGCGGGTGCTGCGCGGCATTATCGCAGGCATCGACCATCAGTTTCTGAATGACCTCGAAGCATTCCAAGTGGTGAACCCTTCGGCGGAAAACCTTGCGAAGTATTTTTACGATGAAACGCGGCGCGGACTGAGCGAGCTGCCGAAGGGCGCGGGAATTACGGAAGTGATCGTGTGGGAGACGGATACGTCGAGCGCGATCTACCGGCCGGGTGCATAGCCGGACAACCCGACGCACCCCGCCGTCGCAAAAAGCGCCGGCGGCTCAGAAATCCAAGAATGTTCATCACGGAAATCTTTAGATCGGTGCAGGGAGAGGGAACGCGCGCGGGGCTGCCGTGCGTGTTCGTGCGCTTGACCGGATGCAATTTGCGTTGCACCTGGTGCGATACGGCCTACGCGTTTCATGGCGGCAAGAAGATGAGCGTGCATGACGTTCTGGCACGCGTCGATGAGCTGTGCGGGCGCAACCCGGAGCAGAAAGGGTCCGACGCGGCCGTGCCGCTGGTCGAATTGACCGGAGGCGAGCCGCTGCTGCAGGAAGAGATCTACCCGCTGGCCGAGGCGTTGCTGCAATGCGGCTACACGGTGATGATCGAGACCAGCGGAGAGCGCTTCGTGGGCCGTCTGCCGAAGGAAGTCATCAAGATTGTGGACGTAAAGTGCCCGGATTCCGGCGAAGCGGATACATTCGACGCAAAAAATCTGCAAGCCATAGACGGCAAGGACGAGATCAAGTTTGTGCTGTCTACGCGGCGCGATTATGAGTTTGCCCGGGATTTCACGCGGGCGCATGGACTGGCGAAGCGCGTGAAGCAGGTTCTGTTTTCGCCGGTGTTTGCCGACCCGGAAGGGAAGTGGCAGGGCCTCGAGCCGCGGCAGCTGGTGGAGTGGATTTTGGCGGACGGTTTACCGGTGCGGCTCGGGCTGCAATTGCACAAGTTCATTTGGCACCCGGCGACGAAGGGCGTCTGAGCGCGCCCTTGACCAGGTCCTGCCAGCCGCGGCGAGCGGGAGAGCTGGCCGCTTCGGGCGCTTCCTGACCGGCCGGATGTTCGACGGCAACCGGGCTGGTGAAGATGATCGCGTTCGGAATAATGACCAGACGCCCCTCCTTGGTGGAGATGACGGTTGCGCGCGACTGAATGTCGTGGACGGTGCCCTCGATGCCGGTCACGCTGATGAAATCGCCGATGCGAAACGGCTCCTGCAAAAGCAGCAAAATCCCGGCGAGAAAATTCTGCAGGATGTTCTGGAACGCGAAGCCGACGGCGACGCTGCCGATACCAAGGATCTTGACCAAGTCGGACGCTTGAAATGACGGAGCGATTACGGAGAGGGCTACCAGGAAGCCCAGAATGACGATGCTGGTGTGCACCAGACGGCCGAGGAGCAGTCCGATTCCCTGATGTTTGCGCCTCTGAACCGCTACGCGACGCACCAGCGTTTTGCAAAACGCGGCGATGACCAGGAACAAGACAAAAATAATGCAGGCGATAACGAAGTTGGGTATGAGCGCAGTGCACTGATTGACGATGCGAATGCCGGTCGTCCAGGCGTTGGAGAAATCGATGGGCATGCTACCCTCCTGCGGTTGGCAGACACCATGAGGGCGGCCGTAACCAGAGCATAGCGAGGCAGGTCCCGGTCCGCCATGCAGGTAAACCCTGAGGCTTTTATGTTGCGGCGAGGCTTATAATTGAAGATGGCTGGCAAGGTGACAACAGACCACAAAGCGGTGGTGCTGCTCAGCGGAGGGATGGACTCGTGCGTTTGCCTGGCGACCGCGCGCGAGCGGCACGGAGCGGACAATGTGGCGCTGCTGCATGCAAGTTACGGGCAACGCACCGAGTCGCGGGAAGCAAAAGCGTTTGGCGCCATTGCGGATTTTTACGGCATAAAACACCGCCTGCTGGTGCGCCTCGACTACTTTCGGGCCATTGGCGGTTCGGCGTTGACCGACCCAAATATCGCGGTGCCGCAACACGAATTGGGCGCGCCAGGACCGGACGGCGGCGCAATTCCCGTGACTTATGTGCCCTTTCGCAACGCCCATTTCCTGTCCGTGGCCGTGAGCTGGGCCGAAGCGATGGGCGCCCGCGCGATTTATATTGGAGCCGTGGCGGAAGACAGCTCGGGCTATCCGGATTGCCGGCCGGAATATTACCGGGCTTTTCAGGATCTGGTTCGCACCGGCACGCGGCCGGAGACCCGGATCGAAATTTCCACCCCGGTCATCGCGCTTAAAAAGAGCGAGATCATCCGCCGGGGCATCGAGCTCGCTGCGCCGCTGCATCTAACTTGGTCGTGCTACCAGAATGCCGACGAAGCGTGCGGCGCCTGCGACAGCTGCCTGCTGAGGCTCAGGGCGTTCGAAGAGGCCGGCGTGCCGGACCCTCTGCCCTATCGCCAAGCGGTTTCGGCGCGGCCCTGACGTCTGACCGCCGAGGACTTGGATTTGCGGCCGGATAGAGGATAATAAGGCCGACGCAGCTTGCGAAGCTTTGGGTTGAAGCTTCCCTTTGATCCGATGGAGTAATGGATCACGTCCGTGGACGCGTTCACGTTAGAAGGAGAGCAAAGCATGAAGAGACTGGCGTTTTCGTGCACACTCGCTGTTTTTGCGTTTCTAGTGACGGTCGCGGGGCTGGCGCCTCGCGCGGCCGCGCAGGACAGCGGAATCGCCGGAACCATTTTGGACTTGGCAGGAAAGCCTTGGGAGAACCTGGGAGTGACGGTTGTGAGCGACCAGGGTACCAAGTTTGAAACCAAGACCGATGCGAAAGGAAGGTACGAGTTTCACAACCTGCGGGCGGGAACCTACACGCTCACCGTACAGCTGCCAAATCAGGTTTACCAATACGGACAGGTAAAACTCGCGTCGGCGCAGACCGTTCCGCTCGACCTGAATTTCAAGGATATTGTGGCCAAAAACAATCCCGATTATGCCAAACAGGTAGCGAAGCAGGAGGAAGAAAAGCAGAAGTTTCAAGGCATGAAACAGCATTTCGAGGCGGGCGTGGCGGCACTTGACCTGGCCAAACAATCCAAGGACAAACTCGGGAAAGCTCCGGCGGACCAGCGCGACGCGCTCAAGCAGGAAGTCTCTGACAACAGCAACAAGGCCATCACGGAATTTGAGGCGGCCAAGGCGGCTTCGACCGAGAAGGACCCCAATCTGCAGCTCATCATGGCCAGGCTTGGCGACGCCTACGACGCCGCGGGACGCAGCGATGACGCCATCGCCGCCTACAAACGCGCCATCGAACTGAAGCCCTCTTTCGCGTATTACAACAATTTGGGCGGCATTTATGGCCGGGCCAACAAGATCGACGAAGCGACGGCGGCCTATCAAAAAGCGGCCGAGATCGACCCGGCGAACGCCGCGCAGGCTTGGCTGAATTGCGGGATTACCCTTTCCAACGTTGGCAAGTACAAGGAAGCCGTGGAACCGCTGAAGAAGTCGACTGAGCTCGATCCGAAGAGCGCCAAGGCTTGGTATCTGCTGGCCTCGGCGATGGTCGCCGATCCGAGTATCTACAAGCAGTCGGCGGGGAAAATCGAAGTGACGCCTTTGCCGGGTACCGCCGAAGCCTACCAGAAGGCGATCGATCTCGAGCCGAATGGTCCCTATGGCCAGCAGGCGAAGCAAGGGCTCGATCAGCTGAACCAGATGACCGGCGGGATCAGCACGCAGGTCGGCAGCAAGAAAAAGAAGCCCTAAAGCGATCGCGGTATTCCGCTCGCAAGAGCCGGCGAGGAGCGTTTCGCCGGCTCTTTTGCGTACTGTTTCGAACGGCCCTTGCCGCTTCGATGCCATGAGACTTGTGGTCAGATGGCGTTCAAAAAAGCTAGAATGCCGACAGTTGCTTGTACCGGGTCCGCGTCGGTTTTTGGCGTTCCAGGGTCGCCAGGGCCCCAGCAAATCACGAAAGGCAAGAGCAGCCGGTATGATCGCTTTTTCCGAGCGCGCTACGGTTCCGGCGAACGTACTCATTCGCTTTCTCGACCAGGAATCGGTGCTGTT
>Ga0126370_10000729_pt1 | contig 14132 bp, 14 predicted proteins | sample PanSoiMetaPlot_3_FD_92586 | JGI IMG/M metagenome (GOLD analysis project Ga0126370, IMG submission 92586) | Tropical forest soil microbial communities from Panama - MetaG Plot_3 | ecosystem: Environmental > Terrestrial > Soil > Tropical forest > Bulk soil | place: Panama | collected 2016-02-17 | reverse complement strand
CTTTATGGCATAATTCACCACTATGAAAATCTCCCAGAAAGGTCTCTATGCCCTGCAAGCGCTGATGATGCTCGCACGCCATCACCAGCAGGGTGCGATCAAGATCCGAGAGATCGCCTATGAGGAAGGGCTACCCGAGAAATTTCTGGAACTGATCCTTCTGGAACTGAAGAATGCACGCCTTGTGGAAAGTGTTCGCGGCGCCAAGGGCGGCTATCAACTGCGACGCACTCCCGGTGAGATCGCACTGAGCGAAGTGATCCGCCTCATCGATGGCCCTCTCGCTCCTTTCGGCGACGCCGACCAGTTGCGGGAACTGATTGAACGCGATCTGCCGCAGCGCGCTCTCTACCAGGTCTTTCTCGATGTTCGCGACGCAGCCGCAAAAATTCTCGATCACACCACCCTCGCCGATCTACTCGTCAACGATGATGTTCGACCGGCCAAAACCGTGAAAGCGAAGTCCCAGAAAAAAGATCCCGCCAGCGTTCTCCCTATGGTGATAGGAGGCCGTAACGGTGACTAAGCGTTCGCTACTCGCTCTGACAGCGATCTTGGTTGCTTCACTCGCTTGGGGACAAGCAGGCCAGACCGTAATCCGCGTCGGAGCTTTCCCAAATATCACGCACGCGCAAGCGATGGTCGGTAAAGCCAATGGCTGGTTCGACAAAGCGATGGGTCCTCAAGTAAAGGTGCAATGGACCAGCTTCAATGCCGGACCATCTGCCATCGAGGCTCTCTTCGCTGGCGCTATCGACATGACCTATGTCGGCCCGAACCCGGCCATCAACGGCTATGTCCGCTCCAACGGTGAAGCTTTACGTGTGATCGCAGGCGCCGCGAGTGGCGGAGCCTCTCTTGTCGTGCGCAATGATTCGGGAATCAACAAACCGGAAGACTTTCATGGAAAACGTGTTGCTTCGCCTCAGTTCGGCAATACGCAAGATGTCGCGCTGCGCAATTGGCTCAAGAAAAATGGGCTCAAGACTAACGACAAGGGCGGTGACGTGCAAATCGTCCCCATGGCGAACCCCGATCAGTTGACGCTCTTCTTGAAGAAAGATCTCGATGCCGCATGGGCCCCAGAGCCTTGGGCCACGCGGCTGATTCACGAGGGCAATGGCCGTCTGCTCGTCGACGAACGCTCTCTCTGGCCCAACGGTCAATTTGTGATCGGGCTTCTGGTCGTGAATACGAAGTTCCTCAGCGCACATCCCGATCTCGTCAAGAACTGGATCCGCGCCAACATCGAACTCACCGACTGGATCAATTCGCACCAAACCGAAGCCAAGAAGCTTCTGAATGAGCAGATTCAGCGCGAGACCGGCAAGTCCCTTCCGGCCGACGTTCTCGAGGAAGCTTTTTCGCGGATGCAGGTCACGTACGACCCGCTCCACACCGCTCTCATGACCGCCGCTCAGCAGGCCTTCGAAGACGGATTCCTCGGCCGGCAAATGCCCGATCTCGCGAAACTCTACGATTTGACGCTCCTGAACGAAGTCCTGGCAGAAAAGAAACGAAAGGCGATTCAATGAGCACCAACGCACAGACCGTAACGAGCAGACTCCCTGTACCGCTGGACTCCCACTTCCCTGCTCGCGGCACCAGACTCGGCCCTGTATCGGTCGGCCTCGAGGATCGCGGCACGAGCAGCCAAATCTCGAAGGTCGGTCTGAGTGACATCTGCCTCAGCTACAAGACGCAGACCGGCGAGCGATTGCTGGCACTCGACCACATCAACCTGCAAGTGCGCACGGGAGAGTTCGTCTGCATCGTGGGCCCCTCCGGATGCGGCAAATCCACGCTGCTTCACCTGATCGCGGGCCTGCACTCGCAGACATCCGGCCAGATTCTCGTCGATGGACATCCCGTACAGGGACCAGGCACCGACCGCATCATGATCTTTCAGGATCACGGCTTGTTCCCATGGCTTACGGTCGGCGAAAACGTAGAATTCGGCATGAAGATGAAGGGCGTTCCAAAAACCGAGCGTCTGGAGAAAATGCGTTACTACCTTCAGCTTGTGCATCTCGCGAAGTTCGAGAAGAGCTACATCCATCAACTCTCCGGCGGAATGCGGCAGCGCGTCGCGATTGCGCGTGCCCTGGCAACCGAACCCGACGTCCTTCTCATGGACGAGCCTTTCGCCGCGCTTGACGCCCAGACCCGCGACTTGTTGCACGACGAGCTCGAGCGCATCTGGAGCGAGACCGGATGCACCATCATCTTCGTCACACATAATGTTCGCGAGGCGGTCCGCCTGGGCGATCGCGTCGTCCTGCTGACATTCCGTCCCGGCCGCGTAAAGAGCGAGTTCCCTGTCGAGCTACCGCGGCCGCGCAGCCTCGAAGATCCCGAGGTCGCTCTGGCAGCCCGCGCCGTCCTCGACGAACTCCGCGAAGAAACCAATCGCTCGCTGGAAGCCGAGTACAGAAGCGGCATCAAGCCGCATATTTCGCCGGGAGTTCAAGCATGAAACGTGCTGCCCGCTACGTCATCTTCTACGCCGCGCTGTTCGGACTTTGGACACTGCTCGCCAAGCTGAAGATCTGGCCGCCTTATTTGTTCCCTACGCCGTGGGGAGTCGCAGAGTCCTTGTATGCCGGGTTTCAGGATCACACCTACTGGATCGCGATTCGCGTCAGCATGCAGCGTGTCCTGATCGGCTACGGAATCTCCATCGTGCTCGGCATGATCCTCGGCCTCGGCGTCGCCAGCAACAAGTTCCTCGAAGAAACCATGGGTGGCCTGCTGGTCAGCCTGCAGAGCCTGCCCAGCATCTGCTGGTGGCCACTCGCGCTGCTGTGGTTCGGCCTGAATCAGAATGCGATCCTCTTCGTCGTCATCATGGGATCACTGCTCTCGGTCACGCTCGCGATGGAAGACGGCCGCAAGCAGATGCCCAAGATCTTCGGCCAGGCTGGACGCAATCTTGGCGCAAAAGGTTTCAAGCTTTTCTGGTATGTACTTTTGCCGGCCAGTCTGCCGTTCATTGTTTCCGGCCTGAAGCAAGGATGGGCATTCGCCTGGCGATCGCTCATCACCGCGGAAATGCTCTATCTGAGTCTTGGACTGGGCCAGGTGCTCATGATGGGCCGTGACCTGAACGACATGAGCGCCGTCATCGCAGTCATGCTCTTGATCATCGCGATCGGATACATCGTCGATGGCGTGGTTTTCAAAGGCATGGAACGTCATCTGCAGAACAAGTGGGGGTTGACGCCCGCCACCTAGAAGTACTCAGCGCCCTTCTGTGCTCAGAAAAATTGACGTGGGGTTAACAAAAATCCGGTTCGATTCCCTTAATCTCTACTAAGGTAATCACAATAGAGAGTATTAGGCGAGGGCCGATAAAGCTTTAGAAAACAGGAAAGCCATGAAAACAACACTCACCACACTCGCCGCAGTTATGACCCTTGCCTCTGTCACAATGAATGCCCGGGCACAAGACCAAACCGCGGCTTCGCAGCCCATTTCGACCACTTCCGTGTCCGGGGCGACGCAATCCGCACTCTCCGACAAACCCGAGGCAGATCCCATCCAGCCCGCCGTCAGCGAAAGTCATTCTCATGGTCCTGCATACTTTCGCCGTGACGGATTCTGGCTCTCGACCAATGATGGCAGTACCCATCTTCAGGTCCATGGCTACGTACAGGCCGACAATCGCATGTTTACAGCAAACCAGCACGGCGAAGAAGTCGATGCCTTCCTCTTCCGCCGCATCCGTCCGTTGTTTGAGGGCACGCTGTTCAACAACGTGGATTTCCGCTTCATGCCCGACTTTGGACAGAGCAACTCTCAAATCCAGGAAGCATTCCTCGAGCTGAAGACTCTTGCTTTCGCGAAGCTCCGCGTCGGAAAGTTTAAAGAACCAATCGGGCTCGAAGTCCTCCGGCAGGACCGCGATCTCACTTTCATTGAGCGGTCGATGGCATCTGATCTGGTTCCAAACCGCTATATCGGCGCCCAGCTCTCTGGATCCGTGCTCGCGAACTCCATCACCTACGAGGGCGGATACTTCAATGGGTCAAATGATGGCTCGAACGGCGTCTTCACTCAGTGGACCCGCGGCAACGAAGCTGCGGCACGAGCGTTCTTTCATCCCTTCGCCAAGGCCAACCTCACTGTCATGAAAGACCTCGGAATCGGAGTTGCCGGATCAGCAGGCGATCAGCACGGAACGATTTCCGGCTTGAAGACGATCGGTCAGAACACCTGGTTCAAATACTCCTCCGGCACCATCGCAGATGGCCAGCACAACCGCATCGCACCTCAGGCCTACTACTACGCAGGTCCGTTCGGGTTCATGGGCGAGTATGTCATCTCGTCACAAGAAGTGTTGGGCAAGAACGGGAGCACCGGGCGAGTCAGAAATGAAGCTTGGCAGGCCGAGGCCTCGGTTCTGCTAACTGGTGAGAAGAACGCGTACACAGGAGTACGTTCCCGTAATGCATTCGAGCCCGGACGAGGCTACGGTCACTTCGGTGCTCTGGAACTCGCGTTCCGCTACAGTCAGGTGAGTATTGGTGGCGACGCATTCACCAGTTTCGCCAGCGCTTCCAGCTCCGCCCGGTTCGCCGGGGAAACGGGAATCGGTTTCAATTGGTATCTCACTCGCTACGTAAAACTCCAGACCGACTACGAGCACACCGGATTCCGCATGGCCCCAGGAGCAAAGGCTCCATTCCACAGCGAGAACCTGTTGCTGAGCCAGATCCAGCTTGCCTTCTGATAGCGGAATCAACCGTGAACGACAAGCGCTACTCTTTCGGTGGCGCCCTTCAAATTGATTAAAACGATGCGCCTTCAAGCCGCATCGTATCCGAAGCAGAGTTCATGCGACCTGAGCCGCTGGCCGAGGAAAGCCCCTTGAACGCGAGAAAATACTTCAATCACAATCAAACTGGACATCTGTCATCCTGAGCGGAGCACGAACGGGAGCGAAGCGACCGATCGCGCGCAGTCGAAGGATCGCTACCCGCTCCACAACCGTTGTCGCCCTGTGAAGGCATTCTCACGATGCGTGACTACAAAAAATTCGAGGGCCAACTGGTCAAAGACCACGAGGTGGAAGAGCGGCCCTTTCAGGGCCCCGTTTGTGGGGGGCCGTAAATTGCGGCTTCAGCCGCTGCGGGAAAGCTTCTTTCAGGACATGCTTTATCAGCGATAGGTGGCCCTTTTCCCTAAACGAAGAACATCGCTCTGGTGCTAAGCTGGCAAGAATCTCTTAACTAACGCCGATTATCCTATGACTTCTCGACGCGATTTCCTACGCCAGGTTTCCGCGACAGCCATGGTGGCGAGCGCCACGTCCACACTTCTCGCTTGGGCACAAGCACCGTCGGCCACAACAATCGACATTCCAGGCGAAGATGGCCTGATTGTCCGTTCGTTCCGTTTCGTCGATCTCGAGACGCCCGTCGAATATTTCAATACCTGGCTGACACCCGTGCCGCGCTTCTTCGTGCGCAATCACATGCACGAGCCCAGCGAACTCGACGCGCCAACATGGCGCCTCACCATCAGCGGCGAAGTAGAGAAACCAATCACCTTATCGCTCGCCGACCTTGCAAGACTCCAATCGCACTCGGTCGTCAACACGCTAGAATGCGCCGGCAATGGACGCGGGCTATACCGTCCTCAGGTGCCCGGCGTTCAGTGGCAGAAGGGCGCGGTGAGCACGGCACGATTCTCCGGCCCTCGCCTGCGCGATGTCCTTCAGCGTGCGGGCGTAAAGTCCTCGGGAAAGCATGTCATGTTTCGCGGCCTCGACGAGGTTCCGGGCAAAGTTCCGCCATTCATCCGCAGCATCCCGATCGAGAAAGCACTCGATTCCGATACCCTCATCGCCACGCACATGAATGGTGCAGCGCTCACCAAGCATCACGGTTTCCCAGCCCGCGCGCTGGTTCCCGGCTGGATCGGCGCCGCCTCGTGCAAGTGGCTCACGGAAATTAAGGTGCTCGACTCCGAGTTCGTCGGCAACTTCATGAGCCCTGGATACCGCCTTCCCAATCAGCCGGTGAAGCCCGGCGATACCGTCAAGCCCGAGGACACTCACCCAGTCACTACATTGAACGTGAAATCCGTCATCGCAGGTCCGGCTGATGGAACACGGCTAAAGCCCGGACGGATTCCCATACATGGTGTTGCATGGGCTGGTGAGGCGGACATCGCGAAGGTCGAGATCTCAACCGATGGCGGCTCTTCGTGGAAGGCCGCGACGCTGGGACAGGAAAAAGCGCGCTACGCATGGCGCCTGTGGCATCACGAATTCGCAGCGAAGGCTGCAGATTATTCGATTCTGTCCCGCGCCACCGACTCGCAGGGCCGCGTTCAACCTGAAGCACCCGTCTGGAATCCGAGCGGTTATCTCTACAACGCCATCGATCAGGTGAAGATCCATGTCTCGTGAAAACAACTTGTGGGGACAGCCGCCTTCGGCTGTCCAGTGGGTGGTTGCGATTTTGGTGATCATGCTCTGCCCTGCTCTTTCCCCAGGCCAAAGGGGAGCGCCCAAGTTAACCGACAATCTTCCCGTAGGAAGCATGCAGCAAAAAGCCACCACCGCATGCACCGAATGTCACGAGGCGCGAATCACCTTGCAGCAGCGGTTGAGCAAGGCAGCATGGACCAAGGAAGTCGACAAAATGATCAAGTGGGGAGCCGTGGTGGACGCCAAGGACCACGACGCGCTGATCGATTATTTGAGCACAAATTTTGGCGTAGACCAGCCAGCTTACCAACCACCACGCAGCACTGCGATCGCGACAAAGAAGAATCCGTCGAAGTAGTCGCTGACACCGGAAGCCCTTTGGGTGCAGGCTTCAGAAACGAAAATGGCCGAAAACTGCAAAGCGCTACCGACCCAGTGTCCATGCGAACCTTGCGGACACTACGGTAGCGCCGCTAATACAGAGGCCCAAACTTATATTGCGAGTATGGAACTGGCGAGGTACTACTGATAGTGCATTGTTAGGTACTGTGCAGGGGCGGACGCATTCGTCCGCCCCGCCGATGCGAAGCGAGGCGTGCCGCCACCCGACACCAGGTCCAACGCCCGATCGAGCACGAATGGGAAAGAATACAAGCTCGCGCTCGACTTACTTCGTGTTCTCAGCGTCCTCTGCGCCCTCAGCGGTGATAGCTTTTTCCTGCCGCAGCAGCGGAAACAAAATGACATCCCGAATCGTGTGCTGATCGGTCAGCAGCATGCAGACGCGATCCATGCCGATACCGACGCCTCCGGCGGGAGGCATGCCATACGAAAGTGCGCGGACATAGTCTTCGTCCATCTGGTGCGCTTCGTCATCGCCGCGCTCGCGCTCCTTCAACTGCGCTTCGAAACGGCTGCGCTGATCTTCGGGGTCATTGAGTTCGCTGAACCCGTTCGAGATCTCCATCTGCCCGGCGAAAATTTCAAACCGTTCAGTCCACTCAGGCTCATCCGGCTTCTGCTTTGAAAGCGGTGAGACGGCAGTCGGGAATTCGTAGATGACAGTCGGCTGCATCAAGTGCTCTTCTGCGCAAGCTTCAAACAACCCAGCGATCGTCTTCCCCGTCGGCGCAGCAGGATCGTAGGCCATGTGCTGGTGCCCGGTATTGAAGCGCTCAACCAGTTTCTTCACACTCTCGTGGGTCGCGAAGTCACTCATCTCCGGCTTGGCGCCGGAACGTTCCGGCCAGAACTTGATGATGGCCTCTCGCATCGTCATGCGCTGCCAGTTCGACCAGTCGAGTTCCTCGACAACTTCTTTACCATCCTCCGTTCTGGTCCACTTCGATTTCGGGCTGCCATTCACCGCGATCGCAGCTTCGGTAATCGACTCTATCGTGAGGTTCATGATGCCTTCGTAATTCGTGTAAGCCTGATAAGCCTCCAGCATCGTGAACTCTGGATTCCAGCGCCACCCCAGCCCTTCGTTGCGGAAGTTACGGTTGATCTCGTAGACGCGGTCGAATCCGCCCACGACAAGGCGTTTCAGATAAAGCTCAGGAGCGATGCGCAGGTAGAGATCCATATCAAGCGTGTTGTGATGCGTGACAAAAGGACGCGCCACTGCCCCGCCGGCAATCGGCTGCATCATCGGCGTCTCGACTTCAACGAATCCGTGCATGTCGAACGTTCGCCGGAACGACTGGATCATCTTCGTGCGCTTCAGGAAAACCTCGCGCACCTCAGGATTCATGAAGAGATCGACATAGCGCTGACGATAGCGCAGCTCAACATCGGTCAGTCCGTGCCACTTCTCAGGCAGGGGCAGCAGATCCTTACTGAGAAACTCAATCTGCTCGACGTGAACGCTGAGCTCCCCAGTACGCGTGCGGAAGAGATATCCGGTGACGCCGATGTGATCGCCGAGATCGAGCAGTTTGTAGAGTTCGAATCCCTTGTCGCCGACAGCGTCTTTCTTGACGTAGATCTGCAGCTTTTGGCCACCCTGCTGAATGTGGGCGAACCCAGCCTTGCCCATGAGGCGAATGGCCATAATGCGCCCGGCAACGCTGACGTTCACACGCGCCTGGTCGAGTTCCTCCGCCGTCTTCGGCGAGTAGTCGGCCAGGATCTGCTCCACGGTGTGGGTGAATTCGTATTTGCTGCGGTATGTCGCCTGCCCGAGTGCCTCGATCTGTCTCAGCTTCTCGCGGCGCAGTTCATAGATTTTGTCGTCCAGTGCCAAAGCAAGTCCTTGATTCCTTAAGAGGAAGGGAGATTATAAATGCCGCCGAAGCTTTGAGCAGGACCTTGCACGTCTTCATTCTGACAGGCGCGAATCATCGATCCCGCAAAAATGTCATCTTGGGCGGAGTTTCCACGAAGGATTTCAGGCGGCCCAGCGCTTCATCCCATTGCGCCGAAACGAAATCCAAATATTGCTTGGCTTGGTCGATCGCCCGGGCGTCGAATTCGAAGCGATGCTCCCGTCCGTGACGGACGCTGCGCACCATGCCCGCTGTTTCGAGAACGCGGAGATGCTCGCTGACCGCGATTTGGTTTGCCCTCCAAGGCTTCTTCTAACACGGCTAAGAACACCGTTCGACCCTGCGAAAATGTCCCGACAGGGACGTCTGACAATAGCCCGGCGTTTCGAACGCCGGGTTCCACCCACAACCACGACATCGCGTCCCGTTAGGGACGCCTGAATCTCAAGCGAGAAGTTTCACTGCTGACAAACCTCTCCGCCGAGGTTTCGGGGAAAAGGGTAAAAGATTGCGAATTTTGGCCACTCGTGAGCCGATGCCTTCTTGCCATGCCCTCAGAAGCAAGGTCGAAAGAATCGCTCGCTGCAGGAAAAGAACGTCGATTTCACAAGCAACCTCGGTGCGCTGTTGACAATCTATGATCCTAACGGCTGTACCTCAGAAGGAATGAACCATCTTCCCAAATTCTGGATCGCAACATTTGCCGTTCTGGCGGCGGTCGGCATCCTGTTTGTGCTGATTACGCCAGCGCCCGATGAGTTGCCGAGCACCGGCCCTCACGTCCTGAATCATGCCGCTTTGCTCGCGCCGAATGTGCTGTATCTTCTTTCCGGCGACATTATGTCTCATCATGGAATAGAGCTTGGAGCGCCACTCGCTTCGGCCACTATCGATCTGCTCTCAATTACCTGTACTCGCCTCTGCTAGCTTTCGACACCCTTCTCCTCTGAACTCCGCAAGACACACTTCATCTGTCGCGTTCCTTCCGGGCCACGACTGAAACCACGGGGAGGATTCAAATGTGGAACGGGCCGAACATCAATTCCGAGGCCGTCATCAGCGCCGTATTCTGCGAACTCTTCACTGCGACGAATGCAGTCAAGGCTTTGAACCAAGTAGGGTTCGAAGACAGCGATGTGGAAGTTCTGGGCATTCTGGCCGGTCGCGTGCCCGATCTCACCGGCTTTCTCTACGAAACAGGAGTGCCACTTGAGCACACTTCCTATTACCGGGCCTGCCTGGAAGATGGCGGTGTACTGGTGATCGTCCGTGCACGTCAGTTGTCTCGCAAGAGAAAGGCACGAGCGGTGCTTAAGCAGCAGGGTGGGACCTTCGCTCCCGCCGCGCAGGAAGCCGTTTCCGGAATCTCCACGAGCAGCTAAGGCACTTCATGGGGAACCGGGTCGCAATCGAGGTATGTTATGAACCACGGCACGGGAAAGCCAGGACTAGAGGTTTTGCAATTGCTGGGAGCATGGAGATCCATCTTAACGGGCAGCACTCCCATGCTCTCCATCGAAGTTACGCGCGAATGTCCGCTGCACTGTCCCGGATGTTATGCCTATGGAGACGCGCATCTGGGCGGTTCCGTGACCCTTCGGGATGTGAGCGATTTCCGTGGGGACGAGTTGGTCGATGGAATCGTTGGTCTGGTCAGGGCACATCGTCCGCTGCATGTTTCGCTGGTGGGTGGCGAACCCCTGGTGCGCCATCGGGAGTTGAGCCGATTGTTGCCGATCTTGAGTGAAATGAAAGTACACACCATGGTCGTGACAAGTGCGGTCATCCCCATTCCGAGTGACTGGATGACAATTCCACGGGTCCGGGTGGTGGTATCGGTCGACGGTCTGCCGGAACACCACGATCGCCGTCGCGCACCGGCGACGTATGAGCGAATCCTTGCCAATCTTCAGGGTTGCCAGGTCAACATTCACGGAACGATTACGCGGCCTATGTTGCAACGTAAGGGCTACGTTGAGGAATTCATTGCGTTCTGGACCGCACGCCCTGAAGTGGTTCGCATCTGGATCAGTACGTACACGCCGCAGAGTGAGGAGCAGAGCGAGGAGATGTTGACCGGCGCAGATCGCGAATTCGTCACCCGGGAGTTACTGGAAGCCAAGACTCGCAGTCCCAAGCTGCTGATGAACCCGGGCATCGCCGGGGCGATGATTCATCCGCCATCGCAGCCCAGCGAGTGCCTGTTTTCCAGAATGTCAACCAATTACACCGCCGACCTAACGAGCCGAGTGGAGCCGTGTATTTTTGGGGGCGCTCCCGATTGCTCGCAATGCGGTTGCGCCATCAGCACCGGCCTGCACTGGCTCAAAGAAAAAAAACTGGCGGGATTGGTGAAGATTGAGACGATCGCGCTGGCCTCGGCTGGAATCGGGGCTCTTGCAGGACGGATCAGGCATCGCAGCCATCCTCGCTGGAAAACGAAGTCTGGCGCCGACCTCGTGCAGATTGGCGAGACGGACAGCAAAGTTCGGCGCCGTGCGTCTTAGCGGAGGATTACACCGCCGGCAACCAGGTTATAGTAGCCGCTCGTTGACTCGGATTATGGGGTGAAATCGAGGCGTTATTGCAGCCGTGCGCCTTCGACGCGCTTCTTGCCCGCGAATGAGCGCTATCGTGTTTTGACACCCGAGGCAACGCGCTTGCCAGAGCACTGGATCTAGAGTAAATCAACGCATTTGTGCTCTTTTACGTGCTGTCGCAAAGCACCGAGACTTCGTTCCTTCTCGCCGACTGTCAGTTCCAGTTCTTTGTCGAGGCGATGAACCCCTGCCAAGTCCTTTGAACGGATCAACTCAAGCAGGAGGGTGCTTACTTGCGCGAGATTGCCGAGGACGCTTTCTACCTGGGCATGAAGGCGGTCGTATTCGGGGCAGTTGGACATCTTTAACTTAGTTCCCGAAACCGAAGTGTTTGGGAAACGCCAAAGTGCGCCATCGCGACCTCCAAGAACTGCACAAGGTCGATGAGGGCAATCCGGGCGCTTTCGAGATTTCTTCCAACTTCATAACGAATCGAATAAAATCTGCGCATTGGCTTCTATGGCGCACGGGCAAAGCAAAGCAGGATTTCAAATCCTCAGCGGATGGAAAGACATCGCGAGCTACCTCGGAAAGGGAGTTCGGACGATACAGCGCTATGAGCGTGAGCTCCATTTACCCATCCATCGGCCTGCCGGAAAACGTTCCGCGTCCGTGATCGCTGTCAAGGCGGAACTCGACCGCTGGATCAAAGGTGTTCCTGTCCAATTAGATGAGAGGGCAATACGCCTGCGTGCACAAACCAACAGCATTGCAGCGGAGTTTATGCTGACTGATGCCGAAATTGCCCTGACATTTGCAGGCATGGCATTGAAAGCGCGCAGCCCCGATCAGAGAGAACGCCAGATTGACGTAGCTCGGAAAGCATACGGCACGATCATGCGGCTGCGACAAAAATTCGATTTGAGTGAAAAGGAGCGGGACAAACTGGACGCAAGTCTACGCCGCCTGAAAAGCGAACTCCAGGAGCTTCAGGAAAAGGTCTAGTGTCTCAACGGATCAATCTGTCCGAATATCGCGGTTCGCACTCGTTGCCTAACGCCTCATACAAAAGTGAAAAAAGGGCGAGCACTAGCTCGCCCCAGCTTTTCTTGAGTTCGACGGTTACTTGCCGGTCGGATCACCGTGCTCCGTGGGCATCGTCGGAGCCGACCCCGCCGCACAGGGAACAAAGTAGTTAATCGCCCCTGCGGTAAGGACACTATTCACAGCGCCGCCTATCAAGTCGACGTGGTCTGTGCGGAACCCACATCCGAACGGTGCTGCTTGTAATGTCGCCACGGGGAAGACATCCGTGGCATTTCCTACGCCTGTGGCGTTTGTCGTAAGCGTACCCTGAGTGAGGAAACCACACGCGAGTGCATGCGAAGGCCCGCAGGTCAGGGATATGTTGTAAGTAGTGTTTGGCTGTCCGAAATCTGTGTGCAGGGTAAGAGTGAGTGAACCAGCGGCGCCTTGCTTGTATTTAACGGTGCCAATCTCCGGTCCGATCATGTCAGTTGATCCACCCAATCCATTGTTGTCGCTGTCGTAGACCATTAGAACGTTAGTCGTCGTCACCGGCCCCACCTTCGTAGGGCTTAAGGAGCGCGCGTCAGATCCGCTAGTGCTTAACTCATTACTGTTGCCAGTTGCGATGAGTAACGAAGCCGTACCAACGAGCACCCCAAGAATGAGCACAATCCTTGTCACTTTCCCGAATAAGGTATTCATACTTACCTCCTTGGGCTGCGCATTTTGCCATTTGCTCCCTCCGAACCCCACTGTCAAAATTGACAGGGGGACTCGTTTGATTAATCAAACGATTGCCTTGCACTTGAAACTGGAAGAGCACTAGTTTCTGGTAGGCGGGGTGGAAGGCCCCAAGCGTCTTCGTGACCGGTTTAGTCGCAACGACTCAACCGGTCTCCCCGTCGCATCAGCGGGTCACGCCGGGTACCGGTGCGGCACATCTATACCGTCCATCTTTGTTGGCGAACCCCAACTGGGACTTCAATACGCTGCTCATCGACTCTAGCGATTACGGCCCCGGTCCAGGCGGATCGCCCTCTTAGTCTGCTTAAACTGGTTCCGTCAACCCGCCGGTTTTTGGGTTCCCAGATGTGAGAGCGCCAGCCGATCGGGCATAGGTTAGCCCACGAACTAAGCGGACGCTCTCAGTTGGGGTCGGTGTAACGTTTGGCCCTTATCCTTCACTATTCTTCAGATATCGACAGTGAGGCGGCCCTCTTGGTCTTGACATGTGTCAGACGCGGTGACGGTCCGCATCGGACAAACTCGTGCGAGGTGACAGTCATGCGGCAATCGACCTTTGTTAATCTCGCGAATGCCTATCTTTGCAGTGACTGCGAAGCGGTCGGCGACTCAGCAAATCGCTGTCCACGTTGTCAATCGGATGCTTTGTTTGCAATTACGCGAGTCATACATCGACACAACGACAGCATTCGAATCGTCTGTAAACCTCTGGCTGACGAGCAATTACTTAAAGCGGTCTGAGGGCGACGGCGTGTTTTTCGGCATGCGACCCACGTTGGAAACGCAAACCCGCACGAGAGCGAAGTTGCGCTTTTTTAAAAGTGCGTAAGGAATGTCGTCGAAAACAAACTTGACACTGCAACGTTGTTAGAGATCGCGATTTGTCAACCGCTCCCGCCATACTCCGATACAATCCTCTAAATTCGGTCCCCGCCAGCTTCGTGCTCGTACGCTCAACTTCGGAGGCTCCATGCCAGAACCAAAGCAAAGCACTAAAGTGCCGCGAACAGAACGGCCGCAGATTCCTGATTACGGAATCAGCAAGAGCAAAGCCGGGATGTTGCCGTGGAAGTGGGCCGCAAAGACCCTCGACGAGTCTCGTGAGTACTGGATGGT
>Ga0126370_10000726_pt1 | contig 14194 bp, 13 predicted proteins | sample PanSoiMetaPlot_3_FD_92586 | JGI IMG/M metagenome (GOLD analysis project Ga0126370, IMG submission 92586) | Tropical forest soil microbial communities from Panama - MetaG Plot_3 | ecosystem: Environmental > Terrestrial > Soil > Tropical forest > Bulk soil | place: Panama | collected 2016-02-17 | reverse complement strand
TGAGAAAGAAAGCGGAACCAAACAGTCTCGAGATCGCATTTTCTGGCAGGTCTGCCGACGGTGCGAGAAACTGCTGGAAGGCGGAAATCCGCGGTGATAGACACCGCGCACTTTGGCTAGAGCGGTGAGAAGTCCTGTACCGCTGACTCGCGAACAACCGAAGACCGAGTGCACGTCATCGCTTTCGATGCCATGGGGCTGCACCGGACAGGCGAAGATTTGTTAGTCGTTTTGCGCGGTAAGGGACGGACGTGAAGCTGGTGCGCTGCAGGCCGGTATACACAGAGTCGATCAACTCTACAGCGTGAAGGGCGCGAGCAAGCCGGTGATGCTGAAGCAACCGCTGCGACCAGGCGGCAACCAGATCCAGGATGCCTATGAGCTGCGGCTGGACGGCCGCTTGCCGAAGCGGGTTGCGCGAGAATCGCGATCGCGGCAGGGCTGCCGCTAGAAGCCCGGATAGAAGCGTCTCAGGCGCCCGAATAGCGCTGCTCTTTCCACGGGTCGCCGTAAGCGTGGTAGCCGTTGCGCTCCCAGAAACCGAGTCGCTCGTCGCTGAGGAGCAGGAAGCCGCGAACCCATTTCACTGATTTCCATGCGTAGAGGTGCGGTACGACCAGGCGCAGCGGACCGCCATGTTCAGCGCTGAGCGCTTCGCCGTCGTGCGAGTGCGCGAAGATCACGTTGGGGCGAGTGAGGTCAGTGAGCGGAACGTTAGCCGTGTATCCTTCCTCGGCGAGGACGAGTACATGTACGGCGCTGGGAGCAGGCATCACCAGCTTGAGGACCTCGGTGAAAAGGACGCCGGTCCAGCGGTTGTCGAGGCGGCTCCAGCGAGTAACGCAGTGGAAGTCGGAAGTAACTTCGGTTTGCGGCAAGGCGCGAAATTCCTTCCAGGATAGCTTTACAGGTGAGGCCAGTTCGCCGGAGATTTTGAAGTCCCAGCTAGCTTCGTCGAACCGCGGGACGCTTCCGTAGTGGAGAACGGGCCATTTGAGCGTGAGGGACTGCCCAGGGGGCAAACGTCGTTCGGCACGCGCCTGGTTTTCAAGTGCTTTGCGGTTGCCGTCAGCCGGAGGGAGGTTCATGGATTTTCTAAACTAGAGTAACAAGAAGGCCGGTGTACGGCGCGGAACTATTCTTAACGGCTGGAAGCGCCTGGCTCCTTGTCGCTGCCCTAAGGTGCGGCGTCGAAGTCGGCTGCGGTGCGTGTGCTATGCTTTTTACGGACGCGCGCCCGAGAAGGCGGCCGATAGGACGATGACGGCTCGGATTCTGGATGGAACGAAGATCCGCGACGAGATTTTCGCGGAGTTGAAAATGGAAATCGCCGCGCTGGCCGAGCAAGGTGTGCGGCCGGGGCTGGCGGCGGTCCTGGTCGGAGACAACCCCGCTTCGCAGCTCTATGTAAAGAGTAAGATCGCCGCCTGCGAGCAGCTGGGGTTGGCGAGCTGGCTAAATACACCTCCCGCCGGGGTGACGACCGAGTGGATGCTGCAGCTGGTTGACGATTTAAATCGCGACGACAACGTGGACGGAATTTTGATTCAGCTGCCGCTGCCGGCTCAGGTCGATAGCAAGCGCGTGCTCGAAGCGGTATCGCCAGTAAAGGACGTGGACGGGTTCCATCCGGTGAACATGGGGATGCTTGTGAGCAACCGGCCGGGGCTGGTGGCGTGCACGCCAGCCGGGTGTATGGAAATCCTGCGGCGCAACGGAATTGCGCTCGAGGGCGCCAACGCGGTGGTGCTCGGCCGCAGCGACATTGTAGGAAAGCCGATGGCCCTGCTCCTCCTGCACGCCAACGCAACCGTGACGGTTTGTCATTCAAAATCGCGCGACTTGCCCGAACTTGTCCGCCGCGCGGACATTCTTGTCGCCGCCATAGGGCGTCCCGGATTTGTGCAAGCCGACTGGATTAAACCGGCCGCGGCAGGCAAGCCGGGAGCTGCGGTGATCGACGTCGGAACCAACAGGGTCACAGACCCGTCCGAGGCCAGGCGGCTTCTGGCGAATTTCCCTGCGCGGTTGGAAAAGTTTTTAGCCAAAGGAAACGTGCTGGTCGGCGATGTCCATCCCGATGCGGTGAACACGGCTGGAGCGCTCACACCCGTGCCGGGCGGCGTCGGTCCGATGACCATCACCATGCTGATGAGCAACACGGTCGAAGCGGCCAAACGGCGCCGAGCAGGCGGTTGTTCGAGCGAAGGCAAGTCCAAGCCAGCCGCAACGGCCCGCTAAAATTCTTACATGCTGAGATACGGCCTGACGGGTGGAATCGCCAGCGGAAAGAGCACGGTGGCGGCGATGCTGCGCGAACACGGGTTTCCCGTGCTCGAAGCAGACAAGATTTCGCATGCGCTGATTGAGCCGGATGGCGCGGCCTACGACGAGGTGATCCGGCGCTTCGGGCGGGAGATTGTCGACGAGAACCGCAAGATCAACCGGACGCGCCTCGGCAAACTCGTTTTTGCGGACCGGGAAAAGCTGCAGCAACTGAACGGTATCCTTCATCCACGCGTCGAAAGCGAGCTGCAAAAGCAGCTGGCCGAGCTTGCGGAGACCGGCCGCTTCAGGGTGGCGTTCGTGGAGGCGGCGCTCATCTACGAAGCGGGCCTCGACCGCAAACTGGACGGCGTGGTAGTGGCGTGGTGCCTGCCGGAACAGCAGCTAGCACGTCTAATGGAACGAGGGATGGGTGAAGCGGAAGCACGGCGGCGAATCGCGACCCAGATGCCGGTCCAGGAAAAATTGGTCCTGGCCGAAGAAAAGATCGATTGTTCGGGTTCTATGGAAGAGACGCGGTATCAAGTGGAAGCGCTGGCCGCCCGGCTGTGCACTCTACCGCGCCGGACTGAACAGTAGTTAGCCATTGCGTTATCATCTCGGATAGAAAAAAAGAGGAGTTTTTTATGGCGTATGGCAAGAGAGGTTCCATGCTGCGGCCGCTGGTGGTCATCGCAATCTTGATCTTGGTAGCGTACTGGGCCGGGGCGCGCTGGGGTCCGCACGAACCGATCAAGGTGGAGGCGGTACCATCCGCGCCCATCGACAACGCAAGCGTTCACAATGTGAACCTGGCGGAACGCGACGCACAGCTGAGCAGCGACGAAGTGCTGAACGTAAGGATTTATCGGCAGACATCGCCGGCGGTGGCGAACGTGCTGACCAAGGCCACGGAGTACGACTTCTGGATGGACCCGGTGCCGGTAGAAGGCGCGGGCTCGGGGTTCGTAATCGACAGCAAAGGATACATCCTGACGAATTTTCACGTGGTGCAGGGAGCACAGTCGATCGAAGTGGTGCTCGGGGACCAGTCACGCTACGCTGCAAAATTCATAGGCGCGGATCAGCGCAACGATGTGGCATTGCTCAAGGTCGAACCGAAAGGAAAACCGCTGTTGGCGCTGGCGCTCGGCGATTCGGCCGCGCTGCAGGTCGGGCAGAAGGTGCTGGCCATAGGCAACCCCTTCGGATTTCAGAGCACGCTGACCACGGGTGTGGTTAGCGCGCTAGGGCGCACCGTGCAGACCAGCCAGACGACGTTCATTGACCAGGCCGTCCAGACCGATGCCGCCATCAACCGCGGAAATTCCGGCGGTCCGCTGATCAATTCACACGGAGAAGTGATCGGCATCAACTCGGCGATCTACACCCCTTCGGGAACCACCGCCGGCATCGGTTTCGCCATCCCCATCAACACGGCAAAGAGAATCGCGCACGATCTGATTACCGATGGACGCGTGCATCAGGCTTTTCTTGGCGTGGAGACGATTCCGATCAACGAATCGTTTGCGGAGGCGCTGGGATTGCCGGCGCAAGAGGGGTTGCTCGTGCAGACCACGACGCGCGGCGGACCTGCAGCGGAGGCCGGAATCCATGGTGGAGACCGCGTGGCGCAAGCCGGCATGCGCCGTTTCTATGTGGGTGGGGACGTGCTTACCGCCATCGACGGGCAGAAAATCGCGAGCCGGGTCGATGTTGATCTGATGTTGAACAAGAAGCGCCCGGGCGACGAGGTGACCGTGACGCTTTTCCGCGGTGGAAAGAAAATCGACGTCAAGGTAAAGCTCGGCGAACGACCGATGAATTGAGCGCAAGCTGGTGTGGAAAACAATAATCGCAGCGGTTCCGTGCCATTGCTTTTGTGGCTGCGAGCCTGGCGGTAGGCAAAATAGCGGCTAGCGCGAGAAGAGTTCGCGGTGTTTTTGCCGCTCCTGCTCCTTGAGCGAAAACCAGCTTTCTGCGACGTCACGCACGCGTTCCAATTCCTTTTGCATTTCGGCGTGTTTGGCTGCCATGGCTTCGGCGTCGGCGTTAGAGGGCACGTCGATGGGAGCGGAAAAAAGAATCACCGCCCGGCTGAACGGATAGGGCATCAGGAAGTGGTCCCACGTCTTTTCAAAGGTTTTGCCGCGCTCGACACCAATGTGGAAGACCATGATCGGCGCACCGGTCTTGCGGGCCAGCATGACCGGACCGGGTTTGGCGACGTAGCGCGGTCCGCGAGGACCGTCAATCGTGAAGGCGCAGTCCTTCCCTTCCTCGATGCGTTTGGCCATGACGGCCAGGCCGCGCAGGCCGCCGCGGGAAGAACTGCCCTGCGCCGTGCCAAAGCCGAGCTTTTCTATGACCCGGCGTGTCCACTGCCCGTCGAAAGCGGTGGTGTTCATCACGACGATGCCCATGTTGCGGGCCCACCAGGAAATGGGAATGATGACGCGGTGCCAGAAGGCCCACACTACACGGCGTCCGGATCGATGGGTCCGCTCGGCGTGGTGCCAGCCCAGGACTTCAAAGCGCAGTGTCGGGCCGAGAACGCGAATGACGGAATAGACGACCCGGGCGATAATAGGGATTTGCATGCGGCGCGACCAGGGGAGTTGAGGCAGGCGAGTGTCGTAATGGGCGCTCACCTTGCGCCTGTCAGTAGGAGGCGCTTCGGCCGTTGACCTATTATCAGACTCGTTCATCGTCGATTAAAGTACCGTTACATCCGGAGCTGCGCGACCGTTTTCGAGCTGGCGATGTCATGCGCGACGTATATTATAAAGAACTGCCGTTAGCCGGTTCAGCATAGAGCATGCGAGGCCTTATACCCCAAAGCGGAAAGTGTGACCGAATCGTCCGGCGCAACCTCTCGCTGGCGCTGCTCGCCGGTCTGTCGGCAGTCGCCATTCCCGGCAAGGTCGAAGCCCGGCAGGCCGCCGCGCAGGAACCGCAGGGGGAAATCGTCGGCACTATCGAAGGACAGGCCATTGCGTTGAAGGGGCCGATGAGCGTGCAGGTGGTAGGGAACGAAGTAAAGACCCTGCTGCGAAGCGGCGTGGACGTCCACGTAAAAAGCGGGCACGCGCGTATTGATTTGTCGGGCGGCGGGAACATAGCCATCTGCGGACCGGCGCACATTTCCCTGCTCAAAGCGGCCAACGGATTGACGGTAGCGCTCGACAGCGGAACCATCCACGTGCACATCGAAGGCGATCTGGCATTGAGCGTGTTCACGACGCAGATCGTGGCGAAGTCCATCGCCATTGGCAACCAACCCACGGATTTACTGGTGGGATTCGACACGCCAGGACTCATGTGCGTACGAGCGGGACGCGGAGCGGTGCGGCTGCAGGAGCAGTTCGGCAACCAAAGCTTGGTGGTTCCGCAGGGAAGCGACGTCACGCTGTCCAACGGACAGCTCGATGGACTGCGCAACAACAATGCTCTCTGTGCATGCGACCCCTACTCGCTAGAAATGGCGGTCAACGGCAAAGGCAGCGCCCCGGAGAGTAACACGCCGCCGCAAATCGGCGCTTTGGCTACCGGTGAGGAGGTACGGAGAAGCTTCACGCTCAAGAATCCTCTGCCTGCGAAAAAAGCGGGCGGGCCGGTCGAGCCGCCCAAGGCAGACGTCGCGCCGACCTACCAGGTGTATATGCCGCCGCTGCGCTATGACGCAAGCCAGAAGGTGCAGGACGAGCCCGACGCAAACTTGATCGTGTTGGTCAGGCGGGTGCGCGTAAGGCCCACGCTGATTTTCGAGAGCCGGGTCGAGGGCGAGGAACCGCCAGCGGGTAAGTCCCTGTCAGCCGCCGCAAAGCCGCAGAACGACGTGGCGGCTAAGCCCGCGGCGCCCGCCGGCGCCGGAATTGTCGACCGCCTCAAGAGTTTCCTCAAGAGTCTGTGGACCCCAAACTCCTGAGCCAGTGCCAAGGCCGGTAGAGCGGGCCCGCACCCAGAACAAGTTCGCCATCCTCACGGTTACATTCCTTCGTAGTTCGGGCCACCACCGCCTTCCGGCACCACCCAGTCGATGATCTGATAGGGGTCGGCGATGTCGCAGGTCTTGCAGTGGACGCAATTGGGGAAATTGATTCTGAGCTTCATGGCGCCGGAGGACTCTTTGGCCATTTCGTAAACCGCGGCCGGGCAAAAATACTGGCAAGGGTTGCCGTATTCTTCGACGCACTTGGTGACGCAGATATCGGGCTCGAGGACATGCAGATGGCAGGGTTGGTCGTCGTTGTGACGCGTGCCGGAGTGATAGACGTCGGTCAAGCGGTCGAAAGTCAGTTTGCCGTCGCCTTTGAAACGATCTTGCTGGTTGGCCTCGGGAGCGGCTGCGCGATGCTTCTGGTAGTGCTTGTAGCCGGCCTGCGCACGCATCGGATCAATCAGGCCGCGGCCGCCGGTGATTTGCTGAAACGCGGTGTGCACGAACCCGCGCAGCATTCCATGCTGGAAAGACTGGTGGAAGTTGCGGACCTTCCATAGTTCCTCGCGAATGTAACTCTGGTCGACGCGCTGCTGGAAACCGCCGAGCGTCTTAGTCGTGGTGTCGCCGGATTTAAGCGCGGCGAAGATGGTTTCTGCGGCGAGCATGCCGCTCTTCATGGCCAGATGGATGCCCTTGAGGCGCTGCGAGTCGAGAAAGCTGCCGGAGTCGCCGATGATGAGGGCCCCGTCGACGGTATTGCGCGGCATCGCGTACCAGCCGCCGTAGGGCAGCGACTTCGCGCCGTAGCGGACGAGTTTGCCGCCTTCCAGGATTTTTTTGACGTGCGGATGCGTTTTCCATTTTTGAAAGGCGGCGTGCGGGTCGAATTCCGGATCGGCGTATTCAAGCGCGATGACTAAACCGATGGAAAGGCGGTTGTTCGAAAGGCCGTAGATCCAGCCGCCGCCGTACATGTCGGTCGAAACCGGCCAGCCGAGTGTGTGGGCGACGTAGCCTGGTTCGACGCGCCCAGGCTCGATGTCCCAGAGTTCCTTGATGCCGATGCCGTAACTTTGCGGATTGATGTTGTCGAGCCTCTTTTCGGCGACCAGCTTCTTGGTGAGAGAACCGCGCGTGCCTTCGGCGAGGACGGTGACTTTGGCGCGGAGTTCGTAGCCCGGTGTGTAGTTGTCTTTGGGCTTACCGTTTTTGTCGAGCCCCTTGTCTTCAGTGATGACGCCGGCCACGGCGCCGTTTTCGTAGACGAGTTCGGCGCCGCCGAATTCCTTGAAGACGTTGACGCCGGCAGATTCGACCAGGCCGCCCAGCCACTTCACGATCTTGTTGAGAGAAACGACGTAATTGCCTCGGTTCTGAAACGGCGGCGGGGTGACCGGGAAGCGGTAGGAGGAGCTTTGCGTAAAGAAAAGCGCGGCGGAATCGGTAACCGGAGAATCGAGGGGCGCGGATTTTTGGAAATCGGGCACCAGTTCGGCAAGGGCTTTGGCATTCATGATGGCCCCCGAGAGTTGATGGGCGCCGATTTCACGGCCTTTTTCAAGAACGTAGATGTTTTCCGCGGAGAGTTCGGGTTGGGCGCCCGATTGGTTGTGCTTCTTGATGAGATCGGCGAGATAGAGGGCGCAGCTTAGGCCGGCGGGCCCGGCGCCCACGATCAGAACATCGGCTTCGAGTTGTTCACGTGCGACTGCCACGTCATTTTGCCTTCTGCAGCTCTTCAGCCAGGGCCGGCATGATTTCGAAGATGTCACCGACCACGCCATAGTCCGCGATTTCGAAGATGGGCGCGTTCTGGTCTTTGTTGATGGCCACGATGGTGCGCGCGCCCTTCATGCCCACGACATGCTGGATGGCGCCGGAGATGCCGAGAGCGAGATAGAGTTTGGGTGCGACGGTCTGGCCGGAGCTGCCGATCTGGCGCTCCATGGGCAGCCATCCCTCGTCGCAGATCGGACGGGACGCCGCAATTTCGGCGCCCAGAGCCTTGGCGACGGCCTCGGCTTGCGGGATATTTTCCGGCGCCTTAATGCCGCGACCGACGGCGACGATGAGCGGAGCCTGGGTCAGATCGACGGCTGACTTGGCTTCTTTGAAAAGGTCGAGGGGCTTGGTGCGTATCTGTTCCGGCTTCAGGTCGACGACAGTCTTGTTGATGGGTTTAGCGGCGCCGCCCGAAGCGGCGACCTGGTCGGCGCGGAAGGCTCCGGACTGAAAGGAAGCAAACCAGGGGCCGGAGCCGAGAAAGGAAACATCGGCGGCCGTTTTGCCCTGGAACATCTGGCGGACGAAGACGAGTTTGCCGCCTTCGTTGCGGTAGCCGATCGAGTCCCCGATTAAGCCTTTGCCCAATATGGCCGCGAGCTTGGGCGCAAAATCGCGCACCTGGTAGGTGTGCGGAAACAGAACGAGGTCGGGTTGGCTGGATTGGACGACTTGCTGCAGTACCACGCAGAATCCGTCGGGCGTGTAGTTCTCTAGCAGGTCGTGTTCGATCTGCAGAACCTCGGCCACGTCCTTGGAGGCGAGTTCGGCGGCCAGAGCGTCCAACCCCTTGCCGATCACGGCCGCGCTGACGGTGCCGGAGACTTCGGCTGCGATTTTTTGCGCAGCGGCCAGGGTTTCAAAACTCGTATTGTTCCACTTCCCCTGGCGCTGCTCGGTGATGACTAGGATTTTCATGGTCAGATCACCCGCGCTTCGAATTTGAGTTTTTCCACCAGCTTGGCGGCGACTTCTTTGGGCGGGCCGGACAGGAATTCGGTCTTCTTGGATTTTACCGGCACGTAGATTTTTTCGACCTGCTGGGTGGGCTCGGTTTTTGCACCCAGGGAATCAGCGGCGACCGTGGCAATCTCTTTTTTCTTCGCGGCCATGATGCCCTTCAGCGTCGCGTAACGGACTTTGTTGATGCCGGATTGGATCGAGAGAACGGCCGGAAGCGGACACTCGATGTGCTGGAACCATCCGGCTTCCAACTCGCGCTTGAGTTTCAGTTTCCCTTCGGCTGCTTCGATGGCCATGATGATGGTCGCATGCGGCCGGTCGAGCAGCGCGGCCAGCAGCACGCCGGTTTGGCCGAACCCCTGATCGTCGCTTTGCAGTCCGGTCAGAATCAAATCGGCTTTTTCGTTCTTGACCGCGGCGGCCAGTGCGCTCGCCGCCCCCAGCGGATCGAGCTGCGCGAAATTGTCGTTGGCGATGTGGATGCCGCGATCGGCGCCTTTGGCCAGCGCTTCCTTGATGGTTTGCTTGACGCGCTCGGGCCCCATGGAAAGCGCGACCACTTCCCCGCCGTGCTTTTCCTTGAGGCGCAGCGCCTCTTCGAGGGCGAAGCTGTCCGGCTCATTCATTTCAAAGCCGATGTCGGCTTCCTTGATCCAGTTACCGGCAATGGCCAAAGGCGCGTCTTTTGCCGGCACCTGCTTGATGCAAACGATGATTTTCACGGGAGTTTCCTTGCAACAAAAGCCGGTGGCGCAGGTTCAAGTCCGCACGCTTTCGCTGTGATTAGAAAAGCGCACAGAACAAGCCCTGCGCCGGCAAGACGTTATTTGCCGGTCCAGCGCTTGAAAACCAAGGCGGCGTTCGTACCGCCGAAACCGAATGAATTCGAGAGCGCGTAATCGACGCTCGCCTTGCGCGCCACGTTGGGCACATAGTCCAGATCGCACTGCGGATCGGGATGAAACTGATTGATCGTAGGCGGCAGGATCTGGTCGCGCAACGCAAGCACGCTGATGCCGGCTTCGAGTCCGCCCGCCCCGCCGAGCAAGTGGCCGGTCATAGACTTGGTTGAGCTGACCGCGAGCTTTTTGTTTGTGGCCCGTTCGCCGAAAAGCCGCTTCATCGCGGTGGTCTCGATGATGTCCCCAATCGGCGTGGAAGTGCCGTGGGCGTTGACATAGCCGATGTCGTCGGGAGAAAGCTTTGCGTCTTTGAGCGCGGCGCGCATTACGCGGAACGCGCCATCGCCATTTTCGACGGGCTGCGTGATGTGATAGGCGTCGCCGGACATTCCATAGCCGACGATTTCGGCGATGATCGGGGCGTCGCGCTTGGTGGCGTGTTCGAGCGACTCCAGGATTAGAATCCCTGCTCCCTCGCCCACGATAAAGCCGTCGCGATCGGCGTCAAAGGGACGACTGGCTGTGGCCGGGTCGTCGTTGCGTGTAGAAAGCGCCTTCATCGAAGCAAATCCGCCGACTCCCATCGGCGTGATCGTGGCTTCGGTACCGCCGCAGATCATCACCTCGGCCGCGCCGCGTTCGATGATTTTGAAAGAATCGCCGATGGCATGGGCCGAGGCCGAGCAGGCCGTGGCGGTTGCCGAATTCGGGCCTTTCGCTCCATAGCGGATCGAAACGTGGCCGGAAGCCAGATTCACGATGGCTGACGGAATGAAAAAGGGAGAAATCTTGTTGGGGCCCCCGTAGAGGAGCTTGCCGTGTTCGCGCTCGATGATGTCGAACCCGCCGATGCCGGAAGAGATGTAAACGCCGACCTCTTCTAGGTTGGACTGCTCTGGCTTCCAGTGCGCATGCTTCACCGCAAAATCGGCGCCGGCCAGCGCGATCTGAATGAAGCGGCCCATCTTTTTAAGCTCTTTTTTTTCGATCCAGTGGAAAGGGTCAAAACCCTTCACTTCGCCGGCGATCTTGCAGTCGAAGTTGGTGGTGTCGAAGTGCGTAATTGGAGCGATGCCGCTGACGCCCGCGACGAGGTTCTTCCAGCTCTCCTCCGTGCCGATGCCCAGCGCGCAGACCAGCCCAACTCCCGTAACCACAACCCGCTGTGTCACGGTTTCTCCGCTCCTGTCAGGGTTTCGGGGTACATTTGGCAAACCCCGCATAGCAAGAAGCTCAGAGCCTGCAGGCGCAAACCCTGAAACCCTTTATGTATGAGATGCCGCGCTTTTCGCGCCGGCTTACTTCGATTTGGCGTGCTTATCAATGTACTCGACGGCGTCCTTCACCGTGGTCATCTTTTCGGCGTCTTCGTCGGGTACTTCGATGCCAAACGCTTCTTCAAACGCCATCACCAATTCCACCTGGTCCAGCGAATCCGCGCCGAGGTCGTCCACAAACGACGCGGTGGGCGTAACCTCCGCTTCGTCGACGCCGAGTTGCTCGACGATAATCTGTTTTACGCGTTCTTCTACGCTGGCCATTCGCATTCCTCCGCCCCGACCGTGCCGGGACTTTTATTCAGCTTTCACACCAGGCGCTGGTCGTACGCGCGCCAAAATCGTCGTTTTTCACCGCTTCAGGCAGCCTGCCCATTCTATGCACGGCCTATCGCAAGGTCAACTTACGGCGGTGGAACCGTAAGACCTCCGCTAAGCCAGATGCATGCCGCCGTTCACATTCAGCACGTGGCCGGTGATGTATCCAGCTTCGTCGCTCGCCAGAAACAGGATCGCGGCGGCAACGTCGCGGGGCGAACCCATGCGGCCCAGCGGAATCCGCGTCCTGAGTTCTTCCTTGACCTTGTCCGGCAGTACGTCGGTCATCGGTGTTTCGATGAACCCGGGTGCCAAGGCGTTTACGGTAATGCCCCGCGAGGCGATCTCAATGGCGATGGCCTTGGTCAAACCGATCAAGCCGGCTTTCGCGGCAACGTAATTGGCCTGGCCTGCATTGCCGCTCTGCGCCACCACCGAGGTAATGTTGATGATGCGCCCGGCCCGCGCTTTCATCATCACGGGCAAGGCCTGCTGTATGCACAGATGCGCGCCGGTGAGGTTGGTCTCGAGCACGGCACTCCAATCGTCCTTTTTCATGCGCATGGCCAGGCCGTCGCGCGTGATAGCGGCGTTGTTGACCAAAATGTCCAGCCGGCCGAATTTCTCCACAATCTGCTTGAACCCGGCTTTTACCTGTTCCGCATCGGCGACGTCCATCTTGACGGCAAGAGCTTCCCCGCCGGCCGCAGCGATATCGTTCACGAGCGCGGCCAGCTTTTCTTCGTTGCGTGCGGCTACGGCGACCTTGGCACCGGCTTCGGCCAGCGCCAGCGCCGTGTCGCGACCAATACCCTGTGACGCGCCAGTCACGACCGCCACTTTGTCTTTCAGACTGAACATGGGTCTTGGTGTCCTTTGCCGATCCTAAATCCCGCGCAATCGAGCCCACCGCTTGCCTAACAGTAGCTAAGCGGCGTCGGATTTGGCCCCGGCGATCTTGTCCATCGTGGTCGCCAGGCTTTTCTCGTCTTCGATGTTGAGCGCCGCCACCGATCGCTCAATTTGCCGCAGCAGTCCGGTCAGCACGCGCCCCGGCCCCATTTCCACGAACGTGTTGACGCCTTCGTCGATCAACAGACGCACCGACTCTTCCCAGCGCACCGGCATTGATACCTGGCGCACCAGCGCATCCTTGGCTTCGGCACCTGTCGTTTCGGTGTCCGCATCCACGTTGGTCACGAGCGGTACGCGCAACTCCAGAAACGCAGTTTTGTCCAGATCCTTCGTGAGCTTCTCCTGGGCGGGCAGCATCAGGGCGCAATGAAACGGCGCGGATACCGGCAGGATCACGGCGCGCTTGGCGCCGAGCTGCGAGGCAATCTCCACGGCGCGCTTTACCGCACCGGCGTGGCCCGAAATCACGGTCTGCTCCGGCGAATTGAGGTTGGCTGGCGTGCATACTTCGCTTTCGGCGGCGCGCTTGCAGGCATCGGCCACCACTGCCGGCGACAGTCCCAGGATGGCAGCCATCGCTCCCACTCCCGCGGGTACGGCGTCCTGCATGTACTGGCCGCGCTTGCGCACGAGCTGCACCGCGTCTGCAAACTTCAGCCCGCCGCCGGCCACCAGCGCCGAATACTCTCCGAGACTGTGGCCGGCAACAAAATCGGGCTGTGCGCCTTTTTCTGCCGCCACGCGAAAGGCCGCAACCGAGCAAGCCAGAATCGCAGGCTGCGTGTTGGCGGTCTGTTTGAGGTCTTCTTCCGTACCCTCGAAGCACATCTTCGAAAGGGAAAATCCGAGCGCCGTGTCCGCTTCTTCAAAAGTGGCGCGCGCCACGGAGTATTTTTCGGCCAGTTCTTTTCCCATTCCCGGGTACTGCGAAGCCTGCCCCGGAAAAACGAATGCTACTTTTCCCATACGCTTCTAGATGCCGCAGGGGCGCCTGTTCCGCTAAACGCGCTCCGTCACCAGCGACAACTCCTCCTCGATCTTTTCATTCATGCGCGACTTGGCCAGTCCCGCCGCCACGCGAACTGCATTCTTCACCGCGTTGGCATTGGAGCGACCGTGCCCGATCACGCACACGCCGCGCACTCCCAGGAGAGGTGCGCCGCCGTACTCCGTGTAATCAATCGTCTTCTTCAGTCCCTTGAACGCGCCCTGGGACAGCATGGCGCCGAACTGGGATACCAGGGAACTCTTGAGCTTCTTGCGCAACAAGCCGAAAATCTGCACGGCGAGCCCTTCGCAAATCTTCAGCGCGATGTTTCCCACAAAGCCATCGCAGACAATCACATCCACGTCGCCGGAAAAAAGGTCGCCACCTTCCACGTTGCCGACATAGTGCAAGTGCGCCTTCTTGAGGCGCTCGTGCACTTCGCGCGTCAGTTCGTTGCCTTTCGTCTCTTCTTCGCCGATCGAGAGCAAGCCGACGCGCGGCCTGCGGTGCCCAAACGTCGCGCGGTAATACATTTCACCCATCACGGCAAACTGCACCAGGTGTTCGGGTCTGGAGTCCACGTTCGCCCCGACATCGAGCAGCACGCTCACGCCGCCCTTGGCGTTTGGAAACGGAGCCGCCAGCGCCACCCGGTCCACTGACTCTAGCGTACCCAACAGAAAACGCGCCACGGTCATCACTGCGCCGGTATTCCCGGCGCTCACGAGCCCATGCGCCTTGGCTTCGCGCACCAGACGCGCCGCCACGTGCACCGAGCTGTCCTTCTTGCGCCGGAAGGCTTGTGCCGGGTGATCGTTCATCGTGATCACCTCGCTTGCCG
>Ga0126370_10000724_pt1 | contig 14215 bp, 10 predicted proteins | sample PanSoiMetaPlot_3_FD_92586 | JGI IMG/M metagenome (GOLD analysis project Ga0126370, IMG submission 92586) | Tropical forest soil microbial communities from Panama - MetaG Plot_3 | ecosystem: Environmental > Terrestrial > Soil > Tropical forest > Bulk soil | place: Panama | collected 2016-02-17 | reverse complement strand
GCAGCGCGAACTCGTGGATCCCGTCCTTGGCAAATTAGGATTGGAAGGGCGGACGACTTTGGATATTGCGAAGGCCGGAAATATCCGGGAGGACATGTTTCGCCTCCTGGTGACAGCCGACCTCGCAATTGTCGATATCTCGATTCACAACGCAAACGTCTTTTACGAGCTCGGAATTCGCCATGCGTTGCGTGATAAATGCACATTTTTGCTGCGTTGTAGCGCCGACGAAGCGGTATTCGATCTGCAAGGGGAGCGTTATCTCGTCTATGAGCGGGAGCGGCCTGCGGAGGCGATTGCGACGCTAACCGAAGCGATCAAACAGACGCTCGACGCCAGTGGAAAGGATAGCCCGGTATTTGCACTTCTGCCGAAATTGCAGGTCCAGCCTCGGTCGGCATTTCTGAAAGTGCCGGTCGATTTTTCCGAAGATGTGCGCCGGGCTGAAGCTGCGAAATATGCTGGAGACCTCGAACTGTTTGCTGAGGAAGTCCGCGGCTTCGAATGGGAGAGCGAGGGCTTGCGCGCCATCGGGCGCGCGCAGTTCGACCTAAAGGCCGACACTGGGGGACGCATTACCTGGGAATCATTGCGTGAGATCGATGGTAGCGACCTCGAAGCAAATACGGTCTTGGGTACGGTCTATCAGCGTCTCGGGCAATTGGAGGAGTCGGACTTGTCGGTTCGGCGAGCGCTTGCGTCGGAGGACGCCGATTCGTGCGAGCGTGCTGAGCTTCAATCGCTCATCGGACGCAATGCAAAGACCCGTTGGCGCGGAGACTGGGATCAAGAGCCGCTCGACCAAGATGGCCGGCGATCTGCGGCGCTGCTCTCGCCCTGGTTGACCGAGGCGCGTAAAAGCTACGAGACGGGTTTCTCAGAAGACCTCAATCATTTCTATTCTGGGGTCAATGCGCTCGCGCTGTATAAGATCGAAGTTGAATTAGCGAAGCTGGTGCCTGACGTTTGGGAGGGACAGTTTCCGAGCCAGGCCGACGCGTCCCGTGAACTTGACGCCCGCACGCATAAAGTCACAGACCTTTCGGCCGCGGTTGGACTTTCAGTACGGGCGGGATTGGACAGGCTTGCACGCGCCGGGAACACGGACACATGGGCCCTTCTCAGCGAAGCTGACTTGCATTGTATCACGAACAACAGGCCGTCATTCGTGGCCAGCATCTATCGCAAAGCGCTTGCTGACGCGACCGGTCGCATGCGCGACTCTGTCCGCACTCAACTCACCATCTACAAGCGACTTGGGATATTGACGGACGCGGCTTCAGAGGCACTGAAACTGTTTGAACCGTACAAAGAAGAAGTCAGAGTTGGACAGGAGCCGCGCGTTGTTCTGTTCACCGGTCATCGGATTGACGCGGCCGATCGGCAGAGCCCGCGCTTTCCTGCGGACAAGGAGGGGCTCGCTCGTGAGGCGATCAAGAACACGCTCGCGGCTGAGAAAGAACAAACTGGAGGTGTCGCGTTCGGGATCGCCGGAGGCGCAAGCGGCGGCGACATACTCTTCCACGAAGTGTGTGCCGAATTGGGTATTTCGACACAACTATTTCTTGGAATTCCGCACGATCAATTTATAGCGGCATCGGTGGCGCCGGCAGGGCCAGGTTGGATCGAACGCTTTGAAAAGATCTGCTCGCGATCACAGTTGCGACAACTGTCAAACTCCGAAGAGCTGCCGCACTGGCTTCGTCGCAAACCAGACTACGATATTTGGCAACGCAGCAACCTTTGGATGCTTCATAACGCGTTGGCGCTCGGCCGTCAGCGAACGACCGTGATTGCACTTTGGGACGGCGGCAAGGCGGATGGCCCAGGCGGAACCCAACACATGATCAACAAGGCTAAGGTGAGAGGCGCCAAAACAATCATTCTCAAGACCCAAACCTTGTTCGGGATAAAATAATCTTGCCGACAATCTTGGATGGGCTGTCATTTCGTAAAAAGCGCCATGAAATTGAAAGGTGGTCTATCGCAACGACAGCCCAATATTCGGATTGGCGGAATGTGACCTAGTCCACAATGATTCACGTGCTCCTGAGGTAAACAGACTTCCTCGACGCTTGGCGACGGGATTGCAATGCAACCATCCCTACGCAAACTCTTTGTCCATCTTGCACTGGCAGCGGTGTCGACCGTAGCCCAACCCGCGAGTGCTGCCGATCTAGGCGAATTACCGGCTCTGAACGCGCCCATTGGGGAAAGCTCTGTTTCGGGCCTTTCGTCCGGAGCGTTCATGGCAATTCAATTCGGCACAGCCTGGTCGTCCATCATCAGGGGCGTCGGCGTCGTCTCTGGCGGCCCCTTCTTTTGTGCTCAGGCCAACCTGGTTATAGCGACCGACGCATGCATGAGTGGCCCACCCCCACCTCTCAGCGTTTTCACTGATCTCGCCGACCGCAAGGCACGATCCGGGGATATCGATACGACCGACAACCTGAGTCGCCAGCAGGTCTACTTATTTCACGGATATAACGACGGCACTGTCGCGCGTTCGGTGACTGATGCCGCCGCCGAGTTTTATGCGCACTACCAGGCCGAAAAGGGTCACTTGTTTTACCAGAGCGCACTTGGCGCAGGACATGCTTTCATCATTACCGCTGCGCCAAATTCGGCAGCCGGCGATTGTTCTGCCAGCAAATCTCCATTCATTGACAGCTGCGATCACTACGATCAGGGGGGCATCATCCTGCGGCACCTTTATGGGGCTCTCAACGCACCACGCGACGGCGGACCCGCAGGCACGATCAAAAGCTTTGACCAGGCAAACTATACAAAACCGGACACCCCCGGCTCTTTAAGCCTTGGGCAGACGGGTTATGTTTTTGTGCCCAAGGACTGCGAGACCCTGAGTGCTCCGCCGTGTCGGGTGCATATTGTGCTGCACGGCTGCGAGCAAAATGACGAGTCAGTTGGTCGACAGGTCATCGACAGGATGTCGTTCAATGCCTGGGCCGACACCAACCGGATCGTCGTACTTTATCCGCAGACAGCGGCGCGTCCTCTTCTGCTACCTCTCGAGCCGTTCAATCCTTTGGCCTGCTGGGACTGGTGGGGCTATTCGAGTGGCGACGACAGCTACGTCACGAAATCCGGCAGGCAGATCAGGGCAATCAAATCAATGCTCGATGCCCTAACTGCAGGTTATCGGCCCGACACCGGTATTCAACCACCGGAGAATGTGCCTGACGCGCCGCTGGTCAACGATATTTCCGATATATCTGGCTCGCTTGCGTGGAGACCAATCAAGGGAGCAACCGCATATCGTGTTTCGCGCGCAGGTGTTGATGGCAATTTTGCGCCGGTCGGCACGATCGCTGCGTTAAGTTTTGCGGATGCTGACCTAGAGCCGAAATCGTCCTATCGCTGGCGTGTCACAGCGATCGTTAACGGAATTGAAGGTCCACCCTCACTTGAAACCGCCGCAACGACGTGGGCTCGTCCCCCTCGTTGCGACGATCCTGGCAACTGCCCGATTACTGTACCGGCGAATTAGCGCGCCGGACTTCGCTCCGTGGTCAGTTAGGAGGCCTTCAAGTCAGATTGTCGTGATCGCGTCGGGACTAGTGCACGTAGCGGTGTTATAAGTTTGAAAATCGCATTGACGAGGTGATCCATGTACAAAATCTTGCATGGCGTCGGGGTTGTCGGTGGATTTGCAGGGTGGCTGATGTGCAGCGCGGGTCCCGCCAACGCCGACGCTGCTAAATGGTGTGCTGTCTACTCCGCCATGGGAGCCACGAACTGCGGTTTCTATACCATTGAGCAATGTCGGGCGACCGTCAGCGGGGTTGGCGGATTTTGCCAGCCAAATCAGTTCTACACGGGACCCGACAAAGCGAATTCGGCAAGGGCATCAGTAAACGCGGTCGAAAAGCGTCACCAAACACGACGTGCAGCAGAAGATCATCGACAGCGTGCTGCAGAAGAGCACAAGCCGCGCGCTGCGAGTGACCAAAAACGACGTGCCCCAACCGCTGATCGCGCCCCAGAGGACCGTTTCCAGTAAAGCAATTGTGGCCGCTCGATCCGACAGGATGCCCTATAGCAACTAGTCGCCAAACTTGTCTGCGGGAGCGGTTGTCCCAACTGTGCTCCTCGGGACGCTCGTCGATTTTGCGTCATCCGTGTTGGCTTTAGCTGGCTGCTCTGCGGATACCGCACGATTTTTGCGTTTTGCCGGCGCCGGCTCTTCCCTTGCGGTTTGTCGGGATCTCGCTTTGGAAGGCTTCCTTGTCGGCTCGGCACTCGGGCTGCCATTTTGATAGGCGGGTCTTCGGGCGGGGTCGTTGAACAGCACGCCTCCTATTCCTCCGAGCCCAATACCAATTCTGAACTGGGCGTTTGCCGTTTCAGAAACCGACACCACGACAACAAGAATCGCAGCGATCGTGAAAACAAGCGGCCGCAGGAGTGACCCCGCTTTGTGATCCAGGACAAACATGACCGACGTCTGCGCCCTCTTCAAACGCCGTCCCGAGATAGATCCTAAATCAATCCGTTTGCTTTTGCAGTATTCCAATCCGCCGGCCATCCCTTGACCTCATTCAACAGCCCCGTCGATTAGATGGTAGCTAGGTAGTGTCTGAGTTGCTCACTGCATTTACCTAACAAAGATTTCGCAAGCGCTCTGTGAGCGGGCTCATAGTGATTTAGCTGCCACCGCGGTAAAATTCACAGCTGATGGCAGAAACCATTTTTATCAACTATCGCCGTGAAGACTCGCTCAGCATCGCTGGTCGACTATACGACCGTCTGACTCAAGCCTTTGGGTCAAGAAATATCTTCATGGATGTGGACCATATTCCGGCCGGCGTCGATTTCGTTGTCCACCTTAACAACCAAGTTGCAGCTTGCCGTGTCATCCTTGTCATCATCGGACCCAATTGGCTAACCGCAAAAGATGAAAGCGGCGGACGGAGGCTTGATAATCCAGACGACTTCGTCGCCATCGAAATCGCAACGGCGCTCGAGCGTGACATTCGAGTTGTCCCTGTTCTTGTCGACGGGGCAACCATGCCGAAGGCACGCGATCTACCGGAACCCTTGAAGTCGCTGGCGCGCCGTCAGGCTGTAGAAGTACGGCAATTTCATTTCGGCCGGGATGCCGAAGCGCTCATTGAAAGAGTGCGCGAGGCATTCGACGGGGACACGGTGAATTTGCGCCCCGGACGAAAAGCAGCCGTAGCGGCTGCCGTGGCTGTGATTGTTCTCGCCGGCTGGTTTGGATTTTCTTGGTTCAAAACTTCGATCTGGGCACCCTTGCGGCAGATACAACAGGCGAGCAATGCGGGGACGGATCCCAGGCACCCTGCGGGTGCCGTCAAGCAGCCGCTGCTGGCATCCCTTGATAGCCAGCAAAAAACGCAAACCGAAATAGATCCGAATCGCAAGCCTGACGTGGCCGAGCAGCCGCCGAATGCAACTGCCAATGCGGATCCGAGACACGAAGCAAAGTCCGAAACCGAACCGACAGCAACAGGCAAGAACAATTTAGAGCGACAACAGGCCACTGCTGCAGAAGAAGAACGCAAGAAAAAAGCTGCGGCCGAAGAGGCCGAGCAACGCCGCCTGGCTGTTCTCAAGGAGGACGAGGACCGGAGGCGAACTGAAGCCGAGACCCGAGCCCACTATTCTGCGCTTTTGACCCAAGGAGACAAAAATTCCAAGGACGGCAACTACGACAAGGCTGTCGCTACATTGACTGAAGCGATTCAACTCGATCCGAAAAATGCTCTCGCCTACACCGGTCGAGGGATCGCTTATGGCAAAAACGGCGATAACGACCGCGCCATTGCTGACTACAACGAAGCACTCAAGATCGATCCCAGCTCCGCCGCGGCATTTTACAATCGAGGCATCGCCTACGGGCAACAGACCAACTATGACCGGGCTATCAGTGACTTCAATGAGGCTATTCGAATCGATCCGAAGTACGTCTCCGCGTACAGAAACCGCGGCCTGGCCTATGAAAGAAAAGGCAACAGTGAGCGGGCTCTTGCCGATTTCAATAAGGCGGTTGAACTCGACCCTAAATACGCTCCCGCCTTTTTTAGCCGCGGACTTGCCTATGAAGCCAAAGGCGATCTTGACCGAGCGGTCGCGGACTTCAATGAGTCCATTCGGCTCGATCCAAATAGTGCCCAAGCCTATGGCAGGCGGGGTTCGGCTCTTGAGAAAAAAGGCGAATACGACCGAGCGTTGACCGATCTCAACAAGGCCATTCAACTCGATTCCCAATATGCACTCGCTTTTATTAGCCGGGGCATCGTTTACGGCAATAAGCACGACTACGAGAAAGCTATCGCCGATTTCAGCGAAGCTCTTCGGATTGACCCTGGGTCTGCTCGCGCCTTTAGCAATCGAGGGTTGGCTTACGACAGGAAAGGCGACAGCGACCGCGCTATTTCCGATTTCACCAGCGCAATTCGATTGGATCCCGAAGACGTCACATCTCTTTGCCGTCGCGGCAGGACAAAGCTCAAAAATAACGATCAGACCGGCAACACGGATATTGCGAAAGCAAAGCAGCTAGACGCTTCCGGTTTGTGCAGATGAAGGCATAGGTAGCAGGGGCTTACGCACGTAGACTTTATTTCGGTTGTCGGACGTGGGTATACGCATGGCTGATGCGCAAACATGGATCGGACGAGGCGATGCGAACGACAAGTTCGACCTCCAGACGATCGAAGCGGCAGTCGCCCCCGACGCTTCCGACTTGCATGCGATCCTTCGATCCGCAAAAATTTCTGGCCTGTTCAGGATGCGCAGTGAAGCAACTCAGGCCGCCGTTCGTGCTCAGCGCTCGTTCAAGAGACTCAGTGCAATCGCAGTGTTCGCCACGGCAATTGCAACACTGACAAGCGGATTGTTGCTGTACGGAGCCGGCGCCGAGACGGGAGCCGCCGTTGCGGGCTTGGTGCGCTGGGTCAAGGATAACCACACCGCCATCGCCGGTATCCAAGTCTTGGCGCTCTTCCTTTCCGCGTTCGTCGCCTCCATGCTCGCGTCGCAAAACTATATCGAGCGTTGGCAAGGCCAGCGTGGCAGGGCTGAACTGTTGCGCCGTCAAATATTCACTGAGATTCTTACTATGGCCGAGACAAAAGTACCGCGCCTGTTACCCGAGCCAGATCCGGGTAATCCCATCGCGCAGGCTTTTGAATTCTTTCGCCGTTATCAGCACGAAATGCAGATCACTTTCTACGGCGAAGGTTCGTTCCGTCACACGCGCATTGCCGTGAGGTTGGCCTGGCTCACTGCGATCCTTGCTGGTCTCGCGGCCATCACCGGCGTATTAGGCAATTTTGGCGGCCCAGCACTGGTTGCTTCCGCATTTCTAGGCATTGCCGTGCCAATCCTTCTCTCGGCCGCGCAGTCCTGGGGCGCCTGGAGCCGTGGCGCCGACAAAGCGGCCGCCTATCAGAAAACCAAAGAGGCACTCGATACCGACTTCCTAAACATCGACGCGGTGCGCACAAGAGCGGCAATCGGAGATGCTGCAGCAGTCGGTGCTTACGTCAACAAAATCCACCTGATCATGGCCACAGAAAACGAAGCCTGGAAGCCGGCGGCGAGACCGTGAACGCGATTTCGTTATCACCGTGCGTCGTAGTGCTGCAGCAAACTTCACACAGCGCCGTGCGAATGGAATCCGCTTGACGTATGGTTGTATTCTCACTCTACTGTTCACAAGCTGGCGCTGGTACCGATGCGTGTGATCGGGGAATGCGTATGTGGCGACACAATCAGCTGCCATCTCGCGTTACGCGCTGTCGGCAAATCTTGCGATACGCTTTCATTGCCCAGCACACCTTGTTTGTCCGAACGTTCGGGCCCCTGACAAAATTCAGTACTGATCTGGACTTGAGAAGCCTGCGCCTCTGCGTCTTCTTGTTCGCAGATTCGCAGGGTCGAGGGACGTGACCAACGGAGGAGAAGGGTCATGCGCAATCGGCAAACTCTTGCGATCGGATTTGCGGTCGTTCTTGCCGCCGATATGTTTGCACGATCCACTTGGGCCCAAGCCCCCACAACGGCCGACAAAATCAATCCGCCCGTCGCCAACTGCAATATGACAAAGGACTTTGTTGTTATTTCGAATCCAAGCGATCCGGCCCATCAAACGTTCCAGTCTCAGCCCGTCACTGCAGCTTTGCTTAAAAGTGGGCAGCCCTGCCACCAAGTCGCAGACAATAAAAGTGGACTATTCGGCGACAACGGACTGGCAAATCTTCAGCACGGCTTCGATTTCTATTCTTGGCTCACATTCGTTGCACTGAATTCGCCCGCTGACGGAAAGATCATCGGCAAAGGCTTGCGGCCAGGTGGCGATGCCCAAACCATGTGGGAATCGCTGAAAAACTACCGACCTCTTGCCGATGTCATGCTTGCGGACGGATCAAAACCGACGTGGGGAACGCGAAACGTCCCACCTCCGTGCAAAAAGCTGGACGGCCCCGGAAAGATCGTTTTGCAGGTTGGCGAAGCGAGCTGGAATCAGCCTTTCAAGACCGGACCATTGATCGACCAAGATAGCAACTACGCCCTGTTCGATATCCTGATGAACAAACCGATGTTCGATTTCATTGTTCAAAACGGCCTGTACAGCAAACAAGGACAAGAGAGATTCGACAACGACATCATATTTCCGTCCGGCGAAAATCCGAAAGGCGCGACGCCAGGCAAAATGGGCGCTGTCATGGTCAAGGTATCGTGGCGGATTTTGGATGCTGCCAAAGACAAAGACCTGATGAGCAAATTCCACACCGCCGACGCGCTCGTATTTTTCCCAGGACCACCGGCCACAAAGGCTGGGCCAGCTTGCGTCGAAAAGAAGCTTGGCCTGATTGGCTTCCACGTCGGTCATAAAACGCTTTTCGCGCCGCAATGGGTGTGGACGTCCTTTGAGCACGTGAACAACGTTCCCACCGAGGCTGACGTTGCCGCCGGCACGCTGTTGGATCGCTACAGTTTCTTCGACAAAAACTGTAAGGACTGCTCGCGCAACGTAACTCCACCCGATCCATGGGATCCTCCGACGTCTTTGAAATTTCATTCAGAGCATCGGAGCCAGGTGGTACGAACGAAAATCCTTCCAGGTCCGGTTGTGAGCGAGGTGCAAGATCTCAATCGCGACTTCCGCGCTGTTCTCAAGGGCACGGTTTGGGAAAATTACGAGTTGCTCACCACACAGTGGCCGAGTGATCACGCGAGTAAGACGGACTGCAACGGCGCACCCGCGCCGACGTATATGGCGAACACGACTCTCGAGACTTACAGCCAAGGAAGAGTGCCTCTCGCGTCGTCGAGTTGCATGTCTTGCCATGGCAACGCAACGACGCAGCACGTGCCCGCAACTCCATCGGATTTCACTTTCATCCTGGAGAAGGCCCAGTGCGAAAACGGAAAATGCGGGCCGCCGGCGGCCGGAAAGCAGTCGGCAAAGAGCAACTGCGGTTTTGCTGTTACTGCGCCACGCTGAACAAAAGCACGGGGGCAATCTATGATCGATTTCACGCGCCGCAAGGTGCTCGGTGTCGCCGGCGGCACAGTGGTAGGTGAGGTGAGTCCTACAGGCACAATCGAACGGGCTGCGGCGGACGACGCATCTGATCTAAACCTCTTCGTCAAAATATCGGCGGCGCTCACTGGAATTGGCGAAAAGAGACTGGCCCCTGACGTCGACCCGATCCAGGTCAAGCACGATTATTTTAACCAGGCAAAGAGTGATCCGGGCTTCGAGCCGCTCATGCAAATCGCACGCGCCGCTCCCGATGCAAACTCCGCCGCGGAGAAAATCATGAACAATGCCGATCCTCAGATTAAATTTCTGGGTCGCAGCATTATCCTCGCCTGGTATCTTGGGGTTTGGTACGAGCCAACAGTCTTGGCACAGGTGCCTGCGCCATTCCCGGTGAACCCAATGAAGGTCGTTTCACCGGTTGCCTACACCCAAGGCTGGGTCTGGCGCGTCGCACAAGCTCATCCTATGGGCTACAGCGAACAGCGTTTCGGCTATTGGTCCGATGAACCGCTGTCGCTCGACGATTTCATCAAAAACCCGGTCAAGCCCTGAGGAGCGCAGCAATGTGCGCCGATAAAGTGGATCCTCTCGATGCGATAATCGTCGGCTCAGGGGTTTCCGGTGTTCTGATCGCCAAAGCGCTGGGGAGGGCCGGTAAAAAAGTTCTGATTCTTGAAGCCGGCGAAAAATTGCCCCCCGACATAAACGGCTACATGAACCGCTTTTTAACTGCGACTGCGAAGGTGCCCGAAAGCCCCTATCCGCCCGAAATCTTCACCGACAGCAAACTGACGGATCCTGCGACGGTGAATGCCGGCCGACCAACGGTCCTGAGCCTTGGTCACTGGTACAAGTTCGGCGATGCACGAGATCCCAAGCAAGCCTATCTTATCCAGAAGGGCACGTTACCCTTCGCGAGCACCTATGAGCGAATTAATGGAGGCAGCGCGCGACATTGGCTTGGAACAAGCTTGCGGTTCATCCCAGCCGATTTCGAAATGAAGTCGCGATACAATCGCTTTACCGACTGGCCAATAAAATACAACGATCTCGAGCGCTGGTACGGCCTGGCCGAAAAGGAAATCGGTGTTGCTGCCGACGTCGAAGACCAGAACTACCTGGGCATTCATTTCTCGTCTCAATACCCAATGCCGAAGATTCCTTTGTCACGTGTCGACATGGCCGTTGCCAAAGGCATGACCACGCTGAAAGTCCCGGGCATTGGTCTCGACAGCACTGAATGGAAAGTCTCAAGCACGCCGGCAGCCCGCAATTCTCAACCCTATCAAGATCGTCGCGTCTGCGCAGGGAACACGAATTGTATTCCGATTTGTCCTATTCAGGCCAAATACGACCCGTCTGTTACGCTCGCCGACGCGCTGCGAACTGGCAACGTCACTGTTTGGAACCGGTCCGTCGCGTCACAACTGGTCGTCGATGAAGCTGGACGTGTGAGCGGCGTTGACTTTATTGAATATGCCGACGACCAAGGACCTATCGTCCGTCGCGGGCGCATAACCGCGAAAGTGTTCATTTTGGCCGGTAACGCTATCGAGACACCGCGGCTCCTCTTGATGTCCAAGAATGAGCGCACGCCAAATGGGGTGGCAAATCGCCGTGATGGCGAAGGCGTTGTCGGTAAATTTTTGATGGATCACCCGCTCTACCTCGGCTGGGCTCTCATGCCGCAACCGGTCTGGGGTTACCGCGGACCACTGTCGACTGCGGGCATCGAGGTATGTCGCGACGGAGACTTCCGACGCGACAGAGGCGCCTTTCGTATCGAAATTGGCAACGAGGGTTGGAATTTTGCAACCTTGGACCCTGATACAACTACGCTAGACCTGGTCAACGGTTTGAACCACGGCGGACTGAATTCAGATCCACCACGCGCACTGTTCGGTGCAGCACTGGTCAAAGAACTCAACGACAAGCTATCGCGTCAATTTCGAATTGGATTTTTGGTAGAACAATCACCGGAAGCGACAAACACCGTGACTTTAGCCGAGCATGCAACCGACGGTCTCGGCTTGCCGCGACCTCAGATCGATTACAATTTGTCCGACTACACAAAGCAGGGCATGGCTGCGGCCAAGACGACCGCAAGCGCCATTTTCAAAAACCTTGGCGCGACAGAGTTTACGCAACCGGCAGACAAGGACGATCCGTGCAGCTTCGAATGGCCCAGCGACCAGGGTCAAACAACTCGTATAAAATATTTTGGCGCGGGTCATATCATTGGCACGCACCGAATGGGAACGAGTGCAAACGATTCCGTTGTCGATGACATGCAGCGATCATGGGACCACGAAAACCTGTACCTGGTGGGAAGTGGCACGTTTCCAACCTCCGCCACCGCAAATCCCACACTGACAATAGCCGCGCTTTGCCTGCGGACCGCGGATCATATCGTTCGCCGTGTGTTGAACTGAGGGCCGATGTCCGAAACCGCCCGCTATAAGATCAAAATTTTCGCGCTGGCTTTTATTTTATTCGGCACAGGCTCGGTCGCGGCAGAATGCCCAAGCGTACCGGAACCGCACATTCCGCCGCCGCCGCTGCCGCTCAACATCGACCAGGTCAAGGACCTGCTGCTCGACTATCATGACTCAGACTACTTGAGTGACGTCAGTGCCGTGTTTTCCGTGGCACAAGCTTATATTGAGGAGCGCGCGAGCAAAGTGAAAAAACCCGCCGTTGTGCTCGATATCGACGAAACTTCGCTGTCAAACTGGCCGGCTCTTGTAGCCGACGATTTTGGATTTATCAGCAATGGTCGCTGCGATAATCCGCCGGCCGGACCATGCGGGTTCAGCGCCTGGATTCTCCGAGGCAAAGCAGAGGCGATTCCGCCAGCGCTTAAATTTTTCAATGCAATAAAGGACAAGGGTATCGCCATTATTTTCATTACTGCGCGTCCCAACACGCAACGGCAGGCCACTCTAAGGAATCTTCAGCGCGCCGGATTCAACGGATGGACCAAGCTCGTCACACGTCACGAGCACGACAGCTTTCCAAGCGTTCAGGCCTATAAAACAGACGCACGTTCTAAAATAGCCGGCGAATATGCGATCATTGCAAGCATTGGAGACCAGCAAAGCGACATCGACCAAGAACCCAACATCAAGGATGGCAAACCTGAGTGTGGGTTCAAGATCCCAAACCCGTTCTATTTCATCAAATAACGGCCACTCAGGACGACGATTTAAAGCTTGTGCGGCGATCCGCGATAACCTTCGATATCCGCGTAGCTGTAGAAGTCCTTGGCGTGATTCAAGCAGTCATCGTTCGATAGAACGTCAGGGCGATCTGGCGCGTTTGGGAATTTCGAAGCCCCGTGTTCAAGTTTCAAGGTGTCGAGTTTGCTGCCGCCATCAGCGAAAATCGCCCGAGCTTTGTCGGTGCACAAGAAAGAACTGATCGCTGGGTCAAAGTCAGCCTTACCGTCCTGCCCGACGAAAAAAGCCCGGCTGACTTCCGGAGGATTAGCGTTGCCCGCGGCAACGATGTCCTTTGCGAATGCAAGGTTAGCCGCGTTGAGCCGCGCGAACTCATCCAATCCGATTTCGGAAGCAGCGATAGGGATAGCCGCACCCGGAGTGCTGCCTTTCCCTTGCGCATCGGCTTTGCGGTTTGCCAAATTGTACATGATGTTGCCGATCTTATAGGCGGTAAAATCATTCTGAATGTAAATCACCTGCTTGATTGCCGCGAGCGACATTACGCCTGAGCATTGGGCACAGGATTCGAGCGACGTATAGAGCGTGACATCGTTGAGCGAGGCAGCGCGCGCCTTACGATTGAAGGATTGCTTAAGATCACGACAAGCGAGCGCGGTTTTCCAGTTATCGAAAATATCGGTCAGACCGAAAAGCCGTCGCACCATTCGCGATTCGGCGTGCTCGGCAGAGCTTCTGAAGAACTCATTGTGATTGAATTCAAAGTCGATGATCTCACCGTTGCCGTCAACAGCAATGCACGCAATATTGTGACCAAGATAGCGATCCCAGTTGACGCGAACGCCACCCGGATCGGCGATCATGTCGCCGCGGTACCGTTGCGGGCTTTGTTTAATTGCGTCTTGTTGTTGTTCGCGCAACGGATAGGTTCCAAGTGGACCTCGCTTATTGCCGTTCCAGAACCGGTGGATCAGTTTCATAAGCAGGTAGCAGTAAATGCGGTGCCGTTCGCAGACCGAAGGATCGGCGAGCTCTGGCGCATCCTTTCGAAGATCGACCTGGACGACCTGGTTGAGCTGCTTGGTCCAGTTTTCAATCAACGGCTCCTGATCGGCAAAGCCCGGAGGCAAAATTTGAACGGCCTGTGCAAATGCCGGAGCGGCGCTTGCACCGGCGATAGCACCTGTGGCCCCTGCAGTCTTAACGATGAGAGCGCGTCGACTGATCTCACTTTCTGAGCTCATTGATGCCTCCGGAATTTTTTGGCGAGCGTGCCGCTAGGCTTGACACAAGCCAATCACACCGCACTTTTGCTCGATCAAAACTTTATGACATTATGTTTACAACGGAAAGTTGGACGCGCTAATTTTTCGCGGATGGTCGCTGGCAAATTTCGTAGCGTTTCCCTGAGCGAGCGCGCTGATCTCCATTTTTGCCCGAGCCGCTTACCTCAACCGTGAGCGCCCCGTACAGGTGTCAACCGGCATACAATAATTTT
>Ga0126370_10000722_pt1 | contig 14232 bp, 13 predicted proteins | sample PanSoiMetaPlot_3_FD_92586 | JGI IMG/M metagenome (GOLD analysis project Ga0126370, IMG submission 92586) | Tropical forest soil microbial communities from Panama - MetaG Plot_3 | ecosystem: Environmental > Terrestrial > Soil > Tropical forest > Bulk soil | place: Panama | collected 2016-02-17 | reverse complement strand
GAGGTCGTCGCGCAGCTGGTGGCCCGCCGGCGTGATGACCCGATCGACCGGCTCACGCCACGGGAACTGCACGTGCTGCGGCTGATGGCCGAAGGACGCTCCAACACCGGGATCGTCGGGGAGCTGAAGGTCAGCCCGAGCGCGGTGGAGAAGTACGTGACGAACATCTTCCTCAAGCTCGACCTGCCGCCGACGGGCACCGACCACCGCCGGGTCCTGGCCGTGCTCAAGTACCTCGGCACGTGACCGCCGGTCAGCGGGCGAGACCTCTCAGCACGGTGACCAGGGTCGCCAGTCCCGCGAGGCAGATCGCGGCACGACGGGCCCGGGGACCGGTGATCCTGGCGGTCGCAAGCTGCCCGGCCACCGCGCCCTAGGGCTGCCCGCCGGCTACCGCAAAGGTTTCCCGGATCCGTGCGTCCTCAGCCCCCGACGCCAGCAAAAGGTGGAGCAGGATGCGGGCCTTGAGCGGGTCCAGGTCGCCAGCGTTGATGAGCCCGCGCGACAGCAGGTCGCGCTCTGAGCCGGGGTAGCCATAGGTGCGGTCATGAACCGGGCCGGCGCCAATCCGTGAGGCCAGCACCACGGGGATGCGCTGCGCGAGCCCGCCAAGCGCCGGCGCCACGCCGGCGGGGACATGACCTACGCCAAGGGCGGCTATCACCAGGCCATCAACCCGCTCCCCCAGCGCCTCGATGAGGCTGCCATCGTCGCCGAGCACGACCGTCGCAACGCCGACCCGTACCTGCCGCGCGGGGTCGGGGGTGAGGATCGGTGACCGATGCCGCAGCGAGACGGAGATCCGGACGCGGCCTTCGGCGACATCCCCGAGCGGCCCGTGGCCGGGCGAGGTGAAGGCGGCCGGGCTCGCCGTGTGGGTTTTCTGGACCCATCGTGCCGCGTGGATCTGGTCGTTGAGGACAACGAGGCAACCCAGGCCCCGTGAACTGGCGCTGACCGCCACCCGGACCGCCGCCAGGATGTTCGCTGGCCCGTCTGCCCCGGCCATCGCCGGGTTGCGCATGGCACCGGTGACCACGACCGGCGCGTCGGTGGACAGCAGCAGGTCCAGGGCGTATGCGACCTCCTCGATGGTGTCAGTGCCCTGGGTGACGACCGCGCCGATGCAGCCGCCGTCCAGCGCGCCGCTGATCGCAGCGGCCAGCTCGAACACGTCGCCGAACGAGAGCGACGCCCCCGGCTTCCGGCGGAAGTCCACGATCCGCGGCTCGGCCTCGACGCCAGCCAAGCCGGGCACGGCGGCAAGCAGCTCGGGCGCGGACAGGGCCGGCGCCACGCCGCCGCCCGGCGCCTGCGTCATGGCGATCGTTCCGCCGAGCCCGAATACGGCCACGCACGGCCTGGCCGATTCACTCATCGCCCGCACTGCGTTTCAACCTGACCGGCTGGTGCCCTCAGGTGAGCTGCTTGGCCGCGAGCTGCTCTTCCGCCGTGAGCGGGGCCGGATCCAGCTTCGCGGCCCAGGCGGGGATGAAGAGCTTGAGGTAGTCCGGCGAGGGCTTGCCGGTGTCGGTGTCAACGGGGCGCACCGCCCGGTCCCCCGATGTCCCGGCCCAGCGCAGGGTGCCGTAGGGCAGATCAATCCGGGGGAGCTGGCCGCGGGCGGCCGGGGCGGTGAAGGTGGGCTTGGCCAGGTCCCGGGGGTAAGCGCGGCCGGCCAGCTGGGTCAGCGCCGCCTGCCAGGACGCCAGGAATTCGGGCTCGCCGGGTGCGGCGAGATCGATCACGTCCAGGCCCGCCGGTACCACGGCCGACGCGAGCTGGCGAGCCCCGGGGCCCATCGCCAGCAGGGCGGTGGCGCCGGTGTTGGCTGCGCGCAACCGCCGCAGCAGCTCACGATGGAACGCCTGGACGAGCGGGTTGCCGGCGATGGCCAGGCGCTTAGCCGGGCTCAGATCCAGCGTGTCGACCGGCAGGGTGCGGATGATCAGGTAGCGCTGGGTCAGGCCGGCCGCCGCCAGGAAGCCCTGGAAGCGCTGGCCGGCCTCGCCGGACAGCGCGCGCCCGGTGAAGGTGTCGTCATCGGACCCCTGGTCGGCCAGGACGAACAGGCTGAGGTCGCCGAAGCGTCCCCGGTAGACCGGCCCCGTGCCGAACGACGGGTGCGCGGTGACGCCAAGGGTGGAGAAGTCGGGCCAGGCGAAGCCCGGCTCGGCACCGGCCAAGAGCCGCGCGATGTCGGCGGGCGGGCCGGGGTCGAACGCGCGCGGAGCCGCGCGTAGCGGCTCATACGGCAGGTCACCGGGGTCGGCGGCGTAGCCCTCATCGCTGCCATCCGCCGACGAGGGGTCTTGCAGGTGCGCGCCGCTCGCGTTGTACTTCCCCGCCTCCGAAAACAGGCGGATCGCTCGTTGGTTATCGCTGCGGTTGCTCGACGTCCCGCCGCGACCCAGGCGCGGGCAGGTCCCGAACGGGAAGTCCCGGAACGGGATCGCCAGCGAGGAATACGGGAACGGCGCCGCGAGATCCCGGGCGACCCCGGTGTCGGCAGGAAGCCAGCCGGGATCGGCCTGAAGCCAGTCCCTGACGTGCCCGATCGCACGCACGAAGTCAGCCTTGATCGCGGTCGTCGACCCTGAAGCCGCGCTGCCGGGATGGAGCACCCCCACCGCCCGGACCCGGTCTGGCAGGGATCCCAGCGACGCCGTGTGCAGGGCCTCCGGATCCGCGGTACCGCCGTGCGCCCCGACCCAGGTGGCGACCGATTCCTTCGCCGCCCGGCCCACGGCGATGACCAAGCGCACGTCGCCCTCGATCACGGCCTTGTCGAAAATCCGATTCCGGTGAGCGACGATCGGCGATCGCGGATCCTGCGCGAGCGGCCGCAGGTCCGGCGTGTACTGCCCGAAGATCGGGTACACGAAGGAGTTCAGGAACAGGTAAGAGCGGTCAAGGCCGAGGAAGCGCAGCAGGTACTGCATCCGCGCGCCCGTGCCACCGGTGAACGAACGGTGCGAGAGCGACTCGTCCTGGGCACCCTCCTGCCCGACCACCAGGACTTTTGCCGAGCCGTCGAGCCGTCCGCGGAAGAACATCGGCCCGTGCTGCCAGCGAAACGCCTCACGGCTCAAGACCGCCCGGCCCAGGCCGCGGTAGTTCGGGGTTTGGGCGAACAACTCCGCCCAGCCACTGGAGCTCGGCGGGCCAGGATCATGCTCCCAGGGGTTCCCCCGTACGTCGGTCACGCTGCCCCCATTCCCCCGCGACCGGGATGGTCCATCCGGCACCGATTCCGGACCATACCAGGCCGGGCCCGGGAATGGCGCGGTGGTGCGGTCGTGACCGGAGAGTCCGGCAGACATCTTTCAGGTGCTCGCGGCTCCGACAAGGGCCCACACTACTTTCCCGTCCGCCTGCCGCGGGTAGTACCAGTTCCACCGCTGGCTAATGGCCTGGACCAGCAGCAGCCCGCGGCCGCTCTCGTCATCCTGGGCCCCGTCCGCGGGAACGGGAGGCTGGGGGCTGGCGTCCCAGACGAGGATCAGGACGCGGATGCGGTCGGCCCGCAGCCAGAGCCGTACCGGGGATGGGTACTCAGCGAACCGTGATGCCGCGATGGCGTTCGTTACCAGCTCGGAGACCAGCAATTCCGCGTCTGCCGCCTGCCGGGCCAGTCCCCATTCCGACAGCACGTGTCGGGCATGTAGCCGAGCGCACGGCACAGCACCGGGCAGCGCGCCGAACTCCATGGCGTCCTGGCGCGGCCACGGGCCGCAGTTGATCGCCAGGTGCCGGGGCGGCGGGACCGGCTCCAGCGGGCTGGTGGCAGGGGGACTGGGCGCGGCGGCCACGGCGGGGGCGTAAGCCGGCTGTGCGCCGGACGGGATCGCTGGCATCGGGGGATCTCCGCGGTGTGGCCGAGTGGTGCCGCGCAGACCATCCTGGCCGCCAGATTGTGCGGACGCAAGCGCAGATGAAAGAGCACGCGCAAGAACACCAAAAAGAAACGACAAATGCACATGCATCCGGGTATCGTGCCGGAAGTATCGTGCCGTAATGGGAGGAGACAAGATCCCGATGAGTCAGGCCTACAACGGCATGCCGGCCGGCGAGCTGCGGGGAGCTATCTGGCGCAAGAGCAGCCACAGCAACCCCAACGGGAGCTGCGTGGAGGTAGCCGAGTTGTCCGGTGGCGCGGTCGCCGTCCGCAACTCCCGCGATCCGGCCGGCCCGGCGCTGATCTACACCGCAGCCGAGATCACCGCGTTCGTCCGCGGGGTTAAGGACGGTCAGTTCGACCACCTGGGCGGCTGAGCCCGCGGCCGCCCGGCCCGGGGAGGCGGCGGCGCCGGCCCGGCGGGCGCAGCGCTGCGGCGGACGGCGGTCTATGCTGGGGGAACGCGGCCGGCCGCGACCCGCAGGGAGGGTTGATGATCTCGGATCGGGCGGCAGACAGCGAGTCCGCGCGCACACCCAGTGGCCTGCCTGCCGAGGGGGCGTTCGCCTGGGCGCGCAACGGGCCGACCGTGCTGCGCATCGCGCTGGGCGCGCAGCTGCGCCGGTTGCGAGAGGCCAGCGACACCACCACCGGGCAGGCCGCCGAGGCGATCCGGGCGACCCATTCCAAGATCAGCCGCCTGGAGCGGGGGCGCAGCGCCGCCCGGCAACGCGACGTCGCTGACCTGCTGACCCTGTACGGGGTCACCGACCCCGCCGAGCGCGAGCAGATGCTGGCGCTGACCCGGCAGGCTGCCACGCCCGGCTGGTGGCAGCCGTACAACGACATCCTGCCCCGGTGGCTGGAGCTGTACATCGGGCTGGAGCAGGCCGCCTCCATCATCCGCTGCTACGAGGTGCAGTTCGTCCACGGCCTGATGCAGACCGAGGATTACGCCCGGGCGGTCATCTGTATCTCCAACGCGCACGCCCCCGCCGAGGAAATCGACCGGCGGGTCAGCCTGAGGATGCAGCGCCAGCAGCAGCTCACCCGGCCCGGCGCCCCGCAGCTGTGGGCCGTGCTGGACGAGGCGGCGCTGTGCCGGTCCCCGGACGGCCCCCAGGTGATGCGCGCCCAGCTGCAGCACCTGCTGCAGCTCACCGACCTGCCCAACGTCACCTTGCAGATCGTCCCGTTCCGGTCCGGCCCGCACGCCGCGGCCGGCGGCCCGTTCACCATCCTGCGGTTCCCCGAACCGGACCTGCCCGACGTGGTCTATCTAGAGCAGCTCAACAGCGCGGTCTACCTCGACCAGCCCGCCGACGTCATCGACTACGTGACCGTCATGGACCAGCTGTGCGTGCAGGCCGCCATGGGAGCGGCCAGCAGGGACATGCTCAGCGAGCAGCTGCGGCAGGCCTAGCCCGCGCTCCCGGCCGGCCCCGCGCCGGTTCCCGGCGGGCCAGACCGCCACACTCCGGCCCGGGGCGCTCCAAGCCGGGCTACGCTCTCCCTATTCCCCTCAGATCGGCATCAAGAGCGGAGAAGTCACCCGTGACCGACAGCCTGTCCGCCCCCGGCAGCACACCGCCCAAGATCGATACGTCCGTGCCGCACTCGGCCCGGGTCTGGAACTACTGGCTAGGCGGCAAGGACCACTACCCGGTGGACCGAATGGTCGGTGACCAGGTCATGGAGATGTTCCCGGACATCACCCGGCTCGCCCGCGCCGACCGGGCATTCCTGGGGCGCGCGGTCGGCTACCTGGCCGGCGAGGCGGGAATCCGCCAGTTCCTCGACATCGGGACGGGCCTGCCCACCGCGAACAACACCCACCAGGTCGCCCAGGAGATCGCGCCGGAATCGCGCATCGTCTATGTCGACAACGACCCGCTCGTGCTGGTGCACGCCCGCGCCCTGCTCACCAGCACCCCCGAGGGTGCCTGCGACTACATCGACGCCGACCTGCGCGACACCGGCAAGATCCTCAACCAGGCCGCACGGACGCTGGATTTCACCCGTCCCGTTGCGCTCATGATGCTTGGGATCGTCGGCCAGGTCCCCGACTCCGACCAGCCCGGGTCCATCATCAACCAGCTGATGACCCCCATGCCATCCGGCAGTTACCTCGCCCTCAGCGACGGCGTGACCACCAGCGAGACCTTCACCGAAGCCGTCCGCCACTACAACGAGAACTCGGCCAACACCTACCATCTCCGCAGCCCCGAGCAGATCACCGCGTTCTTCGACGGCCTGGAGCTGGTAGAACCCGGAGTCGTCGAACTGACCCGCTGGCGGGCCGACGCCACCCGCTTCCCCGACGCCGGCGATGAGGTACCCGGCATGTGCGGAGTAGCCCGCAAGCCCTAACGCACCCGTCATCCTCGCAGCCCTGGGGCGTGGCGGGGCCGGGGTGCCGTCGCGTGATTCACGCCGCGGCGGGTCTTTACAATCCGGGTGCGAGGAAAGACGATGCTGACAGTGTCCCAGTGATGGCAGGCGGTTAACAGCGGCGGTGGCTCCGCGGCGAGCGACCACCAAGGAGACACGGCCATGGTTTGCTACGCCCCCCGAGCAGGCACGATCATCGGCGTTGGCATCGCCAGCTACGTGCTATTACACAACGCGATCGGCCGCATCCTGCACATCGTAGGGCTGATCATGGAGATCGCACTGATCGCCAGCATGACGGCCGCAGCCGCCGTGGTCGTGGCCTGGGCTGCCCGCACAATCAGCCGCCGCCGCGCTGCCCAGGGCGCCTGTACCAGCTGCCGTTTCCGCTGCCAGAGGGCAATGATCCCGGATCCGCCGGTGCCCGCCATCCGGACTGGCCGCCCTGCCGCGCCGACCCGCGCCGCCCGCCCGCCCAGGCCAAATGATCAGGCGGCCTGACTGATCGGGACTACCCGTAAGGTGCGCCGTGCCAGCTAAGGCGCACGGGTGCGGGCAGATACGTCATCCGCCCAATGCGCTACGCCCGGTCTTACGGCGAGCATCGGGTAATGGCGGACGATAGCCGCCACCGCGCATCAAGGCCAGGAAGGGCTGTGACGTGAGCACGATCAGGTACGTCGGCCACGGAGTGGAGATCGAGGACGACGCCGGCCGCCTGAGCCGCCACAGGATTGAATTCGCCCACGATGCGGCCCGCTGGGCCCACCGGAGCAAGCCACGGCGGGGGCGCAGGGGCCGCGGCCCGATCAGCGCGATGTCAGCGGTCGTTGCCCGCTGGCGGTGACAGAGCGGTCCGATGCTAGATACCGGATTCCCGAGGGCAGACGTCGAGAACGATTTCCTGCGGGCCAGGCGGCGCCAGTTCCTGGCCACGCTGGCGCACCGCCTGCGCGGGCGCGGCGAAGGCAACTGGCTGGTGCCGCTGGATGATGTTGTCGGCCCGCTGGGCTGGCGTGGCCAGCGGCAGCTGGGGCTGCAGACGATCCGCCTGGATACCATCGTTGGCACGGCCGGCCCGCGACGCGACTTCGACCGGCGCTTCCGGCCGACCTCCGCCCGGGTGCGGTACCGGTGGGAGCGGCTTGCGCTGGCGCAGCGCCGCGGCGAGGCGATCCCGCCGATCGAGGTCTATCGCGTCGGTGATCAGCACTTCGTGGCCGACGGCCACCACCGGGTCTCGATAGCCGCCGCGACCCGCCAAGAGCTGATCGACGCCTACGTGACTCAGGTGGTCACCGCGGTGCCATCGGGCAAGGTCACCCCGGCACGGGTGGCATGATGGAGATGAGATGAGCAATTCAGGTTCCCGCCGCTTCCCGGTGACTGTTACCCACCTTCCGGTCACGCGCTGCCAGATCTGCCACCGCACCGTCGCGTACCGGCCAGGCAGCCTCAGCGAGGTGCTCACCGAGCACTACCGCAGGGCCCACCCCGAAGCGCTCGGTCTCCCGTCCCAGTAGCAGATAGCCCTCCTGGTGCGAGAAGCTCAGCGCTAGCAAAGGCGGAGCGCTGGGCTGTAAGCCCCTATGGCCGGCCGGTACCCTGGCGGACGATTATCGCCGTCAGTGCGGCGCGTGAATGGACGTCGAGCTTGTCGTAGATGCGCGCCAGATGGCTTTCGATGGTCTTCTCGCTGAGGTAAAGCGCGGCCGCGATGTCTTTGTTGGTCTTTCCGGAGGCGACGAGCCCGGCCACCTCCCGCTCGCGGGACGACAGCGCGGTCACGCCGGTCCCGGTGCTTTCCGGACGGGCCCGGCGCGTAGTCCGCTGGCCCAGGCGGCGGAGTTCCCGCGCTGCGGCGTCGGTTTCCTTAGCGGCGCCGCAGCCGGACAGCTGCGTCTCGGCGGAGCTGAGTTCGGCGACCGCGGCCTCGCGTTGCCCAGCGCCCGCGAGCGCGCGGCCGGCCAGCAGGCGGGCGCGCCCGCCAATCAGCGGGTTGCCGGCCCAGTCCGCGATCTTGGCCGCGTCGCGGGCCAGCTCCAGGGCCGCCGCGATGTCGCTGCGGGCGAGCCGGATCGATCCGCGGGCCAGGCGCGCGGTGGCTCGCCGCAGCGGCAGGCGGGCGGTCTCGGCACGGATCTCGGCGCGGGCGGACACCGCATCGGCCGCATCGACCTGGCCGAGCGCGAGCCTGGCCCGGCTGAGCAGTTCCCAGCCGTGGCCGGCGTGAAGGTCCAGCAGGTCCCAGCCTGATTCGGCGTCGAACACCTGCAGTTCATTCGCGGCAGCGGCCGGATCGCCGGACAGGTAGAGGGCACCGCCGAGCTGGATCCTCGCCGCCGGAGTCAGGAAAGGATCCGTGCTTCGCTCCGAGCGTGCCACCATCTGGGTTGCGCTTGCGAGCGCGCGCTCGGCGTCGCCGGCCCAAAACGCCGCCATGGAGTCTGCCTCGAGCGCCCAGGTGGTCCGCCAGTTCTCGCCCGGGAGCAGCGCGGTGTCGATCGCCGCCGCGGCGTCCTGGCGGGCCTTGGCCATGTCGCCCTTCAGCACAAGCGCGCACGCGGTGATGCAGTGCCACGGGTGGGCCATCGTGTCCTGGCCGGTGAGGCGGGCCACCCGGAAGCAACGGTGAACATGGGTGAGCACGTCATCGAGGTGTTCCAGGCGGAGCGCCGCCAAGCCGATGTACACCCCGAGGTAGACGCGAAGTGCCAGTTGCTCGTCGGTCAGCTGGCGCAGCGCGGCCTCCGCTTCGCCCAGGTCGGCGAGCGCGTCGCCGGTGCGCTGTCCGGCGCTGCCTGCCAGGCTCCGCAGCGCCGCCGCCAGCGCCACGGCCGATGTGTCACCGCGCTCACGCGCGTCTGCGAGAGCCCGGTCCGCGAGCGGCCGCATGTGGGCGAACTCCCGGTGCCAGTAGTGGTCAATCGCCAGTTCGAGCCGCAGCGCTTGCGCGGCACCCCCGCCGGGTTCGCCGAGTGACTGGAGCGCCTGGAGCAGAAGCGCCCGTGACTCGAACTGGTGGCCGCTGCGCCGGCGCGCCTCGGCGAGCTTGGCGATCAGCTCGGCCCGCGCGGCCGGTTGAGCCGACGGCGTCAGCGCCAGCGCCTGTTCCAGTTCGGCCACCGACTCCTCGTCGGCGCCGGCCGAGGCCAGCGCGGCAGCGGCTTCACAAAGCAGCCCGGTCCGCTGACCGGCATCGACGTCTCGAGGCAACAGCCGCAACGCGGTGCGCAGCCAGCGGCCGGCCGTTAGCGGCGCGCGCGGCGCTACCGCCCGCGCGGCGTCGATCAGCATCGCGATGGCGTTCTGGTCGCCCGCGGTGGCCGAGCGCTCGATGTGCAGTGCTGCCTCTGTCGCGGGTGCCTGGGAGGTGGTCAGCGCCGCGGCGGCGCGTGCGTGGGCGCCGAGCCGCCAGGCGCGCGGAAGCTGGTCATAGACGACCCGGCGCACGATCGGGTGACGGAAGCGAAACCGCCACGGCGCGTCGGTGGGCCGTATGACGTCCACGGCGAGCAAGTCGTCAAAGGCAGCCAGCGTGACCGGCTCCGGCCGCTCGGCAATCGCCGCAACAACCTGCGGCTCGAACGATTCACCGGCAATGGCCGCGGCGTCAACGACGACGCGATCCTCGGCGGGCAGCCCGGAAAGCTCCTCGCGGATCGATGCCGTGACCGCGGGCGGCGGCCGCCACTCATTGGCTGGATGCTCAGCCGCGAGCCGGCGCCGGCCCGGTGCGGGCACCGCGGCGCGCGACAGCTGCTCCAGGTAGAACGGGTTGCCCCCGCTTTGCCGGTAGAGGGTGGCCCGCTCGTCTGCGTCCAGCCCGGGGTCCATCAACGCCTCCGCCTGAGCGGCGTTCAGCGGTGTCAGCTCGATCCGACCGCCATAGCCGCGGCGGGTCGCCTCGTCGAGTACCACCGCAAGCAGCGCAGGACGCTGGCGCGCCGCAAGCACGCCCAGCACCGGGCCGCGGAACCGGCGCAGCAGGTGGGCGATCACCTCGACCGACGCGGCGTCGGCCCAGTGGACGTCATCGAGCGCCACCACGGTCGGCTGGCGTGCCGCAAGCCACTCCAGCAGCTCCCGGATCGCGTAATGCGTCCGATAGCGATCATCGCCCCCGCCCTGCCGGGCAGCGGGCGTCCCGGCGCCGCCGACCGAAGGGAATACCGCCGCCAGCTCGGAAAGCGTCTCGGCGCGCAGCGAGACTTGCAACCGTTGCTGGATAGACCCCAGATAGTCGTTGCAGGCGTCGCGGAGCACCGCAAACGGCAGGTCCTGCTCGAACTCCGCCGCACGCCCAGCCAGCACCAGGTAGTCACGCGCCCTGGCACGCCGCGCCAGTTCCTGCAGCAGGCGCGACTTGCCGATGCCCGGCTCGCCGACGATCTGGACAAACCACGGCTTGCCAGCGCCCAGCCGCTCCAGGCCCCGGTCTAGCTCGGCCAGCTCGCCATCCCGCCCGACCAGGACACGCGATCGGTCGCCGGCGGTTGCCACCCAGTGCCCCTTCGTGACCCCGTCTCCGCTGTGCGGACCGCCCGGGCCCGCGCTGCCTTCGGGGGCCAAACGGACCTGGTTCAGGGATCGGTTTGCAGCAAACACCCTATACCAGCCCGGGGACGCCGCCTGGCAGCCTCGCAGGCAGCGGCGGGCATCCTGGCCCGCCCCGACATGGAGGAACCAATGCACCACAATGCTCACATCACCGGCAGCGAGCGGCCGCGGCGCCGGCCCTGGGCACGCGCCGCAGTCGGTGTCGCGGCGGCCGGCGCAGTGCTGGCCGCCGGGGCGGCAACCGCCGCCTTTGCCGCATCTGCCGGCCAGGCCCAGCACAGCTACAGTCCCGCGATCAAGCTGGTGATCACCAACCCGCGGCCCGGTGACGTCGCCGGTACCGGGGGCGATTTCACGGTGGACCTCCAGGCGCGCGCGCTGAACGCCACCGGCAACAACCAGCTGTCGGCCGCCAACGGCTACCGGCCCGGGCTGAACCTTCCCCCGGCGGCGACGTTCGGCCCGGGAATGCCTGACCCGAACGCGCCGGGCCTGGTGGTCACCTTGTCCACCACCCCCCGGGCGGCCGGCGGGCCGAACGCCAACCTCGCCGGCGTCTTCCAGCTCAACTCGGTGTCCCGCCACCACGGCCTGACCCGGGTGATCAACGACTGGGAGGTCGGCGTGCCGGGCTTCTTCGGCAAGAACAAGCAGACCACCCTGACCGCCTACCTCGTCCAGGGAACCGCCCCCGGGATCGTTACCGGCCATGAAGTGCCGATCTCGAACGTCATCCACGAGACGTTCACGATCGGGCGCTGAACCAGGCACAATCCCACCGCGCCGTCAGGCCCAACCGCGGGGGAGGCCACCGCCCAACACGGGCTGGTCCTCCCAACGGACCAGCGCCGTCTCCAGGCACACGCAGCTGGCCTCCCCCGTCCGCGGCTGGACACCCTTCGGCGCTCACCTGCTGTTGTCAGTGCGGCGGGCCTGCCGGGATTGGCCTTTGTTGGGTCTTTGGCCGTTGAGGGACGGAGGACCAAGGAAGTCCACGGTCTTCTTCGCTTCCTTCGCCGCCTGGGTTCTGGCCCACCTTCGCCTTCTATCCTCCGCTTCGTCCTCGGCTTGGTTTCGTCGTCCGGCGAAGACAAGATCGAACCGGATCAAGAGCCAGATCACGATCAGTGAGCCCACAATGACGGCTACGGCCTCTTCCCAGATGGTCTCGTCTGACAGTTCGGTGAGGAAGATTACGCCCGCTGATCCGATGAGAATGATCCCGATCATCAGAAACATCCAAGCGCGACGCAACCACCGCGCCTTCAACCGGTTCCGGTAATGCCACGTGGGGATCGCTCGCAAGAGGCGGTCAAGCCGGAAGACCGCAATCTTCCTGTCAGATGCTTCAGCGAGCGCGATATCCCCGTCATCCGACCGCCAGACATTCACGACCGCCTCACCCACGGTGTTCTTCGTTCGCCCTCCCCGCCCTGGGCGCAGGACGCCCACTACGGCCATTGCCATCGCACTGGCAACGCAGACTAGCGCGGCAAGGAAGAAGTACTCTGCCAGGTTTCGCGGGAATCCGGCCCAATTTTTGTCTTCAGTTGTGAATAGTGGGTTCGCTAGCGCCGTTGCGATAGGTATAATGATTCCCGCAACGGCTGCGACCGTCGCTCCCCGAGTATTTAGATTCGTTTCGCGCTCGGTCTCTGCCTTTGCGACAGACTCCGCTAGCTCGAGCGCGGCGGTTACGTTTTTTTGATCTTTGTCCCCCATCAGGTCAGCACGCTGACGATGAAGCAGATCTTTCCGCTCAGCCCGTCCCGACGCATGGGATTCGGCATCGGCCAGGTCACCGTCACCCCAAAGCGCTTGCCTCATACGCAAAGCCATCGCCTAAGGTGCTTCCCGTGAGCAGCGCGCCGAGGAAGGTACTTCCTCTGGGCAGCGCGTCGAGCGATCATCACCAGCGGCATCTTGGACAGCAGACATCGTGCTTCCCCCCTTCGCCTGCGAACCGCATCCCAGACATCATCGCTCCATCCGCCAACCAGATAAAGGCGGCCGCTGATATTGACGGCTGACAGTCGCTGAGCACCCTGATCTCCATCAGACCTCCACGGCTCGTGCATACCGTCTCCACTTCGCCGCCTCCGGCTCTAAGATTGCGGCCAGGCCGCCTGGCGCAGAGTCGACCGGGCCGGGCAGCTACCCCACCGCGTTGCAGGGCCTGCTGACCGAGTTCACATAGTCGGCTGACTGGTGTGGCTGCCGTGTTGCGGGGTTGCCCCGTCGGTGTTGCAGGGTTCCTCTGCGCGCAAGGTGCCGGGCGCCGATGCGTTTATAAATTGTGAGCGCTGAACCGTCCGTCACAAAGCCGGCAACGCGCTGCTAAACAAATTCGGGGCAAGCAGAATTGCTGCCGCCCATCGGAGCCTGTCAAACCGGCGGTCAAGAGCTCCCGGAGAGCCATACTGGTCCGGACCGGGTAGCGTGCGGATGACGCCAGGCTCCGGTGGCTGCGGACCGCGGCCAGGACTGGCTGGAAGGCGCGCCGAGTGACGAGACTCAGCAGGCTGGCGGGATGGGGCGGCATCGCGGGCCCGCTGCTGTTCACAGCGGCCTGGGTGGCCTGCTCGCTCCGCCAGACCGGTCACCCGGCGGCTGAGGTGCAGCTGAGCGGCCTGGCCGCTGAGGATGCCCGGGATCCACAGATCATGATCGCCGCCTTTGTGGTGCTGGGTGCCTGCTCGATCGGGTTCGGCGCCGCCCTCAGCAGGGTGGCGGCGCCCAAGTCGGCCGGGCCGTGGCTGGTCGTGGTGGCGGGCGCGGCGGCGGTGGCCGCGGGAGTCTTCCGCCGCGATCACATGCTGCTGACCGGCCCTGGTTTCGCCGGTGAGTCGTGGCACAACCAGGTCCACGACGTGGCCAGCGGCATCGCCTATGCGGCGATGCTGGCCGCGCCGCTGGCGCTGGGGCAGCGGCTTCGCGCTGACCCGGAGTGGGCCGTTGTCGCCCGCCCGGTTCAGGTTCTTGCGCTGGCCAGCGCGGTGGCCATGGCCGTTTTCGCCGCCCGGGCGGCCCAGCCCTGGAACGGCGTCCTGCAGCGGGCCGCCGTCACGCTTGCTGTTACGGCTGAGGCTGTTGTTGCTGCCCGGATGCTGACCCTGCCACCGGCCGACCCGGGCGCCAGGCCCGCCACCGTGCCTAGCCCAGCGCGCCGCTCCACCAGCACCCGCTAACGCGCGACCCGGCGTCCGTCCCGCGCGGGCTGGCCGGCGTCCGTGTCCCACGGCGTCTGGCCGGTGAAGTCGTGGCTTGACTCGTCACGGAGCGGGCGGCGAGGGTGCCGTTGGCGTCGGGCTCTGGGCGTTGGTAGTGGCTGTGGCCTGGGGTGGCCCCGGGGTGCGGGCATCTGGCTGGGGGAGTTGGCCCAG
>Ga0126370_10000721_pt1 | contig 14239 bp, 11 predicted proteins | sample PanSoiMetaPlot_3_FD_92586 | JGI IMG/M metagenome (GOLD analysis project Ga0126370, IMG submission 92586) | Tropical forest soil microbial communities from Panama - MetaG Plot_3 | ecosystem: Environmental > Terrestrial > Soil > Tropical forest > Bulk soil | place: Panama | collected 2016-02-17 | reverse complement strand
CTGATCGATATCCTTCGTGTTTGCTCTTCCATTATGCTTCTTCGAAAATACTCAGTCAGAACCTGATCCTTTGAGAGAATTCCGGCCAGAATTCCCCCGCTCCATCCCAATGATTCCAATATACCATTTCGTAACGTAAAGTAAGGAGTAGCCTGAAAGAGATTATAAGAATTGTCATCATTTTCACTGACTGACTTATTTTCAATTAGACAATGGACGTCGAAGAACGGTCCCATACGCATTACTTCCTCTATCCCAATATAGTTGATATTTGCGGAAATAAATTTAACAAAACCGTCCCTATTTGATAGCCATCTCTCGAAATAAGACCGTCTTTCAGGCGTGATATCAAGCTCAATATTTCCGCGTCTGCAGATCACACCCAATTCTGTTAATTCCCGTATTAGACCATCTAATGAAAATAATGGAATTTCAAATCACCTCTGGGATTACAAGATATTTTGATATAAAGCTTGACGATCTAAATCTCCGATATATTCAATGAAAGAGTACTTTACCATTTTTCAGGTCAATTATACTATTTACCCAGACTAGAGTGTCAACGTTATGCTAACCTAATACAAAGAATAGGAAAAGTTTAAAGGTTTAATACATTTCTAGTTCACATTTTTTTTCGTTTCAATTACACATTTTCAATTTTTGTGAGATTCTTCTTGCAAAAATCTGACCAATGTTCTGACTCCATATCCTGTTGCACCTTTTGGAATATAACTCCGCTCATAGGTTCCATCCTGTGTCCACGCCGTGCCAGCGATATCTAAGTGGATCCATGGCTTATCTGTCACGAAATTAGCCAAAAATGCAGCAGCTGTGATTGCTCCTCCTTGTCTTCCTCCAATATTTCTGATATCTGCAACACTGCTTTTAATTTGATCATGGAATTCTTCGAATAATGGGAGCTCCCATAGTTTTTCACCTGTTTTTTCCGAGACCTTCTTCAACTTATCCATAAGAGACACATTGTTACCCATAGCAGCAGCAACATTTGCTCCTAATGCGATAATAGCTGCACCGGTCAGAGTTGCTACATCAATAACTCCTTTGGGATCGTAAGTCTTTATTCCGAAAGCTAAGCTGTCAGCCAAGATAATTCTACCTTCAGCGTCAGTATTTGCCACCTCTACGGTCTTTCCGTTGTACATCCTGATAATATCACCCGGTCTGTAAGAGCTACCTGACGGCATATTTTCAACAGACGGTACCATTGCTATAATATTCAGAGGCAAATGCAAAGCAGCTGCAGCCCTAATGACCGCCAGTACGATACAACCACCAGACTTGTCAAACTTCATTTCATCCATCTTTTCTCCAGGTTTCAAGGAAATACCACCAGTATCGAACGTTACGGCTTTTCCTACGAAAAGATAGGGCTTCTGACTTTCAGGTGCACCATGATATTCAAGTATAATGAGTTTTGATTGATTGCTGCTCCCCTTCCCGACTGAAATGATTCCATTCAAGCCAAGCGATTCCATTTCATAACGTTCGATCACTCTAACCTTCAACTCGTAATCATCTGTTAGTGCCATAGCGACCTTTGCCAATTCCGAGGGTGGACAATCATTAGGAGGTAGATTACATAGATTTCGTGAAAAAATTACAGCCTCAACAATTAAGCTTGATTTGTCCAAGACTTCTTGGATTTCAGGGTGATCAGATTCAACTAATATTGTTGCACCCTTTAGTTCAGGCAACTTGGTTGTCACAGATTTATACTTGCTAAATCTATATGTGGACAAGGAAATACCCTCGTAAATTGCTTCTGCAAGTTCTTCGTCTAGTTTCGAAAACGGAATGAGACTGAACTCATCAAGCCCAAGTTCTTGTATCTTGACAGATATCTTTCCAGAAATAATTCTTGCAATTTCTTTAGAATACGCATCTTTCCTGCCCAGGCCAATTAGCATGATCCTATTTGGGCCGATTTTTCCAAAGGTAGGTAACAAATAACTGGAACCGAAAGTACCTGTAAATTCACCGTTTTCTAGAATTTCTTTGACTAGTGACAATAAACCATTTTCCAATCTCTTCAATAGCAATTCTGGTTCACCTTCAAATAGGCCTAGAACCAAAATTTGAGTTTGTTTCGTATCAGGCTTGGTCTTCTCGAGATTGATTCGGATCATAAGATTATGGTTGATTACGCACTTTATTTTAAACTATTCTACATCATGGCATTTAACCAATTTTCTTAACTCGTTAAAAGCTTGTATGTTGGTCAGTCTCAAGATTGTGTGTAAAGTGCTAATGGCTCATCCTACGAAATTGAGATATATTCAACTAGCTTAAAATGATACTGCTAGCCCAAAGCTAGCCAGTCATATAGAGACGCCACAGCATAACCATGGCCATATCTTTTTATTTTCCGTGTTGTGGCATTTCAGTGTATGCAATCTAAGGAAATGTTGGGCAGGTATGTTATGAAATGGCTCTAATGATGCGTTATCTAAATTTGAAGCAACAAATACGCGATGTCCGCAAATTAGCTATTCGGGGCATCGCAGAAGCTGGATCCGGCCATCCTGGCGCATCATTTTCAGCGGCTGAAATTATGGGAGGCCTGTACTTTCGAAAAATGAAGCACGATCCACTTAAACCTCAGTGGAACGAAAGGGACTACTTTGTAAATTCTAAAGCTCATTCTGCTCCAGGGTTCTTTGCAACACTTGCTATTTCAGGGTATTTTCCAACAAGTGAGATGGATACTTTGCGCAAGCTTGGCGCCAGGCTGCAAGGGCACCCCGTGAGATATTCAAAAGAACAAGAAAAACATAGTGTTCCAGGTACTGAATATTCTGGAGGTTCAGAAGGTATTGGCTTATCTGTATCATTAGGAATCGCCCTGGCAACTAGGCTTGACGGGAAAAAAAACCATATTTTTACTCTCATTGGTGATGGTGAATCGAACGAGGGTCAGGTCTGGGAAGCAGCTATGGCGGCATCAAAGTTCAAGGTCGATAACCTAACTGCCATACTAGACAGAAATCGAATACAACAGGATGGATTTACTGAGGATATAATGCCTTTGGACCCAGTTAGAGACAAGTGGTTAGCATTCAATTGGAATGTCATTGAGATAAATGGCCATAAAATCGAACAACTTATAGAAGCCATCAATAAAGCATACGAGATCAAAGACAAACCTACAATCATTATTGCCAATACCATCAAGGGATATGGGATTAAGCATATGACTAATAGCCCACAGTGGCACGGAAAGGCACCTCCCAAGAAACACATTCCGATTCTCATGCAAGAATTAGAAAGCGAATTTCTAGTTGCTCCTTCTATCATTGCTGGCAAACGTGAGAACTACGAGGAAAAAATAAGAATCGCAGAACGCTGTGGTGCAGACATGATTCACTTAGACGTTATGGATGGTAAATTTGTGCCCAACATAACATTTTTCGCTGACACTATCAGAAAATTAAGACCCATCACCAGCTTGCCATTTGATGCTCATCTCATGATCGAAGATCCGATTGATCATATCCAAGAATATATAGACGCTCGATGTGACATAATCACAGTTCACGCCGAAACCTGTACCGAAGAATCGTTTTCGAAAATTAGTTCTGAATTGCTCAAGAATGGGATTAGTCCAGGTATAGCAATAAACCCATCTACAAACATTCCTGATTGGCTCTACGATCATCTACACGAAATCGATGTTATAATTATCATGTCAGTAAATCCAGGTTCAGCTGGCCAAAAATTTATATCTGATGTGTTACGCAAGATGAGGACAATAAATCAGGATCTTCGGGAACATAATTATGCGGGATATCTGGAGGCCGATGGCGGAATCGATGCTATGACACTTCGAGAGGTTTATGACGCAGGTGCCAGAATTATGGTAGCTGGGAGTGCAGTATATGGCAGCTCAGATATCAATGGAGCGATTATTCAATTAAAACATACAGCAAACGTCGCATTAGAACGAACATTACTGGAAAATGCAACGCAGATAGGAACCAGATTAGATTGGTTGAAGGCACGTAAACATATATTGATTCCCTTTGCAAGTGAATTGGGAATAGAGGAGGAAATCCATGCTATTAAGTAATGAAAGAAAAGTAGCCGATATGAGAGAGGCATTCGGCCAGACACTCGTTGAACTGGGAACCACATATGCTAATCTCGTCTGCGTAGGTGCAGACACCACGGATTCACTAAAGACTAAAAAATTTGGAGATAGATTTCCGGAGAGGATGTTTAACATTGGGATAGCAGAAGCAAATCTTGTTTCTATTGCAGCTGGACTAGCGGTCGCAGGTAAGATTGCAGTTGCAAGTACCTACGCTGCTTTTCTTCCTGGCCGGTGTCTTGATCAGATTCGCAACGCCATATGTTATCCAAACCTTAACGTCAAACTCATCGTTTCTCATGCTGGTTTATCTGTCGGACCAGATGGCGCTTCGCATCAACAGATTGAGGACATATCAATAATGCGAACAATACCCAATATGAGGGTTCTAGTACCCGCAGATGCAACAGCGGTCAGATACCTGATAAGAAGGATCGTCAAAGCAAGTGGCCCGTATTATGTGCGTCTAGCAAGACCATCAGGGAAGGTAATTTATGCAGAGGATGATACGATTTTCGAAATTGGAAAAGGGAATATCCTAAGGGATGGTAAAGATGCGACAATAATGGCTTGCGGTCTCATGGTTACGAGTGCATTAGAGGCGGCTGACCAACTGGAGCAGAGTCATGGCCTTAATTGTAGAGTGGTAGACATGTATTCAATTAAGCCGATAGACAAGGGGTTAATAGAAAGATGTTCGAGAGAAACTGGTAGAATTGTTACTATTGAAGAGCATAACATACTGGGTGGCATGGGCGGAGCTGTGGCAGAGGTGACATCTGATTCATATCCAGTCCCTGTGAAAAGATTAGGTGTGTTGGACACATTTGGAGAATCAGCAAGAGATGACGAGATTGGTAGCTTGTTTGAAAAGTATGGTTTAAGCGTAAAGAAAATAGTAGAAACTGTACTTCAATCTAGAAGGATAGACCGAAAATGAAGATATTTTTGGATACAGCTAATTTGGCATCAATAAGGACCTACAATGATATGGGAATAGTAGATGGAATTACCACAAATCCTAGCCTACTTTACAAGGAAAAACAAAGTCCAGAATCGGTTATGCGAGAGATAGTTGAGTTAATTAAAGGACCAGTAAGCTTGGAGGTAATTGGAACAAAATCTGAAGAGATGATAGCGGAAGCTCACAGATTGGTAAAGTTTGGTAAGAACGTTGTTGTTAAGATACCGATGATTCCTGAGGGTTTGATAGCCGTCAAAAGACTAAGAGATGAAGGGATTCCGACAAATGTAACTTTAATATTTTCAGCGAATCAAGCTATTTTGGCAGCAAAGGCTGGAGCTTCCTACGTAAGTCCTTTCATAGGACGATTAGATGACATAGGACAAGAGGGAATGATCCTCATTAGGGAAATTGTTCAGATTTTTAGAAATTATAGCTTCGACACTCAGACACTTGTTGCAAGCATACGACATCCATTGCATGTAATAGAGGCTGCGAAGATAGGTGCAGATGTAGTGACTCTCCCTCCTGACATATTAGGAAAAATGATAAAGCATCCACTTACTCAAAATGGGCTAGATATGTTCCTAAATGATTGGAAGAAAATTGATAAGGACCTTTTGATTTAGTTAGTGACGAAGGAGGTTTATCACTTTTTGAGGTATATCTTCCAGTCTGCTGGCGGCCATACTTTTTTCGTAATTTAGATATTTCAGGTTCTGACCAACGTTAATGGAGTCTTGAAGATTCCTGCCTAGTCCGAGTGCAACCATGTGTATACCGGACTCCTTATACGACAAGACCATAGCCCGCACAGCATCATAATCGGAAGGCTCACCGTCAGTTAGTGTCACAAGTATATCTGGCTTGAAAAGATTAATCATTGGTTGAAGCAGAGCATATATTTCTGCCAGGGGAGTACCACCGCTAGCTTTGATTTGAGCTAGCCGACGAGCGCAAGTACTCGACCATCTTAATGTTACAGGTTTAATTATCCAGCATTTCACTTGTCGAGATTCGGTACTAAAAGCATAAACTGAAAATTTAATATTCAAATAAGATAGTGCTTCGCAAAGCGCTACAGTAGCTTGTTTATACTTTAACTCTACATCCTGTATGCTGCTAGAGTGATCCAGGAGGATTGCAATTCTGGTTTTAATGGACATTTTAAAGTCTGCCAAGAAGGGCTTGGGAAGCCGTTCAACGAAAACCTCCGGATCAAACTCTTCACCCGTGTAGTCGTGCCTTTCTAGCCATCCAGTCTTCCAATCTCTAAATTTCGATTTTATTTTTTGGATGAGCACTGGATCATACAGAAAGCTCTCATCGATATCCATTTTTTCGGGGATACTCAGACCAAGGTTTTCCAAACTTTCAAATCCCTTATTTTCAGTCTTTTTGCTTTCCTTAACAAGTGTGTCAAATTCGCCTAAAACTTCGTTTCCTTCAATAATTTCTTTGGATGTCTTATCAATATCTTTATGCTTAGTTCTTTTTTTTACGACTCTTTCTACTTGTTTTATGATATCGCTCTGGTTCATGGAAACACCAAATTTGGTTCTGGGTACGGAGATCGGAATTGTAAGTAGCGGATTGAGTTCCAACATCTTGATCAATTTCGGGATGTGTTTTTCCAACCAGTCTGTTGAATAAGAAAAATCTATAGCCTCTTGAACTATACTGTTAGCGTATTCAGTGGCATCCCTCACTTTTTCATATTCTCTTCCGAATAACTCCCCCTTAATATAACCAGTGGAAAAATATTGAGAGAAGGCCTCGATTGTCTTCTGATGTCCATACATAGAATTTAGTAGTGGTCTACCTAACCACGACATTGCTTCGTTATATATTAGCTCATTTAGCATCCCGTACCAATATCTTAGACCAATTATTTCGATTCTTTTGGTCTCTAAAGTATTGAGTATAAATCCGTAAGCATGCTCATAACTTAACACTTTTGAAGAATTGGCTATTCGCATAGATTCGTACCATAACGCAACTCTCCATTGTCTGTATTTTTGGAAATCTGTACCAGGATAATGTTCCAGAAAAGGGAGGTTGATCTGATTCTTCTCAGGTTTTGCCAACGGAATCTTATCTTGACTTAATGTTACTACCACCTTATTTCTACCAGACCATCTTCTAGCCAAAAAGGTAGCAATATCTATGAGCACATCATTTCGCATCTTCAAAAACGTCAGGTTTCTCTCAAGATGTCTACTCATTGTCTATGTACCAAATATTGAAGTTATCATATCCATCACCTTACGATATTCGACCTGTCCCCATTGATCATAAGCGTTAGCATACACCACCTCTGCTGATTCGCGTGCAGAAACACCACTATTCAGCATCTTCGAGAAGGCAATCGTCTCTCTCAAACTGGGACTATAATAAAGCTCCTCTACCGCTGCCGCTTCGCGAAGATTCTTGGCAAGTCGAATTGCATTCCTTACCGCATCAAGTTTAGCATTATCTATGTCAACATGTCGCTTAACAATTTCAAGTTCTACATCCTCTGGAGGATATTCTAGTCTGAGTCTCACTGGAAATCTACTAAGCAGCTGAGGAGGAAGCTCTTTGGTTCCGACGTGTGATAATGGGTTAATGGTTGCGACTACCGACCACTTTGTGTCCGCATTTATTATCTGTCCCTCTGCTTCTTTTAGAACTAATTGCCTTCTATCATCCAAAGCTTCGTCTAGTCGAAGCAACACATCAGCTTCAGCGGCATTCAGCTCATCTAAATAGAGGAGTCCTCCGCTTCGCATAGATCTAACGAGGATTCCCTCCACAAAACTAATCTCCCCTTTATCGATCGTGTTCGTACCAACTAGATGAGATTCCCTCGTTCGAAGACTAAAATTTACAGAATATAGTTCTTTGTTGTAATTTGAAGCAAATTTCCTTACAAGCGTTGTCTTACCAGTTCCCTTTGGTCCGATAATAATTGAAAATAAACCAGCTTCGTGGGCCTTGTTCAGGATGGGTAGAGCATTATTCCAATCAAGGTAATTCACTTCGGTACTCAAACTAAATATCGTTTAATGTGACAGATTATTTACATAAAAACTAATGGATCTGAATTCATTAGACTTTAAGCATATACGAACCTAGGACATTATTTGTTTTTTCTTATGCAAGTAGTCACTTAGTAAAACTCTATCTATGTTTTCTGGACTGAGATAATATGATCTTCCTCTAACAGCCTTTTCCAATGCGTTAACGTATCCTAGTAAGGAGTCTTCCTCGCTTATCATAACTGTATCAATATCAATACCTAATCTATGACATTTCTTTGCCTCAGAAATCGTCTTTTCACCAATATACTGATCTACTTGCTTATAACGGTAGCACAAATATACTAGCTTGTTTGGTGTCACATCAAGGTTCATAAACAAATTGGTTTTTACGTAATCTATGACGTCGCTTTCAGGTGTATAAAAATATGAGTGCGGTCTTTCGGAGACAATTCTGTTATATTCTGATTTATCGTCTATAAAACATGCGCTAGGATGTCCATCGGTTATCATTACAATTCTTTTATTTAATGCAGAGGTTTTTTGCAGTAATTTAGTAGCGAGTCTGAACGCCGCTTGATAGTTGGTGTAATGTAGTAGATCAGCCCCTGGTTCAAACGTCTTCAAATATGGTATATCATTTGGATGAATCTTAGATGCTAGCGCGCCAAAGCCGACCAAATATATCGAATCCATAGGAAAAAATTTTCGGTTCAATAAGACTATTCCCCATAAAGCTCGTTTAGCTGCCTCAATTCTACTCATATTCCCATACATAGCCGAATATCTCATAGTCGAACTCAGGTCGATGCAATATACAACAGCAACTTTGACATCCCTGATGGTTTCATATTCTTCGAAATCATCCAATGTAATTTGAAGTGGAAGGTCAAGAGACATTCGATGTCTTGAGATTCTCTCAATAGTGTTAAGCAATGAAACAGGTACGTTCAATAACTTGATATCGTTACCAATCTCATACTTCCGTGTAGTATCCAAAATTACGGATCCATTTCCTAGACTACTACTCTCATGGAGACCGAATCCATCCTTTTTCAGCGATAACATGAGATCAGTTAGGATTTTTCCTCCTATCTGTGTAAATCCTTTAAAGGTGAGCCATCGTGGATCCTCTTTTATGTACCCGCTTTGAACTAGTCGCCCAATAATCGGGAGATTCATGCCAGCTTTATAAAATTTCGGGTTCAAGCTAGCATCAGGTCGTGGTTGTTGAAATTTGGTTTTTCTATCGAGACTATCCATCTTTGATGCTTGTGATATTGCCTCTTGCAAAGTGTACTCTAACTCCTGCAGAGTTGGGGTTTTCTCTCTCAGTACCTCCCTGCCTACTATATCAAGTAATTTTTCTTTTAATCGACTTGGAATTTGATCATTTTTCGAATCGAATGAATCATTTTTTATGCTGGTTTCGTCTTTTTTACCAAAGTAAATAAAGTTCCTTACGTCTGAAATTGCGTCATGCTGATTCATATGAATTATCCTTTTTATCCAAAATTGGAGGCTCAGTCCATCTCAGACCTTCCAAAACTACTTCAAGAATCGATGCAGTGAATTCACCTTTTATTTTCTGGGACATAACAAAGTGGTCTACAGAGATTTCATGTATTTTAGCATCTTTTACAAATTCTTCCTGTTCTGCTTGAATTATTCCATACAACCTATTCACAATTTCCATCAGTATAGGAAATTTACCTAACTGAGATTTATAATCAACCGAATTGACATTCTTTTGATAAACTGAACTCTGAGACACTTTGAAGGTCCTATTACCAGTAAACTCGTTTTTTAATTTGTAAATGTCTTCTTTGGATATTTTGTAGACGTACTCAGTGGACACGTGTTTAATGGCATCTGCAATTATGAGGTTTAATGTTCTGAAACGATTAGCGTACGTGTCCTCTATTTCTAGAAGTTCGAATTTTGATGACTGATGAATACTGTGGAAATCACAAAACCTCGGGACAGCAGCGACTTTACGCAGAATCGACCTTGTCCGTTCGGCCTCTCCGATTAAAAGCTCAATTGAATGTATCCCCATTCTTACGCTAACTCCCCTGTCTTGGTCGATGTCAGAATGCTCTCTGGCAATCTGAGCAATTTTTGCCATTGTCTTTAGTATATGAACAGGAAGGAAAGCATTCGTCACGTCAGGTATTTTTACTTCTTGTGACATAATTAGCATCTCGTGGGAGATGTGTTTAGGGTAGTGAGTCCTGATATGACTCTTTAGTCTATCATAAAGTGGTTCTATAATTTTGCCAGAATGAGTATAATCAATAGGATTAGCGGTTGCAACAACCTTCACATTCGGCCTGAAGATAACAGGATACGAACCTGTCGTAAATTTTCCTTCTTGCAGAACACTGAGTAGGGCTACCTGTTTTCTTGGATCGAGTACTGGTAGCTCATCAAGACAAACGAGTCCGTGTCTAGCCTGAAGCAAATGACCGGCAGAGTATGATTCTATGTCGTATATTTCTACACCTTTTTTTGCGATCTTGATCGCATCGATCTGTCCTACTAGATCCTTTACAGATATATCTGGAGTAGCAAGAATATAGCGATACCGATTCTGGCCATCAATCCATTCAATCTTTGTATCCAACTTATGGTTTCTTATTATGGTTTCACACTCCTTTGAAACACTAAATTCTGGTGAAATCCTGTTGATGTACGTGTCATTTAACATGGCAACTAATTCATCCTCGGGAATTGTAACTGGTATATCATTGGTAAAAGAACCTCTAACCACGGGGATCGAGGACAACAGATTCATTGCAATTGATTCGGCAATCTTTGTCTTTGCCTGACCAATTTGCCCAACCAGAAGGAGATCATGCCCAGACAATAGTGCTCTATTTAATGCTGGGATAACATCATCATCATAGCCAATAATTCCTCGATATGGATTCTTACCGCTCTCAATCTTGGAGATAAGATTGCCTCTAATCTGTTGTTCAACCGAAGGTGATTTATAATTTATAGTGAGCAGATCCCGAAGTGTTTTAATCTCCTTGTAATCAGTGGGAACCCCAATCATTAATTCAGAATAATTTGGGACAGAAGAATAGGAGAGATGTACTAGATCATTGACAGAATTCATGAGATAACCTCAGGACTTTGGTCGTATATTTATATCCCTAAGAATATATTGTGGTGATTGGAAGCTTTTCTTTTCCAGTTATGTTTCTGTATGATTCCATAAGTACTCTTTATTCATAATCATGAATCACATTCGAAAATAGTCTACCAGTAAACTCATATCATGGGAATTTCCCCCAGTACGAGATATTTTAGAAAGATGGAAAAATGCTTTTACAATTTAGTCATGTAGTATAATAGATTCAGATTAGAAAAGATATTGACTTAGCATGGTTTTTATTTCGGATTCGTCTTCGTGATTCTGATTTGTCTGCTTCGGAGTATCGTCACATCCTTAGAATATCTGGTAAAGATATTGATGGGAGTAAGAAAATTATTGTTGCTTTGAGTTTGGTAAGAGGGATTGGCTATAATATTGCCCAGGTCATACTTCAATCTCTTAACATAAATCCGTATCTACGTGTAGGATTTTTGACAGAAAATGAACTTAAGGAAATCGAACTAACAATCAAAGATCCGTCAAGGGTAGGGATTCCTCCTTGGTACTTGAACAGAAGGAAAGATATGGATACAGGTACTGACAGACACTTGATTACGTCTGATCTAGATTTCACGATATCAAATGATATAGAACGTGAAAAATCTGTAATGAGCTGGCGTGGCTACAGACACATGTTCGGGTTAAAAGTACGGGGTCAGCATACGAGGACCTCGGGAAGAAAAGGTGGTGCTGTCGGAGTCAAGAGGTTAGCCAAACCAGGAGCCGCTGCACCAACTGCACCAGCAAGCACTTCGACTGCACCTAGTTCGGCACCTTCCAAGCCAGCTACAGAAGGGGCCGCTGGTGAAGTAAGTAAGTAGGATGTGGACTGAGAATGGGAGATCCTCGTAAGCCTAAAAAGACATACAGCAGACCAAGAAGAATGTGGACATCGAACCAGCTAAGTGCAGAACTCTATCTTATAGGGACTTATGGTTTGAGAAACAAGAGAGAATTATGGAAAGCTCAGACCGAGGTAGCCAGATTTAGAAATCAAGCCCGCGACTTATTATCACTTAGTACAGAGGCTAGGCATCAGAAGGAAACTCAACTTCTCAGCTACCTTAACCGGTTGGGCCTAGTGAATGAAGGTGCAACGTTGGATGATATTCTAAATCTCAAGATCGAAGATTTGCTAGAGAGAAGATTGCAGAATATAATAATGAGAAAAACTGGAACTAAATCCCCGTATTTTTCAAGACAGCTGGTAGTGCATAAACACGTTTCCATTGGTAACCGCTTTGTAAATCTTCCTGGCTATTTAGTGAAGAAGAACGAAGAACAACAGATTTTAGTTCATCTTGACGTACAGAAGGGCTCGTCAAAAAAGCCCCAAGAGCAGGCCCAGCCTACTTAGATACAGGCCCTATTTTTCTGCGATAACATCAACGTGATCTATTTTTCCGTCTGAATTCATGTCAAATCCTTGGACAACAAGAGCCCAATCCTTTTCGCTTTTATAACCTTTTAGAATTTTTTCGCTAAAGTTAGTTAATGCAATAACTGCAGATTTGGTCCCAATTGATCTAACACCTGCAACTATGATTATGTTCCCTCTGCCGCTATAAGGATTCTTTATCTTAGCGATTAGTCCTTGACTATCCGAGTTGTAAATCTCATTAGAGTCCCTTACTAGGCCAGCCCAGAAATTTGATTCATTAAATTTAATTGGCAAGTATTTATTAAATTCTGCAGTGACGATATTCGTACCTGGACCACCGATCGAAATAATGTTACGATCTTCTAATACTCTCTCTGCTTTGGCATCAGCGTCGAGCTTGACCACAAACTCTCTTGGTACGTTAGTAAGTGTTCCCAAGAAAAATGCTAATTGAACCGCATAATGACCATCCCTTGCAGAAGATCTATATGGACCATGCGGGTCTGGAGCACCCACAATTATAAGGCCATCAAAAGAGTTCTCAATTATGAACTCGTTAAAGAAATCTTTGATGTGGTGATTTCTATTATAAGGGTCAACTGTTATACTTGACTGTCGTTCTCCCCAATCCATTTCGATTCCAAACGATGGACAGGTTGATCGAAATAGTTTAGCTGTTCCGCCTCTAATTAGTGCTGTTCCAACTTCTTCCAATGCCCCAATGGAGTTCAGTTTGCGAGTGTAATAGTATGCACTTTGTTCATAAATTCCAAGCTCCTTGGCAACTTGGGCAGTATACATTGATCGAGACGACAAAAGCTGCATTATCTTCCAAGCAATTGGATTTGATAATATTCGCAGTTGGTCAACATTATCATAGATAATTATTTCCTTTGTCATAAGCCCATTTTCTTTATTGTAGATGAGGCTCTTTTTCTCCAACATATCTTCTCAGAATCTATTATATAATAATATATAGCGGTACAAATCTATTTTTTCGAAGTCATTGTTTATATCTGATTTTTAAAAATATTACTTTCAAACCCCAATAAACGCAATTATAACGGTACATATAAAGCTTCATAATTTTTAAAAAGAATCCTTTAGTGTTAATCTATCGTGTGTTCAATTATCGGGTACAAGGGTAACCAGTATGCGGCTCCAGTTCTTATTGATAGTCTTAAGAAAATGGAGTATAGAGGTTATGATAGTGTAGGGATTAGCACTATTGACGACGGCATGATGCTTGTACGTAAAGGTGTCGGAAAAGTGGCCGAGGTCAACAAGCATTTAGAGTTAAATGGAATGCCTGGTAAGACTGGTATCGGACATACAAGATGGGCTACACATGGAAGGGTCAATGATGTAAATGCACACCCCCACTCCGACTGTAGTGGAAGTATAGCGGTAGTTCACAATGGTATAATAGAAAATTACGAAGTATTGAAGAAAGAATTAATCCAAAAAGGACACTCATTTAAAAGTGATACGGACAGTGAAGTCATTGCTCATTTAATAGAGGAGTATCGTTCATCTAATCAGACTGTAAAGTCTGCAATGATAGAAACTTGCAAACGCCTTGAAGGTACATTTGCATTCGTTT
>Ga0126370_10000720_pt1 | contig 14255 bp, 12 predicted proteins | sample PanSoiMetaPlot_3_FD_92586 | JGI IMG/M metagenome (GOLD analysis project Ga0126370, IMG submission 92586) | Tropical forest soil microbial communities from Panama - MetaG Plot_3 | ecosystem: Environmental > Terrestrial > Soil > Tropical forest > Bulk soil | place: Panama | collected 2016-02-17 | reverse complement strand
CGCTTACACCGCCTGGGGTAACGGCCTTTCGGCTTTCATTCCACCGTGGGCCCATGATGGCGGTACCGCTAAACTTCTCGAACGCCTCAAAGATCCTGCGGCCCGCGAGCACATTCGCAAAGACATGCTTACGCCTTCCGATGAGTGGGAAAACGAATGGCAGCAAATTCCCGGACCCCAAGCCATCCTGATCGGCTCGGTGCAAAATCCCAAGCTCCTGCCTCTTCAGGGAAAAACAATCGCCGACGTCGCCAAACTCTGGAACAAGGATCCCATGGACACCATCTTCGACCTTTTGCTTCAGGACGATGCCGCCACGGGCGTCGCGGTTTATGGCATGTCCGAACCAGACGTCGTGCTCGGTCTACAACAGCCGTGGGTATCGGTTGACAATGATTCCTCGGGCGCTTCTCCCGAAGGAATCCTGGGACGCGAGCACGCACATCCGCGTGCTTATGGCACGTTCCCGCGCATCCTCCGCAAATACGTTCGCGAAGAGCACAAGCTCACACTAGAAGACGCCATCCGCAAATTTGCCGCGCTTCCGTCACAACGCTTGCATCTCGAAGGCCGCGGCTTGCTCCGCGTTGGGATGTGGGCCGACGTCACTATCTTCGATCCCGCAACGATCCGCGACCTCGCCACGTTCGAAAACCCCAATCAACTTTCGCAAGGAATGGAGTATGTGCTGGTCAACGGGGTACCCGTTATCGATCAAGGTAAAATGACTGGAGCTCGCCCCGGCAAAGTCCTTCGCGGCCCTGGCTACGCTCCTTGATTTCTAAATGAGCGGACCAGCAAACAGATGCAAATAACAAAAGGCTACTTCTTCTGGAGTTTGTTCTGCGCCAGCTGCACGGCCGTCTCCAGCGCGTTCGCAGCGTTCACCTTCACGTCCGGTTCCACGCCGATCTCGGCCCAATCCATCTTTGAGTAAGGATTGATGGCTTTCGTTTCCGGAATGCCCATTCCGAAGTGCTCGTCAATGCCATGAAAAGCGCCCGAGTGTGCGCCCCCGCCGGTCGTCTCTCCTACAAGCGTCGCGCGCTTCAACATCTTCAAGTTATAGCTAAATTGCTCCGCTCCCGAAAAAGTCCTGCTCGACGTCAGCACGTACACGGGCTTGTCCGCTAGCCGGTTTCCCGCAACGGGAGAGAGCGTCCAAGATTCCTCCGTCGTGTTTTCTCTCGGATTGTAAAAATACTCTGGATGGTCGAAAAGGTACGCCGCCATAAAGGAGACCATGGCCGGCTCGCCGCCGCGGTTATCCCGCAAATCAAAAATAATCACATCCGCGTTGTTCAGTGAAGCCATTGCGGCCCGCGCCGTGGCCTCGCAAACAGAAACGTCAGGAAACCAATTGAGCTTCAGATAGCCAATATTGCTGCGCAAAACCTCCACCTTCTCGAAAGTGCAGCTCTCCCGCTTCATGACTTCCCGGTAACGCGCAAAGTCTCCCGCCGTCGGGGCTGGAGCGTGCTGAGGCAGAGGCACTTTGAAGTAATCCAATGTCAGGTGCCGGTCAGGCGTGACTTCCCGCATCTGCTGCGTCAGCAGAGCCGCAAACTCCGGGCCATCGGTGGTTTGGTTGTCATCGCCATTCTTTTCATGAACCCGCAACGCCGCCGCCATCTTCCGTCCATTGTCGTGGTCTACATAATGCTTCTCGACGATTGCCGCGGCCGCCTCAACGATCCGCCGACGTTCGGACGCGCTCAGCTTCACGCTCCCATAGGGTCTCCCTGCGGCTCCTTTGGCAGGCTGAAAAGAAGTTGCGTCCATTTCTGGCGGCTGCGATTCTTTCGACTCACTTGCCTTTTCTCCGGTGTTGGCCGCCGCCCGCGGTGCCGAAGAATCGAACGCTGACGAACGCGCCTTCGCCGAACTATGCGCCGGCCGAATCAACGCACTCAACGGAACATACTTCCCGCCGCTGTTGAGCATAACCGAGAACGTCACTAGCGCCGCGATGGACAGCACTCCTCCGAACACGAGCGCGCCCGGACCGAGAGATTCGTTCTCAAAAACAAAAAAGGAAGGTACACCCTCGGGACGAAGATGCGCCGAAAAGCTCGCCAGCCCCGGGTGAACATGGAAATACTCCCGCGGCACGGACAAAGCTAAATCGCCAAGCACGTCGGCCCACAGCCGCAAACGCAAGCGGAATCCCGTTTCGTCTCGCGAACGGTCACGGAACAACTGCAGTGCTTCCTCACCATAGGCCTCGCGAAAACGCGAAGGATACAGGCGGAGAAGCCAAGCGTAAATCTTCTCAGACATACTCCCCCCTTAGAATTTTCTTGGAGCGTGCGACGCGCAATAAATCGGCAAGCCTCTCGGCCTCCGAGCGCGCGAGTTTGCGCCCGGCCGCTGTCAACCGGTAATACCGGCGCCGCTCGCTGCCGAGTTTTTCGTCCTCGCGCGAGCCCAGCTCTTCGATCAGTTTTGCTTCAAGCAAGGTTTGGACAGAGCTGTAGAGCGTTCCCGGACCGAGCCGCATACGGCCATCGGTTTGCTCCGCAACTTGCCGCATGATGCCGTAGCCATGCAAGTCTTCGCCAACCAGCGCCAGCAGGATTTGAAAGGCCGCGGAAGGAAGTGGGTTGAGTTTCTGTTTTGGCATGGACCCTCGATCATCGTTATATCGATAATCGACTGTAATCCAGTCCGTCAGGATTTGCAACGGCCAAAATCAAACTCTATCTTTTCTTGCGCGCCGTCATCGCGAATTCACCATCGTTCACCGTCATCAACACGCCTTCCGCCTCTTCCGCAAAATGAATGCGCACGTCGGGAGCTCCCGCCGGGCAGAACGTGTTGCCACCAAGGTGGAACAGCGGGCGGGTCATCGTGCCGGTGCGGGTCCAATGGAGCTGCGGCGCGTATGTGTACATTTTGTTGCTCGGATACATCTTCTTGTCCGCCAGGCTCACCTCAATTTGCTGAGCCACTCCCATGCCAAACCCATACGTCCCCACGAACGCCGCGGTTTCCGCATCGGCAAGAGTCGCTGGCGCTTCGGAATCTGCCCCGTCCAACCTTTGCAGGAATTCCATCACCGGCCGAGCCGCTTCACCACCCATTCTGGCATGCGCGAGCAAGCTGATGCTGTGCGGCCCGCGAATCTTCTGAACGCCCGCCTGCGCGGCAACAAACGCCTTGACTACATCGAGCTGGCCAAGCATTGCGGCGGAAAAGAGCGATGGCCGCGCGCCACGCGATATCAGGTATTCGCCGATGGCCCGGTTGCCCATGTGCGAAGCTGCCCCCAGCGGCGTTTCCCAGTCGCCAAAGCCCCAGTCCCAGCCCGCGCGCGCCAGTGCCGGGCGTGCCTCGCACAATTCCTTCACGCGTTTCAGGTCGAAGTGCGAGACGGTGACCATTTCGCGCACCAGCTCAGGCGGGTGCGCAGGAAATTGGTCGCTGACCGGCATGCTTTCAGGGGTGACACTCGCACGCTCCGATTCTCGCAATGGTTCGAGCAGCTCCAACGCGTTCCCCGGAACGAGCAGGGAGGCAAGTTTCAACGCCTTTCGCCGCGTCAACATGGTAAGCATCGCCGTACCCCTCGGTAATCAGACGGCGCTCCGGGCCGGATGTTTCGTTGTCGCCACCTTGGGGAATAAAGCCAGTTAGGTGCTCCAGGTGAGCGAATCGTTCATAATGTCGCTACCGCGGCACTCCCCGGTCGCGCAACCCGCTTTGGAGGAACCATGGCCGATCGCCTGGAAGATTTTCAGAACTTTCGCGCTGACTTGAACGAAGAGATTCTGGGCTGCGGCCACCTGGGCATGAAGCGCTTTTTCGCGCTCGACCATCAAGCCTACGAACCAGGTCCCCTCGGCACAAAGAACAAAGAGCTTCTCGGCCTGGTCGCTTCCGCGGTACTCCGCTGTGACGATTGCATTACCTACCACTTGGTGCGCTGCGGCGAAGAGGGCTGGAAGCGCGACGAAGTCATTGACGCCCTTAACGTCGCCCTCATCGTCGGCGGTTCCATTACCATCCCTCACGTGCGCCGCGCTTTTGCCCGGATGCGGGAAATCAAGGGCCTAAAGCCTTGAAAAAAACTGTCGCAAGCACCTGTAACCGACACAAAGCGTCACTTGCGGCTCTTTTCGAGGTTAGTTCCCGAGATCTTGCCCCTCATTCTCTAATTCTTTTGTGATTTTTTCTGTTTAATCCTGCTCGTTGAGGCGAATCTGTGCCAAAATATAGGGCATGGCACGTGGTTGGGAAAGTAAGGACGTTGAGGCCCAGGTCGAAGCGACGCAAGCTCCACAGCAGAAAGCTCCACAGGGAACTAAGTCTGCTGAGCAGGTCCACCGCGAACGGCAGCGCAAGGACTTGCAGTTATCCCGCACCCGCATCATGAACGACCTAGCGTCAGCCACACACCCCAATCACCGCAAATCCCTCGAAGCCGCACTCGCCCACCTCGACAAGAAAATTTCCGAGCTTAGCTAGCCTTAATTGGACCTGTTGAGCCCCGCACCAGTCAGATGAAGGCCCTGCTGCCGAAACAAGCAGCGCCCTTTCATGCTCACGCCGCAAGTGCCGTGGCCGCCTCCCTGGTTTAGGGCTCGGCTGGCCACCGCGGGACGCCGGAATGTAACTACAACGATGACTCCCGACTCCACTGCCTCTCCTTCGTGCCTCCCCGGAGCAAATTTCCACTGTTGGACGGCGCTCACGGTCGGCGAAGTGAGTGATGCGAGGTCGCGCACAACATGAATCGAAGTGGCGCGGCCCTCCTTGTCTACCATCTCGTTGAGCACCACGCTTCCTTCCCCCACGCTATTCGCAGGATATTCCGGCTCGAGAGTATAGAGAGGCAACGCCCCGCGATCTTTGGAGTCTGCTCCCGTTTCCTTGTATTCATGCACGCGCGCTGTAAGCTTGGGCAGATAGGGCTGCGCAAACTGGAAGACGATGCCGACGCGTGCATCTACATCGTGGCCATCCTGCCGTGCCGGCAGAAACGTCCACGTTTGTACCGCGCCCAGCACTTCCTCGAGAAACGGAGCCTGCCCTTGGACCACCCTTACGTCCGTGACCTTTCCCCTCTTGTCCACTTTGGCGTCGAGAAGAATCTCTCCCCCCGAAAACGCTTGGGCCGGGAAGGGTGCCGCCACCAGAGAAAGAGGGGTAGGGCCGGCATAGCCCTTGGCATTCTCTGAGGAACCCTCCGAATGCACTTGATGATCTAAAGTGGCATGCCAGGGAATGCCTTGCGCTTGCAACAGAGAAATTGCGTAGTGAATGCGCACCGCCGCTCCCGGTGAGGGATCAATCTGCTCCGGCGAATTCACAAAAGGAATCGCCGTGGGATGCAACCAGCGCCCCTCAATAAAGCCCACCGTTTCGCCGGATTCCTCCGAAATGACCGGCGAGCCGCTCTGCCCCGGGATCACTTTCTGGCTGTAGAGCAACACTTCGATTTGGCGCCCGCCTTCCGTTTTTGTGTATTGGTAACTCAAGACCTCGCCTGCAAAGCGCTCTTGAAGGGGCGGGTCGAACGTGTAGGCCTCCTGCAGCTTTGACGGACGCAGGGAAATCGAGACTACGGGCTTCCCAGGTTCAAGCCGGTCAGTCGCCAAGGGAAGGAACGCCACACGGTAACCGCCTTCAAACGGATTCGGTGTTGCGTGCAAAATGGCAACATCATGCTCCCAATCCGTCGCCACCACCTCGGCCTTCAGTAAGTGCCTCTGCCCAGAAGGCAACTCCACCAGCACATGGGGCAGTCCGCCGTCCCGAAACGACTTGATGAGGTGCGCCGCCGTCAGCATAAAACCGTCTTCGTTGATGAAGAAGGCGTTCCCGTAAAAAAGATAGTGATACCCCTTCTCAGAGGGAATTTCGTCAAGTGGGTAAACAACAGGGCAAATCGCTGCCGCCGGACCCGCAGCAGGTGGTTTCTCGGACGTCATGGCCGGCCTGGACCAAAGCGGGAAACACACGGCAACGATGAACCAAGTCCTGGCCGCCTTGCGGTAATTCTGGATCGCAATGCTCGCTGGCATGGAAAGCTCCGCCCACTTCTACTCTGGTGGTAAGCCCAGGGGGCAGGGATGTACCGGGGCAAATCGAAAGGAAATGGGGCTGAGGAACCTGCTGCGATTCCCTTCCTGTTTTAGCTCCTGATATTCGGCCCACTTTGAAAAGCGTGCGTCCATTGCGAGCCAAGTCAATTAGATGCTCAAAACGCGCGCACGGCAAGTCAAGAATAAGCTTGAAACCGAACGCCGAGCAGTGAAAACCCTAAGGTCTTGGTGGTGTGTTGCCAGCGAATCGAAGAACAGACGGAGCTCCGAGCATAAAGACCCTTGAATCTTCCGCCTGAAACAGTATCGTTGAGCTCATGACAAGTCCCGATGCCAAGCCCGAAGCCGCCGGGTCTTCGCTTCCGCGTTTCAAAGCGGCAGTGGTTCAAGCTTCTCCCGTCGTATTCGACCGTGAGCGGACTCTCGAAAAAGTCCGGGTTCTGGCAAGCGAAGCTGCTAGTAAAGGCGCCCAACTCGCGGTTTTCCCCGAAGCCTTTGTTTCCGGATATCCGAGGGGCCTCGACTTTGGCGCTGTTGTTGGCTCACGGACAGACCAGGGCCGCGAAGATTTTCGGCGCTACTGGGAAAGCAGCGTGGATGTTCCAGGTCCCGCCGTTGACCAGCTCGCTCAAACCGCGCTTGAAAACCAAATCTATCTTGTAGTTGGTGTCGTCGAACGCGAAGGTGGCACGCTCTATTGTTGCGTGCTGTTTTTCGCGCCGGATGGCCGCTTCCTTGGGAAGCATCGCAAGATTATGCCTACCGGCTCAGAGCGCCTGGTCTGGGGCTTCGGCGATGGTTCTACGATGCCGGTCTTCGACACTCCCTTGGGCAAACTCGGCGCAGTAATCTGCTGGGAAAACTATTTGCCTCTCATGCGCGCTGCCATGTACGCAAAAGGCATCCAGATTTATTGCGCTCCGACGGCGGATATGCGCGATTCGTGGATCGCCTCCATGCGCCACATCGCTGTTGAAGGGCGCTGTTTCGTGCTCTCGTGCAACCAGTTCAATCGCCGCCGCGATTTTCCGCCGGACTATCGTTCCGCCTTTGGAGAAGATCCCGATGCGATCGTCTGCCGAGGCGGAAGTTGTATCGTTGATCCTTTTGGCAATTTTCTCGCCGGACCTAACACGGAAGGCGAAGCCATTCTCATCGCAGAAATCGATCGCGCCCACATTGTGCGTGGCAAGTACGACTTGGATGTGGTTGGCCATTACTCCCGGCCCGATATTTTTCAACTCCAGGTAGACGCCCGCGCGAAGCACCCGGTGAGCATCCACGATGCCGAGCTCAAGGAAAAAGAGGAACCTTCAGCTCGACCTCAACAACAAGCGATTGCTCGTTCGGCAGATTAGACGCGTAGCACCTTCGCGTCAGTCGGTAAACACGACTCCCACGGAAACGCGCCCTTTGTCGCTGGTATCGTCAATCCGCACCACGTATCCCTTCAACTGGATATGCTGTTCTCCATTCGTTCCCGGCGCATCCATCGTGACTTGCAGCTCGGATTGCAGTTGAGGCAGATGCTTCAGGGTAATCATGGCGCCTTGCAGTGAAAGGTCGCAAACCACCGTTTCTTCCATGAACTCTTTTCCGCCCTCGGTGAGTCCGCAGACCTTTGCGCGAAACTGCACTTCGCGCCGCAGCGCCGTGCGCGTCCCCGGCATGTGCGCTTGCACTGGTTCCCCGGGCGCGCCCAGGGTAATCACCATTCCTTCGCTTGCCGCAAATACCGAGTCGAATTCATCCCGGGCCTGGCGCAAAATCGAGTCCACCTTGCGATCCGTCGAATCCGGGTCGTGGTGGAAGAGCACCAGAGTCTTTGCGCCCGCATGCCGCGCCGCTTTCACTCCTTCGCGCCACGAGGAGTGTCCCCACCCTTTGCGGTTCGTTTCCAACTGTTCCGGCGTGAACTGCGCATCATTGATGAAGATGTCTGCGCCCGCGGCCAATTCCCGCAAGCTTTCATCTAGCTTGGCGTCTCCCGGCTCATTGTCCGTGGCATACGCAACGGTGCCGGCGGGCGTCTCGATTCGGAATCCCAAACAGCCCTGCGGGTGGTTCAGCCAGCGCGTGCTGATTATGTTTTCGCCAATGGTGAATGACTCCCCGCCGTCCACTTCCTGAAATTTTCGCTTCGCGCTCATCACCGACATGTCCACGGGAAAGTACGGCACGGCCATCTGCGCCTCAAACACTTGTTTCAGGCTGTCGCGCCCCAGGAATTTCGAGCGAAAGCTGTAAAATTTGAATTCGTTGTTCGGCAAATACAGTGGCGCGAAAAACGGTACTCCCTGAATGTGATCCCAGTGGTAGTGGGTGATCAGGATGTGCGTTCCCTTGCTTTTTTCGCCGCTGGGAGCCGTCCAGCGATTGCCCAGCATGCGCAGCCCCGTCCCGCAATCCAGAATGATTTGGGTGCCGTCCGGCGCTTCCAGCTCCAGGCAAGGCGTGTTGCCGCCATAGCGCCACGTCGCGGGGTCCACGGTCGGTGTGGATCCGCGCACGCCCCAGAAATTCAGTTTTGCAACCGGACCCGCCATATCTGTGATCGCAAATCCCCTCTAGAATGGCCGCATCACACCAACACGCGCGGCAGGAAGCTTGTCTTCATCGTCGCAGCGGTTACTAGAGACCGTCAATCCATTCCGGCAAGCGCAGTGTCAAAGTGCCTAATAAGCGCGCCCGATGGCCGCCCCACCTTGCTTCCGCGTAGAATGGGGTTATGTCCGGGCATTCTCACGACCAAGGCCATGACCACCCTCATCACCATGGTCACGATCACGGTCAGAGTCACGCTGGTCCTTCTCACGATCCTAGCCACGCCGGACATGCCCATCCCCCCCTGCAACCTTCGGTTTTGGGCTGGGCCATGGTTTTCACCATTGGACTGGTCGTCGCTGAAGTTTTTGGCGGCATTCTCGGCCGCAGCGTCGCGCTGCTCAACGACGCCGTGCACAACCTTTCGGATGTTCCAGCGCTCGGCATCTCCTATCTCGCCATGCGTTGGGCCGAGCGCCCCGCCGACAGCGAGAAGACCTACGGCTACCACCGTGCCGGCACACTGGCCGCGTACAGCAACTCCTTCGTCCTCGTTTTGCTCTCGCTCTGGCTCGGCTATGAAGCCATCGAGCGCTTCCACTCTCCCGTGCAAGTCGTCGAAGAGTGGATGATCTGGACCTCCGTTGCCGCTCTCGCGGTGAACGGTGGCATCACGTTGGCTCTAGTCCGCGGCCGCAGTGACCTCAATCTCCGCACTATCCTGATTCACAATTTCGGGGACGCCATCTCCAATATCGCCATCATCGTTGGTGCTGTTTTCATTCGCATGACCGGAGCGCACTGGATTGATCCTCTGCTCGGCCTGGGCATTGGCATTCTCGTCCTGTGGTCAAGCATCGGCGTCCTTCGCGAATCTTCGCACCTTCTCCTGGAAGGCCGCCCACACGATTTGCACGTCGAAGAAGTCGCCCGCGCCATCCTCGCCGTAGAAGGTATCCAGGAAGTTCACGACGTCCATCTCTGGTCGCTCGGCGGCGGTCACAACGCTCTCAGCCTCCATGCACGCATTCCGGACATGCACATGGACGAGTGTGAGCGCCTGCTTGCCGCCATCAAGGATGTAGCCTCGAAGCAGTTTCAGATCGAACACGCCACAGTCCAGCTCGAACGCGCCGGCCTGCCCGCCAAGTCCGGCTACGTAATGCCCGAACCCGCCAAAAAATAGAAGACTGCGAATCACTGGCTTTGTTCTCTACGCAGTTGATTTTGTGAGTAGAAACAAAGCGCAATTATTAAATGTTCTGCGCGCGTATTGGATTTAGAATCGCAAGTCCGTCGTTTCACAACTTAATCCAGGTACTCGAACCGCATGAAGCCAGATTCCCAGTCGCGTGGCATTTTTAGCGCCGTCGTCGCCGTGTTGCTGTTGGCCTTGATGGCAGTGCTCGCGGGCGGCGCCGCGCTGCGCGAATCCGTTACCGTGGACGAAGTTTCGCACATCGCCGCCGGCGTCACCTACCTGCAAAAACTCGACTTGCGCCTGAATCCCGAGCATCCTCCTCTTCCGAAAATCCTAGCGGCGATCCCGCTGGTGATCCGCGGCGCTCGCGCTGACTACAAGCACATCTCCTGGACTTTCAGCGAAAAATTCTTCCCCGCCTATCTCGGCCAGTGGGTCTTCGGCGAATGGTTCCTCGAGCATTGGAACAATTCCGTGAACGTCCTGAAGTGGGCACGCGTCCCCATGCTGCTGCTCACTCTGTTGCTGGGCCTAGTCATGTACTTTTTCGCCAGAAAGCTTGGCAGCCCGTGGGGTGGAGTTCTTTGCCTCACCGTTTTTGTGACCACGCCGGCGTTTCTCGCTTTCGGCCCTGTCGTGCATACAGACATTGCCTTGGCGCTTTTCTCACTGCTGACGCTCTGGACGTTTGCCAATCTATGGCGAAATCCCAGCCGGCTGAACGTCATGCTCTTTGGCTTGAGCCTCGCGGGCGCGTTGCTGTCGAAATTCACCGCAGGACTTTTGCTCTTTGTCTTCCTGGCGTTCCTCCTCAGCCTGCGACTGCGTCCCATTCCCGGACAGCCGGAATCCAAAGGCGAAGCAAAGCTGTGGCGGCGCCACCGGTGGCGGCCAACACTGAAAGGCATTTTGTGCGGAGCCGTGATCGTGTACGTGTTTTACCTCGTCTTTTCCTGGCATCAGCCGACCGACGCTCTCTATAAGCTCGGGACCGGTCCGCTAGCGCTGTTCTTCCGCCGCGCGCTTTTTCCTCCGTTGACCTTTTTCCGTGGAGTGGCCTGGGTGCTGCTGACCGGAGTGCGTCCAACGTTCATTCTAGGGCACAGCTATCCGCACGGCGTCTGGTTCTACTATCCGGTTATTTTTGCTCTGAAGTCCTCACTGGCCTTTTTGCTGTTGCTCCTGGTGTCCTTACTCATTGCCCTTGGGCGCAAATTGCGTGCTGGCTCCACGATTCCGGAGCACATGGCCGCGCACTGGCGCGTGCTCTGGGTGAGCCTGGTGGTGTTCACGGTTTTCTGCGTCATCAGTCCGCTCGACATCAGCATCCGCCATTTCAGCGTGCCGCTAGTGCTGATTATCGTGCTGCTCGCCCCCGTTCCTCGGATGCTGAGCGAACTCCGCGCTTCGTCTCCCACCTGGGTACAGCTGGGCAGTGCCGCAACCACAGTCCTCGCCGCCGCTTGTCTGTTCACGGCAGTGCGCGCTTATCCTTATTACTTTCCTTTCGTCAATTCGTTGAGCATGGGCCGTCCTGCTTACACCTTGATGAACGACTCCAACGTGGATTGGAACCAGTCGCTGCCCGAAGTGAAGCGCTTTGCCGATCAGCACGGCCTGGCGAAAATTGGCCTGGATGAGTACGGCTTTTCGGATCCCACGCCGTTCGTGCCCCAAGCGCATTTCTGGAATTGCCAAAAGCCCGCGCCGGAAGATGCCGGCGAGTGGGTGGTGATCTCCGCCAGCATGATTCTCGACGGCCACAATTGCGGTTGGCTGATGCAATACCCGAACGAAACGCTGGCAAGCGGCAGCATGTACGCGGTGCATTTGCACGATCAGATCCCCTCGGCGGGTCGGCCGGGCGGGCCGCCGCTGCCATCCGCGTTTCGCCAATGGGGCGGCTTGCCCTTCGACGGCCAGAGCTTCTTCGAGCACCTCGTTCAGCACCCGCAAGACTTGCCCCGCGGTTTCGACTGGACGCAAGCCTCGTTTCGGGCCCAGAGCACCTCCGCCGGCCCACCCCCCAAGTTTCCCTGGGAACCGTAAACAGACTTGAAATGTAGCGCCACGCTTTAGCGTGACATCTTGCTTTTCCTTGACGCGGCTTTCAGGTCTCCCCTTGCCCTGACCTTCGAGGCGTCCATCGGCACTTCTTCATTCCTGTTTTCCACTTTATGGAGAACCCTCTGCCCCGGGTGCGCCTCATGAGGGGTCGAGAGATAACTCGGATCGGCACGAGCCGATCCATCCTATGGAGTCCCTTCCACTTGCAGGTTCTTGAACCAAACGTGGCCCGTCCCCAAGGACATGAATCCAATGTAGCCAACGTGATGCGTGCTGTCGCGGACCTGGCCAACCTGCGCATCATCGACAAACAAAGTGATCTGATCTCCTTTGCATTCCACGGTTAGCTTAATCCCGGCCGCAATTCCTTTTTGAACTTGTTCCGCGGAAACTCCCGCCCAGGGAATGACGGGTTGTTCGGCAGGTTCGCCGTATGTTCCCTTCACCAGCTCGAAGGACAGGTCATCCGCTTCATACCTTTGCGCGCTGGTCTTCAACAAGAAGGCGTAGTAGCCCGCGCCTTCCACGCGAAAGACCAAGCCCGCCGAGGAATCTTCGAAGACTCTCTTGGCTTTCATGGAAGAAAGCCGCGACGGTGCGCGCATCTTAGCCCATCCCGCATCGATAACTACGGACGCCCGAAAGTCGCTCCACCACGGCCCATATGCTGCCAGTGCGCCGACGCCAACGGGGTTATTCATAATGAAGTGTTTGTCGTCTCCCGGCTTCGGCGGCTCGTACGAAAGCTCGTATCCGTTGGCGGTATAGCGTGAACCCGCTCGATTCGGCCAGCCTGTACCTGGGTCTAAAAAATCTTCCTCGTAAGTGTAGGTTACGCCGTCCTGCGTCAGGCGGGATTCGTAAGGAAATGGGTACGCCTTGGCCGAAACTTGACAGGACCTGACGTCAAATTGAATTTCTTCCGGTGCGCCATTCTCAAAGCCAATCGCTTCGCGCGATCGGACCTTGACTCCACTGCGATGAACTTTGACTTGAATTCGCCGGACGCTATTTGCGTGCCCTTGTGGATAGTACGCGAGCGTATATTGAGCCTGCAGAATATTAGAAATCTCTCGAATCACCTGGTTAAAGCTTTTTCTGTCGGTTGGGAAGAACGCCTCGGCGCCCGACTCGCGGGCCAGGCGCTCAAATACAATCAACGGATTGTCGATCTCTTTGCCTGTTACGAGAGTCACTTTCGCACCAGACTCTTTATCGACCGAGTATTCCGGCTCTTGGAAAAAACCGATCATAAACAGTTGCGCCCGTGATCGTCGTACAAGCCGTATCAATTGTTGCAACTTGATCCGGCTGTGCTGGTCTGCGCCGTCCGTAAACACGACAATGGCTTGCCTTAAGTTTTTCGCTTCTCGAAGATGGCAAAGTGCTGAAGCCAAGGCGTCGTAGAGAGCCGTGCCTCCCGATTCCGCCGTGGCTCTGTAGGGGAGTGCTTTCAACTGCTCCCGCGTAACCTTCTCAAAGCTTTCCACGTGATCCGTAAATTGCAGGACAGAAACATCAACCTCGGGGCGCAGGCTGCCCAGCAACTCTCCGAACATGGCTTGCGCAGCTTCCAGCTTTCCCCCGTTACCCATGCTGCTGCTCGAATCAACCAACATACTCAGCGTGATAGGCTCCTTGTTGGTGTCGAAGAATGCGATTTTCTGCTTCCGCCCATCCTCGAGCAGGTCAAAATCCCCAGCCGATAGTTCAGGGACATCGCGATTTTGCTTGTCAGTTACGCGCACATTTACGGAAACCAAGTCGACATTCACGCGAATCGTTGGTGTTTGATTCTGGGTCTGCGCCGGCAAGGAACAGAAAAAAGCCGCCGCGCAGCAAATCAGTCCGATAGGGAGGTACATCGAAACCGAGCATACCACGCAGCACCCGGGCGCGGGGGGCCTCGACTGAACCCGGCTAGAATCAAGTACTGCATGGATAACGCGTCCTAAGGCCTACCGCGGTTGGCTGGGCTGTGCTATAACCGAGCAGCCGCGGGGGAAAGGCGGAAGGTAGAGAGCCAGAATGCAGAAGGTGGAAATCAAAGAACGGGACGGACACGGCAGCCCCCAGACCGCGGAAAGCCAAGGGCTGGCGGTCGAACGCGCGCTGCAAAATGCGCCGGCTCGAAACGAAGATCCGTCGCGGTATTGCCCGGTGTGCTCGCAACGGTTGGAATCGCACCGGTGCAAGCTGATCTGCACAGTCTGTGGGTATTACATGTCCTGCGCGGACTATTACTAGGTATGAGCTTTTAGAGGCTCCGCAATCGGCAGGAACGCCGGGCTAAAGCCTGCTTGCCGCAGGCAGGCCGCGGCCTCTACAAGACCTGGCGGCGGCTCATGGATTTGACCGCTGGCGGGTCTTCGATTACGATTCATCGCTCCCGGTTT
>Ga0126370_10000719_pt1 | contig 14270 bp, 15 predicted proteins | sample PanSoiMetaPlot_3_FD_92586 | JGI IMG/M metagenome (GOLD analysis project Ga0126370, IMG submission 92586) | Tropical forest soil microbial communities from Panama - MetaG Plot_3 | ecosystem: Environmental > Terrestrial > Soil > Tropical forest > Bulk soil | place: Panama | collected 2016-02-17 | reverse complement strand
GCTCGGCGCCGTTCCCGACGAGCGGGTAGGGGCTGGGCGGCCCGGCGGGGACCACGCGCCCGTCGACCAGGACGCCATCGCTCTGGTCGCATAGCACGAAGGTCTCGGCCGAGTCCTCGCGGGCTCGCTTCAGTGTCAACGGCAGACCGAGCGGGACACGGCGGCGATAGAGGCCGGTGAGCTCGCGCGGGCTGGTCGCGCCGGCGAGCGCGTCGAAGACGGCGAGGACCGAGCCGCCGTGCGCGGTCTCCGGCAGGCCCTGGAGGGCCGGGTCGAGGGTGAGGATCAGGTCGCCGCCGGTGACCTCCAGAGCGTGACGAAGCGTGGCATCAATGGTGGCCATGAGATAATTTTCGAGTGTCGTCGCCCATTCTAGCCGACAAGGCTTTCGTGCGGGCGACGATCACCAACTTCTTTTTCTTCTTCAGCCTGAACTGCTTCATCCTCCTGCCGCTCTACATCGAAGGTATCGGCGGCACCGAGGTGGAGATCGGCCTGGTCATGGGCCTCTACAATGCGATCGGCATCCTGTGCCAGCCGCTCGTGGGCCCGCTCGTCGACGCGTTCGGTCGGCGGCGCTTCATGCTGACGGGCGCGGGCCTCGTGGTGGCTGCGGCGCTCCTGGCCACCACGACGCCGACGATCCCGCTGCTCGCGCTGGTGCGCGCCCTGCAGGGAATCGGCTTCTCCGCGTTCTTCGTCGCGAACTATTCGTACGTGCTGGACCTGACGCCGCCCTCGCGGCGGGGCTGGGCCCTCGGCATCTACGGCGTCGCCGGGCTCGTGGCCACCGCCATCGCGCCCCTCGTCGGCGAAGCGGTGGTGCGCCGGATGGGCTTCAGGCCGCTCTTCATTATGTCCACCGCGATGGCGCTGGTGGCGGCCGGCTACGTCTGGAGCCTGCCCCGCGGGCGGTCGGGCACGCCGCTGCCGGCGGCCGGATCGCTCTGGGCGCGCGGCGGGCTCGACGAGTTGCGCCACCGCCACATGGTCGTCACGCTCTTCTTCGGTCTGGGCGCCGGCACGATCTTCGTCTTCGTGCCCACCTTCGCCGATAGCCTCGGGATCGAGACGCTCGCGCTCTTCTACACGGCCTTCGCGCTGGCCGCGATCGGCGTGCGCGTGTTCGGCGGCCGCCTGATCGATACCCACGGACGCCGCGCGGTGATCGTGCCCTCGATGTTCGTGCAGGCCGGCGCGACCGCGCTCTTGGCGCTGCTCGGCTTCGTGGTGACCCGCACGAGCCTGACGCCGATCGTCCCCGTGCTCGTCGTGATCGGGCTGATGTCGGGCAGCGCGCACGGTCTGCTCTATCCCGGGCTGGCCGCGATGGTCACCGATCATGCACCGGAGACACGTCGGGGCGTCGTCGTCGCGATGTTCAGCGCGGTTTTCCTGGTCGGCCAGACGACGGGCTCGTTCGCATTCGGCTACATCACGCATGCCGTCGGCTACCGGTTCATGTGGATGATGCTCGCGTCGTTCCTGCTGCTCGGAGCGGCGCTCAGCATGGGGCTGGTCGAGCGTCGCGCCCCTGACGGGCGCGCTATACTGGCTGCACCGTTTCGGGAACAGGAGTCGGCATGAACACGAGCGTCCGGATCGGCGTGGTCGCCCTGTTGATCGTCGCAGTGCTCGGCGTGCCCGAGCGCGCCTCCCTCGCCCCGGACCGCCCTGAGGTGGCCCCGCCCAAGCCGACGGGCGCGCAAGAGGTCGAGGTCGTCGCGGTCATGATCGATCAGAACACCCAGCAGCCGACGGTGTTGCTGCAGGGCAAGCGCGACAAGCGCTCGGTCGCCCTCGCGATCGGGCTGGCCGAGGCGACCGGGATCGCGGTCCCGCTCCAGGGCGTCACGCCGCCGCGGCCGCTCACGCACGATCTCTTCCTGACGCTCTTCGGCCGGCTCAAGGTGACGCTCACGCGCGTCGTCATCACCGATCTGCGCGACGACATCTTCTACGCGACCGTCTATCTGAACGCGGGCGGGCCCGAGCTCTCGCTCGACGCGCGCCCGTCGGACGCGATCGCGCTGGCGATCCGCGCGAAGGTGCCCGTCCTGGTCGAGGAGCGCGTGTTCGACAAGGCCGGCACCAGCGCGCCGCCGCGGCGCCCCTCGATCTGACGCCGTGGCCGAGCCCGAGCGGACCGAGAAGGAGTGGGCGCTCCAGCGGCGGCTCGAGGACGTCTTCGTCAAGCTGGGTGAGAAGTACGGCGACCTGACCGGCCGGGTCGAGACGAAGATCAACTCGACGATTACCTTCGACGACGTCGGCGGGCTCCAGCAGGCCAAGACCAACCTCAAGGGATTCGCCCTGGCCCTCAGCGAGCCCGATCTTTACCGGCAATGGGGCATCGAGCCGCCGAAGGGTGTCCTCCTCTACGGGCCGCCCGGCACCGGAAAATCCAAGCTCGCGCAGGCGCTCGCCACGACCTCGGGTGCGATCTTCTACCACCTGAAACTGATGAACCTCACCTCGAAGTTCGCCGCCAACACCGGCGACTTGCTGCAGGAGATCTTGAAGATCGCGATGGCCGAGGGCCCGGGAGTGCTGTTCCTCGACGAGGCCGAGGCGCTCTCGCTCGAGCACCTCTTGCCGCCGCCCCAGGCGCGCGAGGCGAGCGCCCGGCTGGTCGCCGCGCTCTGCGAGAAGCTCGACGCGATGAGCACGACCGAGCGCATCCTGGTCGTGGCGTCGACCACCCACACCGACGCGCTCGACCCCGCGCTCGTGGCGCCCGGCCGCCTCGACCACCTCGTCGAGATCCCGCTACCTGATCCGGCGGCCCAGCGCGAGATCCTGGAGCTGATCCGTCGGCGGACCGAGAAGACCGCGGGGCGCCCGCTCTTCGAGAAAATCGACTACGACAAGATCCTGCCGGTCATGGGCGGCATGAGCGGCGCCGACCTCTCGGTGATCGTGCGGCGGGCGCTCGAGGTGAAGGTGCGGGCCGCGGCCGAGCGGCCGGGCGTGCCGCCCGTCTCCACCGAGGACCTGCTGGACGCGATCGACGGCTACAAGAGCGTCAGGGGGGTCGTGGAGAAGATCCGCTACGGCCAGTACCTGTGATCGCCACGACGAGGATCCGCGTCCGCTACAAGGACACGGATTGCACGAAGGTCGAGTTCCTCCGGCAGCAGGGCCTCGCGATGTCCCAGGTCGATCGGCAAATCCACCTGCCGGTCGTGGAGGGGCTGGTCCGCTATCGCGAGCCCGCGCGGCTCGACGACCTCCTGCAGGTGCGCTGCTGGGTGAGCGAGCGCCGGCGGGCGACCTTCCGTGCTTACGAGTTCCTGGACGAGGAGGGCGAGCCGGTCGCCACCGGATCCACCCTGCACGCGTGCCTGGACCCCTCGACGAGCGAGATGGTGGCCGTGCCGTCCTGGCTCCTTGAGCGGATGCCGGTGGTCGACCAGTCGAAGTAGACGGCCCGGCGTTGTATACTTCGTAACCGGCCTCGATGATCGAAGTCGATCACTTAACCAAGAACTACGGCCTCGTCGCGGCGATTCGCGACGTGTCGTTCAGTGTCTCCCCGGGCCAGATCGTGGGCTTCCTCGGGCCCAATGGCGCCGGGAAGTCGACGACGATGCGCATCCTCGCGTGCTTCATGCCCGCCTCGAGCGGGATGGCGCGGGTCGCCGGGTACGACGTGTTCCAGCAGTCGATGGAGGTCCGCCGCCGGATCGGCTACCTGCCCGAGAACGTGCCGCTCTACACCGACATGCGGGTGGCGCCGTACCTCGACTTCGTCGCCGAGGTGAAGGGGGTCGGGCGCTCGGAGCGCCGCCGTCGCGTGGCCGACGTCATGGACCGCTGCTTGGTCGCCGATGTCCAGAACCGCCTGATCGGCAAGCTGTCCAAGGGCTACCGCCAGCGCGTGGGCGTGGCCCAGGCGATCGTGAGCGATCCCGAGGTGCTCATCCTCGACGAGCCGACGATCGGCCTGGACCCCAAGCAGATCACCGAGATCCGCTCCCTCATCAAATCGCTCGCCGGCCAGCACACGGTGATCCTGTCGACGCACATCCTGCCGGAAGTGTCGATGGTGTGTGGCGCGGTCATCATCATCAACAAGGGCGCGATCGTGGCGCAGGGGCCCATCGACACCCTGGTCGAGCAGTTCTTCCCGACCTCGCGGCTCGAGGTCGAGATCGCGGGCCCGCCGTCCGCGGTCCGCGACCGGATCCGAGCGATTCCCGGCGTCCTGTCGGTGCAGGACCAGGCGCCGGCGAACGGTGCGGCCCGCTACACCGTCGAGGCGGCGCGGGGCCGCGACGTGCGCGCCGAGATCTTCCAGCTGGCCGCCCAGCAACGGTGGGACCTGCTCGAGCTCAAGCGCGTGGGGATGACGCTCGAGGAGGTCTTCATCCGGATCGTCGCCGGCGAGGAGTCCTCCGAGTCCCCCGAGGGCGTCGTGGAGAAGTCGGTGGGGGAGCCGTCGTCGTGAAGATCTGGGCGATCTTCAAGAAGGAGATGCGTCTGTACTTCACCTCGCCGGTAGCGTGGGTGGTGCTGACGATCTTCCTCTTCATCGCAGGCTATTTCTTCGCCTCGATCTTCTCGTTCTTCTCGCAGGCCTCGATCCAGTCGGCAATGAATCCGCAGATGGGCCGCGATCTCAACGTCACCGACAGCGTGATGCGGCCGCTCTTCTCGAACATCAGCGTGATCCTGCTCCTGCTCATGCCGCTGGTAACGATGCGGTTGTTCGCCGAGGAGCGGCGCGCCGGCACCATCGAGCTCCTGCTGACGTACCCGGTGCGCGACGGTGCGGTGCTGGCCGGGAAGTACCTCGCGGCGCTGGGACTCTACGCGCTCATGATCGGGCTCACCGTGCTCTATCCCCTGATCGTGGTGTATTTCGCGCGCCTCGAGTGGGGGCCGGTGCTCACGGGCTACCTCGGCCTGCTTCTCATGGGCGCCACGTTCATCGCGGTCGGCGTGTTCGCCTCGTCCCTGACCGAGAACCAGATCGTCGCCGCAGTCACCACCTTCGGCGTCCTGCTCATCTTCTGGATCCTGGGCTGGAGCGCGGACTATGCCGGCGGGTCCATCGGCCGCGTGCTGCAGTTCCTGTCGATCCTCGAGCACAACGACAGCTTCTCGAAGGGGGTCCTCGACACGAAGGACCTCCTCTACTACGTGAACTTCACGGCGCTCGCGCTGTTCCTGACCTTGCGCTCGCTCGAAGCCCGGCGGTGGAAGGGATGATCCGGCGGCTCTCCGACTGGGGCTTCTACGTCGGTGTCGTCGTCGTGCTGGCCACATGGGTCCTGTCCTACGCACGGCCGGAGTGGTTCACGCCGAACCTCTGGCGCACGCTCGTGGCGATCGGGGCGGTGCTCGTGGTGGCCTCGCTGCTCGCCCGGGTCGAGGACTACCGGGGGCTCTTCGGCCGCCGGTCGATGCGCTACGGCGTGAACACAGCCGTCGCCGTCGCGCTGGTGCTGGGTGCCACGGTCGTCGTGCAGGCGCTCTCGTTCCGTCACAGCGCGCGCTGGGATCTGACGGAGAACAAGCGGTTCAGCCTCTCGCCGCAGACCATTCAGCTCCTGGGCGGCCTCAAGACCGAGGTGAACGCGGTCGCCTTCTTTCGCAGCGATCAGCCGACCAAGCGGACGGCCGAAGATCTATTGAAGCAGTACGCCCGCTACTCGAACGGCAAGTTCACCTGGAAGAGCGCCGATCCCGATCGCGAGCCGGGCCTGGCCCGCCGCTACGGCATCGAGTCGTACGGCACCATCGTGCTCGAGACGAAGGCCAAGTCCGAGAAGGTGCTCGACGCTGAGGAAGAGAAGCTGACGAACGGCCTCGTCAAGGTCACGCGCGAGGGCAAGCGCGTCGTCTACGTGATCCAGGGGCACGGCGAGGCCGAGCTCACGAGCACCGAGCGGCCGGGCTTCAGCGAAGCGAAGTCGTCGATGGAGAAGGCCAACTACGACGTCAAGCCGCTGGTCCTGGCGCGCGCGGGCAAGGTGCCGGACGATGCGACCGTCGTGATCCTCGCCGGGCCGCGCAACGACCTGTTCCCGCCCGAGATCGAGGCCCTCGACGCATACGTCGGCCGCGGTGGCAAGGTGCTCGCGATGGTCAATCCGTTTCAGAACGAGGGGCTCAAGAAATACCTCGTGAAGTACGGATTCCAGCTCGACGACGACCTGGTGGTGGAGCAGAACCCGATCGGGCGGCTCTTCGGGATCGGCCCAGAAGTGCCGATCATCCAGCAGTACGAGTCGCACCCGATCACGCGCGACCTGAGCGGCGTCACGACTCTGTTCCCGCTCACGCGCTCGATCACCGCGCTCAAGACGCCGCCGAAGGGTGTCAACGTCCAGGTGCTCGCGCGCACGAGCCCCGAGAGCTGGGGCGAGACCAACCGCGCCGACCTCCAGCGCGGGATCGCCAAGCCCGATCCTCAAGATCTGAAGGGGCCGCTGGCGGTCGCCGCGGTGGCGACGATCGACAAGGCCCGCATCGTCGTCTACGGCACCTCCAACCTGGCCGCCAACCAGTTCCTGAACATCCAGGGCAATCGGGACTTCTTCCTCAACACGGTGAGCTGGCTGGCCGAGGAAGAGGACCAGATCTCGGTCCGGCCTAAAGATACGAAGCAGACTCCAGTATTCATGAGCTCGAACCAGGCGCAGGCGGTGAACCTCCTGCCGATGCTGGTCCTGCCCGGGATCGTGCTCATCGGCGGCATCATCGCCGTCGTTCGCCGCCGCGCGGCGAACTAGTCGGGCCGGCGATGCGCTGGCAGACCACCGCAGTCCTGGCCGTCATCCTCGTCGCGCTCGGCGCATTCTACTACGTCTACGAGGTCCGGCTGGGCCCCGAGCGCGAGAAGACCGAGGGGCGCAAGGGCCGCGTCTTCACGGTCGAGCCGGCCGACGTCGCTGACGTCGAGCTCAAGCGGACCGATACCACCGTCAAGCTCAAGCGCGAGGGCGACGGCTGGCAGATCCTTGCTCCGGTGAACGCGCGCGGCGACCGCGGACCCGTCGACGAGACGATCACGTCGATCGTCACCGCCCGCATGGACCGCGAGATCGAGCCCGATCCGAAATCGCTGGGCGACTTCGGGCTCGACCGCCCGGCAGCAGAGGCGACGCTCACGCTGAAGGACGGCAAGCGCGTCGGCCTGATCCTCGGCGCCAAGAGCCCGACCGGCGTATGGGTGTACGCGCGCGAGGCGGGCAAGCCGGCGGTCTTCGTGATCGGCGACTCCGTCCTGCGCGACGTGACGCGGCCCGTCGCCGAGTTCCGCGACAAGACCGTGCTCGCCCTCGAGCCGAGGGACGTGACCGGCGTCGCGCTCGACCTGCGCGACGAGAACATCGCGCTCGAGCAGGCCGACGGGAAATGGAAGCTGACGCGGCCGCGCGCGCTGCCGGCGGATCCCGACACCGTGCGCGACTTCCTCGAGAAGCTCCGCGCGGCGCGCGTGAAGGACTTCGCGGCCGACGCGCCCAAATCGCTTGAGCCGTTCGGTCTGGACAAGCCGGTCCGAATCGACGTCCAGACGGGCCGGGAAAAGGACCGCGCCACGAAGACCCTGCTGATCGGTCGCGCCGACCCCGCCAAGAAGGGGGTCTACGCGATGCGACCGGGCGAGACGGCCGTGATGCTGATCCCCGAGGAGACGTGGACGGCGGTGCCCAAGAACGTAGCGGTCCTGCGCGACAAGTCGCTCGTCGGATTCGACCGCGACAAGATTACGCAGATCGAGATCGAGAGCCCGAAGGGCACCGTCACGCTCGCCAAGGACGGCGAGCGCTGGAAGATCACCGCGCCGCAGGCGCTCGCCGCCGACCCGGTCGAAGCGGGCGCCGTCCTCTTCAAGCTGCGCGACCTGCGCGCCCAGGCGTTCCTGACCGACGACGCGTCGGGAATCCCGCGCTATCTCGCCAAGCCCACCGTGCGCGTGAGCATCACCGAGCAGGGCGCGGCCGGGCCCCGCACCGTTCTGCTGGCGCCCTCGCCCGAGAAGCGCGGCGGGACGCCGAGCGCGTACGCCGCGGTGGCCGGGCAGGGACCCGTGGTGCTCGTCGACGGCAAGGCGATCGAGGACCTCGGGCGCTCGGCCGACGACCTGCGCGACCGCACGCTCCTGTCCGGGCTCGAGCCGCGCGACATCAAGCGCATGCGCGTGCGCGCGGGCGGCCAGACCGTCGTGGTCGAGCGCAGCGGTGAGAGCGACTGGAAGCTGGTCGAGGGCGGTAAGGGCGCGGCGAAGGCCGCCACGGTCGACAACCTCCTCTACGCGCTCCGGGCGCTCAAGTGGAAGACGATCGCCGCACCGACCGGCGACGAGCCGGCCAAGTATGGGCTCGACGCGCCCACGCTCGAGGTGACGCTCGTGAAGGCCGACGGCAGCGAGGCGGGCGTGCTGCTTGTGGGCAAGCGCGAGGGCGAGCAGGCGTGGGTGAAGGTGAAGTCGGCGCCGGCGATCTACACCGTCGACGTCAAGCAGCTCGGCGAGGCGCCGAAGGTCCCGGACGACTTCAAGGGCTGATCAGGCGAGCAGGCCGAGCTCCCGGTAGCGCGGCGCGATCCGCTCCGAGATGAGCCCGAGTCGCTGCAGCCGCGGCATCAGGTTCTCCTGGAACAAGAAGCTGTTGAAGGCCTTCGTCGTCTGGGAGTTCCGCACCGTGTCGCGCCAGAGCGCGTCGCCGTCCCAGCCCATCTCGGTCCAGACGTTCTTGATCGACTGAAAGCCCGTGTGCTCGTCGCGGGCGTACATGTGGTCGCACGCCTTGAAGGTAAAGTCCTCGAGGTACTCGCGCTTGGCCGGCTCCATGCTCGGGATCGAGCGTCGCAGCGCAAAGTAGCCGAAGTTCACGTGGCGGCCCTCGTCCTGCAGGACGTAGTCGAGCAGGTGCGCGAGCGTGGGGTCGCCCGTCTGCTTGCGCATGAGGTTGAAGGCTGCGATCGCGAGGCCCTCGACGATCATCTGCATCCCCAGCAGCTTCAGCTCCCAGAGGTTGGTGGCCAGGATCTCGTCGAGCAATGCCTTGAGGAGCGGATCGACCGGGTAGATCTTGTGGAGCTTCTTGACGTAGCGCTCGAAGACCTCGACGTGCCGCCCCTCGTCGACGACCTGGGTCGAGGCGTAGAGCTTGGCGTCGAGCTCGGGGATCGAGTTCACGAGCTGGCCGCATACCACCAGGGCGCCCTGCTCGCCGTGCAGGAACTGCGAGAGGCGCCAGGCGGAGGCGCGGATCTCCACTTCCTTGCGTTCCGCGTCGGTGAGCTTGGGAAAGAAGTCGGTCCCCATGAACGCCATCTGCACGTTCAGCACGGGGCCCTCGGTCCCGACGGGGCGGGTCCAGTCGATCGCCGCCGAGCCGTTCCACTGGTTCTTCTTGGCGGTCTCGTACAGGGTTGCGAGCTCGTCGTGCGTGGGCACGTAGTCGTAGTCCCACAGGGTCTCGAGCTGGTAGGTCACCCTTCGGGCGGCGGCTGCTCCGGTTGTCGTCACGCGCTCACCTCGGTCCAGAGTCGGCGTTGGATCGGTCGGATCAGGTCCACTATTCTACCGCGCCGCGCGTGGGGTCGCGCGGTCGACGGATCTGGAGCGGTCGAGGCTCCTGGAGTAGGATTGTGAGCGTGCCGGACGAATCGATCTACCTGCAGCAGATGGAGCTGGGGCCGATGCAGAACTTCGTCTATCTCATCGGCGACCCGCAGGCGCGCGAGTGTGTCGTCGTCGACCCGGCGTGGGTGATCGACACGATCGTCGACACTGCCCAGGCCCGCGGCATGACGATCACCGCCGCCCTGGTGACGCACACCCACCAGGACCACGTCGGCGGCAGCCTCGAATCCTGGGGCATGCCCGGGCGCATTCCGGGCATCGAGGAGCTCCTTCAGCGCGTGAAGGCGAAGGTGTACGTGCACAAGGCCGAGCGCGAGTTCCTGAAGGGTCTGGGCTCCGATCTGGTGAAGGTCGACAACCACTCGACCCTGACGATCGGCCGGCTCACTCTGACCTTCATGCACACGCCCGGGCACACGCCCGGCTCGCAGTGTTTCCTGATCGACGGCCGGCTCGTGTCCGGCGACACGCTCTTCATCGGCTCGTGCGGCCGAACCGACCTGCCCGGGAGCGATCCGCAGGAGATGTACTACTCGCTCACGCAGCGTCTCGGCGCGCTGCCCGATTCCACGCTCCTGTTCCCCGGCCACAACTACGGCGGCCCGTCCTCGACGATCGGCGACGAGAAGCGCGGCAATCCCTTCATGCGCTTCGCGAGCCTCGGCGACTTCCTGCGCATGATGGGCGGCGGCCGCATCGTGGCGCCCTAGCGCACCTCGATCCTCGCGGCCGGCGCGATCGCGCGCCACCATCCGCTGCGCGGCCGTTCTCTGCCGTAGCGGCTGGCTCGGGGTGCTATTCTCGAATTCACGATGTCTTTCGGCGTCAGAAATTGGCTCAAGGTTCGATTCATCGCGGGCTTCTTCGTCACGGTGCCCGCCTTCCTCACGGCGTGGCTCCTCTGGATCTTCTGGAGCCGAATCGACGACGTGTTCACGCCGATGTGGGGCCGAATTCTCGGAAGGACCTTTCCCGGCCTCGGCTTTCTGACCGCCGTCGGCATCATGCTGATGATGGGCACGATCGCCCGCAACGTGGTCGGGCGCCGCGTCCTCGCATGGGGCGACAAGCTGCTGCTGCGGGTGCCGATCTATCGGCAGCTCTATCCGTCGGTCAAGATGCTGATCGATTCGTTCTCGCCCGAGCGCCGCAGCGCCTTCGGCGCGTTGGTGCTCGTCGAGCATCCGCGGCAGGGCGAGTACGCGTTCGGCTTCGTCACGAGCCACGTCGTCGTCGAGACGCCGCACGGCAAGCGCGAGATGGTGACCGTCTTCATCCCGACCAACAACCTCTATTTGGGCGATGTGGTGGTGGTGCCCCGGGACGACGTGCTGCCAACCGGCCTGCCGGTCGAGGAGGGCATCCGCATCATCCTCTCGGCGGGCAACGCCACCCCGCGCCAGCTGCCGAGAAACTAGGGCGCCCGGCGGCCCTGCGGCAGGCGCCGCGCCCACGCGGTCACTGCCTCGCCCAGCGGGAACAGCTTGCCGAAGAAGAAGTGATCGGCCCCGTCGATCGCGGCAGACGTGATCCATGGGCGCGCCGCCGTGAACTGCGCGAAATCGTCGGGCGGGCAGTATTGATCGCGCGTCCCCGCGACCATCAGGGTCGGCACGTGCGTGTCCGCGAGGAAGCCGAAGTCGAACATCGCTAACGGGGGCGCGATCAGCGCCATCCCCGCGATCCGGTTGTCGCGGCTGCCGACCAGCGCCGCGATCCGAGATCCGAACGAATATCCGGCAACCGCGAGGGCGCCGCCTCCCATGGCTTTCGCGAGCGCGTCGAGAGCCGCCGCGGCGTCCTCCTGCTCAGCGACCCCACCCCCGTGAACACCACCCGAGGCGCCGACCCCACGGAAATTGAACCGCAGGGTGGCGAGGCCGACCGCCGCGCACACCTCCTGGACGCGCACCACGACAGGGTTTTCCATGTCGCCGCCGTACAGCGGGTGAGGATGGCAGATCACGACGCCGCCGGACGAGGAGGCGGGCACGGCCATCAGAGCCTCGAGGCTCACCTGGGTCCCCACCGTCAAGCGTATGGGCTGTTCGGATATCATGTGGCGCCATGAGAATACGGGTGGGGGCCTCGCGCGTCCAATGATCGTGTTGAACTGCCTCCTGGCCCGCCGCCGTATCGGCGCCTATCTCGACGGGGCTCTGGAAAATGGTCCCGCCTTGTCGATCGCCAGACACCTGAGCAAGTGCGCCACCTGTCAAGGTGAGGCCGAGAATATCCGGAGAGTGCGGGCCCTCGTCCAGCGCACCCTGAGCCCCGGCCGAGGCACCGAGCCCGACTGGTCGGGCTTCTGGCCGGGTGTCGTCCGGGGCATCGAGGAAGCGCAGCATCGTGAGCTCCCGGCCCCTGTTGGCCGGCGCGGAAGCTGGTGGTGGCGGCCGCGGCTGACGCTCGGCGGCGCGCTCGTCGCGGCGGCACTCGTCTCGATCACTCTCTGGCAGCTGAACACGGGCCCCCTCGCGCCCGACGCTCCCATCTTCGTCAGCTCGGCCCATACCGAGGACCCGCGCGGGACGGTCGTCATCTACTCGCCGCACGAGCAGCAGGACGTGGCGGTCGTGTGGGTGCTGGGGCTCGACGACTCTTCTGACTGAGCGGCTTGGGGGGCCGCGGGTACAGCCCGCGACCTGCGCGCGTAGATCGCTCTAGATACTCTATAACGTCGATGCTTCGCTGTTTGCTCGTCGGGGACGGCGCCGATGCGGTGTCGGTCGTCGCGCGCTTAGGCGTGCGCGAGCTCGGGGATTATCGGGGAGTGTTCTTGAGCGTGGTCAGGCGTTCGCGGGCTAGAGAGGTTTCTTCGGCGCGGGGGAAGTTGTCGACCAGATACTGCAGGCGCGCCTGGGCGAGGGCCGGCTGCTTGAGGTCGATGAGCGCGAGCGCTTCTTTGTAGAGCGCGGTCGGAACCTTGTCGGCCCGCGGATAGTTCGCCTGGACCTTCTTGAATTCCTGGACCGCTTGCTCCAGCGACTCGGACGCCTTGTCGCCCTGGCTGGCGTCGCTGAACCCGCGGGCCAGTGCGAGATACGCCTCACCGATCCAGTACTGGGCGCTGCCGGCCAGCTCGTGATCGGGATAGCGCCGCAGGAACTCACGGAACCCCGCGATCGCGAGCGCATAGCTGCCCTTGCTGAAGTCGATATAGGCCGCCTGGTAGATGTCCTGGGGCTGGAGCGCGCCGGTGGTCGGCCGCGGCGGTACGGCTGCGACGGGTCCGGGAACCGGCGCCGTCGGCGTTGCGGTCGAGGCTCCTGGCGTCGTCCCTCCGGCGGGAGCCCCCGATGCACCCGCGGCCGGCCGCGGGGCCGTCGCCGCGGGTCCGGTTCCGGGAGCCACCGCGCCTCGCAGCTGGCGGTTCACCGTGTCGAGCTTCGTCGTGAGATCGTCGACTCGCCCTGACAGGGTCGTTACCGTGTCGTTGAGGCTGTCGATCTGGCGAGTGAGCGTGGCGACTTGTCGATCGTGCTCGCTGGTTTGCTCGCGCACGCGCTTGTCGACTTGCGCCGAGATGCTGTCAGCCTCACCCTTGCCACGCTGGGCCGACTGCGCCGCCATCATCTCCTGACGGAGCTGCAGCAGATCCTGCTGGGTGGCAACACCGGTCGCTTCCTGCATCTCGGCGCAGCCCGCCAGCGACAGGGCGACGAGAAGGCCGAGCCCTCTCATCGCCGGTAGGACCTTACGCGAGCCTAGCGCGGCTTGACGAGAAAGCTTGCGCGGCGGTTCTTGGCCCAGCACGCCTCGGTCTTCTCCGTGCAAACCGGCCGCTCCTCACCGTAGCTGATGATGGTGATGCGGTTGGCCTGGATGCCCTGGGAGACGAGATAGTTCATCGTCGCCTTCGCGCGCCGCTCGCCGAGCGCCAGGTTGTACTCGTTGGTACCGCGCTCGTCGCAGTGGCCTTCGATGAGCACGAGGTTGTCGGCATTCGATTTGAGCCACGACGCATCGGCGTCGAGAGTCTTCGCGTCCTCGGGGCGGATATCGTACTTGTCGAAGTCGAAATAGACTTCCTTCAGCGCCGCGACGGCCATGAATTCCTTCGGCGAGGGCCGCGGAGTCTGGCCCGGCGCCGCGGCGGCGGCGGGCGCGGCGGCCGCGGCACCGGACGAAGGCGGGGCCGGGCTCGGTGCTGGCGCAGCCGCGGGCGGCGCGGGCGCTGGCGTGGCGGCCGACGCCGCCGTCGTCGCGGGCCGCTTCGCGCAGCCAGTGATCATCAGTCCCGCCAGCAGCAGCGACATCATCGTGACTTGCGCGGCCCGCGTTGCCATGACGCCTCCTTTGGTCTCCGCTCTGAACGTCCGGTGTTCGGCCATCAATGCTATCACGGCAGGCGCGGTGACCACGCGGGACTTGTGGACTCCGCCGCGCCGGAGGTGATCTGAGTCGTCGTCGTTCCGTCGAGCAGCATCATGTACACCTGCCAGCGGCCCGAGCGATTCGACTGGAACGCGAGATGGCGTCCGTCGGGCGCCCACGTCGCGCCCTGATTGTCGCCCTGCCCGGACGTGAGCGGGCGCGGGCTCGTACCGCCCGGACCGATCGCCCACAGGTTGTGCGTACCCTCGCGCTGTGTGTAGACGATCATGTCGCCCTTGGGCGACCAGCGCGGCTGCGTGTGGAAGCCGCCGTTGGTGAGCTGGCGCACGTT
>Ga0126370_10000718_pt1 | contig 14271 bp, 10 predicted proteins | sample PanSoiMetaPlot_3_FD_92586 | JGI IMG/M metagenome (GOLD analysis project Ga0126370, IMG submission 92586) | Tropical forest soil microbial communities from Panama - MetaG Plot_3 | ecosystem: Environmental > Terrestrial > Soil > Tropical forest > Bulk soil | place: Panama | collected 2016-02-17 | reverse complement strand
GGCGAGGCTGTGATTTATCCCTCGGCCAACCAGTTTATTGCCCGCTGGATTCCGGTGAGTGAGCGTGGCATCGCCAATGGCTGGATCTTTGCGGGAGTCGGGGCGGGAGCTGGTCTGACACCTCCTCTCATTACATACCTGATGGTGCACTACGGTTGGCGTTCGTCGTTCTGGGTATGTGCGTTGATCGGGTTCGTGGCGGGAGCGATCTGGTATCTGACGGCACGCGACACACCTCGGGAGCATAGGTCCATTTCGGCAGAAGAGCTTGCCACCATTGAATCTGGCCTCACACTTGTCGCGCGCAATGGCGCGGGACCGCAGCAGACAAAGCAACTGCTTTCGTGGAAACGCGTACTGCGGAATAAGGAAGTCTGCGCCCTGACCGTCAGTTATTTCTGCTATGGCTATGTCGCATGGATTTTCTTCAGCTGGTTTTATCGATACCTGGCGAAGGTTCGCGGACTCGACCTGAAGGCGAGCGCCTTTTACTCGATGCTGCCGTTTCTTGGCATGCTGGTGTGTTGCCTGGTGGGTGGAGTTGCGAACGACCGATTGACGCGCCGATACGGACCGCGGGTTGGCCGTTGCGCTGTTGCAGTCGTTGCAATTGCGCTTGCGGGAGTGTTTCTGGTTTTCGGAGCGCGAGTGGAGAGTGCGAGACTCGCTAGCGTAGTGCTCGCTGGTGGTGCAGGGGCACTATATTTGTCGCAAAGTTCGTTCTGGTCCGTCACCGCCGATATCGCAGGAGCATCCTCGGGATCGGTGTCGGGGCTGATGAACATGGGAAATCAGATAGGGGCGGCCATTACGGCGTCTTTGACTCCGTGGATTGCGTCGCATTTCGGATGGAACGCGTCGTTTTTTGTGGCGGCGGGGCTGTGCATAGTGGGCGCCGCGAGCTGGCTGGTGGTCGATCCGACGAAGAGTTTGACCGCAACTTACGCAGAGACTGAACCGGAAACGAACCTTACCGCAGCTCGATCCGGTCAGGTCTAGGTAGGGATGTTTCGACTCCGCTGGAGTTCCGCTTGGCTACACTCCGGCTCCGCTCAACATGACAGGGTTCTGGGTACACGGAAGAGGTCACACTATTTCGTGAACGACTCTAGACTGTGGCTCGGCCGTCTTTCGCTAGAGTGTTCTGCAAGGCTGGCGCCAGGAGCGAGGCGGAGGCTTGATCAAGGTAGATTGTCGCGTTGGGATGCAGGCGGAGAATTGATGCGGGGACTATCGGGCTGATCTCCGCTTCCACTGAAGCTTTGACCGCGTGGGCCTTTCGCTTATCTGGTACGACCGCGAGGATTTCTTTCGCTTTGAGGATCTGACGAGCCGACATCGACATCGCATGCTTTGGAACTTGTGAAATGTTGGAGAACCACGCTTCGCCAACCTGCTGTTGGCGACAGGCTTCATCGAGCGTAACGATGATGTACGGTTCCTCAGTTTCGAAGTCAGCGGGCGGATCGTTGAATGCGATGTGAGCGTTTTCTCCGATTCCAAGGAAGGCGATATCAATTGGAGCTGAAGCCAGTTCCCTTCCCACTTCGCGCAGTACTTTCGCCGGATCGGCGGCGTCGCCTTCGAGCAGGTGATAGCGCTTGATCCCAGTCTTCGAGACCAGTTGTTCCATCAGCATTTTGCGAAAGCTGCCCGGATGGGTGATCGGGAGTCCGATGTACTCGTCGAGATGAAAGGCTTCTACCTTGGACCAATCGATGCCGGGCTGTTTAGTGAGCGCATCCAGAAATTCCAACTGGGACGCCGCAGTGGCAGCGATGATGCGGGCTTGTCCTCGATCGGCGATGGCTCGCCGGACGGCGGTTGCGGCTTGGTCGGCCGCTGCTTTTCCTAATGACACTTTGTCGTCAAACATTCTCAGGAGCATAGGTAAATCCGAGTAACGGAGATCGAAGACGGCAAATTATACAAAACGATCAATCGGGATTGAGACCCGTGCCCGCGGGAGTTTTATCCGGTGAAAACATCTGAGCACAGTCATAGCGGGAGTATCAGAGTTGTTGTATGACTCTGTTGCGGTCGGAACAATCGGATCGAATACTAATATGAGAAAACTTGGCAGAGTCATCCACGCAGTCATTTCACTTCTGGCACTTATCGCGGTCTCGGCATTTGCGCAGACAGTGACCGTCAACGCCACTCCGGGACACGAGGTGAACCGCTTTCGTCCGCTTTATGCACTGGGGTCTACAGTCGACCGCGTGCCCAGCAATGCGACCGATGTTTTCTTTCATCCAGATCAGATCAAGAAAGTCTTGTCCGCGGGATGGGGAGTCATCAGTTACAGGCAAAACACTGATCTGTTCGTACAGGCATGGCATTGGAATCCCAAAGGAGCGTGGAGCGATCCGGCTGGGAAGGGATATTTCACCGGTGATGCAAATCCGATGAAGGAAATGATTCGGCACTCGTACGGATACTCGCTGCCGCATCGGGGATTCACGCGGAATGGCGGATCGGAATTCGATGGCTACTCGCGGCTCGACGATGGAGATGTTGAGACTTACTGGAAGAGTAATCCCTATCTCGCGAAAGAATTCACGGGAGAGGATGACTCACTGCATCCGCAGTGGGTGGTGATTGCGCTAGATAAGAAAGAGGATGTGAATGCCATTCGCATTCGTTGGGCTGAACCCTATGCTCGCGAGTTTCAGGTGCAGTATTGGGTTGGGGACGGCGATGCCATGGACGAGCAGGACAAGGGAGAATGGAAGACATTCCCATCTGGAAGCGTTGGCGATGCGAAGGGTGGCGATTCAACTCTGAATCTCGCGGCGTCGCCGGTTAGTACGAAGTTTGTCCGCGTGGTGATGACTCAATCGTCGAACACCTGCGACACGCATGGATCAGCGGATCACCGGAACTGCGTCGGGTACGCGATCCGCGAGTTGTACCTCGGAACGGCGGATGAGAAGGGCGAGTTTAGAGATCTGATACGGCACTCGCCGGATCAGAAGCAGACGTTGACATTGTGTTCTTCAGTCGATCCGTGGCACCAGCCTTCGGACCTTTATGTTGCGCCAGATCGAATGGAATCGGGCGATCAACCGGGGTTCGATCTTTTTTTCACCAGCGGAATCACGCGCGGACTGCCGGCCATTGTGCCTGTGGCAATGCTCTACAGCACGCCCGAGGACGCAGCGGCACAGATGACATACATCAAGAAGCGCGGATATCCGGTGATGTATATCGAGATGGGAGAGGAAGCGGACGGGCAATACATGCTGCCCGAAGATAACGCGGCTCTGTATCTGCAATTTGCCGAAGCGCTGCACCGGGTAGATCCGCAATTCAAACTGGGCGGGCCATCTTTTCAAGGAGTCACGGAAGACATCAAGTCCTGGCCTGACGCGCTGGGGAGGACGTCATGGTTTGGGCGCTTTCTTGATTACCTGAAAACGCACGGGAGAATACAGGATCTAGCCTTCATGTCGTTTGAGCATTATCCATATGACGGTTGCGAGACGCCCTGGGAGAACCTATATCAGGAACCTGAACTGATCACCCACATCATGAAGGTTTGGCGGGACGACGGATTGCCGCCCGGAACTCCACTGCTCGATACCGAAACGAATGCGCATGGAGGCGAAGCCTCTGTTGACATCTTTGGTGCGCTTTGGCTGGCCGATTCTTTTGGCGGGTTCCTCAGCGCAGGAGGGCAGTCGACCCATTACTATCACGACCTTTCGTATTCGCCACCGCACCCGGCCTGCGCGAACAGCTGGGGGACCTACCACCTATTTATGGTCGATGAGCACTACGCGATTCAGCAGCCGACGTCACAGTACTTCGCCGCGCAGATGATCACTCAGGAATGGGCCCAACCCATCGACAAAGAGAATGTTCAATACCTGGCCTCGAGTGATGTGAGGGATGACCAAGGTCACACGTTGGTAACTGCCTATGCACTGCACCGTCCGGACGGGCAGTGGTCGCTGATGCTTATTAATAAGGATCACGACAAAGCACATCCAGTGCGAGTTTTGTTTCAGAACAGCCGCGATAGTAAGAATGCTTTTTATATCGACAAAGTGGCAGAGATTACGTTTGGCAAGGAGCAATACCAGTGGCATCCGGACCGAAAGAAGGGCCATGCGGAACCGGATGGCCCGCCGAAATCGCTGGTGGTTGATGGTGGGGAGGCTGCAGTCTACAGTCTTCCGGCTGCCTCGGTGACAGTGCTGCGAGGGCGTCTGCACTAAGGCGACCAGCACGTTCCCGCAAGAGGTCAGGCGAAGGTGGATATTGGCAGTTTGTTCGGGTTTCGTAACGCAAACGAATCTTCCGTTCATATTGTGCTGATGTCGGGGAAAATGGCCTCAACACGAGGGGGAGAAGGAGTGGCTCCGGACGACTGCCCGAACTGCGGCGGTTCTGGATATGTGGCGAAGCCTGTGGACTTGAACGGTAAGTCCGAAGGAGTCGCATTTATCCGGATTAAATGTCCCGCCTGCGGGGGCACTGGCCGGAAGCGCCCAATCTCACCTACTACCGCGGGCTGACCGCACGGCCTGCGGTGCTTGCGAAAACGTACGGTCACCGGGCCGTCATTCTTCCCGTCCAACGGTCGACGGCCCGGCCCGGACGTTCCCGCTTCAAGATTTATCCCCTTCGAACGCTCTCAGGGGTAGTCCACATGCCCGCGTGCAACTGTCATGTCGAGCTGAGCGAAATCCTGCCGACAGTCGCTCTAAAATAGGGATGCTTCGACTCCGCCGGAGTTCCGCTTCGCTGTACTCCGGCTCCGCTCAGCATGACATTGTTCTGTGTGGACTAGAAGAAAGGTCGCACTTCCAAAGGCACCTCTAGGCGATTCCGGCAGTTTTTGAGCGCGTGCGTCGGACGGGAGATGTGGTTTCGACGCGGTTGCGCCCGTTTTCCTTGGCGCGATACAGAGCCTTATCCGCCGCTTTCAAGACAGACTCAGTATCAGAACTCTCGGTCGAGGTGGCAACACCGATGCTTACAGTGACCGAGAGGGCATCGTTGCTTTTCTCTTCCGCAAGCTGACGAATGATGTGGCCTCTCTTAGTCCGTGCTCGAGCGCGCTCATTGCGGCGATCGGGTCCACGAGGCGCCTGCCGCCGATCATTACCGCGCACGCGGAACTCTGCGGATTCGACCTTTCTGCGCAGGCCCTCAAGGTGCTCGACGACGTCACTCGTGTTCTTACCTGGAAAGAGAATCATGAACTCTTCGCCACCGCAACGGTAGGCCTCGCCTCCTCCGGTGACACGGGCAAGCTTCCCTGCAACGAGGCGTAATACCTGATCGCCCGTGTCGTGACCGTAGGTGTCGTTGAATCGCTTGAAGTGATCGATATCGACGACGGCAATCGAATACGGGTCTTTGAGGCGAAGTAGAGCGTCATTGAAAGCGCGGCGCGAAGGTAGGGTGGTTAGCTCATCGTGGTAGGCAAGCAGGTAAGAGTTTTCAACGATTGAGACGGCTAGAATACAGGCCGCCGCGGCCCAATAAAGCGTTGAGGTGCGTGGCATCTCGGTCGATCGCAAGGCGAGAGCGATGCTGCACAGGGACCAGAACAGGGCGCTTTCCACCGGCTTGCGCGTCAACAGGAATCGCAGCAAGAGCAGGGCTGCCGCCGCGATGATGACGACGATGGCATAGCGAGCGATGGGAACCGGGTCGCCAAAATGGCGGGCGTGGACCAACGGCGAAGGCCTTCCGGATGATCCCCAGAAAACCGCGACGGTCAAGGATTGGACAAAGAGCAGCAAGCCAACGGGTGCCAGCGATTCCGCGGTAAGGCCGCGTTCGTGCATCAGAGCGATCAAGATGAAGTTGATGGGTATCAGAACGGCAACCGCCTGGATGGTTGTTGGCAAGTAGGGCTGTCCTGCCACAAACGAGGCAGCCTGCTGGGCGAGGAACAGAACCAGTAAAGCAAGAAATGTGCGGCTCGAATGAAATCTCCAGGCAAGAAGCATCCCACCCACAAGGGCGCAATAGTAAAGGAAGCTCAGTGCGGGCAAAGCCAGAGTGAACCATCCGGAATTGGCGAGCGCCACGACCCCGAACAGCAGAATTCCTCCTGGTACCAGGAGGGCTTTTGCTGCGGCCCGATTTAGAACGCGTATGGACATACACGAATCAGGAAACGATCCATCATTAATTATCGCTGCTATTGAGCGGCGAAGCGTATTGGCGGCTCGGGTTCAGGGATCCAGAAGGAGGAGCCGAGGGAGTTCAGGTTTGGTGCCGTGACCCATTTTGGCAACCGCATACCTTTGTTCCTGCTTAGATTTGGCTGCAGTTGAGCCGTTTCTTACTAGACTGGGCTGTTCGAATTAAGGACGGTTCACTTTTGATGAAGTCAGTGGCCGAGGTATTTCACCATCGAGCCATCGGGGTGATCATGACTGGCATGGGTTCCGACGGAGCAGAAGGCATGTCCGCTATCTTCCGTAGTGGCGGTCTAACCATCGGGCAAGACGAATCGACTTGTACAGTGTTCGGTATGCCCAGAATCTGTTCCGAACTGGGTGTTCTGGCTCGAGTGGCCCCCCTCTTCGATATACCCAGACAAATCATTCAAGCGACGCAACGCCGCAAACCAGCCTAAAGGTGCTACCGGAATTTTTACGATTCTGGAGATAAATCGATGTTGGCTATTTTGGGAAAGTCAAGACCGTATTGTAAGGATCAAGAACGATCTTACGGGTTCCGACAGGGGCAGAGAGACGGAATGTGGACTCTGATCCGTCGGCAAACACTCGTCCTAACAGAAGCGGCTGTCTGCCTGAAGTAAGTGCATATACGGGTGCAGAGGTTACCAAATCGTTGGGCGCATCTTTCTGCAGAATCGTGCCGGTCACAGATACTCCGCCAGTCCGGGCAGTGAACTTGACGGACTTCAGCTCCAGTTTGGGCAATGCAGTGCCGTTGACCCAACCATCCAGAAACCAGTCCAGCGATTGTTTGCCCTCGTAACGAAGCGATGGAGGCAGTTCTTCCGCGAAGACCTGGAGCAACTCTGCAGTGCTGATGGGTTTTCCCTGATACCGTTGCCGCACAGCATGCAACGCTCGCATGAACGGCTCGTCTGGGCTATCTGCCGATCGTCTGTTTCGTTGCGGGTCGGCATCATCCAGCATGGTGCGCAGCATGTGGAATAGCCAGGTTCCACGACCATAGCTGATTGCTTCATATCCGCCCGGGAAGCGGGATGAGAGAAGGCGGGTACCGAGCGTGACCGGCCCGGCATCCATCGGGGTCATCCCGTCCTTATTTTTTTCGACCAGATCTTGACGGTAGGAATCCATAACCTGCCGGAAGCCGGCCGGGTCCCGGTCCTGCAGGATCATGAGCGCACAATAATTCGACAATCCCTCGGAGAACCACTGGTCTCGGTAACTACTCCATGAAACGAGGTCTCCCCACCATTGGTGCGCAGTTTCGTGTGCAGGGACCGACTGCGAGAGAAGACTCTGGACTGGGGCGAAATGAAGTTGTTCTCGTTGTTGGTCATCCAGAAAGGCGTAAGAAGAAAGGAAGACGAGGCCCGGCCAACCCTGGCTCTCCCGTCCGGGCATCTGAGTTAGAGCCAGCTGACTATATGGAAAGGGACCAAATCGGTCTGCGAAATACCGGATTGCAAGGGCTGCAGATTCTCCGACTACCACCTCATGCTGGACCGGCGAAGGACGGGCAGGGACGATGACCTGCGGCGGACGCCGAGCTATGTCAAGATGTGGGGGTTCAATCTGTATCGGAGCGGTTGGAAAATCTTTTTCTACGCCGACGGTAGCGTACGTCTCCACCGTTACCTCCCCGGCTTTCGCTAGGGCCTTCCGGTATTTGCCCAGATTGAATCCTGCCAAAGGAATGGGCCGCTCGGAAATCCAGCGCGACCGCTGGTCGTCATCTCCGGCTGAACTTTCGGCGGCGACCTGTGCCGGTTTTCCCGTGGCGATGAGGGTCCATTCGCGAGGATAGGAGAATTGGAGATCGAAGTTCGCCATCTCCAAGCCCCGATTGGGATACCACGTTCCGCGAGCTCCAACATAAAGCAAGCCGCTACCCGCTTCGGCCAGAACTTCTCCGCTGTATATGAACTCCAGTTCGAACTTATGTCCTGCTCGAGCGGGCTGCGGCAGGATTACAGCTACCACGTCGTTCCCCTGGCGGGAGAGCTCCGTTCCTTCCAACGCCGGATTGTGGATGTACTCCACCGGCTGGCCATCGAGTTTTACGCTCTCAATCTGCAGAAAGCGCGAAAGCTCGAACAACAAGGTCCGAGCTCCTCCGGCTCCAACGTCACATTGCAGCAGCGCTTTCGCACGGATCTCCTTAGGAGGCAAGACTTGAGTGGAAATTCTGTAGCTACGAACGGCAATGCTGTGTGCCGGAACATTTTCGCTCTGCGGCTGCGCGGTGTGGCTGGTGCCGGTACGCGGTGCAGGTTGAGTGGGAGAGAATGAAGCCCAGACATCGTAGTAAGTCTCTCCATCCTCAGCCGGTTTGGCCTGTCCCACCATTACTTGTTCCGCCGCAGTCGAGTCGAAATACACGTCGAAAACACTCAGCTTGGTGCCCTGTAGTCTGGCGTGCAAGAAGCGATCTGGCCGACTTTCGACCGGCGGCGCGCCGTTTGGCACCGTGCCATCAGAAGCTGGAAGCATGTGGCTGAATGACACCAACAGCCGCATTGCGTCGACTCCAGCCAAGTTTTTAGCCGTGGGCGCCGCGTGATTGAGAAACTCCTGCGCGTTCTCCCCACCACGCAGATCAGGCTGCAGCTCTGTCATCACATCGTCATTAAATCGAAAGTAAGCGGTCGCAAATCTTTCCTCCAGAATTGCCATGCCGGTGAACAGGCTCATCGATTTGCGCTCAACTTCACTCGGAGGGATCAACAGAATCTCGCCTTCGCCTTCGAAGAACGCTCCGGTTATTTTGCCGAAGACATCCTGCGTAAAAGCGATGGTTCCGTCTTCGAGGCTGATGTGGATAGAAGGACGATCTAGCGAAGCACCCCTGACTTGATAGACACGCGACGGATCAAGCCCCACTTGGCCCAATTGCAGGTAGAGGGATTCCGCGGGTTTCGCAGACAGACTATCTGCCCCGTAGGCGCGAGGGAGTATGAACGCTAAAACACAAAGTCCGGCGACCCACGATGTCCGGCAGATGTCTAGTACCTTCGTCACGTGGTTTCTAGTTCCCCCATTGTTAGAATGCGCCTGAATGCGCCTGCCTGTCACCTTCCTGGGCCTCTGTTTGACGTCACTCTTGACGAGCGCGAGGGCAGATACCATTCATCTTAAGAATGGACGTACCATACTTGCCGACCACGTCAGGGAGAACGGCAGCCGTTACGAGTATGAAGTTGGGGATGACACCTATGCCATCCCGAAGTCTTCGGTCGACCGCATCGAGGCAGGAGGCATGCCCGCGCATTCGGTCGGAGGTGGGAAAGCTGCTGATCTGCCGGGTTTTACGCCGAATAACAGCCTTGCGAATGAGGGCGACTTAGTCGGCAAAGTCATTAAGGAAGGAAAGGTAGATCCCGAGGGGCTAGCCAGCCTTGAGGGCAAAGGGAATGCCGAGCTGAGCGCAACGGCAGATTTCATCGCGGGCAAATTCGAATTCGATCACGGAAATATCGCGCAAGCAAAACAGCATTTTGATAACGCTCTCCGGTTCCAGCCCGACAATTCCACGATTCTTATTTATTACGCTGCAGTCCTCGTGCGCTCGGGGAATGCGAGCCAGGCAGTCTCCTACGCCCAAAGGGCGGTCCGCGCTGCTCCGGAATCTCCTGACGCGCAAACGATGCTGGGCTATGCACTATTTGCTTCTGATCACACCAAGGAAGCAATCTCGGTGTGGAAGCACTCGCTTGAACTTAGACCAGATCCCGCTGTGCAACAGTTCCTCGCCCGGGCTCAGCGCGAGCAAAACGTTGAATCGGAATTCTCGCAAGGCGAGAGTCAGCATTTTACCCTTCACTACGAGGGCAAACAAACATCCGAAGGGCTGCGCAGCCAGATCCTTGCCGCGCTCGAGTCGGACTACGACGACTTGGTCAGGGACCTCGGCACTCCCCCCCACGACAATATTCTCGTGACGCTCTATACCGAGCAGGCTTTTTTTGATGTCACGCACGCGCCGAGCTGGTCCGGCGCAATGAACGACGGAAAGCTGCGAATTCCCATAAGTGGTCTCACTTCGATGACCTCGGAACTCGCACACGTTCTCAAGCATGAACTCGCTCATTCGTTTATCACGCAGCTTTCAGCAGGTCGCTGCCCTCCCTGGCTGCACGAAGGGATTGCGCAATATCTTGAGCCGAAAAGCCTAGGTGGTGACGGGCATCAACTTGCCCTGCTCTTTCAAGCCCAAAAGGATATACCGCTGAACGCATTGGAAGGCAGCTTCCTGCAGTTCTCGGGAGGGCAAGCCTACCTTGCCTATGCTGAATCACTTGCTGCTGTCTCGTTTATCGTCGACTCATACGGAATCAGTGACGTGCAACGCATCCTTCAGCGCATTAGTCAGGGGACTTCGACGGAAGCGGCTCTTCGCGCGACGATCCATTCCGACTATGGCCAACTCGAGTCAGACTTGGCCAGATACCTTGGAGATAAGTACGGCAACTAGAAATGCGATAAGAACTGCGCCAGGAACGGTTATTATCGTTTGCTCGTCTGCGACGCATGTGCTAGTTTCCCCGGTGGGGTTTTATGTTGCTCTCACGTTTTCATTCGTCGGGCTCCGCCTCCGTCGCCACCGTGGAACCCGTGCCTACAGTGTTTCCGAAGATCGACGGCGCTGACATCGCGGCCGTGTTCACCGGAAAGCGCGTAGCCGGAGATTTCTACGACTCGATCCGGGCCAGCTCCGAAAGAGTGTTGATTGGGTTAATGGACGTCGCCGGTCGCCGTGAAGACAACCGGCCCATTCTGATTCATGCACAGGAGATTTTCCGAACGGTTGGGGCGCAGCTGTTCTCGGGTTCTGACATTAACGAATCGGACGCAATGACGGAGCTTTGTCTCAAACTTAACCGGGGACTCATTGATCTCTGCTGCGGGGTGCACTCCTGCCCCGTGTTCATTGCCTGCTACCACGAGAAGTTCGGAACACTTTGCTACACCAATGCCGGACATACCCCTGCGTTACTCCGTGACCACGGCGGCGTCGCGGAACTCAGCTCAACGGGCTTGCCGTTGGGCCTTTTTTCGCACGCCACCTGCGAAGCACCCACCGTGGCTCTTGAGAAAGGCGCGGCCTTATTGTTGGTTTCTCGCGGCTTAGTCGAGTGCGAGGGGCACGCGAACGGATCGGGCGATACATTTGGTCTTGATCGAATCAAGCAGGCTCTACAAAGCCTACCTGTCGAAAACGCAAATACAGTTTGTTCCTCTGTCCTCGACGCGGCTTCTGAATTTGGCGGAAGACGTGCGCCCTGCGACGACCGGACGGCCCTTGCATTGATTCGAAACGCCTGATCGGCAGCCAACTTCTTACTGGGCAGCAGCGTCCTACAACAGTGGAGTTAGTGTTCGTTGGAGTAAAATAACCCAATTGGCCCAAAAACCCTGCCTGCCCGCGAATCCAGGAACGTGGCCACTCTAATCGCTATGAAGAAGCTTTTGTTGACCCTCGCCGCTCTGACTTTTGTTCCTGCACTGGCATCCGCGCAGGTCGTAGAAGAAATCATCGCCCGCGTAAACGACCAGATTGTTACCAAGTCTGAACTCGCGCGCAGCAAAGACCAACTCCGCGACGAGGCAAAACAGCAAGATGCCAATAACGCGGACAAGCTCTACTCCGACAAGGAAAAGGACGTCTTGCGCGATCTTATCGACCAGCAGCTGCTTCTGGAAAAAGGAAAGGATCTGGGCATTTCGGGGGACACCGATCTGATCAAGCAGCTCGATCAAATGCGCAAAAGCATGAACCTCGATTCAATGGAGGCTTTGGAGAAAGAGGCCGAGAAGCAAGGTATCTCGTGGGAGGACTTTAAGCAGACCCAGCGCAACCAGATCATCACTCGAAAAGTGATCGGACAGGAAGTCGGTGGGCATCTGGCGCTCTCTAAGGAAGAGGAGGAACAGTTTTACGAGCAGCACAAAAATGAGATGGAGCAGCCGGAATCCATCCGTCTCAGCGAGATTCTGGTTGCTGCAAAGGCCCCAGCGGCGACTGCACCTAATCCGACCGAGCCAAAGGGCGTGGCGGCTGCTTCCGAGACGCCGCTCGACCAGGCGGCGAAGCAGGTTCCCGATGCCGCTGCACAGGCTGCTGCGGAAGCCAAGGCGAATGATCTGCTCAAGCAGATTCGTGGAGGCGCTAATTTCGAGGATATCGCCAAGAAAAACTCGGATGGGCCTTCGGCGGCCGATGGCGGTGCGCTTGGCGTGTTCAAACGCGGGCAACTCGCGAAGCAACTCGAAGACACTACATTCGGAATGAAGGCCGGCGACGTCACGGACGTGATTCAAACCAAACAGGGGTACGTGATCCTCAAGGTGCTGGATCATCAGCAGGCCGGCATCCCCCCGTTCAAAGATGCGCTGCCCAAAATTGAAGACGCTCTCTACTACGAAAAGCTCCAGCCAGCACTTCGCGCTTACTTAACGAAATTGCGTGAAGATGCTTATATCGACGTCAAGCCGGGCTACGTAGACTCGGGGGCGAGTCCCAATCAGACCAAGCCTGTCGAAACCGTTTCTGAGAAAGAATCGGACGCCAAGAAACTCAGCAAGAAGAAGCACAAAAAGTTAGGTATCCTCTGATTCTCTGGGACGTGCATTTCCCCGGATCCCACTCTGAATTCCGGCCATCGATATAGAGTCTAGCCGCGGCGGGGCTGGCTTTGGAGTGGGTTTCGCGCGAAGGCGGTCTTCCGTCTCTCTCTTTGTTCTATACTCAGACATCCCATGAAGGACTTTTACATCTGCGACTGCGTCCGCCACGAAAACAAGGTCGTCACCTCCACTTTCGTCGTTGTAACGAAGCAGATCAAGCCCAAAAAGACCGGTGAGCCGTACCTGGCGCTAACTTTGGGAGATCGCAGCGGTCAACTGGAAGCCAAGATGTGGGATAACGTCGACGAAGTTCTCGACGCGTTCGAGCAGGACGATTTCCTTAAAGTTAAAGGTCTGATCAACAAGTACAAGCAGCGGTTCCAACTCACGATTCACAAGCTGCGCAAGTTGGGTGAGTCGGAAATTGAGTTTGCTGATTACCTGCCGAAAACCACGAAGGACATCGACGAGCTTTGGCGGACGCTGGTCAATTTCGTTTCCGGACTTCAAAATCCTCATCTAAAAGGTCTGGTTCAGGCCTTCATGGCGGATCCGGAGATTTCCGCCGCTTACCGCAATGCCCCAGCAGCGAAAACGCTTCACCATGCATACATCGGCGGTCTACTCGATCACGTAGTTTCCCTGTTTCGCTCTAGTGATCTAATTTGCAGGAACTATCCGCAGATTAATCGTGACCTCTTATTAACCGGTGCTTTTTTGCACGACATCGGAAAGATCCACGAACTCACCTACAATCGCTCGTTTACGTATTCGACAAAAGGGCAACTTCTCGGGCATATGGTCATTGAACTCGAGATGTTGCAGGCGAAGCTCGCCAAGCTGCCAGGATTTCCTGACGAGTTGAAGACCCTTGTGGAGCACCTGATCATTAGCCATCACGGCGAGTACGAGTTCGGCTCACCGAAATTACCGATGTTTCCTGAAGCGCTGATGTTGCACTACCTAGATGACCTCGATTCAAAGATGGAGGCCATGCGAGCTCACTTCGAACGGGAGGCGAGCCTTGATGGAGCATGGACGAGTTACAACGCCTCACTCGGGCGCCCGCTTCTGAATACAGAGAAGTTTTTGAAGGCAACGAAGGCAGCTTCGGACCAGCCAACGTCAGAACCCGTCAGCGATCATCACGAGAGTCGTGCAGAATCAGCTGAGCAGAATGCTTCATTGCCCGGCCTAGTCCACCAGCGATAAATCCGTCCGTGAACCCATTAGTCCTATGCACCTCCGATTGACCTGGTAACTATCCTCGTGGTTGTACGTGGAGAGTGAATTCCAGTACGATTGCGTGTACCGAGAAAATTTAAGGAGGAACCCCATGCGCTCACGCCTGGTAGTGCTGTTATTGTGTGCTTATCTCGCATTCGTGATCGGTTGCAATAAGCCTCCAGCTGACAATGCCGCCGAAAATGCCTCTCCTGATAGCCAGCCCGCGGCAGGCACTGACAACTCAACG
>Ga0126370_10000717_pt1 | contig 14272 bp, 9 predicted proteins | sample PanSoiMetaPlot_3_FD_92586 | JGI IMG/M metagenome (GOLD analysis project Ga0126370, IMG submission 92586) | Tropical forest soil microbial communities from Panama - MetaG Plot_3 | ecosystem: Environmental > Terrestrial > Soil > Tropical forest > Bulk soil | place: Panama | collected 2016-02-17 | reverse complement strand
CCTTTCGCAACTCTCCCTTGCTCATCTCTGTCCGCCCCAATCCGACCTCCTTTTGGAGGTCTTATTAAGGGGACATTTCTATCTTGGACAAAAGGGGACATTACTATCGTGGCGCAACATCCCAGAAAAAACTGTTTTGCTCGATTTGTTGAGGTGATCCTTCTTGGACAAGAATAGCGTTTACGACCGGGATTATTCCGTTAGGCCCCCGAAAAGTTCCAGATACTTTTGAAGCTCCCCGGCCCGATCGTAAGAAGGTGCGGCGTTACGGGCGGCTTCTCCCATCGCTTTCAGTCTCTTGATGTCCACGACAAGGGTGCGAATTACGTTCACGAGTTCCGCGGGTTTGTCCGGATCGGCAGCCACGGCAAAACCTTGCTTCGCGCCGAGCGACACGACGTCCGTTTCGATCGGAGCTACGGCTACAATGGGTTTCCCTGCGGCGAGGATTCCGTACATTTTGCTGGGCGTCACGACGCCCTCGAGTCCGCGCTTTATGGTGATGACGTGCGCATCCGCGGCGGCAAGCACCGAAGGGATTTTGCTCGGAGGAAAATAATCGAGGAAGCGAATGTTTCCGGCCCCTGCCGCAGCCGTTTCCAATGGACTGCGCAACGCCCCGCCGCCAACAAAAACCAGGCCCACGCCGTCGTTTGCGAGTTTGCGGGCGGCGGTAATCAAAGTATTCCAGGCGCCGTAAAACCCGAGATTGCCGGCGTGCAGGAGGACAAATGAAAAACCGTCCCGAATCGCACGTACGATTTCAGGATCGGGAGAGGGCAGGGATTCCGCAGCCTTGGGAAGCTCCGCTCCGTCGCGAACGACCACGACGCGAGAAGGCTCTACTCCTTTTCCGACGATCCGTGCGCGCATATCTTTACCAAGAACGATGACGCATCTCGCGCGGCGCAACGCCCAGCGATGCATCCTTTCCCAGACACGCGCGAGCAGGCCAGGCCGAATGATGTCGCCGCCCACGACCATGTCCGGATATAAGTCGCGGATGTTGTAGACGTACGGTTTTCGCTTCAGCAAGGCCACAAACGCTCCAACGATTCCCTGGAATGGAGGGTCGGTCATGGCCAGGATGGCATCGCAATCCAGGAATAGTGCGCGAGGAACGGCGAGCCAGACGTAGCTCAGGTAATTCATCAGCCGCTTTTTCATGTTGAAGCGTGGGAACGCCGTCGAGCCGGCACGAATGATTCGCACAAGGCCCTCGTTCTCCGTTTGATACGGGCGCCAGGGACGCCGTTCCGCGGGATCGTATGACGGGCGCCCGCAAAGCACAGTTACGTGGTGATGAACGCAAACGGCTTCCACAACGGTGCGCGCCATTTGAGCAGTCGCCGAGGTGTCCGGCGGGTAGTAAAGATTGAGCAGAAGAATTCGCAATCGTCTTCAGCCAGAGCAGATTCAAGCCGGACTATGATCCGTCGTACTGTGCTGTGATGTCGAACTGTTTCTGACGGTTTGTAGAAATTAGCACGGTGTCGTTTCGCTTTCCAGAAAGCCTTGCATCGTGACCGTTGACGGTCACTCGCGACAAAGCAAATTGCAGCGGCAGGCGCAGTTTGAGTTGAACTTGTGATGGCGTTCCCGCCGCAGCCAGAACGACTTTACCGGCAATTTTTCGCGTGGCTGTGTCCGCGCGAAGTTCGAGGCTGACGCGTCCCCAACGCGTGGGAGCATTTTCAATCCGAATTGGCTGCCCGGAAACTAGCCAAGAGCGTGGAACGCCCTTGCCCAGATAAAGCACGTCCTGATCCGAATCTTCGAGAACCAGCATCCAGCGCAGGAGCAAAGGAATGGTCTGCTGCGCGGGCATGCAGAAGAGAGCGGTGCCGCCGTTAATGTCTGACACTTCTCCCGCGGTCCAGCTGCCGCGCGTGTGGTCGTGATAATGGTGCGAGTAGAGGAACAACAGAAACTCTTCGACGCGGTCAAGCCGCAACAGCATTTGTGCGTAACCATAGGAAATGAAGCCCAGGATTGCGCGGTAACCTGGATGTGCCCGGCCGACGTTGGCGACCACTCCGAGGGTCGTGGCCCCGTAGGCGCGCATGCAATCGATCACCAGGTTTGCGAGATCTGGTGGGATAACGTCCGCTTGGAGCAACTCGGCGTAGGGACGGTGCGGCCACTGTTGCGGACTGGGGCGCTCTTTTGCGAGAGAATCTCGGAAAGTCATGGAGGTGCCGGGAAAGGGTCCGATATAGGGCGGAGTCATATCGCGGCGAATGTCCTTTCTCATGGCGCCAACCACCGTGTCCTCAAGGGTTTTGCTGCGCTTCAGCCATTCTTTTGCTAGGTGTTCCGAGGAGCCTGCTTTTGCCCCACGCACCTCCGGCCAGACACGCGCAATGTCCCTGAGGCCACGCGAGGCAAAGGCGTTATTCGCAAAGTAAGGCAGCCACCAGGTCATCGGCTTCGAAGAAAGGCAGGAATCGGACTCGCTCCAACCATGAATCAGGCCATAGCCAGGATCGTTCTTGGGCAACTGCAGGCTTTCTTCGTGCAGTTCTTCAAGCAAACCGGCAGTCGCTTCGATTTTTGGCCGATGCTTCTGGAGCAGTTCCGCATCCCGCGTGTAGTTGTAATATCGCGCAAGCAAGGAGAGGGTCATTCCGAACTGCGCGGTCTCCGGACCGCGCATGTTGATCATCCCTTTTTCGTCGACGAAATCGCTGAAGTAGTTGTCAATGATTTGCCGCGCCGCCCTGAAGCGACCCCATTCCAGATTGGTGTAGGCGGCACTGGTGAAAATGTCCTGAAAACCGTCGTACTCTGAACCGTAGTAGTCGCGATCGACGGCTCCATATTTAGGATAAACGCCGCCGGGACGCACCATCAGTTCCCGCGCGATGGCGTGCCGAGAGATGTTCACATACGTTTCCTCGGGGAGTGAAACGGGCGAAGCATCGTGCAACTGCTGCTCCCAGTACTCCGCAAAGACGAGCAGTGCCCGATAAAACGCTTCCGGAGCGGGGTCTTTGCGTCGCGGCGGAAACGCCGGGTAACTGTATCCGTAAACCACATTGGTCATCTTTCCGTTTTCAACGCGAGACGTGCGATGCCACGTTTGAACGATGAACTTGTCTTTTGCCTACACGTCGCCGAAGACAAGTACCTCCAGGTAGGCGGAGTCAGGGAGTGGCAGGATCTTTCGAACCGCGGGCATCCAGCCCCCGATCAAGCCTTCGAATCGCTTTGAGGCGAGTTCCTGTGTAATTTCGGAGAAGTATTGTTCTGGGTGGTAGGTCCTTGTCCTGCCGCTCCCAAATACCGGCATGGTGTCAAAACACTCCTTGGTTCCCACGAAAGTGTTCCAGGGCAGGCGGAAGCCTCCGTCGCGTTCCTTGATGTTGGAACCTTGGGGAGGAGCCGCCGCTTTGACTTTGGCGGGATCGGGATCATCTCCTCCCTGCAAGAGCTTGTCTGCAAGGAGATCGGCTCCCGACAAACCGATTTCGTCGAGATTCAGGCCGAGGTAGGGTGGCTCGACTTCCGCGAAGACGGCTTCGGCGGATTTTGGCAGGACGCGCTTGGTACCTTGGTCGGAAAGAAAAGTGATGGCGCCGTCTCGCGTTCGCAGGTCCTCGTAGACCTTCCAGTTTTTGCCCGAAAGTTGGAATTCGCAGACAAGCGTGTGCCCCGCGACATCTGCTAAAGAGCCGGTGGGCTCGGCCAGCGGCGCATGGTTTGCGTTTTCTTCCAGCGGAACAGCATCCGCGCACAAAGCCGGTGGCAAACAAGACACACTTGCAGCGCCCGCGGCAAGGTCCTTCAGAAAACGACGACGTCTCATGCGAAAAGCCTCCTAGCGCCCGAACGAGCGAATGGGTGCGCAGGCCCGGTATTGTATTCGCATTGAGCTGCAGGAGGCACGCGGTTCCGCGGAAGAAACAAGGAAATCCTTTGGTTCACGGACGCGTGATCAGCAGGTCGCCCAAGACTAGCGCATCCATTTGTGTGCGTTGAAAACAGTCGATGGCTTCTTCCGGGCGGCAGACAATCGGCTCGTTGTCGTTGAAAGAAGTATTCAGAACGACAGGCACGCCGGTGAGATCACGAAAGGCGGAAATGAGCGCATGGTAGCGAGGATTTGCTTCGCGGGTGACCGTCTGGAGGCGGCCGGTACCATCCACGTGTGTGGGGGCGGGAATTTTGTCGCGCTTTTCCGGACGAACCGGGTAGGCCAGGGTCATGAACGGCGAAGGGTGGGATTTCTCAAAATACTCTGAAGTGGCTTCGGCAAGAATAGAAGGCGCAAAGGGCCGAAAGACTTCGCGGTGTTTGATACGTTTATTGAGAATTTCCTTCATTTCCGGACGGCGCGGATCGGCCACGATGCTGCGATTGCCGAGTGCACGCGGTCCCCACTCGGCGCGTCCTTGAAACCAGCCAAGAATTTTGCCATCGGCCATGAACGCCGCTGCGCGGCACATCAATTCGTGCTCGCCAAGTTTGGAGACTTCGCAACCCTTTTGCGCCAAGCCACTTGATTCAACCGCATGGCGAATTTCTTCCGACGAGTATTCCGGTCCCCAATAGGCATGGTCCATCACAAATGAGCGTGGCTTGCCGAGAACTTGGTGCCACACGTAGAAGGCGGCTCCGACGGAGAGGCCGCCATCTCCCGCCGCTGGATGAACGTAAACCTGCTCGAAGGGCGTGGCATCAAAAATCTTCCCGTTGGCTACACAATTGAACGCCACACCTCCCGCCAGGCAAACGGCTTTCATCCCTGTCCGGCTCGCAAGTTTTTTCAGCATTCCGAGATAGACTTCCTCCAGCCGAAGCTGCAGCGAAGCTGCCAAATTGCGATGAGACTGCTCCAAGGCCTGGTCCGCCAAACGCGCTGGTCCGAGCTTCTTTTCCATTCCTTCGGAAAACAATTTGCCAAGCGTAGGTGTCTTATCCACTTCTGCCCAGGACATCTCAGGCCCCGTGCGGTGGTGGGAAAAGTAATCCAATCCCAGCCGGAAACCGTTGCGGCTAGAACCATTCGTAAATTGCACAATGTCCCTGAATAGCCCCAGTTGTTCAGGCTGGCCATACGCGGCCAGGCCCATGACTTTGTATTCGTCGCCGAATTTCAAGAAACCCAAATATTGTGTGACGGCGCTGTAAAAGAGTCCCAAAGAGTGGGGGAAGGCGATGGCTCCTTCGATTTTAATGCGGCTGCCGCTGCCTGCTCCCCACATGGTGCTTGCGAAATCGCCCAGGCCATCTGCGGAAAGCAGGGCCGCCCGGTCAAAAGGCGAGCAATAGAAACTGCTCGCGAGATGCGCTTGGTGGTGCTCGATACGATGAAATTTGGCGTGGATTTTCTTCGGGTCCGTGTCGAAGGCCTGCGCAAGCGCCTCGGGAATGCCTTGAAACTTGACCAGCACTTTGGCGCGTTCGCGCGCAAACGAAGGCATGCGCAGAGCGTAAAAAATCTTCGTTGCCAGCCGCGCGTAAGGATTTCGCGGCACGGCGACGTGGTCAATTCCATTCAGCGTCAGGCCAGCCGCTTTCAGACAATAGCGAATCGCTTGCGATGGAAACCCGGCGGCGTATTTGACTCGATTGAATCGTTCCTCTTCGACTGCTGCAATCAGCCGGCCATCACACACAATCGCCGCGGACGCGTTTCCGTGGTACGCATTGATCCCCAAGATGTTCATTAGTCGATAAGTCAGTGTACCGCAGCAGGCGAGTTCATGCGGCGAGATGCTTACGGCACCATTCATTCAAAACGTACAGAGACCAGGGACGGGACCAGGTAGTTTTCCCGGCGAGGAAGTCGCTCCAAACGTTTTGGACGCCGCCGGGGCGCAGCACTGGCGTTAACGAAGATGCAGGATTCGCGAAGCTAACTTCCAGCTTTTTGCGAAGAGGACCGCGCAGCCATTCTTCCCACGGCAGGGTGAACGTGCGCTTCTTTTGCCCGATAATCTCTGGCGGCAACAAATCGCGAATCGCTTCCAGCAGCAACGCTTTCGGGACGCCCGGCCGACGGCGCGCCGCATCCGGCAAAGCGTTGACAAATTCTACAAGCGGCGTGTCCAGCAGCGGCACGCGCACTTCAAGCGACTGCGCCATACTTACGGAATCCGTATCCCGCAGCAGCGTGCTCGCCATGTAGCTGCGCGTCTCCAACCAGGAAATTCCCGCCACTCGTTCGAGTTTGCGCGCTTCGTCGGCGGCTCTTTGCAGCCATCCGAGCCAGGTCGGCTCAAGCGTTACGCCATCCGGCCCGATGGCGCTAGGACGGAATCGCGGTTCGATAATTTGTTCCAGCCTTCCCGGCGGAAATAGGGTGCGAGTAAAAAAATACGGATGCGGAAGAGCGTCGGGAAAGACCCAAGCCGCGCTTGCCTTGCGTCCCGCGTCAAGTGGACCACGGCTCCCCGCCAGCGCAGCAACCAACGCCTTTGTTCCCCGCCGCGCCACTCCAGGCACAAACCACGCGATGCGAGTTAGTCTCGACAGTCGTGGCGTGTCTGAAAATGTCGAGTATCCCGCAAAAAGCTCGTCCCCCCCCAGCCCGGAAAGCGCTACTTTCAGGCCCACGTTCCTGGCCGCCCACGATACAAAATAAGTGTTCACCGCATCCATGGTTGGCTGGTCCAATGCGCCGATGGCTTCATCGAAGCGCTCCAGCACAGCTCCGCCGTCCAGCGGCACTTCCGTGTGCTTGGTCCGGCAATGTTGCGCAACCACGCGCGCCGCGGCCGCTTCATCAAAGGCTGTCCCTGGAAACGTGAGGGTAAAACTTTGAATTCCCGCTTGCGCTTTTGCGGCTAGCGCGGAAATGGCACCCGAATCCAGCCCACTTGAAAGAAACAATCCCACAGGAACATCCGCGATCAGATGTGTCTTCACGGCGTCTTCGAGCATAGGCCGCAGTTTCTTGGCCGCGGAGGCAAGGTCGTGGGGTTTTCTTGTGTCTCGTGCCGCAGGAGATAGAGCGGGGTCCCACCATTGCCGGGCGCGCGGCACACGCCGGCGCTCGGGAACATGCAGCAGAATGCGGTGGCCCGGGGGCAGGCTGAACACGCCCTCGACGAGGGTCACCGGTTCGCTTACGCTGCCGAATAATAGGTAGGATGTTAGCGCATCACGCGACAGGGTTTTTTTAACCACGCCCGCGGCAAGAAGCGCCCGCACTTCCGAGGCGAACGCGAACCCATCCGGCGTCTGCGTGTAGTAGAGCGGCTTAATGCCCAGAGGATCGCGCGCCAGAAAAAGGATTGGTGCCGTTGCGTAGCGCTCACGCAGATCGAGCAACGCAAATGCGAACATTCCGCGCAGCTCGTTAAGCGCGTCTTCGCCCCACTCTTCCCAAGCATGAACGAGGATTTCAGTGTCTGATTGCGTCGCAAAACGATGCCCGCAGAGGATTAGGCGGTCGCGCACATCGCGGTAGCCATATAGCTCGCCGTTGAATACGACCGCAACATCCTTGGTTTCGTTCCAGATGGGCTGGTGGCCGCCGGACAGATCAACAATACTGAGCCGGCGCATGCCTAAAGCGAGTCCCGGCGCGCGAGATTCACCGAACAGGAACCCTTCTTCATCCGGGCCGCGGTGGTGCATTGCCGCGCACATCGCTTTTACGCGCGATTCGGCCTCAGCATTGCGCGAAGTGAAGGCGACTCCGCAGATCCCGCACACGCTATTCTTTGATCTCCGGTGTTGAGAAGAACGCCGCGCCCGCGCGGACTATATTCTCCCGAAAGTGGAAGCGGGGAATCCGAAGCATGCTGTCCGCATACCACCCGAGGATTTGCCGGAACACCAGAAGAAAGAGAAAGGCCGACGAGGCCACCACTAAGTAAAAGAAAGTCTCGCGCTCAAGAAGGAGACTCCAGTCCATCGCCTCTTCCCAGCCTGGATAGATGAAATCAAAAACCCTTTTCAAAAACGGCCCCATAACCGGCAGCCGCCCCATTCGCACATGTGCAACGTTTTCGTAGGTATACTCCGCTGGGTAACCAGGGATCTTGCTCGCGGCTTGACTGAGGATTGCGGGCTCGCGCAACTCCCTGCGCGTCAGAAGCCGGCCTTGTGCATCCCTCATGATCATGCGATAAGTGGGATCGACAATCACCCAACGCTGGTTGATCGAGACTTCGGCCACCACGTGTTTAGCGGTGCGGTCGGGCGACAACAGAAGCAATCGGCGCACTTGCAGGTCGGAAGAGCGCGCAAGGTTCAGAAAGGCATTCGTTGCCGTCCCGCAGACCTTCAGCAATTGCGCGTAGTTGAGGGTAGTTTCGGGATCACGCGTGGGCAGCGTTGCAGGGTTGTCTGCGATTCCCCGCGAGGGCTCGTCGCGCATCCAATCTAGAATCGCCTGCACTTTGCGTTCGGCGGGTAGAAAGTTGGGAACAATGGCGTCCGAATAACCGTCTAGGTAACGCCGAACCGAGAATTCCCGGATTCCCGCGTAACCCAGGGCAAAGAGCGACACAGCCAAGAGCAGGTTGCAACTCCACCACGCCACGCGAAAGAAGGGATGTTTTGCTTTGGGCACCGGAAACCTATTCTACTTGGTGGATTTCTCCCGATCTTCCCTTGCGAGAGACACGCTCACAATACAAGGACTCCATGTCGCTGACAGGACCATCCCATCCCAAATCCTTGGTGACTCTAGCGCATCCAGACTGGAGATGTCTACGGAGTTCACTATCGGTCAATATACGGCCAAGCGCCTCTGTCAATGCGCCCACGTCGTGTTTCACCACCAGCCCAGCTTGATTTGCAAGCAGCGGGGCGATTCCACATTGCTCCGTAACGATTACCGGCGTGCCAGCCGCAACCGCTTCCGCGGCGGTATTTCCAAAATTTTCGTTCTGCGACGGAAGAACAAAAACATCGGCGTCCCGGTACGCCGCCCACTTTTCAGGGCCAAACAATGGCCCGGCGAAATGAACATCATGGCCCCTGCCCAGTTGCTGCGCCACTTGCTCCAGCTGCTCCTTCATCTCAGCCTCGTTAGGTCCGGCAAAAACCAATTGGATAGTTTCCAATTGTTTTCTCACTTCGGCAAAGGCCCGAAGCAGCAGATCCGGACTCTTCTTCTCAGATAGACGCCCGAGAAAGAGAACAAGTTTCGTGTCTTTTGGAATTTCGAGCTGGCTCCGAAACGCTCCAGGCCTTGGCCAGGAAGTCGGGGGTTCCACGCCGTTTCTCCGCATCACAATTTTTGCTGCCGCAATCCCGCCTGCAGCAAGCTCTTCGATTTCTTGCTCCGAGGTGGCCACAACGGCGCTTGCTCCCTGGACCATCTGCCTTCCCCAAATGCGGTGATACATGCCCTTTAGCCACAGGTTTCGCACAATTGGGATAAACATGCCGATTGGTTCTACAAAATAAGGGACGGCTCGCTTGCGGCAAGCCGACGCCACGGCGGGCCCAATCAGATCGTACAAACCAAAAATATGTGCGACGTCGAAATCCGCCAGTTGCTCTCTGCAGTACCGTTTCACCATGGGGTTCCAGCTCACTTGCCGGTAACGCAGCCAGGTGGGCAGGTAGATTGTCTCGACGTCGTTTTCTTTGCGGCGCCATCCGAACGGCGATCGCTTCTCAGTTTCTTTTTCTCCCCTCTGCGCCGCGCGCTTTTCCAAACCCCAGTCCACTGTCAGCACTGTCACTTGATGCCCTTTCCGCGCCAGGCCTTCGGCCAACGCCCGCACTTTTACGGGCGGCCCTCCAAACTCCAGAAATGGCGCGTAGGTCTCCGTGACGTTCAGGATTCGCATTGATCGCGAAGGATTTTCTTCAGAGCTTTGGCAAAATTCTGGAAGCGGTATTCGTGGTCTACGGTTTGCCGTCCGCGCGCACCCATTTCCCGGGCATGTTGGGGATCGGCGAGCAGTGTTTGAAGGGCCGTGGCCAGTTGGATGGGATCCCCGTGCGGAACCAGGTAGCCGGTAACGCCATCCTGAATCAGCTCCGGCGCGCCACCATGCGTCCCTCCAATCACTGGCTTACCGCACGCCATGGCCTCCAAATACACCAACCCAAATCCTTCTCCCCGGCTGGGCAACGCAAAAACTTCACAGGCTTTGTAACAAGCCGCCAATTCTTCGTTGCTTAGCCCACTCAGAAAATGAACGTGGCGCTCCACACCGTTCTTCTCCGCAAAGTCTTCGAGCCACGCCCGGTCGTCGCCTGAGCCTGCAAGAACCAGCTGCAGCTCAGGCCACGTTGTCAGGAGTCTTGGTAAGGCTGTAATAAGTGTGTCCATGCCCTTATAGCGCTCTGCCGCCACCCAGCGGCCGGTCGCAAGGATCACGCGGCCATTCGGCCAATCTTTTGGTGCCTTAGAGGCCCCATTGGATGAGAGCATTGCCTCGAATTGGGGATCGAGCGCCCAGGACAGCACGCGAATTCGCTCGCGTGCGACCTCTTGTTGCGTAGCGACCTGCTCCGCCGTGTCGCGGCTTGGCGCCAGCACCAGATTGGCGCGCCGGAGCGCAGCACGCCGCAACCGTCCCAAAGGTTCCCACACTTCCACTCCGTGCGTGCATACAATGCTCTTCATCTTCGGAGCAATCACGCGCATCGCGCGGACCACCGGCGCGAGGTTCGGATGTCCAGCAAGGACCAGCTTCGCGTCCCGTTTGGCGGCGCGCATCGCGGTCACGGCAAGGCGCACCTTGGCTTTCTGGCAGCCGGTGAATACAAATTCCCTCCCGCCCACCGCGACGCGGTGCAATTCTGGAGAATCATTCAGGCTGAGCAGCCGGCAGTCCCACCCGCGACTCGAAGCAAACTCGGTCAGCACCGCAGCCAAATGGCGCCCCACGCGCTGCACCCCCCCGGGTGCATCTAACTCTGGGAACAGACCTATAACCACGCGCTGAGTCTGCCAACTAGCGGGCTGATTGGCAAGGCAAGTCTTGAAGAACGTGCTCGAGAGTCAGGAATATCCCAATCTGATTGCCCACGCGCTGAACGAGTGCTAATCTCACGGTCATCTCAACGGGGTCCTGGCATGCGCCTCTCTCTCTGCATCGCCTCTCTGCTTGTTCTTCCTCTTACGGTCAGCGGCCAAACCTGTCCCTATCTCCAGGCTCCGCCAATTGACTCCTCCAAACTCCTTTTCTCTCCTCAACAGGAGCAAGAACTTGGCGAAATTGTGCGCCAACAGATGGAGAGCCGGTTTCGTGTCATCGAAGATGGTCAAGTCGCCGGCTATCTCAAGCGCGTCGGAGCGCGGGTGAGCCAGCACCTTCCTGAGACCGGATTGCATTATGAGTTCCTTTTATATGACCAGCCTGAAATTCAAGCTTTCAGCATGCCTGGAGGACGGGTCTATCTTTCGCGCAAAATGGTCGCCTACCTGCGCAATGAGGATGAACTGGCAGGAGTACTTGGCCACGAACTGGGGCATCTGGCCGCGCGCCAGCAGGCATTGGACATGTCACGCGCGTTCCGGGACGTTCTTGGAATCAAGAGTTTGTCCGCCGATGAAGACCTCTTCGGACTGTACAACCAGTTTATGGAGAGCGTGCGATTGAAGAAGATCCACGCTTTGCCTTCCGGCGAAGAAGAAAAGAGCCAAAAGGTTGCGGACCAACTCGGCGTTCAGGCAGTGGCCCGCGCCGGCTACTCGCCCCAGAGCTTCCCAGACTTCATGGATCGCCTGATGGAGACGAAAGGCAGGACTGGCAATTGGTTCACCGACATTTTTGGAGCCACTCCTCCCAATTCCAAAAGGCTGCGCGAAGCTCTGAAGGACGTAGCTAGTCTGCCGGGCAGTTGCATCGAACAAAACGCCCACGCAAGTCTCGACGAGTTCCATCAATGGCAGGCGGCCGTGCTTCATTATCAAGGCATTGGCCATGTAGAGCATCTCTCCGGCGTACTTTCGCGCAAGAAGTTGGCGGACCCCTTGCGCGGCGACGTCGAGAATTTTCGCTTTAGTCCTGACGGTAAATACCTCCTGGCGCAGGACGAAGGCGGCATATACGTTCTTACTCGTGATCCACTGAAATTTGTATTCCGCATTGATGCTGCGGACGCGGAGTCCGCGCAGTTCTCCCCCGATTCGCGCCAGATCGTGTTCTTCAGTTCAGGTCTCCGGGTGGAAACCTGGGATATGGAACATCAGGAGCAAGCTAGCGTCACGGATGTTCCGGCAACGCGCGAATGCCGCCAGACCGAGCTTTCCCCCGACGCCAAGTATCTCGCGTGCCTTGGCGAAGACCTCGCACTGACCCTGTACAACGTCGCCACGGGAGAAGCCGTTTTCAAAAAGGAGAAATTCTTCGATCTTGACCCCGGCTTCAGCGGTTACGCGGCAATTTTCAAATTCCTTTTCCTGTTGACTCATCACGACGTAGCGACCCTCCGCTTCTCGCCGGACGCCCACTACTTCGCGGCCTCTTCACGCACAAAAGAAGAGGTGGTGATTGACTTGAGGACGGAGAAGAAAATCAGTGTTCCCGGCTCTGTCCACTCAGCCATGGAGTACTCATTCACCTTTGTTGGACCGGACCGTATCGTCGGCGTCGACACCTACAAACCCGACAAGTCACCCGTAGTGGAATTTTCATCGGGCAAAGTACTCGATAGAGTTCCATTGGGCGGCAGCACGCTAGTTGCCGCCACGAATCCCAAATATATTCTTGCGCGGCCCATCCGGGACTTCCCTGTTGCTGGGTTTGACCTCTCCCAGAAGAAATTCGTGTTTTCCAATCGTATGCCGGCCACCGATATTTGGGGCGACGTTGCGGCCAGCGAGCGTTTGAACGGGGAGATAGGTTTGTACAAGATGGGAGAGACCAAGGCAACTAACGTGCTCCAACTTCCCGTAGGCAAGTTGGGCAATCTGCGTTCATTCACGGCATCTTCAGATTTGAAGTGGCTGGCCATGGCCGGCCGTACCCGGGGCGGTGTCTGGGGACTGGACACCGGAGAACGCCCTTTCTTTCTTCGCAGCTTTCAAAGTGCCTACGCCACTCCAAGTTCGCTTTTCTACCTCGACTTCCCCGAATTCGAAAAGACAAGCCGGGAGATGGTGGTTCTCAGCCCGGTCACCAAACAGTCCAAATCCCGTGACGTTAACAAAGACGACGACCTCGCCTTCTTTGGCGACATGGTTTTGCGCACCAAGCATAACGACAAGAATCGCTACGTGCGCCATAACCTGGAATTGGAAGCCATGGATATTGTCAATTTGAAGCCTCTCTGGTCGCGCGCTTTTCCCAAACAAGCGCCCGCAGTATCGGGCTCCGCCTCTAGCGGAAAGCTCATTTTTTCCTGGAATGCCAAAGCCGACGGTTTGCGCGATGAACTCACGCACAATGCGAAACTTCAGGCTCTGTGGAATGAAGAGAAGCCGGGGGATGCCGACTACTTTCTTGAAGTGCTCGACGCCCATAACGGTGCGGCTGCGGGTGGAGCGGTCGTGCGCACTGGAAAATTTTCTTTCCGCCCCGAACATCGTGAGGCTGCCGGGGACTGGCTCGTGGTAACAGACAATCTAAACCGCGTCCTTCTCTATTCCATTTCAACGGGAGAACGCAAAGCCAGATGGTTCGGTTATAACCCTCAGATTTCACCGAACGGCCAGTGGCTCTGCATCGCAAACGGCAGAGGACATCTCCTCATCTATGATTTGCGCACGTTAAAGCAGGCCAGCGATCTTACTTTCGACAATCATCTTTCTGCCTACACTTTTTCGGAGGATGGCAAGCGGTTGCTTGTCTTGACAGACGACCAAACCGTGTTCGTCCTGGATACCGCAGGGGGCGCCGCGAATATGGCCGCCACCGGCAATTAGCCGCGCAACACATCTTCATCGGCTCTCAACGCCAAGCGCCTCCACTAGGTCTGTCAAACGGTCGAGGTAAATGTCTGCGGGATACTTCGCACGGTCATGCGTCCCAAATCCATAATTCACCGCCGCCGCTAGCGTCCCCGCGTTTCGCGCCGTTTGCACATCCACTTCCGAATCTCCGATCATAAGCCCTTCTGCGGGAGAGGCACTGAGTTCTTCCAGAATCTTCTTCGCGCCCAGCGGATCCGGCTTCTTGGTTTCAAAACTGTTCCCGCCGTACACCGCTTTGAAGTATTTTGCCAGCCCCAATCCGCCCAGAATCCGCTGGCTCACCCGCACTGGCTTGTTGGTAAGCACGGCCATGGGAAAATCGCGCAGTTCTTCCAAGGCCTCAGGGACCCCCGGATACGTGCGCGTCGAATCCAATTTGTGCTCGTCATAGTGGGCCAGGAAGAACTTCAGCGCTCGTTCACACTCCCCTTCCGT
>Ga0126370_10000715_pt1 | contig 14277 bp, 14 predicted proteins | sample PanSoiMetaPlot_3_FD_92586 | JGI IMG/M metagenome (GOLD analysis project Ga0126370, IMG submission 92586) | Tropical forest soil microbial communities from Panama - MetaG Plot_3 | ecosystem: Environmental > Terrestrial > Soil > Tropical forest > Bulk soil | place: Panama | collected 2016-02-17 | reverse complement strand
TAGATGGACGTCCTGATGCCGCAGCTCGGCGAGACCGTCGCCGAGGGCAAGATCACCAAGTGGTTCAAGTCGGCGGGCGACAAGGTCGCGCCGGGCGACAACCTGTTCGAGATCGAGACCGACAAGGTGTCGATGGAAGTGCCGGCGACCGAAGCCGGCGTCCTCGCCGAGGTGCGCGTCGGAGAGGGAGAGATCGCACCGGTGGGTGCGATCGTCGCCGTGATTGCGGCGGATGGCGCCGCCGTGACGCCTACGCCGGCGAAGGCCGCTGTCGCACCGGCGCGCGCCGCATCCGCGGCTTCGCCGCCCGCCACAGCGCCCGCCGTCGCGCCGGCGCCCGCGCCGCAGCGGCCGATCGCGCTCGATCCGTTCCGCGAGGTCAGGACGCCCGAGCGCAATTTCGGGCCGGCACGGCTTGCGAGCGGCGTCACGGTAAGCCCGCTCGCCCGGCGCCTCGCCGCACAGGCCGGAATCGACCTCACGCGCCTCGCCCCATCGGGAGCGCATGGCCGCATCCTCGCGCGCGACGTCGAGACGGCGATCGGCAGCGCGGCCGCGACCGCCGCCCCGGCGGCCCGCGTGACCGGTCCTTCGGCCGCCAAGGTCAAGGCGCTCTACGAGTCGGGCACCTACGAGGAGGTGCCGCTCGACGCCATGCGGCGCACCATCGCGGCGCGGCTTATCGAGGCCAAGCAGACCATTCCGCACTTCTATCTCAGCGCCGACGTGACCATCGACCGGCTCGCCGAGGTGCGCGCGGAGGCGAACGCCGTGTCCCTCAGGGCCGCGGACGGCGCGCCGGCCTTCAAGTTGTCGGTCAACGATTTCGTCATCAAGGCATGGGCGCTGGCACTGCAGCGCGTGCCGGCCGCCAATGCGGTGTGGGCCGAAGACCGCATCCTGCGCTTCCGCCATTGCGACATCGGCGTCGCGGTCGCGATCGAGGGCGGCCTGATCACGCCGCTCATCCGCTACGCCGAGACCAAGCCGCTGGTCGACATCTCGGCCGAGATGCGCGCGCTCGCCGAGCGGGCGCGGGCGCGGCGCCTCAAGCCGCACGAATATCAGGGCGGGGCGAGCGCGATCTCCAATCTGGGCATGTACGGCATCCGCGAATTCTCGGCGATCATCAATCCGCCGCACGCGACCATCCTGGCGGTCGGCGCCGGCGAGCGCCGGCCGGTCGAGAGCGAGGACCGCGTGCGCTTCGTCACCCGGATGACGGTGACGCTGTCGTGCGACCACCGCGTGGTCGACGGCGCGCTCGGCGCCGAGCTGCTCGGCGCCTTCAAGCACTTCATCGAGCATCCGGTCGGGCTGATGATTTGAGTGTCGCCGTTGCGAAGCGTGCCCACCGTCACGACCGCGTGGGCACGGCGCTACGCGCCTCTGCCCGCCCTACCGGCTCGCACTGACAATGACTCCTACTCCGCCGTCACATGATTGCGGAACGCGATCGGCGAGTCGATGTTCTTGAGCGGCTCGATGCCGACGCCCACGCCGCGGATCATGATGTCGCCGAAGTTCATGATCCGGCCGATGATCGACTGATCGACGTCGACGCTTTCCACCTTGTCGAGATGCATCTCGATGGTGCGCCGGCGGATAAAGCCGCGCTTGTAGATGATGCGCCGGTCGGTGACCGCGATCTCCGTTGTCCAGCGCCGGAACCAGCCGACGAACAGCGCGACCGCGGCGGCCACGCACAAAATCGCGGCGATCCAGACCCAGATACGGTAGGCGCTCACCGGCTGAAGTGCCATCCAATAGGCTGCGCCGCTCAGCGCCAGCAACCCGAGGCCCGGCAGGTAGATGATCCAGTGGATGTCGGTGGCATAGCGGATTTTTTCACCCGGCTGCAGCACGCTCTTGACGTAGCTCATGGACTGGCGGCCTCCGGACCGGAGCACGTCCCTGCGGGGCGTCTTCCGGCATCATTGTTGCCGCATGTCCTCATCGGCGAACCGGTATCCACCCCGGATCAAGTCCGGGGCAGGCTTTCGCCGGGACATGCGTTGTCGATCCGATACCGTATTTATTGCTCCCATGCGTCCCTCGTCTACACCCCTGACGTCCCCGCGAGGCGCCGGACGCATTGAAACGCGGCACCCCGCCGACCTATAAGTGACCGCGCCCGCGGAGGTTCCGGGCGAGGGAGAAATTGTGACATGGCTAGCGCGAAGCCCGATATCGTTCTGCTTGGACCGCCCAAGCCGGTGGTCGTGGACGGGCTTGCGCCGCTGTTCAACGTCCACCGGATGCCCGAGCCCGAGGACCGCGACGCGTTCATCGCCTCCCTGGCCGATCGGGTGCGCGGCTTCGCGGTGACGTACAGCAATATCGCGATCAATGGCGAGCTGATGTCGCGCTTCCCGCGCCTGGAAATCGTCGCGAGCTTCGGCGTCGGCTACGACCACGTCGACGCCAGGTGGGCGGGCGCGCACGGCATCGTCGCCACCAACACGCCGGAGGTACTCAACGAGGAGGTCGCCGACACGGCGCTCGGACTGCTGCTGTGCACCGTGCGCGAGTTCCCGCAGGCCGAGCGCTTTCTGCGCGCCGGCAAATGGATCGACAAGGGCTATCCCCTCACCAAGGCGACCTTGCGCGACCGCACCGTCGGCATGGTCGGCATGGGGCGGATCGGCAAGGCGATCGTGCGCCGGCTCGAGGCGTTCGGCGTGCCGATCGTCTACCACTCCCGTAACGCCCAGCCGGGCGTTCCCTATCGCCACTACCCGAAGCTCGTCGACATGGCGCGCGACGTCGACACCCTGATGGTGATCGTGCCCGGTGGTGCGGCGACGCAGAACATGATCAATGCCGAGGTGCTCGAGGCGCTCGGCCCCCGAGGCATCGTGATCAACATGGCGCGCGGCTCGGTGGTCGACGAGCCGGCGCTGATCCGCGCGCTGAAGGAGAAGAAGATCTATTCGGCCGGCCTCGACGTCTTCGTGAAGGAACCCGAGGTCCCGAAGGAGCTGATCGAAATGGACAACGTGGTGCTGTTTCCCCATCTCGGCTCGGCATCGGAGTGGACGCGCACCAAGATGGACCAGCTCGTGGTCGACAATCTCGCGTCGTGGGCGGCCGGCAAGGGGCCGCTGACCCCGGTCGCCGAGACGCCGTGGCCACCGCGGAGGCAGGCATGATCGCAACGGGCACACCCGCGATGACCCGACTTGTGCGGCGGAGCGCGCTGATGGCCCTCGTGGCTGCAGCCCTCGCGGCGCCCGCATACGCGCAAACCGCGCCCAGCGACGACGTCAAGGCGATGACCAGCGGCAACTGGGAGTTCTCCAACGCCGACCGCGACAAGCGCTGCACCCTGATCTTCCGCACCGACGCGGCGGCATCCGGCATGCGGCTCGAGTTCGACAAGGGCTGCGTGGGCCTGTTTCCGTTCATCACCGAGATCGCCGGCTGGACCCGCGCGCAGAACGACTTCCTCCGTCTGGTCGACGCCAAGGGCAGGTCGGTACTGGAGTTCAGCGAGGTCGAGACCGACATCTTCGAGGCGCCGAAGCCGGGTGAAGGCATCCTGTTCATCCAGACCGCCGCCTCGGTCGGCCCGCCTCCCAAGGAGGCCGAGGAGATGATCGGCGACTGGGCGATCACCCGCGGCGCGCGCAAGCCGATCTGCACCTTGACGCTCGCCAACACGCCGGCCGGCTCCGATCTCGCGCTCAAGCTCAAGCCGGGCTGCGATGCGCTGGTGACGCGCTTCGCGCCGACGGCCTGGCAGATGGACCGCGGCGAGGTGCTGTTGAAAAACGCCCGCGGCCAGACGTGGCGCTTCCAGGAAGGTGACAACGCCACCTGGGAGCGCGTGCCCGAGACCTCCGACCCGGTGCTGCTGGTACGGCCGTGATGCGCGCTGGTCTAGATTGCCCGCTTTCGCTTTCGCGGGCAATGACGCAGTAAGACTAACGGCCGCGACCCGCCAGAAACGCGCCGATCGCCAGGACTTGCACCAGTGCGGCCGCCGCGAAGAACGGCGTGGCGGCACCGGAATCGGCGCCGGCCGGCGCGAGTTCGCGGATGACACCGAAGGCCGCGGGCGCGAACGCGTAGGCGCCCTGGGCGACCGCGACGATCAGCGATACGACCCGCGAAATGTCGTCGGCGACGAATTCCACCTGAGCGATCAGCGGCGGCAGCGATGTCGCGTTGCCGATGCCGACGCCGAACAGCAGGACGCCAACGAGCAGCAGCGGCACGTTCGCGCCGCCCGCCGCGATGAAGGCGAGCGAGCCCACGATCTGCACCGCATAGCTCGCGCAGGCGATCAGGCGCCGATCGGCGCCCGCCGGCATCGACCAGCCTACCAGCGTGCGGCCGGCGATCGCGGCGGCGGTCGCGCCGCCCATGGCAAGCCCGGCTTGCTGCACGCCGAGCGCCGGTACCAGCAGCGAGAAGAGGTGTGCGATCAGGCCGATCTGGGCAAACAGCCCGAGGGCCATTCCGGCCGCAAGCGTGAGGAACTTGCGGTCGCGCCAGAGCTGCGCGTCGGGCAGCGGCTTTGCGGTCGGCGCGGCGAGCGGGATCGCGGGCGCGCCGGGGGCATCACCGTCGGGCGCCAGCCCCATCTGCTGCGGCGTGCGCGAGAACAGAAGGTCGGCGAGAACCCAGATCGTGAGCGCCACGGCCGCGCCGATCACTGTCGCCGCGACGGAAAATCCGAGCAGCCCGATCGCCGCGACCCACAGGGGTGAGAACACGACGCCGCCGATGCTCGCGCCGTTATAGGCCATGGCGAGCGCGGCCGGCCGCGTGCGGACGAACCACGGCGCGACGATCGCGTTGATGGCGGCCGCGCCGGCGGCGGCCCAGCCGGCGCCGCTGGCGAGGGTTGCGACGAACAGCTGCCATGGCGCGGTGGCGACCGCCCAGCCAAGCACGCCGCCGGCCAACAGCAGCCCGCCGATCTTGGTGACGAGCGCGAGGCCGAAGCGGTGATAGAGCGCCGGCAGGTTCGCCACGGTGGCAGCCCCGGCCAGGAAATGCGTCGTGACGGCGGCGGAGACGAGCGACAGCGACCAGCCGCGCGCGGCCTGGACGGCGTGCAGATAGATCGGCGGGCCATAGAAGCCGAGGCCCCAACCGCACACCGCGAGCATGAAGGCGGCGGCCAGCACCCGCCATCCGAAGAAGCCGCCCTTGCGAGATGGCATTCTTGCCCCGACCGCAAACATCTGCCGCATCCTGGCCGATCGCGGCCGGTGATGTTACGGCGAAAGCCGAAGCATCGGACGGTGCTCCGGCGCCCGCGTATTCACCTGGTTTCGAGCCTCGTCCTGTCGCGCTCGATCAACCATGCGCGCAACATGGCGGCAAGCGCGATGACCGACAGCGCCGCCGCCAGCGCATGGCCGATTTCCCACCGCAGGCGATAGTCGCGCCAATCAGGCGGGACGCTTGCGGGCGTCCAGCCGTTGAGCGCGGCATTGACGGGATCGTTGAAGGCGAAGAACGCCGCGATCATGCCCGCGTAGGCGATGCCGGCCGCGAGCGTCAGCCGCCACGTCGCCGGATCCCGGCGGCGCATGACGGACAGCGCGAGCGTTGTTGCCAATGCGACGATCTCGACCGGTCCGCCAAGCAAGGGTCCCCAGCCGCGATAGAGATGCTGCTGCACGGCGAGCCACAGCGGCGCGTCGAGTGCGAGCTTGTTCGGCAGTTCCAGCACATGCGCGATCGGCGCCAGGGTCGCCAGCACGGCAAATATCAGATTGGTCGATCGCAGCGCCGTCAGGCCGCGCGAGGGAGTTACGTCGCCGGCCATTCGGACCTCCTGCCGTCGGGGATATGCGGGGCGGGTACCGCACGGTTCCACGGCGCCGGGCAGCAGCGCAACCGACCTCGGTCGCATGGCGCGCCGGCGCCTACTCCTCGGGTTCGGTGGTGAACAGCAGCGGGTAGCCGTTGCTGCGGCCGAGTTCGGTTGCACGCGTCGCCTTGGTCTCCGCGATGTCCTGGGCATAGACCGCGACCACGCAGACCCCGCGCTGATGCGCGGTCATCATGACGTGATAGGCATGCTCCTCGTTCATGCGGAACTCGGCCTTGAGGACCGTCACGACGAACTCGCGCGGCGTATAGTCGTCATTGACGAGGATCACCTTGTGCAGCCGCGGGCGTTCGGTCTTGAGCCGGGTTTTTGTGCGCGTCTTGGTGACGATCTTGGCCATCGCAGGCTCCCGATCTTCCGGCGGTGCCGCAGATGCTGGTTCAACACTTTTGCATGCCCCCGGTTGCGCGTCCATGCGGCGCGAGACGACGGGAACTTGCGAGATCAAACTCGGGCTCGATTGCCGAGCGTGATCACGAGCCGCCGCCCTTGGTGCGAGCGAATTTCGGCAGGGCGATCCACACGCGTGTCGCCCGCAATCCGCTTCAGCTTGCGCCTGGCGCCCTCGTCGAACCTCGGCACGCTCCCCGCAACAAACAATTACGGCAACATCTTCGCGACGGCCGAACCCAGGAAAGCCGGGACCGCAGCATAATACCGAGGTATAGAATGCTGCGTTTCAAGCGCCCGTCAAGCGAGCCGATGCGTCCGAAGGCCGCGCCTTGATGCGTTCGCGGGTCGCGCGAATGGCGGACGCGGGACGCCGCCGCGCACCATATTCCTGGCACTCGCGGCTGGAGTTGCGACTGCCGCGCGATGTGCGTGCATGCCGGCCGTTGCCGGATCTTTTGCCTGCCACGCCCATGCCCATGTCGTCGGATCAAAGGGTCATCGTCAGGGGCGGTCGACGGCGCGCAGCGCCGAACCAGCCGGACCAGGCGCCTGCGATGCACCGGCGGCGCGGCGCGACGATCGCATGAGCGCGCACGAGGAGGCCGAGAATGACTCACCCGCCTGCGATGACCGCGGACGCCATTGTCGAGGACGCGTATCTGGCGCCGCGGTTCGGACTGATCGAGTTCTTCCGGCGGGTGCGGTCGGACCAGCTGTCGATTCTGACGCCGGAGGTGTTCGGCCGAAACCTGGTCCACAGCCGGCTCCTTTTTCTGCACAGCTTCCTCGTCAACAAGCCGGAATACATCGAACACGTGCTGCTGACCAATCACGCCAACTACGGCAAGAGCCATTTCGTACGGCACATGCTCGGGCCCTTGCTCGGCGAAGGGCTGCTCATCAGCGAGGGCGACTTCTGGCGCCGCCAGCGGCGCATCGCCGCGCCCGCGTTCCACAACCGGCGCATCGCCGACTTCGTCGCCACCGTGGGATCTTCCGCCGAGGCGACGCTCGCGCGCTGGCGCGACATCACGGGACCGTTCGACGTGTCCGCCGAGATGATGGCGCTCACCCTCGACATCATCTGCCGCACCATGTTCTCGACCGACGTGACCCGTGACGTCGCCGCGGTGCGACGCATGATGGATCAGGTCGTGGGCGTACGCGTTGGCATGCTCGACCTGTTCGGCCTGCCGAACTGGATCCCGCGCCGGCAGACCAGGACCTTGCGCCGCGTGGTCGCCGAATTCGAGGCGTTCGTCGCCGGCCTGCTGGCGACGCGGCGCGCCGAGACGGTCGAGCGCGGCGATCTGCTCGCCATGCTGCTGGCGGCGCGCGATCCCGAGACCGGCGAGGGCATGAGCGACCGGCAGCTGCGCGACGAGATCCTCACCATCTTCACGGCCGGTCACGAGACCACCGCCAACGCGTTGAGCTGGGTATGGTACCTGCTGGCACAGCATCCCGACGCGGAAGCGCGGCTGCACGACGAACTCGACCGCGTGCTCGGCGGTCGCACGCCGGGTTTCGCCGACCTCGCCCAGCTCAAATGGACCCGCATGGTCCTCGACGAGGCCATGCGGCTTTATCCGCCGGCGCACGGGATTTCGCGGACCGCGATCCGCGAGGACCGGATCGGCGGCGTGCGCATCCCGGCGGGCGCCACCGTGACGGTCAACATCTACGTGACGCATCGCAACCCGAACCTGTGGCATGAGCCCGAGCGCTTCGATCCCGAGCGGTTCGCGCCGGCCAACGTCGCGCAGCGCCATCGCTTCGCCTACCTGCCGTTCGGCGGGGGGCCGCGCGTGTGCATCGGCAACAGTTTTGCGATCGCTGAGGCGCAGGTCATCATCGCGGCGATCGCGCAGCGCTACCGGCTGCGGCTCGCGCCGGGCCATGCGGTCGAGCCGATCGGGCTCATTACGTTGCGTCCCAAGAACGGCGTCTGGGTGACGCTCGAACCGCGCAAGGCCGCCGCGCGCGGGTGAAACGGCGCGTTCAGGGCAGCATCCGGCCGATCATCGCGCGGACGGCCCGCATCTGCTTGCCGTCCTTTTCCAGATAGTCGTCGCCCGAATAGCCCCACCAGTCCCAGCATCCCTGCGGATTGCCGCTGAGCTGGCTCGGGTCCGCCAGCCGCAGCCACTGCGTCGCCTGCGGATAGAGCACGATGACATTGTGGGCGTCGGCCCAGCCATTGTAGCCGGCGTTGCGGATGAAGAGGTCGTGAATCCTGCCGACGTATTGCTGGCAGCCGTGGAAGGCGACGTGCAGGCGGCACCTCGCCGTCGAGAGCGCCCCGTTCACGCAGGCCCGCGGCACGTAGAGATAGCCGGCCTCGTTGAGGCTCGTGCTCTTGTCGTTCTCGTCGAAGAACTCGGTCTGGTCGAAGCCGACCAGCCGGCCCGGGCCTGGGGGGCTTGTCGATTGGGCGTCGGGATAGAGCGAGCGCAGGAGCAGTTCGGCCGCACCGTAGTCGCATCTGACCAGGAAGGAGGAATCGGGAAGCTTGCAATGCTTCGCGGACTCGCCGGGCGTGAGCGCGTCGATCGGCATGCCGTGCCTTGCGTCCGCGCCATCCTTCGTCTCGATGTTCGCATCCGGCACGCCCATCAGCTGATAGAAGCTGCGCAGCGCCTGCACGGTCGAGCTTGGGACGTTGGTGTCGCGGTCGCCGTGAAACAGCCAGACCCGGCTCGCGGCGAGATTGGCGGGATCGTCGATCTTCCCGGCGACGCGTTCGCGCGCGGCCGCTTTTTGTGCGTCGCTTGCTTCCGGTTGACTCGGAAATTTCCAGCCTTGCTCCCTGAAATCGCTCTCGCCCAGATGCGTGCAAACCGCCAGCGCGACGACGACGCGGCGGGCAACGAAAGCGTCGAAGAACGGATTGTCGAACGGCGGCGTGACACTGTCGGCCTTGTCGGCGCACCCGTACGGGCCGCCCGCCACGATGCCGGCGCCTTTCACGAGCGCCGAGTAGGCGACGTGGAACTGATGCGCAAAGAAGGCGCCGGACGATATGCCGGACACCGTGACCGTGCTCGCGTCGAGCTTGTGATAGGTCGCGAGCGGCTCGATCGGAATGTTCTGGGCGCTACCCGCAGCCGGAAACATGGCGCAGGCGAGCAGCGGGACCACGGCTTTCGGCCAACGAAGCCGTCGCATCATGATCAACCTCCATTGCATCCCGGCAATGGTGAACAGCGCGATCAACGTCCGGCGACTGATCAAACGAGAGTCATAAGATAAAAAAATCAGCAATAAACTCTGACGCGAAGACGCCGTTTCAACAATGCGCGTTTGCCATCGCGTCCGCAACGACGGACAGCAGCTCGCAACGAGATTTGATCGGCATTGGGGCTTCGATGTATCAGGCCTGTTTTTCATTCTTATGAATTGCGCCGAGCCCGTCGATCCAGGACAGCGCCGAGCGCACCCAGTTCTGCCGCTTCGGAACGAACTCCCGGCGCTGCCGCAGGATGCCGACCCGGACCATGTAGGACGGCCGCGGGTCCCCGCCCGGCGACGTCGAATAGATCGGCGATCCGCAGTGCTGGCAGAACGCCTGGAGCCGCGGATGCCCGCTCTCCGCCGTGGTCTTGAGATAGGTCGTCGGCTGGCCGCTCATGCGGAACGACGCGCCGTCGACCGGAACCGAAACGCGGAATGCGGAGCCGGTGCCGGTCTGGCAGTCGGTGCAATGGCAGATCGTCGTCTTGTCGGGATCGGCCTCGCCCTCGATCGTGATATGGCCGCAGTGGCATGAGCCGTCGATCTTCATGCGATCTCCTTCATGGATCCCGGGCGTGTGCGACGCCGATCGGCAGGAAGCATACCGCCCGCCGAGCCAACGTTAAACATGGCATGAGCCATCACATGAGCTTTGGCCGGGTCAGGCCGGCGCCGCGGTCCTTGATCGACACGCCTCGACGACGTCGTCACATCAGCTTCAGCCGCTTCAGGCTCGCATGCCCGTCGCGGCCGACGATGATGTGATCGTGCACCTCGATGCCCAGGGGACGCGCGATCTCGACGATCCGCCGGGTCATGTCGACATCCGCCCGCGACGGCGTCGGGTCGCCGCCGGGATGATTGTGCACCAGCACGACCGCGGTGGCGGACAGCTCGAGCGCGTGCTTGACCACTTCGCGCGGATAGACCGGCGTATGGTCGACGGTGCCGGTCTGCTGCACCTCGTCGGCGATGAGCTGGTTGCGCTTGTCGAGAAACAGGATGCGGAACTGCTCGATCTCGGCGAAGGCCTGCGCGGTGCGGCAATAGTCGAGCACCGCCGACCATGAGGACAATGGTTCGCGCCGGTTCACCTCGCCGCGGGCAAATCGGTTCGCCGCCGCGTGAACGATCTTGAGCGTCGCCACCACCGCATCGCCGACACCCTTGACCTCCTTCAGCCGCGCCGGCGGCGCCGTGACGACGCTGGTGAAGGAGCCGAATTTGGCGAGCAGCGCCTTGGCGAGCGGCTTGACGTCGCGCCGCGGCAGCGCACCGAACAGCACCAGTTCGAGAAGCTCGTAGTCGGGGACCGCCTCCGCCCCGGCCGCCAGCAGACGCTGCCGCAGCCGCTCGCGGTGGCCGTGATAGTGTGGCGTCGCGCCGTCGTCGTCGGAACTCGCCATGCCCGCCCCTCCTCCGGCGACAACGTCCCCGCGAGGCCCGCCATCATACAACGAAACGGATCAGACGCGCGCGCCGTCAACCGCCACGCACCCAGCTCCGCAGCCTGGCCGGCGGTGCCCGTGCGCACATTCTTATCGGCGAACCGGTGCCGAGCCCGGGTCAAGTCCGGGGCAGACTTTCGCCGGATATGCGCGATCGACGGAATGGACGCGTGCGTGCCTGGCTCAGGTCACCTCGTAGGGCGGCTTGTCGAGCCCGTTGGGCGACAGCGTGAAGATCTCGACGCCGGTCTGGGTCACGCCGACGGTGTGCTCGAACTGGGCCGACAGCGAGCGGTCGCGCGTCACCGCAGTCCAGCCATCGGACAGCACCTTCACGTGCGGCCGGCCCAGATTGATCATCGGCTCGACCGTGAACAGCATGCCGGGCTTGAGCACGACGCCCTCGCCGGGCCGGCCGACGTGGACGATGTTCGGCTCGTCGTGGAACAGCCGGCCGAGACCGTGGCCGCAGAAATCGCGCACCACGCTCATGTGTTGACCCTCGACATAGGTCTGGATCGCGTGTCCGATGTCGCCGGTGGCGCCGCCCGGCCTGATCGCCGCGATGCCGCGCATCATCGCCTCGTAGGTCACCTCGATGAGGCGCTCGGCGCGGCGCGGGATCTCGCCGACCGGGTACATGCGGCTCGAGTCGCCGTGCCAGCCGTCGAGGATCAGGGTCACGTCGACATTGACGATGTCGCCTTCCTTGAGCGGCTTTTCGTTGGGAATGCCGTGACAGACCACATGGTTGATCGACGTGCAGGTCGACTTGGTGTAGCCGCGATACATCAGCGTCGCAGGCAGCGCCCCGAGATCCCGCGCGAACTCGAAGACGAAGCGATCGATCCGGTCGGTCTCGACGCCCGGCTTGATCTCGGGGACGAGCAGGTCGAGGCATTCGGCCACCAGGCGCCCCGCCCGTCGCATGCCCGCAAAAGCCTCGGCATCGTAGAGCTTGATCTGCCCGGTCTTGCGCAGGGGTGCATGCGACGCTTCGACGTAGTTCATGAGTCCGTTATCGCTGGTCAGTTGTTGCTTTTGCGTGTCCACTCGACGCCCCGCCCTTCTTAAGTAATCTCACTGGCGGCATTTCTCAACCTCGATCCTCCTCGGCCGGTGCCGCACCGGGCCGCAGCGCATGGCGCCCGCGCACCCACAGCCGGCGCAGGGTCCGCCGGCGCCATTTGGTCCAGCGGTGGCGGGCGACGTTGTAGAACCGGCTGTGCTTGAGGCGGACGGCATCGAGCGCCGAGTCGAACAGGCCGGTGACGCTGCCCTGCTCGATCAGCGGCGCGGGCGGCCAGAACTGGGCGATGCCTTCGGCGCGGTCGATATGGGTGATGAGCTGGTCGGCCGGATGGCTGATCCTGTTGGTCTCGCACCAGGCGAGCCGGCGGCGACACGCTTCGAGATCCGTGACGTAGCCTTCGGCCGTGGTGCTGGCGAGCCGCACCAGCGGGCCGGGATCGAGGAAGAACCAGTCCGGCACCTTGGCATCCGCCCCGCCGAGGAAGACGTGCCAGCCCGGCGCCAGCCCGTCGGCGGCGCGCATCGCGGCGGCGAGCCGGGCATGGAACTGCGGCAGCAGCACCACGTCGTCCTCAAACACCATGGCGCGGCGCGCGCCGCGCGCACAGGCGAGTCGCCAGGCGTGCAGGTGCTTGAGGGTCAGTGACATCTGCTTCTTCATCGGCGACGAACCGGCGAAATGCTTCACCATGGTCGCCTCGTCGAGCTCGTCGGCATCGAAGTCGAAGATGAACTCGAACGGAACGTCGAAACGGCCGAGCTCGCGCGTCACATGCGCGATGCGGTCCGCGAAGGTTCTGACCGAGAGCACGAAGACGGCGTCGATCGCGAGCTCGGCCCCGAGCGCGGTGGGCGCCATCACGCGCTCCGGCGCGTCGCGCGTGCACGCGAACGGGCGGCGGCGGACGCAACCGCGGCCTCGATCGGCACCGTATCCGCGAACGCGATCCCGTCGGCCGTGATCGCGCAGCGATAGGCGATCGCCTCGACGCCGGCCGCACGCGCCCGCACGAAGGCGCTCGCATAGGCTGGATCGATGTCGGCGGCGAGCGCGAAGCGTTCGGCCGAGCCGATCTGGATCAGGTACAGCATGACGGCGCGGTGGCCGGCCGCCACCATTGCGGCGAGCTCGTCGAGATGCCTGGCGCCGCGCGCCGTGACGGCGTCGGGAAACTCGGCAAGGCCCGGTTGGCGCATCAGGTGGACGTTCTTGATCTCGACATAGCAGGCCGGCCGCGCCGGATCCTCGAGCAGCAGGTCGACACGTGAGCTTTTCCCGTAGCGCACCTCGCGCCGCACCGCCGCATAGCCGGCGAGCTCGGGGATCAGCCCCGCCGCGAGCGCCTCGGCGACAACCCCGTTGGGATGGCCGGTGTTGACGCCGACCAGCTCGATGCCGCCGCCGAGATCGACCTCGACCAGCTCCCACGACATGGCGAGCTTGCGCTTGGGATTGTCCGACCGCGACAGCCACACCGTCGCGCCCGGCGTCGCGAGCCCGGTCATCGCCCCCGGATTGGCGACATGGGCCGTCACCTCCTCGCCGCTCGGCAGCCGCACGTCGGCGAGGAATCGCTTGTAGCGGCGGACCAGGATCGCAGGGATGAGGGGCGCCGAAAACCGCATCAGGCCGCGATCCTTCCACCCAGCTCGTCGTCGATATGAATGCGGATGATCTCGTCGAAGGACGTCTCCGCCCTGAAGCCGAGCGCCAGCGCACGGCGCGCCTCGAGACGCTCGGACCAGCCGGCGACGATGCGCATGATCAGTTCGTCGGGCTCGCGGTGGATGCGCGCCGCGACCTTCGGCCCGGCGACGCGTGTCAGCGCCTCGATCTGCTCGGCGACCGTGCAGCACACACCCGGCATCGCCAGATTGATGCGCGGGCCGAGCTGCTCGCGGGTGAGCCCCGCCGCATGGATGAGGAATCCCACCGCCGCGCGCGGACTCGCATGAGTATGGCGCACCGTGTCGGCGACCGGGAGCACCGCCTCCATGCCGGCGAGCGGCTCGCGGACGATGCCGGAGAAGAAGCCCGACGCCGCCTTGTTGGGCTTCCCGGGCCGCACGCAGATGGTCGGCAGTCTTATTCCGACGCCCTCGAGGAACCCGCGGCGATGATGATCGGCCAGCAGCAATTCGCAGATCGCCTTCTGGGTGCCGTAGGAGGTGAGCGGCGTGAGATGGAAATCGTCAGGTATCGCGGGCGGGAACGGCGCGCCATAGACCGCGATCGAGGACGCGAACACCAGCTTGGGATGATAGCCGCCGCCAGCGGTGCGGATCGCATCGAGCAGCGCGCGCATGCCGTCGAGATTG
>Ga0126370_10000714_pt1 | contig 14278 bp, 13 predicted proteins | sample PanSoiMetaPlot_3_FD_92586 | JGI IMG/M metagenome (GOLD analysis project Ga0126370, IMG submission 92586) | Tropical forest soil microbial communities from Panama - MetaG Plot_3 | ecosystem: Environmental > Terrestrial > Soil > Tropical forest > Bulk soil | place: Panama | collected 2016-02-17 | reverse complement strand
TGAATCGGACATCGTCCGCAGAGCGGTCGCGCAGCGGAGTCAGCCGGCTGTCGAAGAGTTCTACCGGCCGGGCGTTCACGTAAAGATCCAGCTTGAACCGCAGTCCCAGTAGGATATCCGCGGCGTGCTGGTTCCCTGGCACACGAGGGTCGCCCATCGCTCCGAAAAGAATCGCATCGAACTCCTTCGAGAGCATCTCGACCGCACCCGGCGGCAGCGTTACGCCTTCACGCAGAAATTTCTCGGCGCCCCAGTCGAATTCGACGAATTCCATTGGTCGGCGCGCCGACGACTCTGGATCCGCGCTATGGACCACGGCACGTATGGCCTTGATGGCCTCGGGCGTGACCTCTTTTCCGATTCCGTCGCCTGCAATCACCGCAATCCGCGCAGCCGGTCCGCCTTCGCGCATGGGCTTTCCAATGGGCACAGAGCCTCCTAGGCAAGTCCGGGTGGGTGCAGAATCTTCGCTCAGTCCCGGCAAGTTTTCCAGCATGCACCCGATCGAGGTCCGCTTCGTTTCTAAGCCAACACCTCGCGGCGCACGGTAAGCTTCTCGATCAAATCGCGGCGCGGGGCAAAGCCGATGCCCGGCTCCGCGGGAACGCGAATCGTCCCTTCGGCGGATACCGTCACCTCGGGCTCGATGATGTCTTCGACCCAGTAACGCTTGCTTGCCGTCACATCTCCCGGGAGCGTGAAGTTCAGAAGCGTGGAAAGGGCGATGTTGTGCGCGCGGCCAATGCCGGACTCGAGCATGCCGCCGCACCAGACGGGTACGTTGCCACTGCGGCAAAGATCGTGAACCTTTCGCGCCGCTGTATAGCCTCCGACCCGCCCCAGTTTGATGTTGACGATCCGGCACGCACCGAGTTCGATGGCCGCTCGCGCTTGCTCCACGGAATGAATGCACTCGTCTAAACAGATGGGCGTCTGCAGTTCCCTCTGCAGCTTGACGTGGGAGTAAAGGTCGTCCCAACCGAGCGGTTGTTCGATCATCATCAGGTAAAACGCATCCAGCTTTTTGAGCAGCCTAGCGTCGTCGAGCGTGTAGGCGGAGTTCGCGTCCACCATCAACTTGATCCGGGGAAGCGCCTTGCGCAGATGCTCCACGGCCCTAAGGTCATAGCCCGGCTTAATCTTGATTTTGATGCGCTGATAGCCCGCTTCAAGTTCTACTTCAACTGCACGCAGCAATTGTTCAAGTGAATCTTTAATGCCGATGGAGACTCCGCTGGCCACTGCGTCGCGCACGCCGCCCAGCAGCTTCGCCAGTGGCATCCCCTTCTGTTTCGCTTCCGCATCCCATACCGCCGCTTCGAGCCCGGCCTTGGCCATGTTGTGCCCGCGCACCCAGGCCAGCAACTCCTCGACGTCGGCGGCAGAGCGAAACTCCCGACCTTTGAGCGTCGGCCACAAATGATCGCGCAGAATATGCCATGCCGTTTCCGTAGTCTCCGGACTATAGGAAGGCGTCTCACCCGCCACACACTCGCCCCAACCGGCGACACCGTCGACCATGGCTTCAACCAGCAGTACCCGACGGAGCGTTGTTGTCTCCATGCTGGTCGCAAACGGCGCGACCAGAGCCATGTGCAGTTCACGAAGGGTGATTTGTTCGACGCGCATAGGGGATGGGCGACTAGAACTGGCTCCAGGGCGCCAGTTGGTAAGCGCTGCCCGCGGGCGTTCTGCCGACGCCCAGGGCCGCGTACCCCCTGGCAAACTCTTCGCTGAATCTGGCCCGAATTGCGGCCTGCAGTGTCTGCACTTGCGGCAGGTCGCTCGATTTCCAATCTTCGAGCGAAGACGGGATGTCGATCGTGCCCGCAAACTCGGGAGGGGCCAATTCTCCGCCAAGCGCCGCGAAAACCCGTGGCGAATCAAGATACCACTCGGCGAGCAGGCGATCGGTTGCCAGTCCGCGGTGCAGGGGGCTGCTGGTGACCCCGTAAAGGTTTGGCAAATAGCGCCGGGCAATCGCGCCCAACCGGTTCAGATTGAAGTGCGCATTGCGCATCTCAAGCGGATCGAACGTCCACTCGATCAGACGGATCCCGCGGCTCAAGGCCTCTTCCCGCTGAAAGAGCTTGAGCATTCTGCCGACGCCGCGGTCGCGATACCCAGCAACCACACCGGTCATGTGGGAGTGCAGATACACGGCGCCTTCCCGCAAACCGGGCATGGCGAGCGTAAAGCCCACCAAACGGTCACCGTCAAACGCGCCCAGTATCTGCCCGCCGGTGTGTTCGGCCACCACAAAAATCGTGTCCGGCACGATTTCCAGATCGGCTTCGCCCCAAATCTCGCTTTGCAGGGCCACGCAAGCGCGAAACTCTCGAAGTCCCTCACAAGCACGCACTGCGAGCTGACGGTTCATCTCTTCCCCGCCTGAAGCGCTGGTGCGCTGTCCTGCTCGGCGGCTTTCGCGCGATCCCACAGCGATTCCATCTCTTCCCGAGGCAGGTCCGCCAGTTTGCGGCCAGATGCCCGTACGACTCGCTCCATCGCGCGAAACCGCGAAGAAAACTTCGCATTCGTGCGCTTCAGCGCGATTTCCGGGTCAACTTTCAGAAAACGCGCCAAATTCACCGCCGCGAACAGCACGTCACCGACTTCCTCTTCCACCTGCCGGGCGGTCCCGCTCGAGCGGGCTTGGCCGAGTTCTACCAGTTCTTCCCGCAGCTTCAGGACCACGCCCTCGACATCGGCCCAGTCAAATCCGATGCGCGAGGCGCGGCGCGTCAACTGGAAACCTTCCATCACCGCCGGCAGCGTGTGCGGAATTCCCTCGAGCAAAGAAGCGACCTCCTTCTCGCCCGAAACCGCCGCGCTGCCCTTTCGGGCGCCCTTCGCGCGCCGCTCCTCGGCTTTGATTTGCTCCCAATTCTTCAGAACTTCGGTGGCGTCGCGCGCCCTTTTCACTCCAAAAACATGCGGGTGGCGGCGCACCATTTTCTGATGGATCTCGCGCACCACATCGGCAGCGGTAAAGCGTCCTTCCTCGGTCGCGATCTGTGCGTGAAAGACCACCTGCAGCAGCAAATCGCCCAGCTCTTCGGCAAATTTGCCGTTGTCCCCGCTCTCAAGCGCTTCCAGCACTTCGTAGGCTTCCTCGATCAGGTAGGTGCGCAAGGAAAAGTGCGTCTGCTCGATGTCCCAAGGGCATCCCTGCGGGGCGCGCAGCCGCGCCTGCAGCTCGACCAGCTTTCTAAACCACGCGCCTGCGCTTTTCGCGTCGCCCTTTAACCGGGCGAGGGGTCTTGGCTTGCGCGGCTTTCTCAGCTTTTTTTGTTTGGGCATCAGACCGGGAGACATTTTTCGTGGAATCGGAACTCCACACTCTAAACAGCGCAGCCCATTTTATCAAGGCGAGCGCGCGCGGCGGGAAAACGGCATTCCCGGCTAGGCGTGCTAAACTTGTAGAAAACAGGAACTGAGGTTGACCGTGCCAGAGCAGAAACCAGAAGAGTCTTTCCGCGTAATCGACCGCCGGCCCTTTACGACCGAAGGCGAACTGCGGCAGGAAATCGTCGAGGAACAGGAACGCGAAGCGCGTCAGGAAGCGCGGAAAGAACACGCCGCGGCTCCAGAAGCGTCGGCCGCGAATCCCGATGCCAAGACCCCGCCGGCCGCCGAGACCCCCAAGCGCTCGCCGGCGTTTGAAAACTTGATCCGCATGTTGGGCAGCAACGCAGCCATGGTGCTCGGCGGCTATGCCGATCCGCGCACGGGCCAGCCGGTGATCGATCCCGAGGCCGCGCGCGAACTGATTGACATGCTCGACGCGCTGCACGAAAAGACCAAAGGCAATCTGTCGCCGGAAGAGGACAGCCTGCTGCTTGACCTCAACGGAAAGCTGAAGTTGACGTATCTTGAAATCAACCAGGCGCTCGCGGCGCAATCAGCAGCCCAAGCCGGCAAAGCCAAAGCGCGCTAAATTCGGCCTGGCCACAACCGCCCGGCCGCGATCTTTTCGCCAATGTCCGCAACTCCGCTGCGACTCACCATTCTCGGTTCGGGCACGTCCATGGGCGTCCCCACCATCGGTTGCCGCTGTGCGGTGTGCACCTCTCCCGATCCGCGCGACAACCGCATGCGTACGTCCGTGCTGCTTTCGCGCAACGGCCAGAACGTACTGATCGACACCACCCCCGATTTCCGCGCGCAGGCGCTGCGCGTCGGAATCGAGCGACTGGAAGCGGTCCTGCTCACGCATGGCCACGCCGATCACATTATGGGATTCGATGACTTGCGCCCACTAAGCATCGGCCAGAAGCGCCCCATGCCGGTCTACGGCAACGCACAGACCTTCGACATCGTGCGCCGCGCGTTCGCCTACGCCTTTGACGGCAAACCGAAGGTCAGCAGCGTGCCGAGCGTCCTGCTGAAAGAGATCAACGGGCCGTTTGAGCTGCTGGGGGTCAAAATCACACCCATCCCCCTCGAGCATGGCGAAATGCAGGTGCTCGGCTTCCGCTTCGGCAAAGCCGCCTACCTGACCGACTTCAACGCCGTGCCGGAATCTTCCCTGACCATGCTCGAAGGCCTGGACGATCTGGTGCTCGATGCCTTGCGCGACATGCCGCACCCGATGCACCAGACCGTCGAACAAGCGCTGGCCCTGGTAGACAAGCTCAAACCGAAACGCGCATGGTTCACGCACATCGCGCACGACTTGGGGCACGCGGAGACCAACCGGCGGTTAGAACGGCTGGGTTACGGTCATATCCAGCTGGCTTACGATGGTCTTGAGCTCGAAGTCGCAACCGATGCTTCCGCGCACAAGACACCATCGCCAACTCCAGAAATTGCCGGACTCGCGGTCTTCGACGCCGCCCCAAAATGGCGTGAGTTCTACGGAGCCAGCGGGCGGGGCAGCATTTTGGCTATCGGCAACTTCGATGGCATTCATCTCGGTCATCAGGCCATTCTGAAGCGCGCGGTGGAACTGGCCGCGAAGACCGGAGCCGTGGCCACAGCGCTCACCTTCGAACCTTCGCCGCTGAAAGTGCTGCGCCCGGAAAGTGCGCCCAAGCGCATTTCGACCCCCGAACAGCGCCTGGCATGGTTTCGCGCGGTGGACGTGGAGTCGGCCGTAGTTCTTCCCTTCACCGTGGAACTTTCCCAGCTCACTCCGCAGCAATTTGTCGAGCGCATCTTGCTGAGCGAACTCAGCGTCCGCGCGGTACTGGTCGGCGAAAACTTCCGCTTCGGGCACAAGCAAGCCGGCGATACCAACCTGTTGCGCGAACTCGGAAACAAGCACGGTTTCGAGGTAATCGCGCTCTCGCCGGTTTCAGCTCACGGAGAAGTGGTCTCGAGCACAGTGATTCGGCGCGAGATCGCCGCTGGTAAAGTCACGCAGGCCGGCCGTTTGCTCGGGCGCCCCTATGTGCTGACCGGGGAGATCGTGCGCGGCACAGGCACCGGACGGAAGTTCACCTTTCCTACGTTGAATCTGAAATCCGACCAGGAGCTGTTGCCTGCCGCCGGCGTTTATATCACGCGGACCGTGCTCGAGGGTGAACGGAAAAGCCGTCGTTCCGTGACCAATATCGGCATGCGTCCGACATTTGGCGGCACGGCATTGACGGTTGAAACCCATGTCCTCGACGCCATAGGCAGAATCGCTCCGGCGAGGATGGAACTGCGTTTTTGGAAGCGTCTGCGTTCCGAGAAACGGTTCTCCGGACCCCAAGAACTCCGCACACAAATCGCTCTCGACATCCGGTCGGCCAACCGCTTCTTCACGCTGTTGCGGAAATTCCGCATACTCCGCCTGTCGGATTGAGCAGCGGCTTCTCTAGGCGCGCTCCGTTGTGGCGCGACACGCTCAGTACCACATCGCTCGCAGGTCCCAGGTGGAACCGTTGCCGGGATCGTTGCCCCGCCCGTTCTGCTTTGCGTCGGTCGCCGTGGCGGTAGCGGGCATCCAGTACTCGAGCGCCCGCTCGAGGACCGGCGACAGCAGCAACCCTAACAGAATCGAAACAACCAGGATGGGAGCGTTCGTGCGCTGCCGCGGTAGAGCCAGTATCGGTTGCATTTCCGGTTAGACACCGGCTTCCGGGCAAAGTGCCTGGCTAGCGTCGGGGAGAACTCTAGGAAGCGCCGTTGGCCAGGCACTCCGCGCAGTATCCGCCCACTTCGGTGCGCGAAATCGTCACCTTCATGGCGAAATCCTTCTCGATCTGCGTCTTCAGCTGCTCGTACAGCCGGCTTTCGAACTCGCGCACTTTGCCGCATTTGAGGCATGCTACATGGATGTGATCGCGTGGCCCGTGCGTTTCGTAGTAGTGCCGGTCGCCGCGCAGATGCAGCAGGTCCAACTCGTCAATGAGTCCCTGCCGTTTGAGGAGCTCGATGGTGCGGTAGACCGTTACCAGATGCACGCCGGAGTCAATGCGCTTGGCGCGTTCAAAGATCTGGTCGACGTCCAGGTGCTGCTCGGCGTCATCCATCACTTGCAGGATCAAGCGGCGCTGGCGCGTCAGGCGGATGCCGCGCTCGCCGAGCACTTTCATCAGACGTCCGGTCGATTCCGGTGCATTGATCCGCTCGCCGGTAGAAGCGCGATGCGCTGGCGTGACTGCCATGAAATTCCTCGACGCGTTGCGGCGGATCAGCCAGACACAGGTTTTCTAACCGCCGCTCTAGATTCAGCCAACGACGTCATTGTACATGACGTAGGCAAACAGCAACAAAAGGAAGACAAATCCAACCTGAACGAAGCGCTCTTTGACCGCCAGACTGAGATCGCGGCGCAAAAATCCCTCAATCGTCAGCATCATGATCATGCCGCCATCGAGAATCGGAATCGGCAGCAAGTTGAGAATCCCCAGGTTCACGCTGATGAACGCCATCAGAAACACGACCTGCGGCGGCCCCTTGCGCACCGCGTCCCCGGCAATCTGCGAAATGCCCACGACGCTTTGCAGCTGCTTCACCGAGGCGCGGCCGCTGAAAAGCTTCCCGACCACACCGATCGTCTGCACGAAGAAATCGCCCGTCCGCCGGAAGGCGTAGGTGGTCGCAAGGCCCAGCGATGTGCGGTCATAAACCAGTTCGTTCTGGTTGGAAACCCCGATCTGCCAGGTCGAGTCCTTGGCGTCGCTGAGTCCCTGCTGCGGCGTGACGGTAATCGGAAGGGTCTGACCCTTGCGGAGCACCTTCAGCGCCACCGGCTGTCCCTTCGACTGGTGGATGACGTCGACAAACTGGCCCCAGTAGGTTATGGGCTGCCCATTGGCTTCGAGCACGCGGTCGTCCCCTTTGAGTCCCGCACGCTTCGCCGGCGACTTGGGGCTGACGTCGTCAATCACCGGGCCAAACGGTATGAACCCAAAGACCTGATCGAAAGAACCCGCGTCCTTTAAAGCGGTCTGAACCACGTGCTCCTTGCCGTCCCTGCCGACAACCTTAACCTTCAGCGGCAGAGCAGCTCCCGGAGGAACGCGTTCCAGATAGTCAAAGGCGCTCTCCCAGGTGGGATTTTTCAGGTCATTCAGCTCTACCACTCGGTCGCCTACTTGCAGCGGACTGGGTTGAGAGAGAGTGGAAGAAAAGGCGCTTACCTGAATCGGCTGCCGTAGCGTGAGCGAGTGCGGAATCCCCACCAGTGCATAGAATCCAGCCAGCAGCAGCACCGGGAAAACGAAGTTTACCGCGGGTCCGCCGAACGCTATCAGGGCCCGCTGCCAGCGCGGTTTGCTCATCAACTCATCAGAAGCACCCGTGGGCGCTTCCTTGCCCGAGTCCACTTCCGAAGGATCCTGCCCGGCCATGCGCACATATCCGCCGAGCGGGAGCGCGCTGATTCTGTAATCGGTATGGCCCTTCTTCCAGCCGACCAGGCGCGGACCAAAGCCGATGGAGAACACGTCCACGCGGACCTTGCAGAGCCGCGCCACAATGAAATGTCCCCATTCGTGGATCAGAATGATGACGCCCAGCACCAAGGCGACGCCGATGATGATATCCGACATATCTTGTACAACCTCTCGAAATATCCTTCGAAACCCTGTTTTGCCAGACGGCTTACGACACTGCCATGGCTTTGCTCTCTAGCCGGCCGACTTCCTCTCCCGCTATTCGACGCGCTTCGGCGTCGGCCGCGAGCACGTCTTCCATTCCTTCAAACTTCACGCGAGCCGTGCGCGCCAGCACACTCTCGACCACTTCCGGGATACCTAAGAAAGGGATCTTGCGCTCGAGGAATGCCGCGACTGCAACTTCATCCGCTGCGTTCAAAGCGCACGGCCAGGCTCCTCCCTTTTTCATCGCTTCTCGGGCCAGGCGCAGGCAGGGATACCGCCTTGTAGAGACCTTCTCGAAATCCAGACGCTTCAACTTGGTCCAGTCCAGGTCTACCTGGTTAGATGCCACCCTCTCCGGATAGGTTAACGCATATTGGATGGGCATGCGCATGTCGGTTGCGCCCAGCTGTGCCATAACCGAACCGTCCACAAACTCCACCATGGAATGCACCGTGGACTGCGGATGAATCACCACGTCCACCTGGGCCGGCGTCATAGCAAACAGCCAGCGCGCTTCGATGACCTCGAAGCCTTTGTTCATCATGGTCGCCGAATCCACCGTGATGCGGTTGCCCATTTTCCAGTTGGGATGCGCCAGCGCCTGCTCTACGGTTACGTCGGCCAGCTTGCCTATGGGCGTCTTCCGGAACGGCCCGCCCGAGGCCGTCAGCACCAGCTTGCGCACCTCCGCGTGCTGTCCGCCGCGCAGGCACTGATGGACCGCGTTGTGCTCGCTATCGACCGGAAGCAGTTCCTTCCCGGCTTGCTGCGCTGCGGCCATGACGATTTCGCCCGCCGCCACCAGGACTTCCTTATTGGACAACGCGATCGTCTTGCCGAGCTTGATCGCTTGGTAGGTCGCTTCCAGCCCGACAACTCCGACCGCCGCCGAAACGACGATGTCCGCCGCGCCGTGCATGCCAACGGCCAGCATTCCCTCACGGCCATGGTGAATTGCCGGCAGGGCCATTCCCTTTTCGCGCAACCTCGCTGCCAGCTCATCCGCTCTTCTTGCGTCCCCTACCGAAACGATATCCGGTCGATAGCGTTCGATCTGGCCCGTCAGCTCTTGCAAATTGTTGCCCGCGGCCAGCGCCACAACGCCAAAGCGTCCGGCCAGCGCATCGACCACCGAAAGACACTGCCGGCCGATCGAGCCGGTCGAACCCAAAATGGCAAGCTGCTTCACTTAGGCCAATTTCCTTTGCGCAAACGCTGAATTGTCGGGCAGAGAGAAGCCGAGTGGCTTACGCGCGCGGCGAGTAAATCCACAACCAATAATACCAGACAACCGGGAAGGTCAGAATCAGTGCGTCGATTCGGTCAAGGATGCCGCCGTGCCCGGGCAGCATCGCTCCCGAATCCTTCACCCCGGCGCTTCGCTTATAGGCCGACTCCAGCAGATCACCCATCTGACCGGCTACGTTTCCTGCCGCCGCCATGCCCAGTACATGCACCGTCAGAACGTTCACCCTGCCCCAGTGCGCCATCGCCCAAGCCACGGCTAGCGAGCCGGCAAAACTGGCAACCGCCCCTTCCCAGGTCTTGTTCGGACTCAGGTGCGGCGCAAAGCGATGCCGCCCGATGGCGCGGCCCACAAAGTACGCTGCCGTGTCGCCTATCCATGTAATCACCAGTGCGAACAGCAGCAGCCACTTCCCGGCGAGAGAGATCCCGTGCAGCCGAATCGCGTAGGTCAGCGGAAGCGCCACCAGCAACAACGCGCTGCTGCTGATGCCGGCCGCGGGCAACGCCTCTACCAGAGGCCGTCGCGTCGCCAGAGTCGCGATCGCGATCCCCATCAGGAACAGGAACAGAACGTCGGCGACGCTAGGCCCCGGAATCGCAAAGCTCCCGATCATCCGGTGGAAGGAGGATCCCTCTCCGGCCGCATGCGCGTAGTCCATCGCGGCCAGATACTGCGCAACCACCAGCAGACAGGCAGAGACCGTCGTCCAGACCTTGTAGGCGCGATGCCCGATCGCTTCGCCCAGCGCGAAATACTCGACGAGCGCCAGCAGCATCACGGCGGTGAGCGCGCTGGCTACCCAGGCGGTGCGGGCCCCCAGCACCAAGCCGATCACCGCCGGGATCAACACGAGCGCCGTGGCCACACGTTTCCATGTCATCGAAGGTTTTTTCCCCTGAAACCGGACGGCAGAAATGACTTCGTATGATAACGGGTGAACTGCCTCGGGAAAAAACAATTCAGGGGAGTTCGCTTGGCTAGCCAAGCCAGGGGCGCGCGCCCTTGCGGTTACTTCGCGCCGACCTCGGAAGCCAAGCGGTCGCGTTCATCACTGTCGCCTATGCCGCCATAGCGCCGGTCGCGCTTCTGGAATTCCACAAACGACTCCAGCAGCCGCGCGCGGTTGAAATCCGGCCAAAGCGTTTCGGTAACGAAAATCTCGGCGTAGGCGATCTGCCACAGCAGAAAATTGCTGACCCGCATCTCGCCGCTGGTTCGGATCAGCAGATCCGGATCGGGCAGCCCGCCCGTATAGAGATGGCGCGCAATATCGGCCTCGGTCAACTTCAAGGCTGTTTCTGCATGCCCTCGTTCGGCCAGCAGCGCGTTGGCCGCGTCCAGAATCTCCGCACGCCCGCCGTAGTTCAACGCGATGCAAAGCACCATGCCGGTGTTTCGGGCCGTCGCTAGCATGGCCTCTCGCGTATCGCGCTGCACTTCTTTCGGCAACTCGTCGGCGCGGCCCAAGAACCTCATGCGGATGTTATTTCGCTGAATCAACGGCATCTCCTGCCGGATGTACTCGCGCAGTAGCTGCATCAGAAAGTCGATCTCCGTCTTGGGCCGCCTCCAGTTCTCTACCGAAAACGCGTACAGCGTCAACGCTTCGACTTTGAGCCGCGCGCAAGTCTCGATGGTCGTGCGCGCCGTCTCGGTTCCCTTGCGATGTCCCGCGATGCGCGGCAAATGCCGCCGCTGCGCCCACCGTCCATTGCCGTCCATAATCACGGCTACATGGCGGGGCAAGCGGCTCAAGTCCAGTTTTTCGAGCAGAAATGCTTCTTCGGCCGTGACGGTGCCGAGCGGATGCGAAGCGGCAACGTGCAGGGTCTTGGTGGATTTCGGATCAGTCACGGGAGTGGAAAAAAAAGCCGTTGGCTCCTTTATGCCACAAAGTTAACATGCCTGTCGGAAACGCCGCAACGGGGTTATGCGGTATGTGTCGGCTTTTGTACTCTTCCCGACCCTTACGACATAGGACGCAGCAAAAGTTCCCGGATCGAGGAGTAGGCCACGATCAACGTCAGCCCGATCATGGCCACCGTGGAAATCCACGCCACCCAGTTGAATCCCTTGGGGTTGACCTTGTCTCCCATGAGGTCGCGCCGATTCACCAGAATCAGCACGAAAATCATCACCACCGGCAGTAGAAATCCGTTCAAGACCTGCGACCACAGCAAAATCGTCTGGGCGAACCGTCCAAGAAACAGCACGAAGACTACGCCCAGCGCAATCAACGCCGTGTAAAGCGCATAAAAAATCTTCGCTTCGCCGAATTTGCGGTCGATCCCGGATTCAAAGCCCATCGCTTCGCACACCACGTAAGAGGTGGAGAGCGGAAGGATCGAGGCCGCAAACAGCGAAGCATTGAGCAAGCCCAGCGCGAACAGCGCCGTCGCCCAGCGCCCCGCCAGGGGCTTCAGCGCCAGGGCTGCCGTGCCGGCATTGTCGATGTCGTGAACGCCGCTCGAGTAAAGCGTCGAGGAGGTGCAGACGATGATGAAGAACACGATGACCATGCAGCTGATGCTGCCTACTATCACGTCATTGCGCGTCGCCGGGTACTGCCTCGGCCCTACCCGCTTTTCCACCACCGCCGCTTGCAGGTAAAAGTGCTGCCACGGCGCGATCGTAGTTCCGACCAAACCGGCCAGGATCACCAGGTAGCTCGAGTCAAACGGCGGCACCTGCACCCACGGCCGCACGCTCGGGATAACGTGCATCAGTTGCGGCGGAAGCAGGTGCAGCAGGGCGATGAGCCATTCGGGCTTCGCCAGAAACGCCGAAACCACGTAGGAAAAATAGACCACGCAAACGGTGAGAAAGATCCGTTCCACGGCTTTCGCGCTTCCCGCGACCACCAGCGCCCATACCAGCAAACCCGCGAGCGGAACGGAGATGAACCGGCTGACGCCAAACACTTCGCTGGCCCAAAACACGCCGGTAAACTCCGCCATCACGTTGCCGAGATTCACTACCAGCACCAGCGCCATCAGCACGAACGTCACGCGAAAGCCGAACTCCTCGCGAATCAAGTCCGACAGACCTTTGCCCGTTACCGCACCCATCCGGGCGCACATCTCGAGCGAGACGTACAGCGCAATGGTCATAGGGATGAGCGACCACAGCACGGTGTTGCCGAACTTCGCCCCCGATTGCGCATACGTGTAGATTCCGCCGGCGTCGTTGTCGACGTTTGAAACAATCAGCCCCGGGCCTACGACCGCCAGAAACAATGCCAACCGGTGCCGGTACGGGCGAATCGCCCCCAGCAGGCGTTCTACGCGCTCGGTCCAGCCTGCCCAATGGGCCTCGATGCTTTCTCTATTCCACATTCCGCCGTTTCGCCTGCGCTCTCCCTGGCAATCCCTTCGCCTACTTCAGAAGCTTAGACACCACATCGTCCACCGTGATCGTCCCCATGGGCCGGCTGTCCTCATCGACAACGGTCAGCATCCGCAGGTTGTACTTGTCGAAAATCTCGAAAACCTCGTTGTCGCTGGCATCGGGCGGCAAGGAAAGCAACGGCTCCATCTTCAAGTCAGAAAGCAGCTGCTCGGGCTCCGCCAGCAGCAGCCGCGCGACCGGCACGGTGCCGGAAAATTGCGCCGCCTTGTCCAGCAGCACGATGGTGTCCAGCTGATCGAGGTTTAGTTCCTGATCGCGCATCCACCGCAAAACCTCCTCCCGCGTCGCTCCTTCCCCGACGAAGACAAAGTCCGGGTTCATCATTCCGCCGGCCGTCGAGGGGTCATACTCCAGAAGCTCCCGCACCTCCTGCGCCTCCTGCCCGGGCATCTCTTCGAGCAGCTCTTCTGAAGTCTCCTTCGGCAAGTCGGCCAGCAGGTCGGCCGCCGCATCCGGCGCCATCTCTTCCAGGATGTCGGCCGCCTTTTCGGGATCGAGCTTCTCGACGATCTGCGACGTCAGCCGCGCATCCAGTTCGCCCAGCACGGCCGCAGCCGTCTCTTCATCGAGCGAAGCGATAATTCCCTGCCGCTCCGCCGCGGAAAGCTCTTCGATGATGTCGGCCAAATCCGCCGGATGCAGGTCTTCCAGTTTCTCGTGCGTAATGCGCAGTTTCACCCGCCGCAGCGGATCCGGTTCCACCAAGTTGACGAACTCCCAGCGAATCGAACTCGGCGGCAGCTGCTGCTGCACCTTGCGGATGAATTTCTGCGGCGCAATCCCCTGAAACAGCCGGCGCACCGCCCCGGGGAGCCCGATATCCACCTGGGTCACGCGCAGCTCGATGTTGCCGTTCGCGCGTTGTTCTGCGAGGTCCACATCGTTGACCCGCACCACTTTGCGGCCGCTGGTATCAATGATCTGCTGGTCCAGCAGGTCTTTTTGCACCGCGAGCCACGCCTCGTTCGGCTCGTAAGGATCGAGCAAGCGCTCGTTCACGTTGAGACGCATGGTGCCGGGCGCCACCGAAGCCACCTGGTCGTGCCGCGCCACCAGCGGCTGAAACCTCCCGCGTCCGAGCAGGTAGTGCGCGATCCGGTTTGGCTGGTCGGCCGGCTCGATGAAAAATTCCTTGATCCTGCCGACGTAGTTTCCTTGCGCGTCGTAGGTCTTCGCACCCATCAATTCCGTCGCGTATAGCATGTCGACCTCTCGTGCTCTCTCTCATCCTGCGGGGGCAGTGTTTTTATACTGCCGCTTTCACCGTCTCCCGCCGCCTTAAAAACCAAAAAGCCCGCCAGCCGGAACTTCCGGCCGCGGGCTTGCTTCGAACCGATGTTTCCAGTCCTAGCCGCCCGTGAACTCCTCCATACGCACTGCCCGACCACGCCGCCGCGCGGTAGGATTCGGCCCAGGCTCGGGTTCGTTAGGCGAGTTCATCGAAACCGTTTCAGAGTCTGCCCTCGCAAACTCCAAACACTTCACTCCAGTCGCTTAGTGATAAGCCGCAGGAGCACGCCATGTCAATCAAAAAATGCCACTTGCGCAAACTTTTGCTGTTTTTTTTTGCCCGAACGGCGGC
>Ga0126370_10000713_pt1 | contig 14279 bp, 10 predicted proteins | sample PanSoiMetaPlot_3_FD_92586 | JGI IMG/M metagenome (GOLD analysis project Ga0126370, IMG submission 92586) | Tropical forest soil microbial communities from Panama - MetaG Plot_3 | ecosystem: Environmental > Terrestrial > Soil > Tropical forest > Bulk soil | place: Panama | collected 2016-02-17 | reverse complement strand
CCTCGCCGAGCGCTGGGGCCAGGGCCGCGTCTCGCTCGATGGGTTGCTTTCCTATTCTTCGGTCTGCGCCACGGGACTCGACACCATTCCGCTCCCGGGCGACGTCGGCATCGAACAGCTGGATATGATCCTCGCGGACGTAGCGACCCTGGCGGTGAAATGGAAAAAGCCGCTCTCGGCGCGCCTTCTGCCGGTGAAAGGCAAAGGGCCGGGCGAGCAAACGGCATTCGATAGTCCCTTCCTCGTCAACACGGTCATTCAGCCGTTCGTCCGCGCCAACGATGGAAATGCGCCTCAGTGAGGCGCCGGGGGCGGCAGAGACGCCGGCAGTTTGAGGTAGAAGACGGTCTGATCGCCCGTCAGCACCAGCATCCTTCGCTCGTCCGCGCCAAAGGCCACGTAGATAATAGGATGGATAAAAAAGTATTGCTGGCGGCGGGCCAGCGTCTTCAAGTCGTAGAGCGACAGTTCGCCGCGATCGTTTTCGGCAGCGAGCAGGGCGGAATCGCCCGAGAGCGACGGACGGCGCCCGAATAACACCCCCTGCTGCTCTCCGCTGGCAAGGGAAATCACGTGCAGGCGGTTGGCCGAATCCTCGGCTACCAGAAACGAACCGGCGGCTTCAGCCGCATGCAGCGTGAAAGAACCCTTGCCCGTGCGCAGAATGGTCGCGCCGAGGACTTTTCCGGTGCGCGGCTCGAGCACCTCCAGAAAGTAGTCGTGGCTGTCCGCTTCCATCTTGGGCCAGCGCTCGGCGAAAATCGAATGGCTGCGAATTTCCTCTTTCGCGCCGTCGCTAGTGGCCGGCCAGGAAAGGACCAGCAGCGACTCTTTGCGCCGGCTGAGCGTGCTCGGCGCGTCCTTAGGAAAACTGCGCGACCACAGCATCTCACCGGTGTGCGCGTCCAATACTTCGAAACTGATGTCGCGCCATTTTCGGTTTTCTTGGTTGTGCTTGGTGCGCAGGAACACGCCGCCGTACTGCGTACCCTCGGTTTTCTCGAGGTCCATTCCGGGTAGCAGCGTCTTTGTGGAAGGGTCCAGGTGTACCAGGTGCCGCTCGGTCTTCTCGAATTTCCGGACGTCGATGTCCGCCATACCCCCCGGCCCGACCGACGCGCCTTTGAACCCGCGGACATAGAAAACGCGTTGGTTGCGCAGCAGATCCCATTCGGCGCCGCGAGTCTTTCCGGACATCACCAGCCAGCGGAGATCGGGCGAAACGCCTATGGCCTCGAGGTCGCCCAACTCGCCCTGAGGCAGCTTCACCCGGCGAGGCTCGCGCGTCCAGTTTCCGAGATCGCGACCATCGAGATCGCCGTCGACGCGCTCGGCGACGTAGGTCTCGCCGAAGACGTCGGCGGCCGATTTTTCCGAAGCGATGACGATCTTTCCCGATCCGGTGTCCAGTACTCCGAGAGGGTGTTCGACGATGGGGCGCAAAAGCAGGTAGCGCGAGTTGCTGGCGGATTCAAGCGACTGCGATCCCAGAGTCAGTTTCGTGACCGGTTCGCCTCCGGGAAACTTGACGATTCCCGAGTTTTTGCGGTCGATGGCGTCAACGCCAACGATTTTGTCGGCTCCGACGAAGTCAAAATCCTTCCGGAGCAGCCTGCGGAGCGAGCCGGCCAGCGAGATTTGCCGGAAATTTTCGAGGTCCACGGCCAGAGACTCTTCGCGCTGAGAGTGCGCAACGAAATAGCGCGCGTCGGGAGAAAAGCGCATGTGGAGAAGCTCCACGTTTCCTGCGTCAAGCAGCTGCGCGAACAGCACCAGGAAATAGTCGTTCCAGCCGGGCTCGTAGAAACTTCTTTTGACGAAGAGTTGCGAGCCGTTCTCGGTGTCATACAGCACGACGTCAAATTCCGGGTTGAGGCAGGCGAGATAATGCCCATCGGGGGAAAGGCGGGACTGGATGCAGCCGCTTGAAATGACCGTTTCCCTTGCCGAGACGCGAGCTTCGTCGGCGACGGACCAGGTTTCGACGCGAAAAGCGGGATTGTAGAAAACGATGGATTGCGAGTCCGGGCTGAAGGTGGCGTCGTAGGCGCCGGGTGCGTAGATGCTGAACCTCGACCGGAACGATGCGGCGTCGAAAACGAAAATGGTGGACTCGTTTTGCGCCAGGAGGAATTTGCCGTCCGGGCTGAAGCGGATGCGGCGGAGCTCGGACTGGAACGGGGGGTCGATGGTGACTCTGGCGATGACGTCCTGGAGCTGTTCGTGATGTCCGAGGCCGGAGTAGGAGACGACCGATGCACGCCACTTCTGAAACTCGTCGGGACGCGAGGCTGCGGCCGGTGCGGAGCACTTGAGCGCGTGCTCCTGCTTGAGAATTTCACGGAGGCGTTTCGATTCGCTGCTGGTCGCGCCAAAAAGATCGGAGAGCCAGTTGCCGGTCTTACCTTTGGTTTCGGCAGTACGATCGAAGATGTCCGCGAAGGCCTCGACGTTGTAACCGGAACTGGCCACCAGCTGCATGCCGATCTGGTCGGCGATCAGCTGCTCTTGTTTGTCTTCGCCGCCGCCGCGCTCGAAGGCGCGGTGCTTGCGCAGAATGTTGTCCTGCAAATCGGCATAGTGCTTGAAGATCTCGTCGCGGCTGCCCGGCTCTGTTACGCCCAAGACCTCGCGAAAGAGCCGCGAAAGCTTGGCGACCGGCTGATGGGTAAGGACGTGGCCGAGTTCGTGCCCCAGGATGGCGGCCAGCTCATTTTCGTTGCCGGCCAATGCCACCAGTTTACGCGAGACATAGACCCGGCCGCCCGGGAGGCTGAGTGCATTGGCTACCGGCAAATCGGAAAGGAAGAACTGCACGCGCAACTGGCCGTGCGGCGCTCGGTCGAGGAGTTTCTGTCCGACCCGCTGCAGGTAGCCGGTATAGTCCGGGTCGTCAATCACCCGAAATTCGCGCTGCACCTGCTCCGCGATGGCATCGCCGACGTCCATTTCCTGCTGGTCGGAAAACAGGTTCGAGCCGGCGCTCTGCGGCGGGATTCTAACCGGCGGGCAAGGCTGCTGAGCGCCTGCGCGCGCGGAGGCGCCCAGCGAAAGAAAAAGTGCGAAAATGCGAACGGCCTTCGAATGCGACGCGGTTGGGCTGCGTGGCACGGCGCTCTCCGTCCATGGATACCTGAGGGATGGTTGGCTGCGAAGGTAACACTTCGACCCGAACGCCGCAACCGTACCTGCGGCGAGACAGGCAAACTTAGGCGGGGAAATCGACTTCGATCGGATCGATCAGGGGGAGAAGCCAATCGAGCAGTGCCTGGTGCGCCGGATGCGCGTTGTAAGCCTCCATGGTGGCCCGGTCTGGAAACTTCATTACGCCGCCGATCGCAAAGCCCTGGCCGCGCGGCGAGTCGTTTTCGCCGACGCGGGTCTCAAGCAGGCCAGGAATCGATTCTTTTAGCGCGCTGATTTCCCGGATCATGCGCTCTTTCTGCTCTTCCGTTACGCCGGGCTTCAGTCGGAACGCAAACATGTGGATGTACATTGGATCGGCTCGCCCTCGGAAAATGGAGAGAAGATTTTTGGTGACGCGGCTAGGCCGTGTCAATAAGAATGAACGCTGCCAAAATTCGCCGTCCGGAGTTGGGCGCGGCAGAGAAGCGACCTGGGGGAGCCATGGATAGAGAGAAAAGCATCTCGCGGCGGGAGTTTGTGCAGGATGCGGCAAAGGCGAGTGCCGCGTTCACTATCTTGCCGCGCCACGTTCTGGGACGCGGCATGACGCCGCCCAGCGATTTGCTGAACATAGCCGCTGTCGGCGTCGGCGGGATGGGCCGCAGCAACCTGGTCAATCTGGCCAGCCAAAACATCGTGGCGCTCTGCGACGTAGACTGGGGCTACGCGGACGCCGGATTCGAACGGCTGGGCAGGGAAATGGAAAACCTCGAAAGGCGCATTGACGGCCCCGATCCCGCGCCGCCGCCCGGCCGGCCCGAGCGGCCCTTCGACCGCAACGAAGCGAAAGCGCGTCTGGCCTTAATGCAGCGGCTCAAGGACGTGCATCTTCCGAAGGCCAAGCGCTATGTCGACTACCGGGAGATGCTCGACCGGCAGAAGGACATCGAAGGCGTGCTGGTAGCGACCGCCGACCACATGCACGCGCCCATAGCCGCCGCCGCGATGGAGATGGGCAAGCACGTCTATGTGCAGAAGCCGTTGACGTGGAGCGTGGCCGAGGCGCGGCAACTGGCGAAGCTGGCCAGAGAGAAGAAAGTCGCCACGCAAATGGGAAATCAGGGCCATTCGATGGATGAAGCGCGTACGGCGGTGGAATACGTGTGGGCCGGAGCGATCGGCGAAGTGCGCGAAGTGCACATCTGGACCAACCGGCCGCTCGGTTTCTGGCCGCAGGGAGTGCCCCGCCCGGCCGCTCTGACCGAATCCGCAGACAGCCTGCGCTGGAACATGAACGGCGTAGAAAAAAGATTCGCTGCGGCGGAAGCGGGCAGCGGCTATTCCGTTCCGGAAAAGCTGAACTGGGATCTGTTTCTCGGAGTGGGACCGAAGGTCGATTACCACCCCATCTACCATCCTTTCAACTGGCGCGGCTGGTCGGACTGGGGAATGGGCCCGATCGGAGACATGGGAGCGCACCTGATCGATCACTCCATGTGGGCTCTGAAGCTCGGCTATCCGACAACGGTCGAAACCATCTCGACGCCCTTCAATGGAGCGTCCTATCCAAACGCCACCATGACCTTCTACGAATTTCCCGCGCGAGGCGGCTTGCCGGCGGTGAAGCTGACCTGGTATGACGGCGGACTGATGCCGCCTAAGCCGGCCGAACTCGGCGAGGAAGAGTTGGACAAAGGCGGCGGCGCGCTGCTTGTCGGCAGCAAAGGAAAACTGCTGCATGAAACGTACGGATTAAACCCGCGGCTGCTGCCCAAGTCGTTGCACGATTCGTTCGGCAAGCCGGCGCAAAAGCTGCCGCGCATACCCGGCCAGCAGCACGAACTGAATTGGGTGGACGCGGCCAAGGGCAAAGCCGAAGCTTCGTGTCCGTTTGAGTACGCGGCCAAGCTGACCGAGGTGATGCTGCTCGGAATGGTGGCGCTGCGCGCCGGGAAAAAGATCAACTACGACGGCGAAAACATGCGCGTAAGCAACGTGGCCGCGGCGAACGACTACCTCAAGCGCGAGTACCGGACCGGTTGGTAGCCGGCGCGGCGCCTTTCCCGAACTGCCAGCCGATTGGCCGATAAACAAAGTATCGTGCTACGATATGATTTCGCGGGAACGGTTCCGCGGGCGCGCAAAAACAGCGGAGCGCGGAAGCATTTTCGTTGCGCGGCGCTTTCAGAACCGACAAACCATTTGAAAGAAATAGATTCGCTGCAGGAAAGGAAGCTCGCCGGCGCGTGTTGCAATTCAAAAAGATTTGTTGGAAACTATCGCGTCATATTGGACCCGGGCAAGCACTCGTCCGGTGATGACTGAGGGTGGTTTCTCCTAGGTGCCCGCTCCTTTCTTGGAGACCCGCCAGAGCGCAACTTAAACATGGCCCAGATTTTTCACCGCAGCACGAATTTCATCTCAAGATTCAGTCTGTTTTCGGGGATTTTTCTGGTCGGACTGGCCTTGACGGCGGTGCTTGGCTTGGCGCGCTCTCCGTATTTCACGCGGCAATACATTTCGCGAAGCCAACCGGTGCAGTTCAGCCACAAGCACCACGTGGGCGACGATGGAATCGACTGCCGCTACTGCCATACCGGTGTCGAGACTTCGGCGACCGCGGGCGTGCCGCCCACCAAAACCTGCATGACCTGCCATTCGGTCCTGTTCAACGATTCGGGCTATCTCGAGCCGGTGCGGGAAAGCTACCGGACCGACACTTCGATTCCGTGGGTCAAAGTACACCGGCTCGCGGACTATGTCTATTTCAACCACAGCATTCACGTGAACAAGGGCGTGGGTTGTTCGTCCTGCCACGGGCGCGTTGACCAGATGCCGCTGCTGTTTCAGGCCAATTCCCTGCTGATGGAGTGGTGTCTCGACTGCCACCGCGACACGGAAAAGGTCCTGCGGCCGCTCGACAAAGTCTACGACATGGCCTGGTCAGCCCCAGATAACCAGGCAGAATTGGGCAAGAAGTATCACGCGGAACGCAATATCCGGAGCACGGCCGAGCTGACCAGCTGCTCGACCTGCCATCGTTAGTGGACGGTATGAGCGATCACGAGCAAAACCCCTGGGTTGATAACCATCCGCCAACGGCAGAAGAGCGGGAGCTGCGCGAATATCCGCTCGACCTAAGGACGGCGCGGCAAAAGCTCGGCACCCGGCAGGGCAAGAAATATTGGCGGACGCTCGACGAGCTGGCCGCTGATCCGCACTTCCGGGACATGCTCGCACGCGAATATCCGCGCGGAGCCGCCGAATGGGATGAATCGGTCGATCGCCGCGACTTCCTGAAGCTGATGGGTGCTTCGCTGGCGCTTGCCGGTATGGCCGGATGCGGATTGCCGCCGGAGCAGCACATTGTTCCCTATGTGAAGCAGCCCGACGGTCTGGTGCTCGGCAAGCCGCTGCATTTTGCGACCGTCCTGCCGTTTGGCGGCGATGCGCAGGGCTTGCTGGTGGAAAGCCACGAGGGGCGCCCGACCAAGGTGGAAGGCAATCCGGACCATCCGGCGAGCCTCGGTCGAACCGATATCTTTGCGCAAGCGGCGATTCTCGATTTGTACGATCCCGACCGCGCCAAGACCACCAGCCATATCGGACAACTGAGCACCTGGGAAGAGTTTAAGACAACGGCTCAGGGCCTGGTGACTTCACAAAAAGCCGTGAGCGGCGCGGGATTCAGGCTTTTGACCGGCACCATCACCTCGCCCATGGTGGCGGCGCAGATCGAAGCGCTCCTGAAGCTGTTCCCGCAGGCGAAGTGGCACCAGTGGGAGCCCGCGGTGGGCGATGGCGTGCGGGAAGGCGCGAAGCTGGCCTTTGGACGGGTATTGAATCCGGTCTACCGGCTGGACCGCGCGCAAGTGATTGTTTCGCTCGATTCGGATTTCCTGGCGAGCGGGCCGGGCCATGTTCGCTACATGAAGGACTTTTACGGCAAGCGCCGTTTGACCGGTCCCGATGGCGAGATGAATCGGCTGTATGTCGTCGAGCCGACGCCTTCGGTGACGGGCGCGACGGCCGACAACCGCTTGCCGCTGAAGGCCAACGACGTCGAACTGTTCGCCCGCGCTCTGGCCGCGAAGATCGGGCCGGGCGGCACGGGAGTAGCGCCGGCGGGAGCAGAAAAGTTCCTGAATGCCGTCGCTTCGGATCTCCTGAAGCACAAGGGTGCCGGTTTGGTCGTAGCCGGTGCGCAGCAGCCGGCCGAAGTGCATGCCATAGCGCACCTGCTGAACGAGCTGCTCGGAAACGCCGGTGCCACGGTCTATTACACGGAGCCGGTGGACGCAAATCCGGTGAACCATACCGAGTCGCTGCGCGAGCTCTGTTCGGACATGGCGCATGGCAAAGTGGACCTGCTGGTCGTTTTGGGCTCGAATCCGGTCTACGATGCGCCGCACGACTGGGACTTTGTTGCGAAATTGCAGAAAGTCGCAACACTGGTGCATTTGTCGACGCATTACGACGAGACCAGCGAATACGCGCACTGGCACATTCCGGAAACCCACTTTCTTGAGACCTGGGGTGACGCGCGGGCTTTTGACGGCACCTACAGCGTGGTGCAGCCGCTGATTGCGCCGCTCTACCGAGCGCATTCCGCCTTCGAGGTACTGGCGGTTTTTTCCGACAAGCCGGGTGCGACGGCCTATGACGCGGTGCGCGAGCGGATGAAGGCGATGCCGGGTGGAGCAGACCTCGACAAGCTGTGGCGGAAATCGCTGAACGATGGATTTGTCGCGGGAACGGCGTTTCCGCCGGTAAGTGTTTCCGCCAAAGCGACTCTGGCCGGCTTGCCCGCGGCCAAACCTACGGCGCAAACCGAATTTTTGTTCCGCCCCGATCCGACGATTTACGACGGGCGATTTGCGAACAACGGCTGGCTGCAGGAGCTAGCGAAGCCGATCACCAAGATCACCTGGGACAATGCCGCACTGATGAGCCCGGCGACGGCGGAAAAGCTCGGCGTGACGCACAAAATCATGTCCCGCGGCGGCGAGCACGGCAACATCCGCGCCGCGGTCGTCGATATTGCCTTGTCGAACAGCAAGGTGACCGCGGCGGCCTGGGTGGTGCCGGGACAAGCCGACGGTGTGGTGGTGCTGCCGCTAGGCTATGGCCGCAGGAAGGCCGGATTCACCGGTTCGAACAAGGGATTTAACGCCTATGCGGTGCGTGCTTCCGATGCCTTGTGGACGGCCGCGGGCGGCACGGTAACGGTGACCACGGACGACTATCCGATCGCCTGCACGCAGTATCACCACAACGTCGAAGGCCGCAAGATTCTGAGCACGGCCACGCTCGAGGAATTCAAACAAAATCCCCACTTTGTCCGCGAACACGACGAGACGCCGCCGCGCGATCTTTCGCTCTACGAGGACTTCGAAAAGCGGGGCTATTACAACGGTTACAAGTGGGCCATGGCCATTGATTTGACGAAATGCAATGGCTGCAACGCTTGCGTGGTGGCTTGCCAGAGCGAAAACAACATTCCGGTGGTCGGCAAGGAACAAGTGATGCGCGGCCGCGAGATGCACTGGATCCGCATTGACCGCTACTACGAAAGCGGTTTGAAGACGCAGGAAGACGACCCTAAAGAGAATCCGGCGCTCGCCAATCCGAAGACTTATTTCCAGCCGGTGCCCTGCCAGCAATGCGAAAACGCGCCTTGCGAGGAGGTTTGCCCGGTGGGCGCGACGGTGCACAGCCAAGAGGGCCTGAACGACATGGTCTACAACCGGTGCGTCGGGACGCGCTACTGCTCGAACAACTGCCCGTACAAAGTGCGGCGCTTCAACTTCCTGCGCTTCCAGGATTGGGAGACGCCTTCACTCAAACTGATGCGCAATCCGGAAGTGACGATTCGCAGTCGCGGCGTGATGGAAAAGTGCACGTACTGCGTGCAGCGCATCAACAACGGACGTATCGAGGCGGAAAAGCAGAACCGCCCGATACGAGACGGCGAAATTGTGACGGCTTGCGAACAGGCTTGCCCGTCAGAAGCGATCGTCTTCGGCAACGCCAACGATCCCGACAGCCGAGTATCCAAATTGCGCGAAAAGATGAATCCGCGCGCTTATAACCTACTGGGCGAGTTGAATGCGCGCCCGCGCACCACATATCTTGGCGCGGTGCGCAATCCGCATCCCGACCTGGTGCCGCCGGCCGCCGGGCATGGAGAGCCAGGATGAGTGCTGGAGATAGCAGCGTGAACTCGCCTGAAATCCGCCGCTTGGCGCGCGTGCTCGAGCCCGGGCACAGCTACGGCTCGGTGACCGACAAGATCTCTTCCATTGTTCTGACCAGGCCGGTTTCGATCGGCTGGCTCGCCGGATTCGCAGTCGCTTTCAGCCTGTTGATGCTCATGACCGTTTCGATCGCCTGGCTCATCACCAAAGGCGTCGGAATCTGGGGCATCAACATTCCGATCGGCTGGGGCTTCGCCATCGTCAATTTCGTCTGGTGGATCGGTATAGGGCACGCCGGCACGCTGATTTCCGCCATCTTGTTCTTGTTGAATCAGAAGTGGCGCACTTCCATTAACCGCTTTGCCGAGGCTATGACGCTGTTTGCCGTGGCTTGCGCCGGTATTTTCCCGCTAATCCACACCGGCCGCCCGTGGATGGCCTACTACATGTTTCCCTACCCCAGCACCATGGGTATCTGGCCGCAGTTCAGAAGCCCGCTCATCTGGGACGTTTTCGCGGTCTCCACCTACGGCACGGTTTCCGCGCTCTTCTGGTTCGTGGGCCTGATTCCGGACCTGGCCACGTTGCGCGACCGCGCGACGAACAAAGCGGCCCAGATCATCTACGGAATGCTGGCCATGGGCTGGCGCGGTTCGGCGCGGCACTGGCACCGCTACCAGTCGGCCTACCTGCTGCTGGCAGGCTTGGCGACTCCTCTCGTGCTCTCGGTACACACCGTCGTGAGCTTCGACTTCTCGATCGCCATCGTTCCCGGCTGGCATACCACGATTTTCCCGCCCTATTTCGTGGCCGGCGCCATCTATTCGGGCTTTGCCATGGTACTGACCATCGCGATTCCCCTGCGCAAAGCGTACGACCTAGAAGACTTCATCACCATGCGCCATTTGGAGAACATGGCGAAAGTCATGCTGGCGACCGGGTTGATCGTGGCCTACGGATACTTTTTCGAATTTTTCATGTCGCTCTACAGCGGCAACAAGTTCGACGTGTTCCTGGTGCACCAGCGGCTGCACGGCCCCTATGCGCCGTACTACTTCGCGTTGATTTTGTGCAACATCCTGACGCCGCAACTGCTGTGGATAGAGAAGGTGCGTACCAACGTGGCTGCGCTGTTTGTGATGTCGCTGGTCATCAATCTGGGCATGTGGCTTGAACGGTTTGTGATCGTGGTCATCAGCCTGACGCGCGACTTCGTGCCGAGCGCGTGGGGACGGTATCAGGCGACGTTCTGGGACTACAGCACGTTTGCCGGAACCATTGGGCTCTTCGTCACGCTGCTTTTCCTGTTCGTGCGCGGGCTGCCGGCAATATCCATTGCCGAAATGCGTGAGCTGGTGGCGCACAGCTCCGAGGAAGACCAATGAATGTGCCGCACGCCAACGTGTGCTACGGGCTGCTCGGCGAGTTCGATTCACCCAAGGACTTGATGGTGGCCGCACGCAAGGTGCGTGAAGCCGGTTATCGCCATATTGACGCCTACGCGCCTTTTCCGGTGGAAGGCCTTTCGCAAGCCCTGGGTCTCGGCCGCAAGCACGATCTCGTGCCTCTGGTCACGCTCATCGGCGGCCTCGGCGGAGGGTTAGGGGGCTTTTTCTTTCAGCTCTGGGTGAACGCCTCGTCCTACCCGATGAACATTGGCGGCAGGCCGCTCAACAGCTGGCCGGCCTTCATTCCGGTCACCTTCGAGCTGACCGTGCTGGGGGCCTCGCTCTTCGCGGTTTTTGGCATGCTGGCGATGAACAGATTGCCGCAGCCGCATCATCCATTGTTCAACGTGGCCAGGTTCAAGCGCGCTTCGAACGACAAATTTTTTCTGTGCATCGAGGCCCACGATCCCAAATTCCATTTAGCCGAGACGGCACGTTTCTTACAAAGTATCCATGCCCAGCACGTCATCGAGGTGCGCGATGAGGATTAGCGCATCGCTGCTGGTCGGGGTGGCGCTGTGCGCGCTGGCGCTTTCGGGCTGCGAAGAAGCGGTCCGGCAGGACATGGCCAACCAGCCGAAAAACCGTCCGGAATCGCCCAGCGACTTTTTCGCGGATGGGCGGTCGGCGCGGCCGGTGCTGGAAAATACCGTAGCGCGCGGCTCGATCGACAACGATGTCTATAACGTGCCCAAGGACTTCACAGGCTTTCCGCCCGTGGTGAAGGTCAACGAAGGGCTGCTGGAGCGCGGCGAAGACCGCTACAAGATCTTTTGCTCGCCGTGCCACGGGTTGCAGGGCAACGGCGAAGGTATGATCACCATGCGCGGCATGAAGCATCCGCCGAGCTACCACATCGACCGGCTGCGGCAGGCGCCCAACGGCTATTTCTATGACGTGATGAGCAACGGTTTCGGCGCCATGTACAGCTATTCGGAGCGGATTACGCCCGCCGATCGCTGGGCGATCATCGCCTACATTCGCGCGCTGCAGTTGAGCCGCAACGCGAAGGTTGCCGACTTGCCAGCGGAGCTGCGGCAGCAACTCGACCGGGCCGCGGCACAGGCGGGGGGAGCCAAGGAATGACCGCGCAGGAATATAAAGCGCCAGAGAGCGTGGGACGTCTCGAGCAGCGCGCGCTGGTGGTGGGCGTTCTGGGCGTGTTCCTCTCGATCGTGGGCTACTTCGTCAATCCGACCGCATTCTACCGCGCCTACCTGGTGGCGTTTCTCTTCGTGCTCGGCTGGTCTCTGGGTTCGCTGGGGCTCTTAATGCTGCAGCACCTGACCGGCGGCCAGTGGGGCATCGTCATCCGGCGGCCGCTCGAAGCCGCTTCGCGCGTCCTGTACCTGCTGCCAGTCCTGTTCCTCCCGCTGATTCCGGGAATGCAGAGCCTTTACGCCACGCACAAAGTGGACGACGAAGTCAGGATCGGATGGCTCAACGCCCCCGCACCCGGACAGGAAGGCGCTCTTTCCGAGTTGCAGCAATGGTATCTGACGAAAAACGGCTTCCTCGTGCGCGCGGTGATCTACTTCCTGGTTTGGGTTGCCCTGATGTGGCTTTTCAACAAGTTGTCCCGCGAGCAGGATACGAACCGCGACGACCGCGCCTTGCGCGCGCGGCTCAAGTTCTGGGCGGGCCCGGGGATCCTTCTTTACGTATTCGGCATGACCTTTGCCGCCGTCGACTGGGCCATGTCGCTTTCCCCGCACTGGGCTTCCACCATTTACGGCTTCCTGTTCGTGGCGGGCCAAACCATTTCTGCGATGTCGCTGATGATCATCGTGGTCATCATGTGCTCGTCCGCCGAACCGTTCTCACATCTGATTCAAAAGCGCCATCTGCATGACCTTGGCAAGCTGCTGTTTGCTTTCAACATGCTGTGGGCGTACTTCGGATTTTCGCAGCTGCTCATCATCTGGGCGGGCAACCAGCCGGAAGAGATCAGTTTCTACCGGGCGCGACTGTACGGCGGATGGGGCGTGGTAGCGGTCATGGTGCTGGTGCTGCACTTCTTTATCCCCTTTTTTGCCCTGCTCTCGCGCGACTTAAAGCGCAACAAATCGCTGTTGCCCAAGATTGCCATGTGGCTCATCGCCATGCGCTGCCTGGACCTGTACTGGCTGACGCGTCCGGAATTCACTTCCGGGGCCCTGCCGTCGTTCAAGGATTTCGCGCTGACGGATCTGGCCACGATTTTGGGCTTGGGCGGAATCTGGCTGTGGTTTTTCGCCCGCCAGCTGAAGCAGCAGCCGTTGCTGCCGTTGGGCGAACCGAAACTCGCGGAGGCCATCGCGGATCATGAGCACTAAAGAACATCACGGCCAAGACGCGAACGGCGCGCCGGTGCACTCTGACGTCACCTTCGAGCCGCGCGACATCGATATCGGAACGATCGGCCGCTATCTCCTGTACCTTGCGATCACCATCGTTATTGCGCTGGTGATTTGCGTGCCCATCCTGAACATGCTGACCAAATATGTGGCCGAGCAGGATACGCCCATGCCCGCGGTGCGCGCCGCCATGACCCAGCAGCAGCGCGACGAAAAGCAGCTGCCGCCGCAGCCGCGGCTGCAAGGCGTGCCGGGCAGCACCAATGACCCGCAGCAGGACATGCGCGACAAATTGGCGGCCGACACCAGAGCCAATGAAACCTTCGCTTGGGTCGACAAAGAAAAAGGCATTGCGCAAATACCGGTGGCTGATGCGATGAAGATCATCGCCGAACGGGGTGCGATTCCCGCGGTAGCGGAGAAAAAACCCTAGGCATGAGAAAGCTGCGCAACATTCTGACGCTTGGCATCCTGCTTGTCGCGGTGGCGCAGGGAGATGCACAGGCTCTTCCCGACAACGTGGGCCAAGCGTCAAGAAATATGCCGGCCATTCTGCAAAACGTTACGTTCCGGCCGGAATTAAGCGCACAGATGCCGCTCGATTTGCCGTTTACGGACGAGAACGGAGCGAGCGTCACGCTTGCGAGTTATCTGCACGCGAAAAAGCCCGTGGTGCTGGCCTTTGTTTATTACGGTTGTCCGATGTTGTGCACGCAGCTCGAGCAGGGCGTGGTCGGCAGCCTGCGCATGCTCTCTTTCAACCCCGGCCGGGATTACGAGGTGGTATTCGTGAGCTTCGATGACCGCGACACGGCGCAAATGGCCGCGGCGAAAAAGAAAACCGCCATCGAACACTTCCACCGGCCGGAGACGGCTTCGGGCTGGCACTTCCTCACCGGTTCCAAGGAATCGATTGACGCGGTAACCAACGCCGCCAATTTCCACTTCCGTTTTGACCAGAAGAGCAACCTGTTCGCGCACGGCAGCGGCATTTTGCTGCTGACCCCCGACGGCCGCATCTCGCGCTACTTCTACGGCGTGGAATTTCCGGGGCGCGATCTTCGCCTGGGTCTGGTGGACGCTTCCGAAGGGAAGATCGGCACGCCGGTCGACAAAATGCTGCTCTACTGCTTCCAGTACGACCCTTCGGCCGCGCGTTACAGCGCCACCAT
>Ga0126370_10000712_pt1 | contig 14279 bp, 12 predicted proteins | sample PanSoiMetaPlot_3_FD_92586 | JGI IMG/M metagenome (GOLD analysis project Ga0126370, IMG submission 92586) | Tropical forest soil microbial communities from Panama - MetaG Plot_3 | ecosystem: Environmental > Terrestrial > Soil > Tropical forest > Bulk soil | place: Panama | collected 2016-02-17 | reverse complement strand
ACCATGATGGTTGGAGAGAAAGCTCCTGATCGCCGGGTAGTACGGCATGTCAGCGACCTCCGAGCGGATACTAGCGCACCTGCTGATTCGTCGTATTACATTGCGCGTGCGCGGATGCCTGTAGGCTCTCAGGCGCTTGCGCCGATTGCGCTCGGCCCGGAACTGACGGGCATGCGACGGTCCGGCCGGGGCCGGGACCAGAACCTGATTAGGACGCAGGCGCCCTGACCATGATTACTCTTCGCCGAACTCCGGCAGGACCTTGGTGCCTTCAAGGCGAACTGCGTCGAGCGCCGACGGGTTCAGACCGAGCGCCTTGAGGATGGTCGGGGCGACCTGCATATTGGTCACGTGCTCGGCGACGGTCGCGCGCTCGAGCTTCGCGCTCGACAGCACCAGCGCCGTGCGCGTGTCGTCGGCTGCGAAGCCGCCGTGCTCGGCAATCTTCTTCTTGCTCCCGCTATAGATCACACCCGCGATCGGCTGAACGATCAGGTCGGGCGTGCGCGTGTCGGTTTTCGGATCGCCGAAGCGTTCGTGCAGCGCCCTGCCGTGGATGATTGTCGCGATGTGCGCGGGGTTGCCGGCCCTGACGCTTTGCTCCAGCGCCTGGACGGCTTTCTCTTCGTCGGCCGGGTCCGACAGCCAGATAAGGGAGACGTCGTCCTCGGTGGCCTGCGCGATGTCGATCTTCGCGTCGGCGAGCACGTCGGTAACGTCCTTGACGTCGTTGGTAGCGCGCGGATTCTTGCCGCCAATCAGCATGTGCAGCTTGCTGATATCGATTGGCGATTGCCCGTGCTTCGCGGCTAGCACGATTAGCGTCTTACTGGCGAGTCCCTCATGTTTAATCGCATCGACGAAACGGCCTAGTGACGCGTCGACGAAGTCCAGCGCGGCGGCCAGGCCTGAGCTCGGCTTGCCGGCGGCGTTGTCATAACCGTCGGCCGTCAACTTCTGGCCAACGCTGACGGATTGGAAGTTCATGCCGAAGATCGTTGGCGTGCCGACCTTGTTCTTGCGGCCGTGGTCCCAACCTTGGATCTCGTTGATGATCGCCTGCACCTTCAGACCATCATAGACCGTCACGAAGTTCACGTCGTCGGTCCACTGCTTGCTGGAATCGAGCACCTGGCAGGAGTCGGGGTTGCCTCCCGGACCCTCAGTCGCCACGCACGTGAGCTCGCGCGGGGGCGAGTTGATTTCTGGTGTGTACAGATCCTCCGCGCCGGTGTTCGCGCGGCCGCGCACGATCTCGTACGCGGGGTGCTTGTCGGACCAGGCTGTGTAAAGGCCTGCTGCATGCGCGACGTTGAAGATGGTGTTGACGCGTAGGAATTGATGCGGATAGACCGGGTTGCAGCCGTCGCGGGAGTCGCGCGGAAGGCGGTCCGGGTCGATCGTGTTCGTCAGCCTGGTTGCGCCACCCAGTCCGTCGTCGAATGAGGTGTCGAGGTTCTCGGCGTACACCGTCTCCGTTCCGATCGTTCCGCACGTGGAGTCTTTGGGCGGCGATAGGCGCCGGTCGTAAGAGTCATCGTAGTAGACGCCGGAACTCCGTGGAGTCGCACCGGTGATCAGCGCGGTGAGGCCGGGAAACGAATCCGACGGCGTCGTGGTCGACGCATTCGTGTAGTGAACGCCATGCTCCAGCAGGCCGGCCATCGCTGACGTCGGATGCGATGCCGCATAGTTGACGAGGTCGACCTCGTGTAGGCCGTCGACGCTGATCAGCAGGACGTGTTTGTAATGCCCGCGCTCATCTTGGCCCGCCAGGGCGGCGAACGGCAAAATCGCTGCAGAGGCGGCCAAGACGGCAGCAACGAGCGTCATCATTTTCGGCGGTCGCGTCATAGCGGATTTCTCCTCAGTGTTGGGTGACCGAGTCCGTCGTTGTGTATCGTCCGGGCTCCCGGCCTCTCAGGTGTGTGGCAGTGGCAAAGCGCTCGCTAATCGGGCGATCGGCCCACGCATAATGAAGCAGGACGCCCGGCACGCTGCAGTGTCACGGGTCGCGCCTTCGTGTGGACGTGTCCTCGATCCCGGAAGAAGCGGAGACACTAGCGCTGTTTGGTTCCGAGACGATCAAGCGGTCATCACCGTAACCACCGACCGATCAGTATCGCGAGGTGACTACACGGCGATGACGGGCTGATGAAGGGCCGAAGACGATTTTCTGGTGACTTCTTCAGGCGCGACGGCGCCGGCCACGAGGAACATCACGGCATCACGGTCAACCAGATCGATCTCCGCGAGGTCGATGGCAACGACACAGGTCTCCTCGAGCGCGGTGCGAAGGATTTCCACGTCGCCCCCCTGTAATCCGGCCACTGACGCGAAGAACGACACCCCGTTCGATCCCAACTCGCTCGATCCTGCACGTCATCGTCTCCCTCGCTGGTCGCGCGACCTACAGCCGACGAGACGCCAGATTGAGACTCACCGGAAGTGTGATGCCCGGCACACAACACAATCGGCGCTGCGGAGCTTCCGCCTCCATCCATCCTGGCGAGACGCGCGTCAAGCGAATGCCTTTGGGGCCGAGCTCCTTCGACAGACCTTTGCTTAGTTCGCGAGCGCCTCTTTTACCGGCGCGCTGACCCGCTTCAAGTGACTCGAACTCCTGAGATCTGAATCGCACCGCTGCCGTAAAGCAGTTCAACTGCGGCCCGGTCTCTCCATGACTGCTTGCGGCGAGAACTCCTGAGCGGAGCGCCCTTCCACCGACGAAGTCGCGATGGTCATCGAAGACTCTGCCAACTGTTTCGACACTCCCCTGCCGGCAAACGTCGACCCGCGCGAGGCCGGGGCAAGGTGAAGAGATCTCCATTCGGACGGGTAGCGCTTGACCATCCTGGCGACTAGGGCAATGATGTGGCGTGCGTCGCCCGCGCGGGATCGTCGCTCTAGTCCTGTTGGGCCTCGTCCTCTGGCTCACTCCGGCGGCCTATGCCGACCCTCCGGACCCCACCTGGATTGGCGGCTACTGGGACGACGACGATTTCGATACCGTCGTCGTGTTTCTCGCGCAGGCGTTCGCGATCCACGTCCCGATCGAAGTCAACGCGGAGCCGCTCTGGATTCCGATAGACCGACTCGACCCGCCACCCGCCGCCGTTGCCCCGTCTCTCCGCCACCGCACCAGCTGTCCTCGCGCCCCTCCCGCCTAGTCCGCGACTGATCGGCTGATCAGCATCTCGCCGTCCAGCCCCTGGATCGGACGGCGGCCACCCCGGCATATCCGCCGCGGCCGGAGCAGGCGCTGGAGTCTATCCGCACCCACACCGGTGCGGGCCGGGCCCCGGCGCCAGCTGGCCGTCCGGACAGATGTGATCGCCGGTCGCTCGCGGACGCATGATTCTGCGCTCACGCGATCGTCAGCGCGGCTGACGATCAATTGGTAAGCAGTCTGCCAAGGCGCGGGGAATCCCGACGCCGACTGAGGACGTCCGTGCGGATTCTGGTGATTGAAGATGATACGACCCTCGCCCGCTTCGTGATGAAGGGCCTACGCGAAGCAGGCTTCGCCGTCGACCACGCCGGCAACGGCGAGGACGGGCTCGGCCTCGCGCTGAGCGTCCCGTACGACGCCGCTGTCGTCGACATCATGCTGCCCAAGCTGGACGGGTTGGCCGTCATCGCTGAGCTGCGCCGGTACAAGCTGACCACCCCGGTAATCGTACTCAGCGCCAAGCGGTCAGTGGACGATCGTATTCGGGGTCTCCACTCCGGGAGTGACGACTACATGACCAAGCCGTTCGTCTTCGCCGAGCTCGTGGCCCGGATACACGCACTCATGCGACGAACGAGTGGGGCGGCTGAGCCGACCCGTCTCACGGCCGGCGAGCTCGTCGTCGATCTGCTGGCGCGTACCGTTACGCGCGGCGGCAAGAAAATCGAGCTCCAGACCCGCGAGTTCGCGCTGCTCGAGTATCTGATGCGCAATGCGGGGCGACCATTGTCGAAGACGATGATCCTGCAGCACGTCTGGAACTTCGACTTCGATCCGCAGACCAACATCGTCGAGGTGCTCGTGTCGCGGCTGCGAACGAAGGTCGACGCCGACTTCGCCGACAAGATGATCCACACCGTCCGCGGCGTTGGCTATGTCGTTCGAACGCTTTAGCCGGGCTCCGCGTACCGTCGGCTTTCGCCTCACCGTCTGGTCCTCGTCGTTCTTCGTCGTTGGGAGCCTCGCGCTGGTCGGCCTAGCCTACGTCGTCGTCTCGTCGTCGCTGCGCCAGCGCGACGACGAGGCGATCGTACACGAGACCACCGAGCTGGCAGCCCAGTATCGGATTGGCGGTGTGTCAACGCTCGCGCAGGAGCTTGAGCATCAAGAGCGGCTGGGCACGAGCGAACCGTTTCTCGTCCGGGTGATCGACCGCAACGGCGCGGTGGCCTTCCTCCGTACTCCCGAGCGGTGGGGCGAATTCGATCTCGACCATCTCGGCTCCGGGAACCGGCAGCCGGCGACAGAATGGATCTCCTTGCACGCGCGGCGCGGCGACAAGGTCGTCGACGTGAAATCCACGCCGATGCCCGACGGCGCCGTTCTCCAGGTCGGAAAGACCACCGAGGATCGCACCGCGATCATGCAGCGGTTTCGGGCCCTCGCGGCCGGCGTCACAATCGCTGTGCTGGTCGTTGGTGTCGGTGGCGGTCTGCTGCTGACGGCGTGGGCCCTCCGGCCGCTACGGCAGATCATTGACACCGTCCGGGCCATCGACGCTGGCGCCATGAACGCCCGCGTACCGCGGCGACAGACTGGGGACGAGCTCGACGAGCTCGGAGGGCTCTTCAACAATATGCTGGACCGGATCGCGACCTTGATCGCCGGGATGCGGGGCGCGCTGGATACGGTGGCCCACGATTTGAGAACACCCGTGGCACGCCTTCGCGGAGTGGCGGAGCTCGCGCTGCGGTCCGACCAGGGTCCGGAAGCTCTGCAACAAGCGCTCGCCGACTGCATCGAGGAATCCGACCAGCTGCTCACGATGCTGAACACCCTCATGGACATCTCGGAGGCCGAGACCGGCACCCTCAAGCTCGCCCAGGAGCCGGTCAACGTGGCGGCCATCATCGAGGCGGCGGTCGACCTCTATCGTCACGTCGCAGAGGACAAACACATCGTCATCTCGACGGCCTCCGATCCGACGCTCTGGCTCATGGCGGATCGAAGCCGCCTCCGCCAGGTCCTCGCCAATCTGCTCGACAACGCGATCAAGTACACCTCCGTCGGCGGTCGCGTGGATGTGGAGGCGGTGCCCCGACAGAATCTGGCGGTCATCTCGGTCCGAGACACCGGAATCGGGGTGATGGCCCACGAGATCCCTCGAATTTGGGACCGACTTTATCGCGGCGTGCACGGCCGCTCGGAGCGGGGCCTGGGGTTGGGACTGAGCCTCGTACGGGCAATCGTGATGGCCCACGGAGGCCGGGTCGATGTGTCGAGCGCGACCGGCGGGGGAGCCATCTTCACGATCGAGCTGCCGGTTCCCGGCACCGAGTGAGCTTTCACAAGTCTAATGGTCAAGTAAGGTTCCTGTAAGCTTCGCGGCCTACGCTCACGCCGTGTGCGGGATCGCTGGCTTCGTCGAGCAGTCGCCGCGACCCGATCAGCGGCCGATCCTGGATCGCATGGTCAGCGCGCTCCGTCATCGCGGGCCGGACGACTGGGGCGAGTACGTAGACGAAGCGGTAGCGATCGGCGTCCGCCGACTCGCCGTCATCGATCTCGACACGGGGCGGCAGCCGATCGCCAACGAAGACAATAGCGTCCATGTCGTCCTGAACGGCGAGATCTACAACTTCGCCGAGCTACGCGCCCGGCTCGAGCGTCGCGGACATCGCTTCCGGACTCGCTCCGATGCCGAGGTGATCGTGCACGCATACGAGAGCACCGGCTACGACTGCGTCCGTGAGCTCGATGGGATGTTCGCCCTCGCGATCTGGGACAGCTCGCGGCGCCGTCTGCTGCTCGCCCGCGACCGGATGGGCGAAAAACCGCTCTATTACTATGCCGGGGCGGATACATTCGCCTTCGGCTCGGAGCTTCGCGCGCTCCTGCAGCACCCCGACGTGCCACGGACCCTAGAGCTTGAGACGCTCTCGCGTTACCTGCTGTTCGAGTGTGTGCCGGCGCCACATTCGATTCTCACTGGCATCGCAAAGGTGCCGCCCGGGCACATGCTGGTGGTGTCGCCCGGCGCCAAGCCACAGATTCAGCCGTACTGGAGGATGCGCTTCGAGCCTCAAGCCTCGGTGGGCAAGGACGAATGGCGCGCGCAGATCCTCAGCGCACTCGACACCGCCGTCACCTCCAGGCTAGTGAGCGACGTGCCGCTCGGCGTGTTCGTCAGCGGCGGCATCGACTCCGGAGCGATCGCGGCGATCGCGGCGCGCTCAAGCCCACCTCCCCTGCGGACCTTCTGCGTCGGCTTCGAGGAACCGACTTACGACGAGCGATCGTTTGCCCGGCGGGTCGCCGCCCACTGCGGGGCGGAGCACCTGGCGATCGTGTTCCGTGCCCGGGACGCTCTGGCGCTCATGGATCGAGTCGGCGAGCTCCTCGACGAGCCCCTCGGCGACGCGTCGTTCCTCCCTCGCTATGCGCTCGCGCTCGCAGCCAAGCAGACCGCCACCGTGATGCTCAGCGGTGACGGCGGCGACGAGCTCTTCTGCGGTTATCCGACCTTCCTGGCCGATCGACCGGCCCGCTGGCTAGGCCGGGTGCTGCCCTCGTCGGTTCAGCGCGGCGCGCAGTTGATCGTGGAGCGACTGCCGTCGTCACAGCGCTACGGAAGTTTCGATTTCCTGCTCAAGCAGTTCGTACGCGCCTTGCCATACGAGCCGGAAGTGCGGACACAGCTCTTGCTCGGCGGGCTTTCGCCGTCCGAGCAATCAGACCTTCTATCCGCGGGCGTCCGGAGCGCGCTCGGCCGCTTCGATCCGTACGCGGAGCTAATCATGGCGGTCCGCGAGTCGTCGTCGTCGGACGCCATCGAGCGCATGAGCTATCAGCACGCACGCTTCTATCTCGCCGACCAGACCCTCGTGGCCGCCGACCGCGCGACGATGGCCGCGGGGCTCGAGGTGCGCGCGCCACTCCTCGATCATCGACTTGTCGAGCTCGCCGGACGGATACCAGCGCACCTCAAGATCCGCGGCATGACGACGAAGCACCTGTTCAAGCGCGCGGTCGGTCAGCTGCTTCCGGCCGAGATCGTAACGCGCCGCAAGCAGGGCCTCGGCGTCCCGATCGCCGTCTGGCTGCGAGGACCGCTCAGGACGATCCTCGAGGACCGCCTATCCGCGGCGCGGGTCGCCCGGCGCGGTCTCTTCGAGCCCGCGACGGTGACGCGCCTCATCGCCGAGCACGTCAGCGGCCAGCGGAACCATCGCAAGATTCTCTGGACCCTGCTCATGCTCGACGCCTGGTGCGACCACTACCTGCCCAATGAGCGCTGGCGCTGACGGGCGCGCGTCGCCTCGCCGGCTCACGGCGTTGCTGGCGGTCAGCGCGATCCTCCTCTTCTTCGACTTCGGCACGCGCATCTTCGCGACCAACGACGAGACGCGGTTTCCGGTGATGGCTCGCGACATCGTCCGTCACGGTCACTGGCTGCTCCCGGAGATCGACACCGTGCCGTTCCTCAACAAGCCGCCGCTCCACGCGTGGCTCATCGCGATCGCGGCGGGGCCAACCGGCCTCGTGACTCCGCGCATCGCGCAGCTTCCGTCGCTGCTCGCCGCCCTCGGCCTCGTGGCCGTGACCTACTGGATCGGCGTCCGCTTGTTCGATCGGGACGTCGGCCTCGGTGCCGGGCTGATCCTGGTGACGACCGCGGGCGTCTTCTCGTTGGCACGATCGCCGGTCCCCGACATGGTGCTCTCGCTCGCCGTGGCTCTGGCGATCGCCGCCTTCGTGATGGCCGAATTCGAGGATCGCCCGCACACGCTGCTCGCTTTCTACGCCCTGGTCGGCATCGCCTTCTGGGTCAAGGGGCCTGCCGGCTTCCTGGCGCTCGGCGTCGCGCTGGTGTACGAGCTCATGGCCTACGGGTGGGCCGGCCTACGACGCTTGCTATCGCCGCTCGGAATCGGGATCCTCGCGCTGCTCGCGGGGAGCTGGATGGCCCTGGCGGGGTCGGTAGGGGGCGTCTCGTTCGTCGACGAGGTGCTGACGCAAGATTTCGTGCTCGCGTATTTCGTCTCGGGTCCGTGGGGAAACGGCGGGCTGCTGCACGCGATCGGACAGGCGATCTCGATCCTGTTGCCGTGGGCAATCCTGATCCCGATCGCTCTGTGGTCGAACCTCCGCATGCGGGGTCCGCGGTACCGGCGCGAGGTACTTCTCGTCGTGGCATGGATGGCGGCCGTCTTCGTGCTCGTCGCGTTCTCGCACCGACAACGATGGCGCTACTACCTGCCCTTGTGTGCTCCGGCGTCGCTGATGGTGGCCGTCTGGCTCGCGAACCTTCGATGGCGGTGGCGCACCGAGGCGTTCGCCGCCACGTGGCTCGTGGTCGCGATGGGCTTCGTGACCGGTCAGGTGACCGTGACGGCGCGTCAGGCGCGCCGCACGGACTGGGGGCAGATCGCTGCCGAGGCCAAGAAGACCCAGGGCGCCCTATTCGCGCTTGGTGCGCCCGAGATCGTCTTCGAGTTCTATCTCGACGTGCCGGTGCGCGTCGCCAGGGACTATGCGACGTTCGCGCGCCGCTCCGACGCCACGGATCTGCTGATCCCGGCGCGTAAGCTGGCGGAGCTCCCCCAGCTCCCCCAGCTCCGTCAGGTGGCCGAAGGGCTCGTGGCCGGACAACGCTTCGCGTTGCTACGCAAGGTACCGGATCCGCAGTGACATCCCCGTGCGCATCTAGGCGACCGCAGGCACCGAGCATCGTCGTGATCGATCCCGGCGAGCTTCGACGTCTCCTGGCGGAGCCCGTGCACGACGTCGTGATCCTGGCGGAGGCACAGGCCCACACGGTCTCGGCCGGCTGGCAAGTGATCGAGTCGAACGGTGGGGCCAAGGACGTCGTCGTGATCGACGGCTCCCCGGGCGGGGACAGACACTCGACGTCGCGGTCGTAGATCGCGGATGCGGCTCCCGAGAATCGGCACTTTGCTCGTGGCATTCGCCGGGATTGTCTCGCTCACCGCGAGCCATGTCACAGCGGCGTTAGCCGAGAGCGGATGGGTGCTATGGGTGCACGCCTACGAGGTGTTCGTCGACGGTAACGAGAACCAGCAGCGGCGGAACGTTTCCTGGAAGCGTGTGACGGCGGTGGCGGCGCGAACGGACTGCGACGACCGGCGGATGCGAGAGGCGCGCGCCGAGTTCGACCTGCTGACGGGCAAGGGTGTCGGGGCGACACTCACAGGCTCTGAAGTGGGATTCGATCAACGGAACACGAGGTTCAAGCGCGGATACCGGAGCTTCGAGTGCTGGCCGGACACCGTGGACCCAACGAAAGCGAAGCGCGAGTGAGCGATGCGCGGGCTATCCGAGGCGATGCGTGAAGAAACGCGTGCCGTCTTTTGTCCTTGATCGCTATCTGGCCCGTGAGCTCGTCTCGCCGTTCGCGTTCAGCTGCACCCTCTTCACCTTCTTCCTGATTCTCGACCGGATCTACAATCTCACCGATCTCGTCATCACAAAGGGCGTGCCGTCTTACCTCGTCCTGGCGCTTCTCCTCCTCATGCTCCCGGCGTTCCTGGCCAACGCCCTGCCCATGGCACTCCTGGTCGCCGTGCTGATGGCGGGGGGGCGCCTGGCGAGTGATTTCGAGATCGTCGCCTTCAAGGCTTCCGGGGTCAGCGTGTGGCGCCTCTTCCGCCCTATCCTGGCGGTCTCAGTCCTGGTCACCCTGGTCGCTGCCGCCCTGACGCTCGCGCTCGCCCCCACCGCGAACCGCGAATTTCAGCAGCAGCTGTTCCGCATCCTGCAAGCCCGAGCCGTCAGCGGGTTGCAGGAGCGCGTCTTCAGCGGCGCCTTCGGGAACGTCGTCATCTACGTCCAGGACATCAGCACGTCCCAGATCGCCCTGCGCGGCGTGCTCGTCTCAGACGAGCGGGATCCGGCGATCACCCGCATCATCACGGCGCGAGAGGGCCGGCTTATCACCGACGAAGTGAATCGGAGCATCACGCTGCGTCTGATGGACGGCGCCGTCAACGAGGCCGACGTCCTGCCGGCCGATCCGCCAAAGGACCTCAACACCAAGGACGTGCGACCGTCCGGAGGCGCCGCCAGCGCCGCGCGCTACCGGTATACCCGGTTCAACATCTATGACATGAGCTTGGCCGTGGAATCGCCGCTGCGGGGCCGGCGCGGCGAGAAGCCCGAGAAGGACCTGTCCCTGGGCGAGCTGAACGAGCGGATCGCCGAGCTGCGCCAGGATCCCTACGGACGTGCGCCCTTCGAGATCGAGCGCCACAAGCGCTGGGCGATGCCGCTCGCAGCGCTTGTGTTCGGGCTGGTGGCGTTTCCCCTCGCGGTGCGCACACATCGTGGCGGCCGGAGCGTGGCGCTCGCCGGCAGCCTGGTGATCCTGATGACCTACTACCTCGTGATGACGTCGCTCGAAGGAGCGGCGCTCGGCCTCAGGATCCCCGCGTGGCTCGCGATCTGGACACCGGACGTCCTGTTCGCCGCGGTGGGTCTGGCTTTCCTCGTCGTGACGACGCTCGAGTGGAAGTGGCCCGCGATGCCGCGCGTGTGGCGAGTGGTGGAAACCCTCCGGCGGGCGATGCTCGGCGCGGACGTGTGGCGGCCGAGATGGCGGCGCGCCGGGTCATCGCGCGATTCGACGCACATCATCGACCGCTACCTTGTCCGCGAATACCTGATGCTGATGGGAATCGGCCTCGCCGTGACGGCGACGCTCTTCATGGTGGTCGACCTCTTCCAGACGCTCGACCGGTATCTGCGGCTCAAGCCGCCCCTCGTGTACATCTTCGAGCACTTCCTCTACCGGTTGCCGGCCGCCCTGCACGAGAGTCTGCCGGTAGTGACGCTGGTGGCGACGCTCTTCCTGTTCCTGGCGCTCGGTCGCTATCACGAGCTGACCGCGCTCAAGGCGGCCGGCGTCAGTCTCTATCGGGTGAGCGCGCCGATCCTGGCGCTGGGGCTCGCGATCTCGATTGCCGCCGGGCTCTTCCAGGAGATCGTCCTGCCGGTTCTCAATGAGCGCGGCGACGAGGTCGACCGCGTCAAGATCCGAGGTGAAGCGCCCCGGCATCTCCGGTTACGCCAGCATCTGTGGGTACGTCACGGCGACTCGCGCTTCTATCGCGTGGAGCTACTCAGTCCCGGGACGAACGACATGTACGGCGTGACCGTTCTCGAGCTCGAGCGGGACTTTCGCCTGGTCGAGCGCCTTGACGCGAGACTGGCGCACTGGACCGCAACGGGATGGGAGCTCAGCGACGGCGCCTACAGGACGGTGAGCGCCGATGACGTCCAGACGATCTCATTCAGTCGGACCGCAATCGTTCTAGAAGAAGGGATCGAGGACTTCGTTCGCATCGAGAAGCCGGTGGGAGCCATGGGCTTCCGAGAGCTCAAGGACTACATCGCCCAGCTGAAATCGGCGGGATTCGAGATCCGCAAGTATCTGGTGGAGCTCTATTCCAAACTGTCCTTTCCCCTCGTCAATCTGGTCATGGTCCTCGTCGCCATTCCGTTCGCGCTGCAGTCACCGCGCGGCGGGCGGTTGTTCGGCATCGGTCTGGCGATCGCCATCATGGCCGGCTACCTGGTGGTCCACTACACGGCGCTGGCGCTCGCGCGCGCGGATCTGCTGCCGCCGCTGATCGCGGCCTGGACCGCCAACGTCATCTTCATGGGGATCGGCGTCTCGCTCCTGCTGCGGGCTCGTACCTGACGGCCGGCGCTGAACGTCGCGAGGGTGCCCGCGATCGGGCCTAGCCCGGAGGCCGGCCGCCGGCTGCGGAACGGGTCTCGGCGCATAGGGTTGGATCGAGCACCGTAAGCGGTCGCCGCGTGACCAGGCCGGTGGCGACGGGGCGCAAACAGGTACCGGCTCGCTGCTGCGCGAGCATGCGATCGGAAATCAGCACGTAGCGCCCCTCGCCATGTCGCACGCGCTGTTCGCAGGACTGATAGTTCTTGCAGTTCACGACCGGGCGATCCAGATAGAAGGACACGGCGAGGTCCTGCAGGTCCAGCGCAAAGACACGAGTCGGCGCCGATTGCAGCGCCGACCGCGTCGCGCGCAGATCGGTCGTCGCGTTGTAGCGCGGCGTGTCCAGAGTCACCACGACGGCGCCGACCGCGACGACCACCGTCCATGCGCCGGCGAAGGCCCACGCCCGCCACTGCCACGCCAGCGTCGAGTACCACCATCCAATGAGGAGCGCCGCCACCGGACACAGCGGCAGGTAGTAGCGTTCTCGTTGCTGGCCGGACACGGCCATAATTGCGAACACCGTCGTCAACCAGACGAGCAGCAGGCGCACCCGACGTCGCGTGTTCGGATCTCTCTCGCGGACTGCCCGCCACAACGCGAGCGGGAGAAGCACACCCCACGGCAGCAGGACGGTGACAGCGAAACCGAGCGGCTCGGCCGAGGCCCACCAGTCGTGCCGTCCACTGCGAACGAAATAGCGCCCCTGATCGCCGAGCACGTACTCGCCGACGAATTGCCCCAAGCCCACGGACGCTGCGGCGGCGATCCACCACGGGACCGCGATCGCGACGAGGACAACCCACCCCGGCAGTGAGACGAGCCGCTTGAGTCCAGCCAGCCGGTCGGCGAGGAAAGCGTCCAGGGCGGCGACGGCGAGCGGCACGAACCCAGGCGCGCCCTTGGCCAGCGATCCGAGACCGATGACCGCGTAGAAGAGCGCCAGCATGGTAGGCGCGGCTCCAAAGCCTGAGGCCACATACACCGCGATCGCTCCGGTCCCGGCCAAGAGCTGCAACATGTCCGGCATCGGCGAGTGCGCCATCGTATACATCCCTACCATGGTCGCTGCGGTCAGGCCGGCCGCCACGCCGGCGGACGCGCTGAAGAGCTTCTGTCCGAGCCAGTACGCCAGCAGCACGACACCGATCGCCGCAAGAAGGGACGGCAAGACAGCCGTGCGGACGCTCACATGCCCTTCAGGCCAGGAGGTGAGGGCGATCAGCCACGCCGCCAGTGGCGGCTTCACGATGTGCGGCCTGCCGTCCGGCATAGCGGGGATCAGCCAGTGCCCGTTGGCGAGCGCGTCGCGAGCCAGCACCGGGAACCGCGTATCATCGTTCGTGATCAGCAGACGCGATCCGAAATTGTAGGTGAGGACTGCGGCGCCGAGGACGCCGACGAGCGCGGCGCCCGGCGCGAATCGCCGCACGCCGTCGCCATGCCGGGGCGATAGCATGCGGTCGCTTCCGGGCTCGACCACGACTCCCGCCTCGTGGTCGACTGCGTTCCATACGGTCATCGTGGACACGCAACCGTCGGTGGTGGGAGTACGTCGACGCAACTTCATGCCGACGGCGATTCTAGTGCAGCTCTCGGTCGGCTCGTCCGATCCGACGCCGATATTACAGAACGGTAATCGTGGTGACAGGAGACTGAGAGGAACCTCGGCTCGAGTGAGCACGCTCCAGGAAGTGAAGTGGGCGCAGATTACGAAGCGGTAATTATGGTGGCTGGCGGGTGTGAACGAAACTCTGTGGATGAACACCGAACAGTTCTGGCTATCCATCGGGCTTGGGGCGCAGGGTTTCTTCTCGATGCGTTTCGCCGTTCAGTGGATCGTCTCGGAACGGCGGAAGGCCAGTGTGATGCCACTCGCGTTCTGGCTCTTTTCGCTATGCGGCGGCCTCATGCTGCTGACCTATGCGATCCACCGCCGAGATCCCGTCTTTGTGATCGGCGAGCTGGTGACGACCTCGATCTATCTCCGCAATCTTCATTTGCTCCGGCGCGCGAGACGTCAGCCAATCCGTAGCGGCGCGAATCTTGTGAACGACAGCGGCGCGCGGGCGACGGTCGCGCACACGACAGCCCCGAGTCCAGGACGGCACTAGGGCGCTCGCCAACGGCGCCGAGCTCGGCTGCAGCCCACGACGGCGACTTGTTTCTGCTGATGGGCGCGACCCGCATTCTCGGTTTGCTGCTGATCGCGCAAGCGGCTCCGTTGTCAGTGAGCGACCTACTCGCCAATGCTGAGCACTACAACCGGCAGCCGGTGAAGGTGATCGGAACCATCAGCAATTTTCGGGTGAACCGATGGCGCCGCTGGGGTCCCGTCTACACCTT